>OLGD01000092.1_pt1 | contig 165368 bp, 133 predicted proteins | sample 1605311 | NCBI WGS metagenome assembly OLGD01 (sample SAMEA3888917, study PRJEB22519) | human gut metagenome | biome: human gut; feature: human-associated habitat; material: faeces | place: Denmark | collected 2010 | reverse complement strand
TCTGCATATAAATTCCTCCTTAAAAGTGTATTTATATTGCGAAGAGCAACCGCTTCTGAAAGTTTCTATCACATCAGTGTTTTGGGAAAAATTCTATAAGTATATTATAGAAGATGTGTTTGGATATGGCAATAGATTTTCAAGAAATGAATACGGAAGAAGACGGATGCTTCTTCGGAATATTTTGCATTTATTATATAACAAAAGTGATCATGGGTCAATAAGCTGTTTAGTTATTTAGACGTAAAGATAGTTTTCAGATTTTACCTATAGCGCCATATTCTAATTTTTCATTTTCCGGGATCCGGAAATTTTCCAGAAAAGTAATTATTTCGCAGATTGTGAAGTAAGATCCATTGTCTGGAGTGGTGGTTTTTGTTATAATAAGCAAAAGCAATTTCTCTATATAGTTTTACAGAGAAAAGACTCTGCGTCATAGGAGTAAAACGTGGATAAATGCTATAAATCGTGGCAGTTTGGCATTGATTTTCTATTATTATGGTGTTATGCTAATGATATTAAGGGATTTCTTTCGAATGGTCCGGATAAATTAGCAGAGCGTGGAGTTCTGAAAGAAAGGCAGAATGAGAGATGAAAAATAAAAAAGTATTCTGGAGGACGTTGTTGGTTATTTCCCTGACAGGCGGTATCTGCTGTATGGGATTTGTTACCTGGTATCTGTATCAGGATTATCAGGCACGGAAAACATACGAAGATATTCGGGAAACAGTGGAGACAGAGCAGCCACCTGTGGATAACGAAGAGAATCAAGGATCAGAAGGAGAGGAAGCACAACTTCCGGATGATGTTTTTCAGAGTTCCGATAATCCCATTGATTTCGTGAAACTTCAGGAGATTAATCCGGATATCTATGCATGGATCCGGATTCCCGATACGCAGATTGATTATCCGATTGCACAGCGGGCTGGGGATGACGGTTATTATCTGCATCATGATATGTATGGAGAAGACAGATTTGCAGGATGTATCTATACGGAGGACTGCAACAGCCGTGAATTTACAGATCCCAATACCGTAATCTACGGGCACAATATGAAGAATGGATCTATGTTCCGGGGGCTACATCAGTTTGCAGACAGTTCGTTCTTTCAGGAACATCAGTATGTCTATATCTACACGCCGGATGAAGTGCTGGTATACCGGATATTTGCGGCGTATCTCTATGATGACCGGCATATTATGAATTCTTTTGATTTTAATGATAAAGACGTATTTTCACAATATCTTGATGATATCTATAATGTCCGGGCGATGAATGCCAATATCAGGGAGGATGTCCGGGTCACAGCAGATAATAAAATTATTACACTGGCAACCTGCTACGGCGGAGATTCCCGTTTTCTGGTGCAGGCGGTCCTAAATTAAGGGATGAATGCAATGAGTGAAGAAAAAGATAAAGTTGAAGAAAAAGATGCCGCTGTGACAGAAACGGCGGAGGATGAAACAAAGAATCAGGATGCGGAACTTGAGGCGCTGAATGATGAGTTTTTTCGTGAAATGGACATACAGGGAGCGGACATTTCGGAAGGAGACCGGCATCTGTCCGAAGAAAAGAAGAAGAAATTGTCCGATCGAAAAAAAGTAAGTAAAAAAAAGAAAAAGATTCGTCCGTTTCATGTTCTTGTAGCGATTCTCTGTCTGATTCTTGCTCTCGCTGTTATTGGGGTGGGAATACTTCTGTTTCTCAGAAGTCAGGGAGAAAGTATGCTGAGACAAGGAGAGATTAAGGAAGCTATTACTGCTCCGGATGGTGTGCAGATCGAGGAAGACGGGAAATATGTTATTTACAATGGTGAAAAATATTGCTATAATGAACATATTATTAATATTCTCTGTATGGGCATTGACACCTCAATTCAGGGTACAGAGGAAGGCGTGATTGGAGAAAATGGTCAGGCGGATGCAATTATTCTTGCTGTCATTGATACCCAGACCGGACAACTGCATTTGGTTAATATTTCCAGAGATTCGATGGTTGATGTGAATCGGTATAATGTGGAAGGAAAGTATCTGGGAACAGAGAAGATGCAGCTTTGTCTTGCTTATTCCTATGGAGACGGAAAAGATGATAGTTGTCTCAATACGGCACGGTCGGTTTCGCGACTGATGTATGGAATGCCGATTCATGCATGGGCAGCTATTGATTATTCCGGAATCAGCGTACTGAATGATGAGGTCGGTGGAGTGACGGTAGAGGTACTTGAAGATCTTTCTTCTAAGGATCCGGCATTGGTTGCAGGCAGGACTGTGACCTTAACCGGTCAGCAGGCACATACGTATGTAAGAACCAGAGATACCAGTCTTCTGGAGTCAAATAATCAACGTATGGCAAGGCAGAAGCAATATATGACCGCATTTCTGAAGACATTTTTCAGTAAAACAAAATCTGATTTGACGCTTCCTCTCAAACTGTATCAAAATGCGGCAGGGTATATGGTAACGGACATTGGTCCCCAGGAAACCGTATATCTTTCGTCGTTGGTATTGCAGAAGGGGTTCACAGAAGGGAATATGGATTCTGTTCCGGGGCAGATTGTACAGGGGGAAGTTTATGCCGAATTTATTCCGGACGACAAAGCGCTCTATGAATTGATTTTGAAAGTGTTTTATACAAAGGTAGATGAATGAGACAGAGCTGATTTTCGGAAAGATTGAATGGGGCAGTATATAAATTAACATTGACACTGTCTTACAGTGTTAATATAGATACTCAATATATCGAAAGATATAAGATTAAGTTTTAAGATAGGAGGCTAATTATGAAGAAAAGAATTGCAGCAGTTGCTTGTGCATTGATGATGACATTCAGTATGGCAGTAAATGTTATGGCAGCGCCAAGTCCGACGGGTAACAGAGATACATCAGCATCTCGCGGCGGCTCATCAGATGCGCCGAAAACAGGAGAAGGCGATTTGATGATTTATGGGCTTGCAGCAGTCCTGTTATGCTCCGGAGCAGCAGTTGTTTCACAGAAACGGCTGAAAGCGCTGAAATAAAAGAAAATCTGAGAAGGTGTTAAGCGATCCTTCAAAGACGGATATTATTGGAAGGTTTCATTGATGGGTAGGGTAGCAGGCCAGTCTGGAGCGGAATAAGACCGTTCCGGCTGGCTTTTGCTATACGGTGATGTGGTAGTGAGTGAGAATAGTTCTGATATATAATTTTGGGAAAATTAGGATGATTCAAAAAAAGTGCAAAAATCTTGAATTATCTTATAATAAATAGGAGACTACAAGGGGGAAGAAAGGTGGAGACGGGAGTATTATGAAAAGATTAAAAGAAATGCTTGTCAATAAGGAGATGCTGCTTCGTGAAATCGGGCTGTTACTGCTGGATCTGGTGATTGTTATTGTCAGTATGGCCGGAGCGCTGTGGATCCGCTTTGATTTCCGTTTTACGGATGTGGAAGATGTTTTTTGGAAAACGCTTCAAAGTTATATCCATATTAATTTGATCTGTACAGTGTTTGTATTTTGGGCATTGAGACTTTACAGTAGCCTGTGGCGTTTCGCGAGCATTGTGGAACTGAAAAATATCATTATTGCGACGGTTCTTTCTACGGCGCTTCAGAGTATGGGGATGTGGTATATGAAATTGTCAATCCCCAGAAGTTATCCGTTTCTGTATCTGTTATTGCTTACGGTTTTCACAATTGCTACCAGGTTTTCCTATCGGTTTACCCGGATTGCAGTTCATAATTATAAGAATTTTAAAGATAAGCAGCCTGTAAGGACGATGGTTATCGGGGCAGGCGCCGCAGGTTATATGATTGTACGTGAGATGAATAACAGTAAGCATTTGAACCGGAAAATTCCATGTATTATTGATGATGATCCGGTCAAAGCGGGAACTTATCTGCAGGGGATTCCTGTTGTAGGCGGGAAGGAAAAGATTCCGTATTTTGCAGAAAAGTATCGGATTGAAGAGATTGTAATTGCGATTCCGACGATTTCACGAAGAGGACAGCAGGAACTTCTGGAGATTTGTCAGGCAACGTCCTGCAAGATTCTGACTTTGCCGGGACTTTATCAGCTTGTGAATGAAGAAGTCAGCGTATCCATGCTGCGGGAAGTTCAGATCGAAGACCTGCTTGGCAGGGAACCGATCAATCTGCAGACAGAGGAGGTCATGGATTATGTCAGCGGAAAGGTCATTCTTGTAACAGGCGGAGGGGGGTCCATTGGAAGTGAGATTTGCCGGCAGCTGGCATTGCATGCGCCCAGACAGTTGATTATTCTGGATATCTATGAGAATAATGCGTATGAGATACAAAATGAACTGCTGCGCAGACATCCGGATTTGAATCTTCTGGTTCTGATTGGTTCTGTACGGAACCATGAACGGATTGATTCTATTTTTGAGAAATATCGTCCGGATCTTGTGTTCCATGCAGCCGCGCATAAGCATGTTCCTCTTATGGAAGTGAGCCCCAATGAAGCAATTAAGAACAATGTGCTTGGAACATGGGTAGTTGCGAATGCTGCCGATAAGTTTGGGGCAAAGAAGATGGTTTTGATTTCCACAGATAAAGCGGTTCGTCCGACGAATATTATGGGGGCTTCCAAGCGAATTTGTGAATTGATTGTACAGAGCTTTGCCCAGAAGTCCCATACAGAATATGCAGCTGTCCGCTTTGGAAATGTATTGGGAAGTAATGGAAGTGTAATTCCGTTATTTCGAAAGCAGATTGCGGAAGGCGGTCCGGTTACCGTTACACATCCGGAGATTATCCGGTACTTTATGACGATTCCGGAAGCAGTAAACCTTGTTCTTAAGTGCGGTGCACTGGCTCGGGGTGGAGAGATATTTATTCTGGATATGGGAGAACCGGTAAAGATTTTTGATCTGGCAATGAAGATGATACGTCTTTCCGGGTATATTCCAGACAAAGATATAGAAATTAAGTTCACTGGACTGCGGCCCGGAGAAAAACTGTATGAAGAATTGCTGATCAGTGAAGATAATTTGAAGAAAACAGATAATGACAGAATTTTTGTCGCTCAGCAGACGGTGGTGGAGGACGAATGGATACAGGAAAAGGTCCGGAATGTAATACATAAAGCATTTGAAGAAAATTGCGATGTACGGTCGCTGGTAAAAGAACTGGTACCAGAATATGTAATACGAAATAATAATGATGTGCTTGAAGAGGCAGCAATCACGAAACATGAAGAGTGACATCATAAAAACAGGAGACGTCTTAGAAAACGTCTCCTGTTTTTATGATGTTTTAAAATATATTGTAAGTAGATCTTACTCTACCGTAACAGTCAGTGTCCTGGTAAGTGCGGTACTGTCATTTGAAGAAACATTATAATATACCGTATAAGTTCCAGGCACCTGAGTGTCGATTTCACCGCTGACCTGAATCAGGTGAAGCAGTGAGTTTCCGTCAGTGTCAAGTGCCATTCGGACATATGCCAACGGGACAAAAGGAGAACCTGCAGGTATCGTGACGCTGTCAGTAGTCAGTACAATGACCGGACGCGGATTTGCCAATTGGAAATCGGCTTCTACAGTGGCAGTATCATGAAAGAGGTTTGTAACCTTAAAGGTATAATGTACAATTCCGGGCTTATTCTCATCCTGCGTATGAGAGAAGGTAATGGCAGAAGTAATATCATTGCCATATCCATCATCAGCATGGAAACTTCCGTTTGGCGGCAGGATAGAAAGTACGGAATCCAACAAAAGCTCATCGATTTCCGGAAGCGTTGTCGGAAGTGTAATGGAAGGTCCCTTATAATTCAAAAGTTCTAAAGAACGGTAAGCAGTAATCAGTCCGGTGCTTGTATTTGCGGAATACCTGACAATCTTTTGTGAAGGAAGTCCGCCGCTGTAGATTTCAGTGGAAATTCCGGAGTTTGATACTGTGCCGTCCGGTGCTGTTAACGAAACACCATGTAACAAATTCAGACCAGCGCCGCCGCTATAGGTCAGAACTTCAGGATCAAAGAAGAAGGTATGTTTGTTTAAAATAATACCGGGTGTTCCTGAAGGCTGCGGTGTGGGTTGCTGTACAGGCTGAGATGCAGGCGGCTGTACGGGCTGCTGCTGCACAGGCTGCTGCTGTGAAGGATTTTCCGGTGCCTGGGAAGATGAACTTCCTGACGAGGCGTTTCCATTTGTCTGGAGGAAAGATGTAACATTCCCCGTCACTCTCGAAGCGGAGGAAGCAGCATTGTTGGTTGCGGTGCTGGCGGCGGCAGACGTACTGCCGTTTGCGGAACTGCTGACAGGAGTAGTGGAACTTCCTGAAGCGGTCAGAGGCAGATCAGCCTCTACTGCAGTAATGTCGTTAAAGAGGTTTGTGACTGTAAAGGTATAATGAACAACCCCAGGATTTGCCTCATCCTTTTTGTAACTGAATGTAACAGCGGGGGTGATGTCATTACCATACCCGTCGTCAGCACGAAAGGTGCCGTCTGTCGGCATAACGAACAGAACAGAATCCAAATGAGCATCATCAATCGCAGGAAGAGATTGAGGAAGCGTGATGGAAGGTCCGTTATAGTTCTGAAGGTGTAACGAACGGGAAGCGGTGACCCGTCCCGAATCGGTGTCGGCAGAATACTCAACAATCTTATGTGACATGGAATCACCAGTACGGATATGCGTAAAAATCTGTGCATCCGAAATTGTACCATCCGGAGCTGTTAATGAAACGCCGTTTAAAAGATCTAACTGTGAACTTCCGTCATAGGTCAAAGCTTCCGGATCAAAAGAAAAGGAATATTCAGACGAAGTGTTCTCAGCCATTTGCGAAGCTGAGAGAACAGCCGCGGAAATCTCATTTTCTTCCGGGTGGCGGTTGAAAATCGAAAACGGTTCATAGTTAAATAGAAAAAGCGCAACCAGGTTGCCAACGCCAAAAACACAGATGGCGGGTTTTAAAATGGAAGAAACAGAATGCTTTTTCAGACCCATTTGCAAAAAACTCCTTTCTTAAATTCATTATGAAATAAATACAGTATCTCTATCCTAACACAAAGAGTAAAATTTGTTAAGCTAATAGATAAATACATCATTTCTATCTTAACATAAAAAGCAAAGCTTGTTAAGCAAAAATTGAAAAAGTATTTATAAAAAATATAGAACATTAGGGAGAATATACAAAAAAAGTGATACAAAAAGCAAGGATTTGATGTTTCTTTCCGGTGGAAACTATGCTATGATAAAAGATGCTAATAAATATGAACGTTTATGGTTATAATCAGCAGTTTCGGAGATGATAAAAGAAAGGCTGGACAAAAGAGATGATAGATTTACATGTGCATATTTTACCGGATTTGGACGATGGTGCAAGAGATATGGACGAATCCCTTGAGATGGCCGAGATCGCGCTTGAAAGCGGTGTGGATACGATTGTGGCAACCCCGCACAGCAATCAGGAAGGAAGATTTGAAAATTATTGTTCGGCGGAGCTGACACAAGTATATCAGGAGTTTTGCCGCAGGATAAAAGAAGAAAGACTTCCGATTACGATTCTTCGTGGAATGGAAATCTTTGCATCTGAAGAAATTGGAGAGAGAGTCAGCGCGGGGATGCTGATGGGGCTGAATCATTCAAAGTATTATTTGATGGAATTTCCTTTTGAAGCCGATCCGTGGTGGATGGGAGAACGTGTGGAAGATCTTCTGGCTGTGGGTAAGATCCCTTTGATTGCACATCCGGAGCGTTACGAAGCGGTGCAGGACTATCCAACACTGGTTTATGAGTGGCTGCGGATGGGGTGCCTGACCCAGGTGAATAAAGGAAGCCTTTTTGGAAAATTTGGCAGAAGACCCCAGCAGGCAGTAGAAATTTTGCTCCAGAATGATCTGGTAACCTGCGTGGCAAGCGATGCTCACAGTCCTTATATGCGTACAACTTATATGGGAGATGCCGAGGGCTATCTGGAGGAAGTGTTTGGAGACAGGAAGGCATATCTGTTATTGATGAAAAATCCCGAAACAATTATAAGAAATGGAAGGATTTCACCGCATGGCCGGATGCCGGAAAAGAGACGTTGGTATTACTGGTAAGGACAAAATATAGAACCTGTTGTGTAGGACCAGGTAAAGAGGCAGGAGAGTATAATGAGAAGAGTACGGATGCTGAGTATCTTAATATTTGCAGCTGCGTTGGTGGTATTCTGGTTTGGCAAAATGCATGAGTTAACAAGTGCAGACTTTGCCGGACCGAAGATTGAAATGGCGGAGACGACAATTATGGTAGCTGCCGGAACGTCAGAGGAAAGTCTTCTTGCAGGCGTATCAGCAGTGGATTTGAAGGATGGGGATGTTACAGGCAGTCTGGTTGTGGAAAGTAAGGGCAACTTTATAGAAAAAGGGAGAAGAGAGATTACCATAGCAGCATTTGACTCGGATCATCATGTGACAAAGGCAACAAGGGAGGTTATATACAGCGATTATCATTCACCTACGTTTTCTTTAAGTGCTCCTTTGAAATTTCCAACAGGTGTTCAGAATATTTTAAGCGAAATGAGCGCACAGGATGTACTTGACGGGAATCTTACGGAAAACATCAAGATTTCCAGTGAGTATAAGCTGGATGTTACGGCTCCGGGAACATATCCGATGCTGTTTACAGTTTCAAACAGTGCAGGGGACGTTGTTGAGTTACCGGCTAATGTGGAGATTTATGATCCAAGTGAAGAGAATTTGAAACCACAGATTGTGCTTACCCAGTATTTGGTGTATACAGTGCCGGGTGTACCGGTAAATCCGTGGGAATATGTGCGTTCTATTTCAATGGAGGGGAATGAGTACATTCGCAGTGATGATGGGGTTTTTCGCGATATGTTGCCGGAAGAGGAACAGGAGAGAACTGAGATTCGTCCGGAGGAAGTGGCAGTCATACAGAATTTTGATTACGGGACACCCGGGGTATATGAAGTAGTTTACCAGATTACGGGAGCAGATGGTGTTGCCGGAACAGCCACATTGATTGTAGTGGTAAGCGAATGAGGAGGAGGATGAATGGATAACAAGCAAGGATTCGCAGTACAGATAGATCCTGTCAGCATGATAAAGGATGTCAGCAGGCAATGGTGGGTCATACTGATTCTCTCTTTATCTGCCAGTCTGTTTGCTTTTGTGTGGGCAGAGAAGACCTATCAGCCTCGTTATACAGTTACTTCAACGTTTGTTGTGACGGCAAAGGGTATGAATAGCAATATCTATCAGAATCTTTCATCGGCAAAGGAATTGGCTGAGAGTTTCTCACATGTTCTGGACAGTAATGTGCTGAAGAAAAAAGTGACAGAGGATTTGGGGATGAGCAGCTTCAGGGCAGAAACTGCTGTCTCAATCCTTCCGGAGACGAATCTGATGGAGCTTACAGTGACGGCAGATTCTGCAATGGAGGCATTTTTGGTAATGCGTTCGATCATGAAGAATTATAACAGCGTTTCGGATTACGTAATTGAAAATGTGATACTTGAAGTACTGCAGAGTCCCCAAATTCCCACAGGTCCGATCAATAGTCTGAATTCCGGCGGAGTGGCAAAGAAAGCCTTTTTCATAGCGGCTGTATTTTTCACACTTTGTTTTGCGGCAGCTTCTTATTTTAAAGACACAGTGAAAAACGAAAAGGAATTTTCGGAAAAAGTTGACGCCAAGATGCTTGGACGGATTTATCACGAAAGGAAGGCAAAATCTTTGAGAGATCTGAAACATGTTCGATCGGTCTCACTTTTGATTACCAGTCCTCTGTTGAGTTTTCGTTTTGTAGAGTCCAATAAAATGATGGGATCCAGGGTTCGAAGTCATATGGATAAAAAGGGAGCCAAGGTTGTACTGGTTACCAGTGTGACAGAGAATGAGGGAAAATCAACAGTTGCTGCGAATCTGGCTGTTTCTCTTGCACAGGAGAATAAAAAGGTGTTGTTGATGGATTTTGACTTCCGAAAGCCTGTTCAATATAAGATTTTGGAAATTTCGCCGGATAAGATTGCGAATCTGCCGGAGGCGCTGATGAAAAAAGGCGAACTGAAAAATATTATTCAGAAACATGAAGAAAGCAATTTATATGCCGTGCTGAATAATACAGCAACCGGGTCGATCAGTCAGTTGATGGAAAGCGGTGCAATCCAGAAAGCATTAGAATTTTTCCGAAACAAAATGGATTATATCGTTCTGGATACTTCACCGATGGCACTCGTGTCAGATACGGAGGAAATTGCAAAGCTGGCAGATGTCTCTCTCCTGGTTGTTCGTCAGGACATAGCGCTTGCAAAGGAGATTAACGATATCATAGATGTTCTGAATGAGGCCGGAGGAAGTGTGATGGGCTGTGTCTTCAATGATGTGACGGGGGGACCGGTCAGCGGAGGCAGTCATTATGGATATGGAGGGTATTATGGAAGATACTATGGAAAACGGGCAGAATAGCCAGGAACTCAGTGCCGGTATTCTTTATCTGACAACACTCCTGGATGATATGTGGAGAGGATTGAAGAAATTCTACTGGATCTGTATTCTGATCATCAGCGGTTCGGCTACGATTTTCTTTATCCAGGCGCAGCGAAGCTATAGTCCTGTTTATGAGGCCTACTCTTCGTTTGTGGTAAATACAAAAACAGCATATGCTTATGAAAGTACTTTTTATAATAAAACAGCGGCGGCCCAGATGAGCAGGACATTTCCATATATAATGACCAGTGGTGTGCTGAATCAGGTTGTAGCGGAGAGCCTCGGACTGAATTATGTACCTGGGAGTATTACTGCGGAAGCCATGGAAGATACGGCGCTTTTTACCATTCGGGTCAACGCGGGTGACCCACAGATGGCATACAAGGTACTTCAGGCAGTTATTGATAATTATCCGACTGTGGCAAAATATATTATTGGAGATACGCAGCTTACCTTGATGGATGAAAGCGGAGTACCAGAAAGTCCTGTTAATCCGCCGGATTACCTGGCAGATGCCATGCATGGATTAACAGCAGGACTAATGGTAAGTATGGCGTTATTATTCCTGTATGCGGTTACAAGAAATACCGTTCGAAGAGAAGAGGATCTGAAAAGCCGTCTCAGTATCAACAGTCTGGGAAGCATACCGAGAATCAGGCAGAAAAAGCGAAGCAACGAAAAATCCAAATCACTTCTGATCGACAAAAAGAATCAGGCAGCTGTTCTTGGAGAAAGCTTTCGTGCTGTCCGTACAAAGATTCTCAAGGAGACGGAGAAATCAAAGATGCAGTATCTTATGATTACCAGTGCAGCAGCGAGCGAAGGAAAGACAACATTTGCCATGAATATGGCAATTGCACTTGCCAGCAAAGGTAAGAAAGTAATCTTGATTGATCTGGATCTGAGGAATCCTTCCGTGGCGCCTGGTATGCTGCAGGAGGAAAGCGAATCAGAGGAAACAAAAGAGCAGGAATATGGAATTAATGATGTGCTGGAAGGAACGGTTACGGTGGATAAAGCACTTCATTCCTATGGCGAAAATGGTTTATGGATTCTGCCGTGTTTTAGACCAGTATCAAATCCAACCCGATTATTGGGAAGTGAGCAGATGAAGGGGATTCTTGATGAATTAAAGGGAGAAGCAGACTATATTCTTGTGGATACGCCTCCCTGCGGTATTATCTCAGACGCTTCACTGGTTGCCCGTTATATGCAGGGGGCGATTGTAGTAGTTCGTCAGGATTATGCAAGGATTGACAGAGTCATGACCGGGGTTGAGACACTTTCGGATACCGGTGTAAAGATGCTGGGCTATGTTTTGAATGGAACAGAGGCAGGCATAACAGGTTACGGATACGGTTATGGATATGGTTATGGATACGGCTATGGCTATGGTTATGGAAAAAGATATGGTTATGGCTATGGAAGAAGATATGGATATGGCTATGGATACGGCTATGGCTATGGTTATGGAGAAAAGAAGCACAGAAGAAGATTCAGAAGGCACAGGGAAACAGAAGAAACGAAAACTGCCAATGTTGAAGAAAAAGACAAATCATAAAGGCGTAATTGCAATATGCTGCACTATTTTCGTGTAATGTGCAGCATATTCCTTATCGCAGGGAGCGAACTGTGAGGATACTGAATGATATTATGTGAATAAACGAGGGAACAGAATGGAAAACAGAAACGAACTCACCGGAAGGCAAAAGAATTATATCATATTAAAAAGGGGAATAGACATCATTTTGTCACTTTGTGGAATTGTGATTCTTTCTCCACTGTGGCTGCTGCTTGCAGCTGCAGTAAAATGTGAAAGTAAAGGTCCGGTTTTGTTTAAACAGAAAAGGGTGGGAATCAACAAAAAACATTTTTACATATTAAAATTCCGTACGATGCGTACAGACACGCCTAAGGACATGCCAACGCATCTGCTTAAAAATCCGGATCAATATATTACGAAGGTTGGAAAATTCTTAAGGAAGACATCATTGGATGAATTACCTCAGATTTTCAATATATTGAAGGGAGATATGAGTATTGTAGGACCAAGACCGGCGCTTTGGAATCAGTTTGATCTGATTGAAGAAAGGGACAGGTATGGCGCAAACAGTGTGCTACCTGGTCTTACAGGCTGGGCACAGATTAATGGAAGAGATGAGCTTGAGATTCCGGAGAAAGCAAAACTGGACGGAGAATATGTGAAAAATATAGGTTTTGTGCTGGATTTGAAATGCTTTTTCAAAACAGTTCTATGTGTTGCGAAAGAGGATGGTGTTGCAGAGGGAATGGAGAAGGAAAGCTACAAAAATGAAAAAAAGGCAGTTGTTTTCGATTCTCAGGCAGCAGCAAAAAAATCTGAAGATTCGTCAGGAAGGGAGCATCAGGCATGAATAAGGTGCTGATTATAACAAATCATTCCTACATGCTGTATCAGTTCCGGAGGGAACTGATACAAGAATTAAGGAAGGAACATGAAGTGGTCTTAAGTATGCCATTTGTGGGGCATGAAGACGACTTTCAGGCAATGGGAATTCGTTGTATAGAGACGAATGTGGACAGGCGCGGAATCAATCCAAAGACGGATCTGAAATTATTGAAAAACTATTTTCGATTACTGAAGGAGGAAAAACCGGATTTGGTGATTACATATTCCATAAAGCCGAATGTTTATGCCGGTTACGCCTGTTCCAGATTGGGAATTCCGTATTATGCCAATGTCCAGGGACTGGGAACGGCATTTCAGAAACCGGGGTTGGCACAATTCGTGACTCTGCTTTATAAAACAGCTTTTCGTAAAGTGGAAGCCGTATTTTTTGAAAATGAGGTGAATGCGGAGGAGTTCCGGAAACGGAAAATCACATCTGCGGAAAAACAGAGAATTCTTCATGGCGCTGGTGTGAATTTGGAATATTACAGTCAGCAGCCGTATTCGGCAGAGAATTCAGAGGGCAGACCAGTTCATTTTTTATATCTCGGACGTATTATGAAAGAAAAAGGAATTGACGAACTTTTTTCGGCTGTCAAAAGGCTTCGGAAAGACAACCATTTTGTTCTGGACCTGGTTGGTTTTTTTGAAGATGAGTACAAGCAGCAGGTAGAAGAGATGCAGAAAGATGGTGTGGTCATGTTTTATGGATTCCAACAGGATCCCCGTCCGTATTATACCGCGGCTGACTGCATTGTATTACCCAGCTATCACGAAGGGATGAGCAATGTCCTTCTGGAAGCTGCTGCCACTGGAAGAGCTGTTATTACAAGTGATATTCCAGGGTGTAGGGAGGCGTTAGAAGATGGAAAAACAGGTCTGTTGTGTAAAGCAGGAGATACGGACAGCCTGTATGGAGCGATGAAGAGATTTCTGGAAATGTCTTCCGGACAGCGTGCTGAGATGGGGATAGCAGGACGGAAGAAGATGGAAAAAGAATTTGATAAGCAGATGGTAGTGAGACAGACAATGGAAACACTGGGGTGTTGGGATAATGACAATGAGGTCTGAAAGTGACTTTACGGGATTGAATGGACACCTTTGCAAAAAGAATAGAGAGGCTTAATATGGCAGGGAGGTATACCTTGGTTTTCGTTTGGGTGGGGTTTATTGCATTGGTTGGTCGATATGGCAATGTATATCAAACAGAGATCGTTGCCGGAAAAAAAGAGTGGCGAGTCAGGTGGATGTTTGCATTTCTGGCATTTCTTCCGCTGATCTGGTGGGCGGCAACAAGAGAGGTGTTTCTGGATACGGGCGGCTATATTACTTCCTATCGAATTATGCCGTCTTCTTTGGGGGAGATGGGCGCCTTTTTGGAAACTGTGAATAAGGACAAAGGCTTTTTTGCTCTGGGTGTTATCATTAAGTCAATCGTTGGTGATAACTATGTGTATTATTTTTTTGTAATTGCCTTTATTCAGGGAATGGCGCTGATGATCGTGTTCCGGAAGTATTCTTCGAATTATTGGCTTGCAATTTTTCTGTTTGTTGCATCGACGGATTATCTGTCATGGATGTATAATGGCATTCGCCAGTTTACGGCAGTATCCATTATTTTTGCTGCTGCATCATTTATTTTAGATAAAAAATATGTTCAGATGATTTTGATTATTTTATTAGCTTCAACCATGCATCAGTCAGCCTTGCTTATGATTCCGGTCATTTTTATGGTTCAGGGGAAAGCATTTAATAAAAAAACAGTGATGGCTTCTGTTGTAGTTCTGGTTGGTATGATGGCTGCGGATCGGTTCACCGGAGTCCTGGATAATTTATTAGCGGATACTCAGTACACCAACGTAGTAAGCGATTGGCAGACCGGAAATGATGACGGTACCAATCCGATTCGTATTCTGGTATATTCTATGCCTACGCTTCTGGCATTTTTGGGCTATAAGGATATTCGGAAGGCTGATGATCCGGTCATTAATCTGGCTTGTAATATGAGTATGATTTCGACAGCTCTTTATTGTTTGAGCGGAGTGACATCCGGAATTTTTATCGGTCGTCTTCCGATCTATTGTTCACTTTATGGAACAGGGATTTTATTGCCATGGGAGTTGGAGCATATTTTTACGAAGAAATTGGCCGGAATGGTATTTATATGTATGATCGGTGGTTATCTGGTGTTTTATTATTATCAGACGCATTTTGTTTGGGGTGTTCTTTAAGATTCTACGATGTGAGGAATGTGATTATGAGAAAAGAAAAAGGGTTTGAGGGTAATGAAAAGCAGATTTTGCAGCCTCTGGTCAGTGTAATTATGGGAATCTATAATTGTGAACCAACGTTAGAGGAAGCAATTGAATCAATTTTATCCCAAACGTATACAAATTGGGAACTGATTATGTGTGACGATGGTTCCTCAGATGGAACCTGGGCTGTAGCGGAAAAATATCAGAAAAAGTATCCGGAAAAAATCGTATTGCTTAGAAATTCCCGTAATAAAGGACTCAATTTTACTCTGAACAAATGTCTGTCAAAAGCCCGTGGGCAATATATTGCAAGAATGGATGGAGATGACAGATGCTGCAGGAGCCGTTTTGAAAAGGAGTTGCAGGTGTTTGAGCAGGAACCGGAAATTGATATTGTGAGTTCGGACATGGAATTTTTTGATCACACAGGTGTGTGGGGGAAAATCAGCCATCCGGATTATCCCAAGCCAAAAGATTTTGTCTACGGCAGTCCCTTTTGCCACGCACCCTGTATGGTCAGGAAATGTGCGTTTGAAGCTGTCGGCGGCTATTCGGATGAAAAGCGTTTGCTGAGAGTAGAAGATTATCATCTTTGGGTAAAACTGTATGCGAAAGGATTCAGGGGGAAAAATATTCACCTTCCCCTCTATCAGATGCGGGATGACAGGAATGCCTATGCACGCCGGAAATTTTGTTACAGATTGAACGAATCCTATGTCAAACTTTTTCTGGTGAAAGAGTTAAAGCTTCCGGTATGGATGTCTGTTTATGCGCTGCGCCCTGTTCTTGTAGGTTTGCTTCCGAAGTTTGTATACGACAGGATGCATAAAGCCAGACTGGGAAGTCAGCAGACAATTTAGAGGAGAAAAAAGATGATACCAAAAGTTATTCATTATTGCTGGTTTGGGCGCGGAGAAAAATCCCCACTGGCGAAAAAATGTATCGAAAGCTGGCATAAATATTGTCCCGATTTTGAAATCATAGAATGGAATGAAGACAATTTTGATATTGCTGCGTATCCATACGCTCAGTATTGTTATGAAAATAAGAAATACGCTTTTTTAAGCGATTTTATCCGACTGATCGTTATAAACAGACATGGCGGAATTTATTTTGATACGGACGTTGAAGTTGTAAAACCGTTGGAATCACTTTTGGAGTGTGAGGCATTTTACGGCTTTGAAAATAGCAGCAATGTCAATACCGGACAGGGATTCGGAGCGGAAGCAGGTCATATTACCGTGCAGGCTCTGCTGCAGGAATATCTGAAGATTGAACCTGATTCCCAGGGAAATTACACGCTGGCGGCCTGCCCAAAGCTTAATACACAAGCTTTGTTGTCTCTGGGACTTGAACTGAATGGAATGCGGCAGACAGTGGCGGGGGCTGCAATTCTCCCGGTCGAGTACCTGAATCCTTATGATGATCCCACCGGGAGGCTGCGGAAAACCGACCAAACCTTTTCCATCCACTGGTATTCCAAGAGTTGGATTGGGAAAGGGGAGGTTATCCGAAGTAAGATTACGAAACCGTTTCACAGATTGTTTGGAACCGACTGTTTCAGAAGTTTAAGGAGAAGATAGATGATGGAACAAAACAATTCTTTTCCCGCGTATTCGATTGCAATCAGAACGTTGGGTACATCCGGAGAGAAATACAGAAAACTGTTGGACAGTATTCAGGGATTGACCGTACAGCCTGCTGAAATTTTGGTTGTTCTTCCGGAAGGTTATCAGCCGCCGAAGTACAGGTTGGGATGTGAGAGAATCATTTATTCTCCAAAAGGAATGATTATTCAGCGGTTAAAAGCTCTGGAATATATAAAAAGTGAGTTTGTGCTTTTCTGCGATGATGATGTGGAGCTTGCACCGGATTTTATTGAGAAACTTTATGACCCGCTGTGCAATTCCGGTTTTCAGTGTGCAGCAGGTCCTTTGCTTGAATTTTTCCCACCGGCAGGACCAAAGTATTGGCTGGCATCTCTTTTGGGAGGAGCCTGTGTGATGCTGCATGGCAGGAAAAAGAATTACGTCAGAATTTTGAAGACCGGAGGGTGGTCTTATAATCGTTCCATCGATACGAAATTACATAAAATATATCGGACAGAATCCCTTCCATGGACCTGTTTTTTCATTCGCACAGATGTAATGAAAAAGATTCAATTTGAGGATGAACAATGGTCAGAACGAAATGGCTATGCGGCTTTTGAAGACAGGGCGATGTTTTACAAATTGCTGAAAAACGGATACAGCTCCTGCGTTGTGTCAGATGCCTGTTATAAACATAATGATGGACAAACATCCACAAGAAAACTTCGTCTGGAACCTGTTTATGCAAGAGCATTCAACCATTATGTATTCTGGCACAGATACATTTATACCCTTTCCAGGCATTGGGGAGCACGTCTTTGGGCGAAGCTTTGTATTGGTTATTACATAAATCTGCAGAAAATATATCACATTCTTCTGGTGAACGCGGGAAGGGAAGAGCGGGAAGTTCTACTCACTGTAAAGCGGGGATTTAAAGATGCGAAAGAGTTTGTGAAAAGCTCAGAATACGCAAAACTTCCGAAGGTGATATTGTAAAAATGAAAAGAGAAGGATTATGAAAAAGAAAATACTTGTTGTTTTTACGGGAGCAATGGAGTTGGGCGGAATCGAACGTAGTTTGCTGGGGCTTTTGGATTCCTTTGATTATGAGCAGTATGATGTGGATCTGTTTCTGTATGCTCATCACGGACCGCTGTTTTCCCTGATAAATCCCAGGGTCAATTTATTGCCGGAGGTCAAAGAACTGGCTTACTTAAGGGAGTCGATGAAGGAAAAATTGGCACATGGCTGTTTCCTTTCTGCTGCAATGCGGTTGAAGGATGGGATTGTCTCCCATATAAAGGAAGTGGATTTTGACCGGACCTGGGCGTCAATCATGCGTAGGTGTGCCCCCAAACTGAAAACCCATTATGATATGGCGATCAGCTTTTTCCGGCCGTTTGATTATATATCAGAAAAGGTTGATGCAGACCTGAAAATAGGATGGATACATACTGATTATTCCAGTTTTGATATCAACACAACGGCGTTGTTCAAAGATTATGAACGTCTGGATATGATTGCAGCAGTCAGTGAAGAATGCAAAAAATCTTTTTGTTCCTTATTTCCACAGTTTAATGACAAGACAATTGTTGTTGAAAATATTTTGTCGAAATCTTTTATTCTTAAGCAGGCAGCGGATAAGATGGATGATCCGCTGTTTAAAAGAGAGGAAGATTTTGCATTGCTTTCTGTTGGACGTTATTGTACAGCCAAAAATTTTGATAATATACCTGCCATTTGCAGGATTTTAGTGGAAAAGGGGCTTCCTGTCCGTTGGTATCTGATCGGGTTCGGCGAGGATGAAGCATTGATCAGAGATAAAATCAGGGAAAGCGAAATGCAGGATCATGTGATTCTCCTTGGAAAAAAGGAAAACCCCTATCCATATTTTAAAGCCTGTGATCTATATGTTCAGCCAAGTAGATATGAAGGAAAATGTGTTGCGGTGCGGGAGGCACAGATGCTTTGTAAACCTGTTGTTATTACAAAATATGCCACAGCTTTCAGTCAGCTGCAGGATGGTTATGACGGAATGATTGTGCCGATGGATAATGAAGGCTGCGCCGATGGAATCGCTTCTATACTGCAGGACAAAGAAAAAAGACAGTTGCTGATCGATCATATGCAGACAGGCGACTACACGAATGTAAATGAGATCCGGAAGATTTATGGACTTATGAGTACGCAAAATGAGGAGTGAAAGGATGAATATGCAAAGACCATTGGTTAGTATTATAGTTCCGGTGTATAATGTGGAGAAATATCTGGAACGCTGCATACAAAGTCTGGTCCGGCAGACACTGAACGATATAGAAATCATTCTTGTGGATGATGGGTCTTCTGACAGCAGCGGTTTATTGTGTAATAAATTTGCTGAACGTGACAGGCGGATACAAGTTGTCCATAAGGAAAATGGAGGATTGAGCAGTGCACGCAATGCTGGTTTGAAGGTTGCTTCGGGAAGGTATGTTGGTTTTGTAGATTCCGATGATGATGTGGAACTGGATATGTATGAAAGGATGTCAGCCACAGCGGAAAAGTACCAGGTTGATTTTGTTATGGCTGATTATCTCCGTATTTTCGCCGATGGCAAAAGGACTTTGAAAACACTGGACATTCAGGCGGGACTTTACGACAGACAAAAAATCAGGGATGATATATTTGCTGAACTGATCATGAAGGAAAGTATTGATTATGGGCCGCTTTTGTCTGTATGGCATTGCCTGTATCGAACGGATTTTCTAAGAGAACATTCCCTTCGCTTTGATGAAGAAGTACGTTGGTCAGAGGATAACATATTCAGTGCTGTTATGGGATATTATTGCGGCAGCTTTTATTACATGCGGGGGGAGGCGCTGTATCATTACTACCAGAATGAGGGAACGATCACAACTTCTTACCGAAAAGGCGCATGGCAGGTATACTGCACAATGAACGATCATCTGCATGATTTTTTTGATAAGATAAAAGATTACAATTTTGAGCGTCAATTAAAGCTGCATATGATCTATTATGCCTGTAATTGTATTGAGCAGACTAAATTTTTAGAGAAAGAACAAAGTCTGCAGCAGATACAGGAGATCCTGCATGATTCTCATCTTACGGAAGCATTTAAGCATTTTCGGCTTCCAAAGATTTCAGTGAAATTGAAACTTCAGCTTTTGCTGATGAAATGGAAGTGGGGATGGGTCATTTACAAAATCAGGAGATAAATTATGCCAGAAGTATCAATTATCATACCTGTCTATAATAAGGCGGAATATTTGGAAAAAACGGTCAGATTACTATTAAAAAACTGCATATCGGATATAGAACTGATTCTTGTAGATGATGGTTCTTTGGATGGCAGCGGTGAAATTGCCGATCGGTTGGCAGAGCAGATTGATGATTATGAAATCAAAGTCATCCATCAGAAAAACCAGGGAGTGTCTGCAGCAAGAAATCGGGGGCTTGCTGCCGCACGGGGAGAATGGATATGGTTTGTGGATGCGGACGATATTCCGGATGCCGGGTTTGTTGAAAAAGCGATGGAACAAAGTAAACAGGAATCGTTTGATGTTTTTGCAGGGAATTTTGAGAAGATGAATGGCAACAGCATTACATCCGTTAAGAGTCCCAGAGAAGGCATTGTGGACCGGATAGGATTAGCAGATCTTTTTGTAGAACTGCAGCCGTCAACCGGCTACTTTGGCTACTTATGGAATAAAATCATCCGACGCCAACTGATTGAAAAACACAATATTTCTTTCCGGGAAGGGCTGACACTTGCTGAGGACCTGGATTTTATGATTTCTGTATATCAATGTGCTGAAAAGATTTTCTTCTCTCCATACTGTGCGCTGCGGTATCGTGAGGATGCCATGAATGCCTCAAGAGAGAAGAAAATTGATTATAAAGCACAGCTTAAGATTCAGATAAAGGTCAGGGACTGGTTTTGTGAGATTGGAAAGGACCAGCAGTATGAGAGATTCTTAAAGATCAATATTACAAAATATGCTGCATTCATTCTTTTTTATGCAAATGAGGAGGGACAGCCTGTTGCAGATCTGGCAAAGGAGCTGCTTACAGATTCCGCGGTGAAGGAGTCTCTTGTTGAATGGGATGATCCGGGCGTGATGGGAAAACTTGCATATTATCTAAAGAGGGAGCAGTTTCATAAGATGCAGAGATACTTAAACTGCCGGAATTTTGTAAGAAAAGTTTATCGGTTAGGAGGGAACATACGATGTCGAAAGAATTGACTCCAGCAGAGTTAAAGACAGTGGAACTTGATATTCTGAAATATCTGAGAGATTTGTGTGAGCGCATGAACCTGAAATATTATCTGATGGGAGGAACCTTGTTAGGGGCTGTCCGGCATCAGGGATTTATCCCCTGGGATGACGATATTGATGTTATGATGCCGCGGAAAGATTATGATCAGTTGATTGCGTATTTTAGGGATCATCCTGAAGGACGTTATCAGTTGGCGGATTATGCTTTGCAGAAAGATTATAGTTTTCCCATCGGCAAGCTGATGGATACGGATACCGTTTTAGTTTCCAATACCGTGCGAACCTGTAAAAATGCCGGAGCATTTATTGATATCTTTCCTTTGGACCGGGTAAAAGATATTGAGGATGTCCGTACACGGGGAGAGCAGCTTGGCAGATATAATACGTTTATACATGTTTTCAGCAGAATGCTGCCGGAGGACTATAAAGCAGAAAAGAAGAAATGGAGCTTCAAGGAGGCTCTGGTTTACAGGAAAAACAGAGTCATGGGATTGCAGCGGCTGATCAGAAAATATGATCAGATCTGCCGTGCATATAATGACCAGGAGACAAAGTACAGTGCCTATATTGGCTGGATTCTGCATGACCGGGAGATATGGTCAGATGAGCTTCTGGGAGAGGGAACAGAAATACTCTTCGAGGGAGAACCTTTTCATGCGCCAAGTGATTACAAAGGTTTTCTGGAAATTGTATATGGAGATTACATGCAGCTTCCGCCGGAAGATAAAAGGGTTACACGTCATAGTTTCAAAGTTTACTGGAGGGATAGATGATGGGCGATATGCCATTGATTTCAGTAATTGTTCCGGTATATAAAGTGGAAGCGTATCTGGCAAGATGTATCGAATCGATCATCAGACAAACCTATGAAAACATAGAAATCATACTGGTGGATGATGGGAGTCCGGATCGCTGCGGTATCATCTGTGATGAATATGCAAAAAAGGATCATCGAATCCGGGTGATTCATAAAGAAAACGGCGGTCCGGGACCATCGACAGCCAGAAATGCGGGTCTGGATGCTGCCCGGGGAGTTTATATCAGTTTTGTGGACCCCGATGACTGTATGCATCCCAAAATGCTGGAGACGTTATATGCGGCGATGGACTGTCGTGAGGATGTCATAGTTGTCTGTAAATATTATTTACTTCCGGATACTGCGGCTGATGAATACGATAAGTTTTTCAGGCAGAAAGAAGAGAACTCTGAGAGGAAGATCTCATCTCCGGAAGAATTTATGGAATATGCGATAACCAGCAGGGAATACCAGTCCGTGTTATGGAATAAGCTGTTTCCTGAAAAATTATTTCAGAAGGGAAGCGTTCGTTTTGTGGAGGGGGTATTTCACGAAGATATCATGGTTGCGGTGCAGTTAATCCTGAATGCCCGGGAAATCGTTGAAATATCAGATCATTTATATGTATATACGCAGCGGGAGTGCAGTACTATGCACAGTTTTTCTGCAAAAAGAAGTTCAGATGCATTGGATGCATATATATTTGAAACGGCATGTTTGAAAAAATATGGGGCAAAAGGAATTTCCCGAAAAATAGCATTATATAAATTGGATCAAATTGTGTTCCGATATATTGATTATAAAGAAAACTATCCGGAAGACTTATCAATCAGGAAGATGGTACATAAAAAATACAAAAAAATGTACTGGCAGGCATTTTCATATCTGACGTTCAAAGAGAAGATTGACAGGTTTCTTTATTATATCAGTCCGGAACTGCATGAGAAAATTTATTCCCATAAAGAACAGAAGAATTGAGAGGAATCGAAAAAATGAGCAAGGAGCCATTAATATCCGTTATCATTCCCGTATATCGTGTGGAACGCTTTTTAAGCAGATGCATCGATTCTGTGATTGAACAGACATATAAAAATCTTGAAATTATACTGGTGGACGATGGAAGCCCGGATCGCTGCGGGGATATCTGTGATGAATATGCATGTAAGGATCAGAGAATCAAGGTGATTCATAAGGAGAACGGCGGGGTGTCTTCTGCGAGAAATGCAGGATTGGATATCGCAAAGGGAGCGTATGTCACCTTTATAGATTCGGATGATTATTGGGACAAGCATTATATGGATGAAATGTTAAGGCTTCTCAGGAAACATGATGCAGATATTGTAAGATGCGATAATATATCTGTATTTGAAGATGGGCGGGTTGACAATTGTGAGCCGCGCTTTGAGAAAGTCTGTTTTAAAGCAGAGGATGAAAGAAATTATAGTCATCCATACTATAGATTGGCATGTCATATGCTGTTGATCAGCAGAAAGCTGATCACAGATGAGATTCGATTTGATACTGCACTTGCGGTTGGAGAAGACAGCGTATTTGTAACCCAGTTACTCTTGAATTCCCGAAAGGGTATTGTATATACCCCTCAGAAATTATATTATTTTGTCCAACACGATGACAGTTCCCGTTATCAGAAAAATAATAGTCTGCTGGAGGCGTTTTATATCAGACAGCATCTTAATTTACCGGAGAAGGTCTATCAATCCTGGGCTTCGGATTTTGCAGAACGCTGTTGTATCGAATATATTGCACTTTTGAAAGAGGGCGTCTATGAAAATAAAGAACGGATGCAGCAAATTGTTCAGTATATAAAAGAATATAAAACATATGGAGAATGTGCCTTAGGAAACGGTGGAACTGCCAGAATGCTTTTCCGTATACTGTGTGTTTCTCCGAAACTTTTTAATTTGATATACAAGATGCGTTACAGGAATTAGAGTAGTAGAGTGTGGCTGCATTTTATAAAGGAATAAAAAATGATTAAAGTAGCGATTGTTACAAAAAAAATGGTAATTGGCGGAACGGAAAAAGCATTGATTCCGATGTTAAAACAGTTTGATCCGCAGGAATATGAAGTGGATCTTTACTTACAGGAACTGGGCGGTGCATTGTATGAGGAGCTTCCGGAATGGGTTCATGCATATAAGATGCCTGCTTTTGGTGAAATGTCTTTGAAAGAAAAAATACGTCGTCCGTTGCGTTTGGGAGATGCAATATTAAAAAGAGCATCTATGAATGAAGACGAGCCATATTATAAACAGTGCGAGCGGGCATGTCATTGTATGCCGATGGTTGAAAAGGAATATGATATTGCTATTGCCTATCACGCACCGGATGCGGTTCCGTTCTTTTATGTAATTCATAATCTGAAAGCACGTCAGAAAATTATGTGGCTGCATTTTGATATTGAACAAACAAATGCTGTAAATGCCCTGGCAAAAAAATATTTCAGCAGGTATGACAAAATCTTTGCTGTTTCGAATCAGGCAAAAGAGACCTTTGAGCGGAACTACCCGGAAATGGCTGATAAGTCGGAAGTGTTCTACAATCTGGTAGATACGGAAGGAATCATCCGGCAGTCTGAGTGCGCCCCTTCTTATCAGGATGGATTTTCCGGCATACGGATTCTTTCAATTGGAAGACTGACGGAACCAAAGGGCTATGATTTATTCCTGCCTGTGCTCCGCAGACTGTTGGATGAGGGATACGATTTACGGTTTTATATCTGCGGAGACGGAGAAAAACGTCAGGAGCTGGAAGGGCAGATCAGACAGCTTCAGTTAGACGGCCGTGTGCTGCTGCTGGGGATGCAGAGTAATCCATATGGATTTTTGAAAGATTGTGATATCTATGTTCAGCCTTCCCGTTTTGAGGCATTTTGTACGACAACCAATGAAGCAAGGATTTTCTGCAAACCGGTTGTTGTTACAGATGTCTGCGGAATGCGGGAGCAGTTTGAAGATCACGTAAACGGTACGATTGTTTCGTTGGAGGAAGATGCATTGTATGATGGAGTGAAAGAATTGTTGAATGATAGAAAGCTCCGCGAAACATATAGTGACAATTTAGCATCATTGAAACTTGACAGAAAGATTGATCTTAAAAAATTATTTTAATAATGAGGAAAATATGAATATTGCTATGATTCTTGCCGGGGGAAAAGGCAGCCGGTCAGGACTTAATTATCCAAAACAGTTTTATGAGGTGCAGGGGAAGCCGGTATTGGTATATACGCTTGAGAAGTTTCAGGCGGCTCCTTCCATAGATTCGATCTGTGTTGTCTGCGCAGAGGAGTGGAAAGAGGAAGTATGGTCTTATAAAAAACAATTTCACATCGGGAAACTATGTGGAGTAGTCACCGGAGGTACTACCGGCTTGAAGTCGGCATATAACGGTTTACTTGGTATGGAACGGGCTTCCGAAAATGATTTTGTGTTGATTCACGATGCGGTGAGACCGTTTATTGATCAGAAGGTGATTGAAGATAACATTGCAGTGGCGCATAAATATGGTCTTGCCATGACAGCGGTGGATTGTGTGGAAACACTGGTTTATGCTGAGGATGGCTGTTATGCCGAACGTTCTATCCCGCGTGATGGGCTGAAACGTATACAGACACCTCAAACATTCAGGATAGGAGATATTCTGAAATTATTCAGTCACACAGATTTGGATGCCAGTAAAGAGCCTTCGGCTTTCGCTTTATGGATGGCAGCAGGAAATCCGATTTACTGTTCGAAAGGAAATGAAAAAAATATTAAACTGACATACCCGGAAGATATTGACTATTTTACAAGATTGTTCTCTTGAGAATTTTAGTTTCTTAAGAATTGTGTTTCAGAAGGAGAGTTTATGAAGTTTAAACGTAGTATAAAAAATATTATGATGGCAGTTATCTCGCAGATTATTGGTGTGGCGCTTGCCATTATGATTCCAAGATTGGTTATTACCGGATATGGTTCAGAGGTAAATGGATTGCTGAGTACCATCGGGAACATCTATACTTATCTGGCGTTAATCGAGACAGGTATCGGAACAGTTGCAGTTCAGGCGCTTTATAAGCCGGTGGTGGAAGATGACAAAAAGAGAATCAGTCAGATTGTGGCTGCAACCCGTCGGTATTATCATAAATTTACAACATTCTATTTTATTGCAATGGTGATTGCCTCATTTTTGTTTCCTTTTATTTATGCGGGAGAAATTAAGTATTGGGCGATTGTGGCAATTATGCTGCTTCAGGGGATGGCAAGTGTTCTTAACTACTGGCTTATAGGAGCCTATGGACCGATATTGAATGCAGAAGGCAAAAATTATGTTGATAACAGAGTAAAAATGTTCACAACAATTTTGACGAATGTAGTCAAGATTATATTGGTTAGCAGACTGGTAAATATTGTACTCTTGCAGTTGAGCTATTTTATTATCTCGATGATTTCCATTGGCATTTATCTGGTTTATTTTAAAGTGAATTATAAATGGCTGGATTTTAAAGAAGAAGCAGATATGGGAGCTTTGAGTGAGCGGAACTCTATGGTACTTCACCAGATAACCACTCTGATAACCACCAATACAGACACAATTGTTATTTCAATCTTTTGCGGTCTGAAAATGGCAAGTGTATATGCCATTTATAATTTGATTTTTGGTCAGATGAGTTCTATGTTCAGTATTATTTTTAATTCTGTCAGCTTTACTTTGGGACAGACGTTTAATGAAGATCGGAGCAGATATTTAAGGCTGCATGATGCTTATAAAACCTGCTATTGCTGCACCGTGTATGCAATTTATTCCATAGGGTATATTCTGATTCTTCCTTTTGTGTCACTCTATACAAAAGGTGTTACAGATATTCCATATGTAGATATAGGAATTGCCTTTTTGTTTGCTTTAAATAATATTTTGTGGAACTGTCGTCAGACAGAAAATAATTTGATCTATGTTGCAGGTCATGTTAAAAAAACAGTTTCACGTAACATCGCAGAGTCTACGATTAATATTCTGGCATCTTTGCTTTTGGTTCACTTTTGGGGAATCTATGGTGTACTTTTGGGAACAACGCTGGCATTTCTGTACAGAACCAATGATGTGTTGTTATATGTAAATCATCGGATTTTAGACAGAAGCGCAAAACGTTCTTATATTACGGTAATTACAAATTTTGTTTTGTTTGGCGGAGCAGTTGTAGTAGAGAAACTTTTACATAACTACCTGATGCAGACAATTACAAATTATTTTATCTTTATTAAATGGGGATTTATCATTGCCATTCCTACGGTTATCGTTTTCTTTGTTGTCAATTTTATTACAAATATAGATGCAGGACGTTTTCTTCTGGAAATCGTAAAAAGGCACATACCCGCGAAGCATTAAATTAAGAGAGGAGCAGTTATGGAACAAAAGAAAACCCAGCTTGCAGCAGGGAGCAGAAGATTAGACTATCTGGACAACACCAAAGCATTTGCAATGCTTATGGTAGTTCTGGGGCATTGTTCGCTTGTCAATACCTACCCGGTCCTTTATCAGTGGATTGGTTCTTTCCATGTACCAGTGTTTTTTGTGATATCGGGTATTTTGTTGGGAATAAAAAAAGAGCGTAAAGGTGATGTAACATATGATCTGGCAAAAAAGCTTAGGACATACATGCTTCCCTTTTATGTGTTTTCCTTGTTGAATGTCTTTGTTGTGGGCGGGTTGAAGTATTTTGCTGACACAAACGAAGGAGTAACATTTGTAAAAGACTGGTTGTTTAATGTTTTAATGCTCAATGGGCGTGCGGCGAATTGGTTTTTGTCATGCTTGTTTTTAGCCGAATTGATCTTTATCTTTGAATTAAAACATTTCCGTTTGGAAATTGCAGCAGCAGTAAATGTAGTTTTGGCAGCAGCAGCACTTGTGTTACCTCATAATGTTACGATTGTACTGGTTTTCTTTGAAAGTTTTCAGGGGCTGTTATGTTTAAATGCCGGATACCTGTTATACATAAAAAGGAATTGGCTGAAAGAGCATATAAAACAGGGGATTTTTCTATTATTAGCCATTGCCTATCTTATAATTCTTGTTCTAAATGGAAATACGGCAATGAATGGGCTTGAGCCTGGAAACTATCCTTTCTTGTATTATTTTGAGATTCTTCTGGGCTCTGTCGTAATTCTTGTGATATTCAGAAAAATCGCATCCAGGCCTTTAAAGCTGATCACATGGATTGGACAGAATACGATTGTTCTTCTGACTACACATCAGACAGTATTGGAACTGATCTGGGTTATTGATGAACATTCATTTGGATTGCTGAATAAAATGAATGGTGCATTGCCTTTTGTACTTTGTATGATTGTAGTTCTGATTGAAATACCTGTGATATGGATTTGTAATCACTATTTGTATTTTCTCTTTGGAAAAAAGAAGACCGGAACAATGTGAAATCCATATAGTTGCATAGTGGAGGGAAAAGAATGTGCACAGTATTGAAAGATTTTTACAATAACATAGGAAAGAAAGTCAGTTTCTGGCTGCCGCTGATCTTGTTTTCGATTGCAGGTTATGGATTTTCCATATGTAACAGAACGGTAAGTGTCGATGATCTGGCTGGAGATGTTTATTTGGGAAGCCAGAAAGCGATGTTGGCGGCTACAAGATGGGGGCAGGTATTTTGGATGAAAGTGGTATCTATTCCTGTTTTTTCCCCATTTATTAATAAGTTTCTGGGAGTCTGCTTTTTTTTCTGTGCAGTCTGTGTTATGGCATGTATTTTTTATTACCTGAAAAAAGGTGAACAGCAAGTCTGGTCTTATACGGTTATGGCATCAATATTGCTTACCTATCCTTTGATGAATGAAATTTGGGAATTTAACGGCGCCAATATGATAGTAACCGGTAATCTTCTGTTGGCTGCACTTGTACTACTGGGGATATTAACATCCTCTGCTTCACAGTGGAAAGTACTCCTTTGTTCAGGGGTCGTACTTTCTATTGTGGTGTCCAGTTATGAATCGGGAGCTTTTGCATATGTAACCGCAGTCTGTGCAATCTTATTTTATAAATATTGTATCACAGATCAGAAGAAATCCTCCTGGACGAAGTGGTTTTTGGAAGGGGTTAAATTTGCTGTGCCGTTGGTTATTGCTGTGATGCTGCGGTTTATTATAGGGGGATTCTTAATCTGGATCAATCATCTGTCGTATAGAAGTAACGGAAATACAGAAATAGGATGGGGCAATCAGTCAGTACCTGATACCATAATATCCGTATTGAAATCCATAGGGATAGGATATGGTTTTCGCGGCTTGGTCTATTTCCCTATAACAGTTTTTGTAGGAATGGCAGTCTTATTTGTCATTATATGTATCGTTATGGTCTGTAGACAGAGAAGAGTACTTCCTGTAATTCTGGGTGGAATCGTAGTGCTGTCTCTGTTCTTACTGCCGATGATTCAGGGAAGTTCCATGCAATATCGTACCGCTCAGACAATCACTGTGTTTGTAGCTTTTGCAGCATTTCTGGTGATGGAGTTTGCGTTTTCCTTGAAACGAAAGTGGATGAGGGCAGGAAGCGTGGTAATTGGTCTGTTTCTTGCATGGCATCAGAGTGCTTACTTGAATCAGGTTTTTGCATTGAATAATCAGCGTTCTGATAATGAGATTGCTGTTGTACATGAGATCGGTCCCCGCTTATTGAGAGATTTTGAGAAAAAGGAAATAGTATTTGTGGGGAATTATGATATGGGAGAATGGATACAGTCTAAAATCACGGTGAATGAAGATACCTTATCTGGAAAGTTGTATTCAAAAATATTGGGGAGAGGACAAACAGAGCAGTATGATCCAAGTGAGGATGAGTTCATTGGAACAAACGTGAATTCTGTATTGGAATGGTCAAGTTATGCATTTGGGAACCAGAGTATGATGGAGGAGTTGTTTTCCTATTGCGGATACGACATTCAGGTAATGGAACCGTTTTCCTGGGAACGTTATGAGAACATCTGTCAGATTGCGTATGAAAAAGGGATGAAGCCTTTTGAAATAGCAGATATGGGTGATTATCTTGTTGTATGTCTGGGAAAGTTGGAAAGGGATGCCGAACAGTAAGGGATCTGAATTGGAGGATTACATATTATTATGGGAAAAAACATCGTTGCGTATTACAAAGGTAAAATAAAAAAAGAATGGAAAATAGCATTTTTTTCTACCTTGGCTATTGGAATATTAATACATATTTATAAATTCACGAATACGCTGCCAAATCGTGATGCAGTATATAATTATTATGCGGATCAAAATATCGTGGGATCCGGACGCTGGTTTTTAACTGTTGCAAGCGGACTTAGTTCCTGGTTTGATCTGCCATGGATAAACGGTTTACTTTCTATTATTTTCATTGGGATTGCTGCAGCAGTAATCGTAGATGTTTTTGATTTACAGAATCCGGTACTGATTGGATTGATCGCAGCATTATTAGTTTCTTTTCCGGGAATTACAGAAACATTTTTCTTTGAGTATACGGCAGATGGATATATGGTGGCCATGCTGCTTGCCGCACTTGCAGTAAGGGTTTCCAAAATCAGGAGCGATCGTAAAAAATCTAACTGGGTATCCATTGGTTTTGCAATGGTTTGTATTTGTTTCACCTGTGGAATATATCAATCGTATGTTTCTTTTGCTTTGATTTTAGCTATTTGTTATTTTGTATATGAGCTATTGGAAGATAAGTATTCAAAAAAGGAATATATGCGCTGGATTGGAAGCCAGGTTTTTATTTATGGCGTAGGATTAGTTTCCTATTATGTAATTTGGAAGGTTTGTCTGGTTTTAGAGCATACTCAGGTCAATCACTATCAGGGAATTGATCAGGTTGTTTTAGATTTTAAAAATATCCTGCTGGGAATCAAAAATTCAATAAAATCCACCGCATTATTTTTCTTCCAGTACAATGTTTTGGAACAGGGATGGACGTTATATGCTGTTTTAAATGCTGCATTTTTAGTAAGCCTGCTCATCGTATTGTATGCTGCGGTACGAAACAGTGGGCTTTGGAAAAGACATTTTTCTTTTGCTATGTTTATTCTTGCATTTGTAGCAATTCCGTTTGCGGCATGTATCTGGTATTTTGCTTCCCAGGGAATAACAGAGTATCGCCCCATGATGCTTCAGAGTTTGTGTCTGCTTTATATTTTTGAGGCGATTCTGGCTGATCGGTGGCTGAAAAACCGTTGGAGTAATTTTATAGGGCTTCTTTTGAGTGTTATTGTTTTTAACTTTGGTATTCAGGCGAATATATGTTATTATTATTTGGACAAGTGCCATGAGTTTTCTTATGCGATGGGAGCTGAAATGATGACACGGATTCATATGCTGGATGAAGGAAATCTCAAAAAAATAGCAATTGTTGGAACTACATATCCTCAGACAAAATTACAGGATGAACCAGGGGCAAAAGACCTTTATAATTTTATTCCGTCATTGGAAAAAAATATCCTGTTTAATCAGGAACATGCAGTGTTGTTTTTGGAACATGTATTTGAATGTAAATTAAGTGCGGTCGGCAACAGTGAATTAGAGCAGCTGGGAAATTCCCCGGAAGTGAAAAATATGGATAATTGGCCGGCGAAAGATTCGATTCAGGTTATAGGTGAAACAGTAGTTATTAAGTTGGCAGAAGTGGAAGATTCTGAAGAATAGTGCAGGAGGAATCAGTAAATGTTATCAGTAATTATTCCATCTTATCATGAGCTGGAAAATATACATAGAGCGGCAGACAAAATTTCTGAATTATTGGACGGGCAGGAAATCCCTTATGAACTTTTGTTTGTGAATGATGGCTCTGCGGATGAGACATGGGCCTGTATTGAGAAAGAAGCGGCAGATAGAAAAAATGTACGTGGATTATGCTTTTCCAGAAATTTTGGAAAAGAGTCTGCGATATTTGCAGGCCTTGCGAATGCAGAAGGTGACTGTGCAGTGGTGATTGACTGTGATCTGCAGCATCCGCCGGAGAAAATTATTGAAATGTACAATTTGTGGAAGGAAGGGTATGATATTGTTGAAGGCGTGAAAGCAAGCAGGGGAGAAGAAAGTTGTTTTCACTCTTTTGCAGCGAAATGTTTTTACGGTATGATCAGTGATGCTGTTGGAATGGATATGTCCCGTGCTTCAGATTTTAAGCTTATGGATCGTAAAGTGATCAATGCGCTTCTAACCATGCGGGAGAAGAATGTTTTTTTCCGTGCGCTTTCTTTTTGGGTTGGTTATAAGACGATCAGCGTGGAATTTGACGTGCAGCCAAGAACAGAAGGGGAATCTAAGTGGTCCGTGATGTCATTGGTAAAATATGCTTTTTCTAATATATCCTCTTTTTCAACCGCTCCAATGCAGATTGTAACGATTCTTGGCTGTATCATGCTGATCGCATCCGTGATATTTGGAGGGATCTCACTGGTTCAGAAAATAACAGGAGTTGCATTGGGAGGATTTACAACCGTCATTTTGCTTCAGCTTTTCATCGGAAGTATTACGATGTTGAGTCTTGGTGTGATTGGGTATTATATATCAAAAATTTATGAAGAAATTAAAGGACGTCCCCGATATATCATTTCAGAAACCTGCGGGAGAGAGAAAAATTGTGAAGAAACTATTTGATAAGGTGTTTTTAAAGTTTATTTTAGTCGGAATACTGAACACACTTTTTGGTACAGCAATTATGTTTTGTTTCTATAATGTGTTTCATTTTAGTTACTGGATATCTTCAGCGGCAAATTATGTATTTGGGAGTGTGTTGAGCTACTTTTTAAATAAATATATTACGTTCCAAAACAAAGAGCGAAATGCATTGACGATTGTAAAGTTTATCATTAATATTACAGTATGTTATGGGATTGCTTATGGAATTGCAAAACCTCTTGCCGCCCATATCTTATCCGGGTATGCACAATCCATTCAGGAAAATGGTGCAATGTTGGCAGGAATGTGTCTGTTTGTAATTTTAAATTATCTGGGACAGCGTTTTTTTGCATTTAAACAATAAGAACAGAGAGAAAGTCAAAGGAGGAGACAGATGAAACAAAGATTGGCAGACTATGTAGCAGATTTTCTGGTTGCTCATGGCGTAACAGATTGCTTCAGCGTGGTCGGAGGAGGAGCCATGCATCTGAACGATGCACTTGGTCATAAAGAAGGACTTCAGGTAACCTATAATCATCATGAACAGGCGTGTGCGATTGCGGCAGAAGCATATGCACGTTTGGATAACAAGATCGCAGCCGTTTGTGTTACTACCGGACCGGGCGGAACCAATGCATTGACCGGTGTTTTGGGCGGGTGGCTGGATTCTATCCCTATGTTCATTATCAGCGGTCAGGTGCGTTATGATACTACGGCAAGATATGCCATGCAGTTCACAGATGGGATGCCGTTAAGGGCAATGGGAGATCAGGAATATGATATTGTTAAATCTGTAGAACCGATGACGAAGTATGCTGTAATGATTGAAGACCCAAAACAAATTCGATATGCGCTGGAAAAAGGGTGGCATTTGGCAACAACGGGAAGACCTGGTCCGGTGTGGATTGATATTCCGGTCAACTATCAGGGAAGTTATATCGAAACAGACCATCTGGAAGGATATGATCCGACGGAAGATGATTCAAAGCTGCCGCCAGGTGTTGATGATGAGGTGGTCAGCGCTGTACTGGAAAAAATCCGCAAAGCCAAACGTCCGGTATTTCATGCAGGCTATGGTATCCGGTTGTCCGGAGGCTACGAGGCTTTCCGCTCTGCGGCAGAAAAACTGAATATTCCGATTGTGACCTACTGGAATGCAGTGGATCTGATTGAGGATGAGAATCCGCTTTACTGCGGCCGGGCAGGCAATATGGGAGATCGGCCGGGAAACTGGGCAATTCAAAATGCAGATCTGATCCTTGCAGTTGGGACACGTATCTCTATTCGGCAGGTGGGTTACAACTGGAAGACCTGGGCGCGGGCGGCAGAAGTAATTATGGTTGATATCGATCAGGCAGAGATGAAAAAGCCGACACTTCATGTAGAGATGCCTGTCTGGGCAGATGCAAAGGACTTTCTCCAAAAACTGGACAAGGCGGCAGAAACATCTGCTCCTGTGTATCGTGGAGAGGAATGGCTTGAAACTTGTCAGAGATGGAAGCAGGAGTATCCGGCTGTTGTACCAGGACAATGGGAGGAAAATGGAGAAACTGCAAATGTTTATGCCTTCGTTCGCCATTTAAGCAGCCAGTTGCCGGAAAACAGTCTGACTGCTGTATCCAACGGCGCTTGCTGTGTTGTGGGAAATCAGGCTTATGTAATAAAGAAAGGAAGCCGCATGGCGAATAACAGCGCTGTTGCGAGTATGGGCTATGGCTTACCGGCCGCAATTGGAACCTGCATCGGCGGCGGTTGCAGGAATACGATCTGCCTTGAAGGCGACGGAAGTATTATGATGAACCTTCAGGAACTTCAGACGGTTCTTACAAATCAATTGCCGATCAAGCTCTTCCTGATTAATAATAATGGATATCATTCCATCCGAATTACCCAGAGTAATTTGTTCCGTGAGCATTGTAAGATTGGTATAGGACCGGAGTCCAACGATTTGTCATTTCCTGAATTTAAGAAAATTGCGGAGGCATTTGGGTTTCCGTATTACAATGCACACAGCAATGCAGAAATGAAAAGGGTCGTTGATGAAGTACTGAAACAGGAAGGTCCTGTATTCTGCGAGATTTTTACGGATACGGAACAGGTCTGGGAACCAAAAAGCAGTACAAAGCGGCTGCCGGATGGAACTTTAGTCAGTCCCCCGCTTGAAGATCTGGCTCCGTTTTTGCCACGTGAAGAATTAAGAAAGAATATGTTTATCCCATTAATGGATGAAAAATAAATGAATTTTCAGTTGTGAAGCTATGGAACAGTTGTACTTATTAATACAAAGATAAGGAGATGTGAACGATGGGAAAGATATATTTATTGGATTGCACATTAAGAGATGGGGGATACATTAACGATTGGCGTTTTGGAGAAGAAGTAATAAGAGGATTCGGAAAGAAAATCGCTCAGACAGGTATAGAGATATTTGAAGTAGGATTTATTAAAGGGGAGACGTATGATCCGGATCGTTCTGTATTTCCGGATACCGCTTCCGCAGCAGGGGTGATTCAGCCCAAGGCTGAAGGCTTGATGTATGTTGGAATGTTGGATATGAGTGCGCCTGTGCCTCTGGATCGGATTGCAGTTTGTGACGGATCATCGCTTGATGGAATCCGGGTTATCTTTAAAAAAGAAAAGATAGAGGAGGCATATGAGTACTGCAGGCGCATTAAAGAGTTGGGATATGTTTTGTTTGTTAATTTTGTGGGTACTGACCTTTATTCGGACAAAGAGTTTATAGAAGGCATTGAGAAATTTAATGAACTTCAGCCCTTTGGAGTATCCATTGTTGACAGTTTTGGATTGATCAAGCGAAAACATTTCCTGAGGCTCGTATACCTGGCTGATAATAATTTGAATCCGAATATCGTTCTCTGCTATCATGCGCACAATAATTTGCAGCAGGCAATGGGCAATGCGGAAGCCTTGGTGGAGATGAATCTTAAACGGGATATCTGCATTGATGCATGTGTTTTTGGCATGGGCAGAGGGGCAGGTAACTTAAATCTGGAACTTTTTGCAGAATATATGAATGAAAATTATGATACGGAATATCGTGTCGAGCCGATGCTTGAGATTATGGATGAGTATCTCAATGATATTTACCGGGAAAAATCCTGGGGCTATTCACTTCCATTGTATTTGTCGGCAAGTACTGGATGTCATCCGAATTATGCGATATATCTGGAGGGGAAGGATTCCCTTACTGTAAAGGCCTTTCGTGAATTGCTGAGAGGTATTCCGGATCAGGACAAAGCGAAGTTTAGTAAAGACAAAGCGGAGCAATATTATCGGCAATATCAGGAAAATTATGTGGATGACCGGCTGGCGGTTACAGAACTTGCGAAGGAGTTCGCAGGTAAAAATCTTCTGATTCTGGCGCCGGGAAAATCGCTTATGAAATATAAAGATGAGGTACTTTCCGAAATCAAAAAGAAAGATACTGTTGTAATTGCTGTGAATTTTACAGGAGGGAATTTCCCTACAGATTATATTTTCAGCAGTAATATGCGTCGTTTTCATAAGATCCAGGGAAAAGTGCAGGCTGTCTGTATCACCACCTCAAACATGAAAGAGTGTCAGCAGACGGATTATGTTGTCAATTTTGCAAGTTACGCTTCGGAAAGTCCGGAAATTATTGATAATTCAGGACTCATGGTATTAAGGCTTCTTATTGCTGTGGGAGTAAAAAAAGTTTCGATTGCAGGAATGGACGGTTATTCGACGTATCAAAACAATGACTACTATGATCAGAACCTGGAATATGATTTTTCTGCGGAAGCAAAACAACGCAATCTGTTGATATCAGAAGAACTCAAGGATATCCGGAAGCAGATGAAATTGAACTTTATTACACCCAGCTATTATAGTGAGCAATAGTTGGCGGTTATACTTCCGGAAGACTTCAAGGATGGATGAAGAAAGGATTCATCTGTGTTTTGTGGTACGAGAGAGGAAAATTAGTAAAATGTTAACATTAACTGCATGTAAGAAGAACGAACGTATTTTTTATTTGGATATTTTACGGGTATTGGCAACTTTTGCGGTAATTGCAATACATGTTTCAGCGCAAAATTGGTATTCAACGGATATATATTCATATGAATGGAATATGTTCAATTTATTTGATGGTTTGGACAGATGGGCGGTTCCGGTATTTGTAATGATAAGTGGGGTACTATTTTTAGATCATACAAAATCATTAAACTTGAAAAAATTATATACCCAAAATATTCTGCGTCTTGTTAGTGCGTTTGTTTTTTGGTCATTCGTATATGCTGTTTATCGTGGCGGAAGTATAGATGTAATCATTCGCAATTTTCTAAGCGGACCTTATCATATGTGGTTTTTACCTATGATGGTTGGCTTATATATCATCATACCTATATTAAGGAAAATAACTGAGAATGAATCTGTAATGCAATATTTCCTGTTATTAGCATTAATTTTTACATTTATAATTCCTATGATGTTGCAGATTCCTTATTTGTCTTATCTTCAGAAGCTGTATGGGAATGTTAATTTTCATATAACTTTAGGATATTCGTGTTATTTTATATGTGGATATTATTTGGACAAAAAAGAAATCGTAAAAGCAAAGAGGATATGGATCTATTGTTTGGGAATAATCGGTTTTTTACTCACAGTTTTAATAAGTATTTGGAGTTCAAGGATCAAAGGTGAGCCTTATGGAGCTTTTTTTGATAATTTCTCTATTAACGTTATGCTCGAAAGTATTGCAGTATTTGTTTTTATTAAAAGCAGATGGAGTAAAAAAACTTATATTAGCAACAAATTTAGGAATATTATTTGTGCATTAGCCCAATATAGCTTTGGTATATATTTAGTACACGTATTAGTGATAGAGATTTTACAAAATGTAGTCGGATTAGATACATTATCCTTTAATGCTGGACTTTCTGTACCGATAATTACAATAATTGTATTCAGCATTTCTTTGGCAATCTCCGCGACATTTTATCATATTCCGTTTCTTAGAAAATATGTGGTCTGAATTTTGTATGGTTGTTATGATGGTGAAAGAAAATTCGCAGAAAAAATGTACAATATAAAAATGATGTAATGAAAAGTTTTGCAGGTTTAAGAATTTAATATATGAAATGAAGAGGGAACATTATGATATTTAAGCGTATTTATAGGAAATTCAGATATTTTGTAGAAATAAAGATAAAGCATAAAGACAGTATGGAATTACAGATTGAGCAATATAGAAAAGCCGGAATGCATATTGGTGAGCGCTGCAAAATATATAGTTGTTTGTCAACAAGGAGAGATTGTTCTTTGTTAACGATTGGAAATAATGTTACTATTTCCGGAAATGTCACATTACTGCTGCATGACAATGCACCTATAAAGGTAAGTAAAGGGGAATACACAGATATTTTAGGAAAAATAGAAATTGGAGATAATTGTTTTATCGGTCACAGTACTGTCATATTGCCGGGAGTACATATTGCGGATAATACGATTATTGGAGCGGGTTCGGTTGTAACAAGAAGTATAGAGGAACCTGGATGGGTGCTGGCTGGAAACCCGGCCAAAATTGTATGTACTGCAGAGCAATATGCTGAGAAAAACAAGCAATATTTTGTAAATCTTGATAATAAAACGCATGAAGATATTCGGAGATTTAGTGAGGAGAATAAGCACATGCTGATACAAAGGAAAGTTTTGAAATAGCGGATTGCCCATGAAAGAAGTGATCGGGAGTATCATAATGAAGATAGAAAAATTTGATAAAATCATGATAGGAGCAGGATTATACGGATTATATTCAGCATTGTTCTGTGGAGAAAAGGGACAGCGTGTGTTGGTGCTGGAATGTGATCCTACGCCTTTTCGCAGGGCAACGTATATTAATCAGGCAAGGGTACATCAAGGATATCACTATCCGAGAAGTATATCAACTGCCATGAAATCGGCAGGATACTTTGAACGATTCAACAGGGATTATGATTTTTGTATTAACCGGGAATTTCAAAAGGTTTATGCGACATCAAGCCAATATTCCTGGTCCGATGGAAATCAGTTCAAGAGCTTTTGTAAGGCCGCAGGTATCCCATGCGAAGAACTGCATCCGGAGAGATTCTTCAGGAAAGGAATGTGTGACGGAGCTTTCCTTACAAGAGAATATACTTATGATGCTATGATATTGAAGGAGTATTTTTTGGAAAAGCTGAAGGAATATCCCAATGTTCAAATTCATTATGGAGTACAAATTCAGGAAATAGAGAAGCTGCAGGATGTATATTCACTAAGAACAGAGGATGGGAAGATCTATCAGACTGGATTCCTGCTCAATGCCACTTATGCAGCTACCAACCAGATTCTTGATATGCTTGGCTATGAAAAATTCAAAATTAAGTATGAACTTTGTGAAATTATACTTTGCGATGTAAATGAGAGACTGCACGGGTATGGTTTTACAGTCATGGATGGTCCGTTTTTTTCCATCATGCCGTTTGGAAAAACCGGAATCCATTCTTTGACTTCCGTAACGTTTACTCCCCATACGACAAGTTATGAAGAAGTGCCAACATTCCAATGTCAGGCAAGAAGCGGCGGATATTGCTCTCCATTTCATCTGGGAAATTGCAATGATTGTAAGGCGAAGCCGGAAACTGCCTTTCCCTATATGGCGAATCTTGCCAAAAAATATTTGAAGGAAGCGTATGGCTTTTCCTATAAAGAATCACTGTTTTCGATGAAACCGATCTTAATGAGTTCTGAAATAGACGATTCCAGACCGACAGTGATCAGGACGTATTCGCAGAATCCTACGTTTGTCGGGGTGCTGTCCGGAAAAATCAACACAGTATACGATTTAGACGAGGTGTTTGAAAATGGATAACAAAGAAAAAAATTTTATGTCTGTGGTCATTTATGTACATAATGCAGAAAAAAGAATTGATGAATTTTTAAAAACAGTTGTCAATGTTATGGAGGAAAACTTTGAACATTCAGAAATTATCTGTGTCAATGACTGTTCAAACGACGAAAGTGTGGAACATATTAAAAAGATTAGCATACAAGCAAAAAGCACCAGCATCTCTGTCCTGAACATGAGTTACTATCATGGACTTGAGATGGCAATGAATGCAGGTGTTGATCTGGCAATCGGGGATTTTGTATTTGAATTTGATACAACTGTTCTTGATTTTGATAAGAGTGAAATTATGAAAGTGTATCGCAAATCTTTGGAGGGATTTGATATCGTCAGTGCTTCTCCGAACAGAAAGCAAAGACTGAGTTCCAGAGCCTTTTACCACGTTTTTGAACGCTTTACGAACCTTTCCCATAAGCTTTACACGGAGACATTCCGTATCTTAAGCCGAAGGGTGATTAATCGAATCAGCAGTATGAATAAGACGGTACCGTACCGAAAAGCGATTTATGCCAATTGCGGACTAAAAACAGAGAATATTGTATATACCCTCACAACTGTCAACAAAGATATAGCAGCTTCTGATCGGTCAGAGAAAAAGTATCGTGGCCGCCTGGCAGTAGATTCACTGCTCTTGTTTACCGAAGTTGGTTATCGTTTTTCCATAACGATGACGGTGCTTATGATGCTGATGACTATTTTTATGATTGTTTACTCGATTGTTATCTATGTGATGAGTACTCCGGCTGCAGGTTGGACAACGACAATTTTATTCCTTTCTGTAGCTTTCTTTGGAATTTTTGGGGTGCTTACCATTATTATCAAATATCTGCAGATTTTGTTGGATTTGGTATTTAAGCGTAAGCGGTACAGTTTTGAAAGCATTGAAAAATTAACGAAATAGAGGAAAGAGGATGAATATTTTAGTAGGATACACGGGATTTGTAGGCAGTAATCTCTATGAGAAGGGGCAATTTGATGCGGTTTTTAATTCCCAAAATATAGAGGAAGCCTATGGAACAAATCCGGGTCTGCTCATATATGCAGGGCTTCGTGCAGAAAAATACCTGGCAAATCAGGCACCGGAGAAAGATATGGAACTGATTTTGCAGGCAGAAGAAAACATAAGAAGAATTGCTCCTGAAAAGCTGGTATTGATTTCTACGATTGATGTTTTTGAAAATCCACAGGATGTGGATGAAACTACCCGGATTAAGACAGAGAATCTATATCCTTATGGATATAACCGGTATCAATTAGAATGCTGGGTGCGTGAACATTTTCCAGAAGCGTTGATTGTCCGGCTGCCGGGATTGTTCGGTAAAAATATAAAGAAGAATTTTATATATGATTTTATCAACAGAATTCCATATATGCTGAAAGCAGAAAAGATGGAAGAGTTGTCAAAAACGGAACCGGTTTTGTGTAACTATTATGAGTTGCAGGATAATGGATTTTACAAAGTGAGAACTCTTAATACCCGGCAAAGCGTATTTTTAAAAGAAAAGTTTGAGATGCTTGGGTTTAGTGCATTAAATTTTACAGACAGCCGCAGCGTTTACCAATTTTATCCGTTGGGGCGGCTATGGGATGATATACAGACTGCATTGAAAAATGAAATCAGATTGTGGCATCCGGCTACGGAACCCATATCAGCAGCACAGTTGTATCAATATCTGACAGGCAATGTTTTTATGAATGAGTTATCCGGTATACCGGCTGATTATAATTACAAGACGGTATATGACAAATTGTACGGCGGTACTGGCGGTTATATCTGTGATAAAGAAACCATTATGGGTGAGATCAGAAAATTCGTTGAGGGATATGGATATGCAAACGCTTAATAGAAAGACGTTACAATTTTATGCAGAGTGTATCAGGCAGATGGGCGTGTGCTGGCAGACATTATATGTAATTATATTGACCTTGGGTCTCTACAGCGGAATAACAACAAAATCTTTTTATGGAGCAATTGGCACCATTCTATTTGTAGGAGTATGCACTTTTGCACTGGAAGTTGGGCTATATAGTACATCTGGTTTTAAACTAAATAAGATACCGGGAATTATTCTTGTAGTGATTGCGGTACTATTTGATCTTTTTGCCGTCATATTTCCCGAGGCAGCATTCAGTCGGTTGGGAGTGAGTTTTCTCAGTGGTGTTATCATATTGGTATATGTCATAGCAATACTGAAAAATTACCACACTTTTCCTGGCAGAGTTTCAGGATTATTTATGGCTTTGGGGCTTTTTGCAGCACTTTTATATTGTTGGCAGAATATGGGGTGTTTTTCGCCGGACAGCCATAGTTATTATGAAATTTCTCAGACCTTTACCGGAAATTTTGGATTCGTTGATACGATACGACAATATGTGATACGCACCGACTATAATATTTCTTTTCCATATTTTTATCCGCTGTGCCTGTTTTTCGTCAACGGAATAACAAAACTGGGAAGATATGCGGGTGTGTTATTTAATTTTTATATTATGCTGTTTACGGGATTGTTATTTCTGAAAATCAGCAGATGTTTTGTGAAACGTCTGTGGTGTGGTGCAATTGCTGCCTTCCTGCTTTTTACTACAGATTCTTATCTGGATGAGTTATGTGCTGCACGTTCCATACCATTGGTAATTCTGCTTACAGCCATCTGTGCTGCATTGTGCGTTAAGATTTATCTTTCTCCGAAAAAGTCGAATCTCATTCCATTTGCAGCAGGTCTTTGTGCAGGTATGGTGATGACTACGAGATTTGATGGTATGGTATTAGTTGCTTATTGTGCTTTACTTATGCTTCTGGTTCAAAAGGAGAGAAGAATCAAAACCCTTTTCTGCTATCTGGCAGGTGCACTTGTATTTTTACTGCCATGGATGATTTACTCTTTGATTCATTTTCAGTCATTATGGATTTCAGATAATCTGGGAACGATGTTTCTTGTCGAGACAACGGTACCTAACCGTGTCAGTGTACCGGGTGAATTCACGGCAACGCTATTTAATTCTCCAAAGGAATGGCTGATTGCTTTTGTACATAAGGCATATGCGATTGCAAAAAGTCTCATTCACTGTTCCATAACAGCAGATATGATAGTAATTCTATGTTTGATTGTACTGGTGTTGCAATGTAAAGCAAAAAGAATATCATTCTCCAAAATCTGGTTTGCAGCAGGAGCTTTTCTTGTTTTTTATGCGGGAAAAACATTTATGTATGCACTTGTGGGATATGAAGATACACGATACCATGTGGAATCTGCGGTACTGGTTACTTTTTTATTCTTGTTATTATGTGAGGTAACATGTGAGAAGAAATCCTGGAAAAATTTCCGGTATCTGATGCCTGTATTCATTTTAGGCGTTTCGCTTTTTCAGATACGAGGAATCGTAAAAAATCTTTATCTTGATCCGGTATCGTATCCTTTGGTAAACGTGGATGCTGCACCTGATTGGGTTATGTCGCTGGATGCAGAAATGGAATCCAGAATTCAAAAAAAGGATGCGGAAATTTTGTATCTTGGAAATGGATTTGATGAATTTACTTTCGGCGACTGGACAGATTGGAAAATTTACGTAGTACCCACTTACGCAACCTGGTCGAAGGTGAATTATGCAATGCATCATTACATGGAAGTGGATTATGTTATACTGCCAAAAGAAACTGCATTGCCGGATGAAATCTATGAGAATTTACAGACAGCATATCGTAAGATTGAATTAAAAGATTATTGGCTTTTTGAAGTATAAAGAAGGTTTTTGCATAATAGACAAGGAGATTACTGAAAAAGAAGGTGGATTTAAGACTACTGGTTTTTAATTATGAAGGAGTGTTGTGATATGAAACTTGCGATCTCAAATATAGCGTGGGATCCTTTGCAGGATGAAACTGTATATTCTCTTATGAAAGCGTATGGTTTTTCTGGTCTGGAAATTGCCCCTACAAGAATATTACCGGAAACGCCTTATGAAAGGCTGGTTGAAGCAGAGCACTGGAAAACTGTGCTGACAGAAACATATGGTTTTACAGTTCCATCTATACAGTCCATATGGTATGGAAGACAGGAAAAATTGTTCGGCACGGATAAAGAGAGGCAGCAGCTTTTCGCCTATACGAAAAAAGCAATAGACTTTGCTTCTGTGATTGGATGCAAAAATCTGGTGTTTGGCTGCCCTCGAAACCGTGATATGCCCAAAGGGGCTGATTTAAGTTTAGCAATCAATTTTTTCAGAGAATTAGGTGATTACGCCTATGGAAAAGGTACAGTCATTGGTATGGAGGCAAATCCGCCGATTTATCATACGAATTTTATCAATGATACACAATCTGCAATTGAACTGATTGAAATTGTGAATTCGAAAGGGTTTCGACTGAATCTGGATGTGGGAACCATGATAGAGAATCAGGAATCCGTAAGTACATTACAAGGGTTTGTTAAATATGTAAACCATGTACATATCAGCGAGCCAGGATTACAAGGGATTGAAAGGCGGGAACTTCATGTGCAGCTTTGCCAGCTTCTGCACAATGAAAATTATAAAGGATTTATTTCTATTGAGAGGGGAAAAACAGAAAGCGTCACAGAATTGGAAAATACGATGGGGTATGTAAAGGAGATCTTTGGAGATGCGTAGAGTGCCAGGAAAGATTGGGGAAAACATTTCGCTTGGGTAGGATGGCTGAGACAAAGTTTAAGAACAATTTGGGGGGACAAAGAGTTACAATCTATGATTGGGTACGATTGTTTGCTACTTTTTTTGTGGTTATTGGCCATAGCACATATTTGAATATGCAAACAAGCTATGGCGGGGTTGCATATGAGCTTCCTTCCACAGTCAGCAGTTCCTATTATTCCGTTTTTTTAACATCGTGCAGATATGCAGTGGAATGGATTTATGGATTTCACATGCCCTTGTTTTTTATGCTATCTGGTGCAGTATTAGCGCTTAAACCGGTTGGGGAATTTTCTGCATTTTGTAAGGGTAAAATTCATCGATTGGTGATTCCTTATTTTGTGTACGGTTGGTTATTTATGCTTCCGGTCAAATATGTGGGCGGATTTTATACAGCGAAAACATTGAAGCTTGCTTTTAGAGGATTTTTGGTAGGAATAGACAGCGGGCATTTATGGTTTTTAACAGCCCTTTTTTGGTGCATGATCATTTTTTCTATATTCATAAAGGTATTAAAAAGGCTGGATGTTCAAAGCAATATCTTAATACTGGTCGGCGCAGGTGCAATCCATTTTGCAGCAGTCTTAATTCCTGTGGATATTCTTAGTTTTAAGCAAGGTTTAACATATATATTCTGGTTTGCTGTTGGGTATGTGTTTGAATCAGAGCGGCGGAAGCATCACTGGAATTGGAATGGGAAAAAAGTTGTTTTGAGTTTTGCTGCATTGACAGTTGTTGAAGTAATAGATTTTAGATATAAATTATTAGGAGCTACGTTTACGATTATCTGCAGTTCAATCTGGACTTATTTGCTGGCATGGATGTGTGACAATTATTTATGCAGGGTATGCAGTACAAAGTTGTGGAAGATTCTTATCAAAAATTTATTTTATGTTTATTTGTTCCACGATCCATTGGAATATATTGTTTTAAAGATATTTATGAGCAATGAGTTTTTAAATTATTCTATAGGGTGCTATGTATATACTGCATTCAGAATTGTAGGTGTATTTGTTATAAGCATTATAATGGGAGCGTTGGTGACTTATGTAAAAGGCGTTTGGAAAGATTTAGATTTATTAAAAAGAATTCGTTTGAGGAAGAAAAGGTAAAAACAATGGTGATTTATGAAAAGCAATGTGGTGTTCCAAGGTTTGCGTGTACGGAATATCAAGAGAAAACGAAATCGTATGTTGTGCTGATTCCCATCATTAATGAGGGAGAACGTATTATCAAAGAATTGAAGCGGGCTCTGAAATATCATGTTTTTGACTATGCAGATCTTGTGATATGTGATGGGGGTTCTACGGATGGCTGTACGGAAGAATCTATGCTTAAAAAGCTTCATGTGAATACCCTGTTGGTGAAGCAGGATACAGGAAAGCAAGGTGCACAGCTTCGTATGGGAATTTGGTGGGCACTGCAAAGAGGATATCAGGGAATTATTACAATTGATGGAAATAATAAAGACAGTATAGAGGATGTTCCGCATTTTATTGAAAAACTGCAAGAGGGCTATGATCTGATTCAAGGTTCCCGGTTTATCAAAGGCGGGCGGGCAATTAATACTCCATTTATACGGCTTGTATCAGTGAAACTGATTCACGCACCGATTATTTCCCTGACGGCGAGGCAGAGGTTTACGGATACTACAAATGCCTATCGTGCCTATTCGGCAAGATATCTGACGGATGAGCGTGTTCAGCCGCTTCGTGATGTGTTTATGACGTATGAACTTTTGGCGTATCTGTCTGTCCGGGCAACACAGCTTGGTTATAGAGCATGTGAAATTCCGGTTACAAGAGCATATCCAAAAGCAGGAAAGACACCAACGAAAATCAGTTTTTTTAAAGGAAACGGAGATTTGCTGAAAATCCTGTTTAAGAATTTATTTGGCGCATACAAGCCAGAGTAAGAGTGTCGGATGAAAAAAGCGATAATATGTAAAGTATGCATTTCTATTTTTGTTGCAGCGGTGATTTACATACTCGGAAGTTTCTGGATTTCTACAAATCTTCTCACTCTCAGAGAGTATGAATTTGAAACAGAAAAGACAGAACAGGATGTGAAGATGGTTGTCCTGTCAGATCTTCACGATCATGAATTCGGAGCGCATAATGAAAAGCTTGTCCGTAAAGTAAGAGAGCAGAAACCGGATTTGATTTTGCTGGACGGGGATTTTCTGAATGAAACTTCACCGGATGCTGATGTTCCATGTGAATTAATTTCAGGATTAGTGAAAATTGCCCCGGTATATTTTTCCTTAGGGAATCATGAAGAAGCGTACATGAAAAACGACCACCCGGAATTGATTCCCCAGCTGGAAAAGGCAGGTGCGATTGTACTGGAGAAGGAATATATAGATTTGAATATTCGTGGAACTGATTTGCGTCTTGGAGGAATGTATGATTACGCATTTGGAATGGGCGGAAATAATGATGCTTCTGCTGCTTCGGAAGAGACGAAGAAATTTCTGGAGGAGTTCCAGAACACGGAGCATTTAAAAATCATGATGGCTCATCGCCCCGACAGTTTTATCTTCGGAGATGCGTCGTCTTACTGGGATGTGGATCTGGTGGTAAGCGGACATGATCATGGAGGTCAGGTGGTTTTGCCGTTTTTAGGCGGTCTCTATGGCGGTGATCAGGGATGGTTTCCGGAATATATACATGGCATGTATCAGAAAGATAAGATAAAGTTATTTATAACAAGCGGTCTGGGAAGCCATAAGCAGACACTGCCGCGGTTTAACAATCCGCCGGAGATTGCGGTTGTAAGAATCTTGCACATATAGTCCGGTTATTTACGAAACGTTATACTGGATGTATAATAAAATCAGGTGTGGACAGTATTTTCATATGAAATAGTCAAAGATTTTGTGGAGGAGTGAAGATGGGATTTTACCTGAATAATGCGTCGTCGCTTACCTTATATAAAAGTGAAGTGGAAAGCCCTTATTTTGTAGATAAATCCAGGATGCTGGCAGAGTTATTTCCTTTGACCGAGTTAGGGAACAAGCATGTTTGTATTACACGGCCTCGCCGTTTTGGAAAAACGGTAATGGCAAACATGGTGGGGGCGTTTTTTGGAAAAGGTGCGGATGCCGGAAATATTTTTGATTCTTTGAAGATTGCAAAAGAAGATGGATATCGAAAGCATCTGAACAGATATGATGTGATTTATATTGATTTCAGTAAGATGCCGGAAGAATGCAATAGCTACAATCAGTATATTAACAGGATTTCCAGGCGTCTGAAGAGAGACTTAGAGAAGTCGTACCCGAATGCAGATATTGAGATGGAGGATGCCCTGTGGGATATATTGGACAGTATATTTAATGAATATGGCGGTCAGAAGTTTGTGTTTGTCTTTGATGAATGGGATTGTATTTTCCATAAGAATTTTATTACGGACGAGGACAAAAAGAGATATATTTCCTTCCTTAGTAATCTGCTGAAAGATCGTGCGTATGTTTCATTGTCGTATATGACAGGCATTCTGCCGATTGCGAAATATTCCAGCGGTTCAGAATTAAATATGTTTATGGAATATACAATGGCAACAGAAGAAAAGTTCTGTGACGATTTTGGCTTTACGGAGGCAGAAGTTGATCTGCTTTATGAGCGTTACCTTGCAAATACAGCAATACCAGGTGTTACAAGAGATGGTCTGAGACTATGGTATGACGGTTATCATACAAAAGCAGGAGAGCGGATGTATAATCCCCGTTCTGTAGTAGCTGCATTAACCAATAATAATCTGGGAAATTACTGGACAAGCTCCGGTCCGTATGATGAAATTTTCTATTACATTCAGAAAAATGTAGATGAGGTACGCAATGATTTGGCGCTGATGGTAGCCGGTGAACCGGTGCCGGCAAAAGTCAGGGAATATGCAGCGTCATCAATGAATCTGTCTACACGGGAAGAAATATATTCTGCAATGGTTGTTTATGGTTTCTTAAGTTATGAGGATGGAAGAGTATGTATTCCAAACAAGGAATTAATGGAGAAGTTCGATGAAATACTGCAGAAGGAATCTTCTTTGGGATATGTGTATCGTCTGGCAAAAGAGTCGGACAGAATGCTTCAGGCAACACTTTCTGGGGACACAGAGACAATGGCGGAGATTCTGGAGTATGCTCATAATACGGAAACGCCAATTCTCTCCTATAATCATGAGATTGAGTTATCTGCTATTATAAATCTGGTGTATCTTTCTGCCCGGGATAAGTACCGCATTGAACGGGAAGATAAGGCCGGAGTGGGTTACGTGGATTTTATTTTTTATCCGAATAAGAAAGATGCGGACTGCATTATCCTTGAATTGAAGGTTAATCATACGCCGGAAGAAGCGATTCAGCAGATTAAAGATAAACAATATGCATTGCGTTTCAAGGGGAGACTGGGAGAAGAGGTTCCGTATGGTGGAAGGATTCTTGCGGTTGGTATCAGCTATGATAAAGAGACAAAAGAACATCGGTGTAAGATTGAAGTTTTGTAATCCATGCTACTATGAGCCATATAAAATTTGCCAGTGAGTTCATCAAAGAATCAGAAGAGTAAAATTTTATAAGATATCTGTAATCATCTTGTGAATTTCCAACCAATATGTTACTATTGTTTTGGGACAGGGAAATAATTACTAATGAACCTGCAGTGCAGATCATGGGAATTTAAACGCATAAGAGGAAGCCGATTTTATGAAAATACAGGATAAACTAAGAAAGCCGATGCTGGAAGCGAAGTATCTGAATGTGGACAATACAGACAGATACCGCCCCATCATCCGGCTTTTTTATTTGCAGTATGAAAAACTAAAATATTGGATGTACCAGGAAGAAGTTTTCGAAGAACTGAAAGAGGATCCTTATTTTGAGGATTACACCCCGGAGCAATGTCAGCAGGATCTGGCGGCGCTGTCAGCATGGGGCAATCTGGTTACAATTCAGGATACACGGAAGGTCGCCAGTATTGAGGAATTTAAGAATAAAAAATTTCGTTACCAGCTCTCTGAGACGGCAGTGGAGATTGAACGCATGGTCATGCGTGTGGAGAATCTCTTTATCGAAGGTTCTTCTCTGGAACCCACGCTGTTGGAGAGGCTTCGCATCAGTCTTGGAATGATTGGAGAGATGGCAGGAGAGCAGGATGAAAAGGTATATGGATGGTGGAATGATCTGAACAATGATTTTATTCGTCTGAATCAGAATTATCAGGATTATATGAGGGAATTGAACAGCGTGAAGGCGGAAGAGATGATGAAAACCCGGGAATTTCTTGTGTTCAAGGATCGGTTGATCGAATATTTGAGAACCTTTGTCAAAAGCCTTCAGATTAATGTAAATGCTATCGAACAGCGGCTCAGAGAGGTAGAGCCTGAGACGATTCGGGCACTTCTGGAACAGGTGACTGCCTATGAACTCTCCATTCCGAGAATTGAAGTAGAAGTAGATGAAAAGCTAATTTATGATAAGATGAAGGGGCGTTGGGAGAGTATTGCGGAGTGGTTTTCAGGAAAAGATGGAAGGGAATCGGAGGCGGGCAAGATTTTTGATACGACCAATGAAATTATCCGGAAAATTACCAGATATGCCACGCGGATCAGTGAGATGAGTAACAGTGGTTCCAATCGGAGAGAGGAATATTACAAGCTGGCAGTGATGTTCTCGAAATGCAGGGATATCAATGAAGCTCATCGCCTTTCAGCTTCTGTGTTTGGAATTGAAAAGCCACTTCACTTGAAAGGGATTGCAGGGAGGAAGACAGAAAGTATCAACAGCGGTGTGTTTGAAGAGACCCCCCATATCGTGACGGTTATGCCAAGGGTGAGAACTTATCGGGAGAAGGCAAAGCGCAGCGGGATTGTAGATCGTTCCCGGGAAAAAGAGGAGATGCGTTTGGCTACGATCCGTCGGCTTGAGGACGAAAAGAAGCTGCTGGAAAGTTATATTACAGATCATCGTCTGGAATTTGCCGGACTTCCTGAGATTGAGCCGCATGTGCGGGATGTGTTTTTAACATGGCTGTCCAGGGCATTGGAGAACAAGAACTGCCGTGCAAAGACAGAGGATGGCCAGGTTTATCATATCGAACAGGCGGATACGAAGGAAACCTGTATTTTGAACTGTACGGATGGTGTATTTTACATGCCGGCCTATACCATTATTTTTGAGAAAAAATCTGATACAAAGTGAGGAAAAAGTGGCTATGCGTGCGTTGGAGATATTGCTCAGCCGTCGTTGGATTCTGAAGTCCAGAGAGCGGGAATTGTATTATCAGATGAAAGATGAAATAGGGAACGTAAAGAAATTTCTGATGGAGAAACTGGGATATCAGGTGATTGTGAATCCCTATCTTGTGAAGGTGGAGAAAATGCCGGCAAAACCGGAAAACTGGATGGGAATTCAGGAGTTTACCGAGCAGATTGAGTATGTGTTTTTCTGTCTGGTTCTGATGTTTCTTGAAGATAAAGAGGCAGAGGAGCAGTTTGTACTGTCAGAGTTGACAGAGTATATGCAGGGACAGTACCAGGAGGAGCAGATTGATTGGACAGTTTACCGCTATCGCCGTCATTTGGTCCGGGTGATGAAGTATTGCGTAGCCTGTGGGATTCTAAGTGTAGATGACGGAAGTGAAGATAGTTTTGCGAAGGATGATTCCAGTGAGGTGCTCTATGAAAATACCGGAGTTTCCAGATATTTTATGAAGAATTTTACGCAGGACATTATGGGGTATACCAGTCCGGAAGATTTTGAGAAAGAAGAATGGATTGATGTCAACGAGGATCGGGGAATCGTCCGGAGACAGAGGGTTTACCGGCGTCTGCTGATGTCTATGGGAATGTATAAAACACCGGAGACAGAGGAAGATTTTGCCTATGTGCGGAATTACCGGAATATGATCGGCGGAGAACTTGGGGAATTGTTCGACTGTGAACTTCATGTACACAGGGACAGTGCGTTTTTGATACTGGGGGAGGAATGCCGGCTCGGCAGGTGCTTTCCGGAGGAGCATACGCTGTCGGATGCGGTACTTCTTATCAATCAGTTGCTTATAGAAAAAATAGAAGCCGGAGAGATTGAGGTACCTGCGGATGAGAACATCCGGATTCCCGGGGAAGTGTACCGCAGTATTGTGGAGGCGTGTAAAGAGCAGTATGGGAAAGGTTTTAACAAGACATACCGGGAAATGACGACAGGAGAATTTTACCGGGAAGTTTATGCCTATATGACAGAACTGGAACTGGTGGAGAAGGTAAAGGATGATATTGTAATTCGAGCGGTGGCTGGAAAAATTGCGGGAAAATACCCGGAGGATTTTTTGAAGAACGGAGGCACAGATGAACAGTAAGTGGCAGATACATAGAGTCGGTCTGGTAGATTTCTGGTATTATGATGAAGAGGAGTTTTATTTTCTGGATGGAAGAATGCTTTTAAGAGGAGCCAATGGTTCCGGAAAATCTGTTACCATGCAGAGTTTTATCCCGCTTCTTCTGGATGGAAATATGCGTCCGGAGCGTTTGGACCCCTTTGGATCCCGTGCGAGAAAAATGGAGAATTATCTGTTGGAAGAGGGGGATGGAAGGGAGGAACGAACCGGTTACCTCTATATGGAAATGAAGCGTACAGAAAGTGATGGATATCTCACCTTGGGAATCGGAATGCGTGCACGGAGAAATAAGAAGATGGAATCCTGGTATTTCTGTATTACCGACGGCAGAAGAATCGGTCAGGATCTGTACCTGTACAAAGATCCTCACAATAAAATTACCTGTACCAGGCAGGAACTTAAGAATCGGATTGGGGACGGCGGCAAGGTTATGGATACACAGGGGGAGTATGCGGCTTGTGTCAACCGACTGCTCTTCGGTTTTGAGACACAGGAGGAATACCGGGAACTGCTGGAACTTCTGATTCAGCTTCGGACACCGAAGCTGTCGAAGGATTTTAAACCGACCGTGATCAATGAAATATTGAGCAGCTCTCTTCAGACACTTTCCGAGGATGATCTGCGGCCCATGTCTGAAGCGATTGAAAATATGGACAGTTTGAAAACGAATCTGGATACGTTAAGTGACAGTGTCCGGGCAGCAAAACAGATTGAGCGGGTTTACGATCAGTATAATCAGATCGTGCTGTATGATAAGGCACTTCTTTTTTCGAAGTCGATTCAGGAGTGCCGGGAGTTTGAAAAAACAGCGGAAGATCTTGAGCGCAGGATTGCAGAGGGGAGGGAGAAGCTGCTGAAAGAAGAACAGCATTACCAGGAACTGCGTCAGGAGGAACAGGTACTGACGCAGGAGCGGGAATCTCTGGCGTCCAGTGATGCGGCAAGGCTGAAAGAACAGGAAGTAAAGACTGTCAGTGAATCGGAGGAGCAGCGCAGGGTGGTTCAGGAGAAGGAACGTCAGGAGTCCGATAAGAAAGAAAAGCAGCTGGATACAGAGCAGAGAATCAAAGAGCAGTCCGACAGAAATGAAGTGATCTGGGATGAGATCGAGGATACTCTGGAGGAAATGGAAGCGGTTATGGAGGATGTCTCCTTTGATGAATTTACATTTCTGAAGAAGGAGTTGTGCGAAACGAAAGATCAGGTATATTCTTTTCAGGCGCATAATCAATTGCTGGATGCTTATATGCAGAAGGTGGATGCAGGTAAGACGGTACTTATGGAAGAAAAGAACTGCCAGGAGAAATACGATCGTTTTCTGAAGGAACTGGACGAACATCTTGAGGAGAGAAACCGGGCAGAGAAGGAATTGCTTCAGTATGAAAATCTTCTGCATGAGACAAAAGCGGAGCTGACAGAGGATATCTATCGTTGGGAAAGCAAGAATCAGGAACTTCATCTGGAACCGGAAACCATGCAGGAAATTTCGCGCAGAGTGGAAGCGTATCAGATGGGGATGGATTATTCAGAGATCCGCGATCTTGCAAAACAGTCTTTCTATCAGAAGGAACGTGAACTTGCAGATGGGAAGAACCAGGCGCAGCAGATGGTGAAAGAGATCGGAAAAAAAGCCGGAGAAGCAAAAGCGGAACTGGAGCAGTGGCAGAAGCAGAAAGATCCTGAGCCGGAGCAGCCGGATGCTGTGCGGGAAAACCGCAGGATTTTGCAGGAAAAAGGAATTCCATATCTGCAGTTCTATAAGACGATTGACTTTGACCGAAGCCTTACCGAGGAACAGATGTCCCGGTTGGAGGAAGCGCTGCTTCAGATGGGAATTCTGGATGCACTGATTGTTCCAGCTGATTACAGGGAACAGGTACTTGAATTGGACCCGGGTATCTGCGACAGGTATATTTTCAGTGACGTGACCAGAGTTCAGAAGAATCTGACGGAAGTTCTGGAGGTTGATAATGGGGAAAATGATATCCTGTTTTATCAGAAGATTTCACGTGTGTTGTCTGCAATCGGATATGCAGACGATGAGGAGCGGATAGAGGGGGAGAATTGTAATTCCTGGATTGATCAAGACGGCAATTACCGGCTAGGTGTTTTAGAGGGAACAATTACAAAGAGGTATGAAGCACGCTTCATTGGAGTGCGTGCCAGAGAGAATTACCGCAGACAGAAGATTGAAGAGGTGGAAATTATCTGCAGGGAACTGGAAGAAGAAATCGGTAGATGGAAAGAACTGCTGGATTACACATCGCAGCGGGAAGAAATGCTTCAGAGTGAATGGAAAGCATTTCCCTGTGATCAGGATCTGAAGGTAGCCGCGAAATCATATGCACAGCGGGAATATACACTGGAATTGTTGGGAGAGCAGATTCAGAAGCAGAAAGAGCGTGTGGAGCAGGAAAGAAAGCAGTTGGATGAAGTCCGGCTTCAGGCACGTAAGATCTGCGATAAGTGTTATCTTCCCGCGCGTTTGGATGTGTTTGACAAAGCGCTGGAAGCTCTGCACAGCTATAAGGAAAATTTGATGAAGCTTCAGATTATCCATGGCAATTATCGGAATGGTATTCGTGAAGTGGAAAGTAAAAAGGAATATCTGGAGGAAATCAATCAGGATCTGGATGACATCCGTTACGATCTGAACCGGGCAGTTCAGAGGGTAAGGGAATCGGAAGGAATTCTGGTCTCTATACGAAAACAGCTGGAATTGACAGATTATGATCAGATCAGAGAACGGCTGGATTACTGCATCGGGCGGCTGGCTGTGCTGCCGACGGAACGAGAGACCTCCATAAAGCATCAGTCCGATCTGAAGAACGAAGAAAAAGTTCTGCGAAAGGAGCGGACAAAGAATGAGATTTCCGGAATCAAAGCGTCAGACCGGAGACAATGGCTGGAAAAAGTATTTGAAGCAGAGTATCGTTTGGGATATGTAGAGCGCAGATTTGTAATAACCGATGATATGGAAGATCAGGCGGCAAAGGTGTGCAGTATGTTGGCAGGCAGCTTTGGAAGCAAAAAGCAGAGTGATCTTTTTGCCAGCCTGCAGGAGGCTTATCATCAGAATCGGGGATATCTGTTGGAATATCAGATCACGATGCAGACATTGTTTGAAGAACTGGATGAGGGCACGTCGGTGTTTGATATCAGTCTGAAAAGAATTGATATTTCTGCAAAATACAGAGGAACTGCAGTAAAGTTTAAGGAGTTGATCGCGGGGATGAGCGAGGACGCCGAAGAACTGAAGCGTCTCTTAAGTGACAGAGACCGGGAATTGTTCGAGGATATCCTTGCCAATACGATCAGCAAGAAGATACGCGGAAAGATTCAGTCCAGTAAGCGTTGGGTAGAAAAGATGAATGCGCTTATGGAATCCATGCAGACTTCCAGCGGACTCAAATTAAGCCTTCGATGGAGAAACAAGCGGGCGGACAGTGAGGACCAGCTTGATACAAAAGCTTTGGTGGAACTGCTTCAGAAGGATGTGGAGATTATGCGGGAGGAGGAAGTGGAAAAGCTTTCCCGTCATTTCCGTTCCAAGATTGAGGAGGCCAGGAAGATTGCCGGAGACACGGAATCAGCGCAATCCTTCCATGCCATTATGCGGGAGGTGCTGGACTACCGAAAGTGGTTTGAGTTCCAGTTGGAAAGCCAGAAGACCGGCGAGAAGAAAAAGGAATTGACAGACCGGGTATTTTTCACCTTCAGCGGCGGAGAGAAGGCGATGGCCATGTATGTACCGCTGTTTTCAGCGGTTGTGGCAAAATATGCCGGTGCCAGAGGGGATGCACCGAAGCTGATCTCCCTGGATGAAGCGTTTGCCGGCGTGGATGAGATGAATATCAGGGATATGTTCCGTCTGATGGTAGAATTCGAGTTCAACTTTATGATTAATTCCCAGATTTTATGGGGAGATTATGATACAGTGCCGGGGATTGCCATCTATCAGCTTGTGCGCCCGGAAAATGCGAAGTATGTGACTGTGATCCGTTATGTCTGGAATGGAAAGAGAAAGATAATGGTGGAAAAAGCCAACGAAAACTGATTCAGGAGAATGTGGGGAGCGTATCTGCTATGGAGCGGGAGAAATATCTGGAAGAAAGCATTGTTTATTTTAAAGCGCGTCCGGTATATGAGAAACTTTTCCGAAAAGTGCGGGATAAGTATTCCGGGTTGGGGCGTCTGGGTGGAAAGGTTACATTGACGGGGCTCACACCGGAGGAAAAGAAACAATTAGAAGGATTTTTTCAGAAGGATTATACAGATAACAGAAGTGTGACGATTTCCATGGCACTGATGGAAAAGGCACTGGCGGACAGCAGATTTTCCGGTATAGGATGGGAAGATATCCTTGCTGCCTATTTCGGAGAAAAGCTGACAGTCCGAAAAGAACTGGAGCGGCAACAGGAGGAGGCACGGAAGGCATATTTTGCGGAGATTATGAGTCGGTATGGGAAAGAACCGGGCAAATTCTGGCTGCAGAAGGTACTTTCCGGGCATACGGAAGGATATCAGATGTTGTTGCAGCAGTATCGGGAGAATCCCGAGAGACTGCGTATTACGTTACAGTATCTGTTACAGACAATCCCGGAACTTCCGGTTTTCAAATTCGGAGAAGCAGACATAAAAAGAGAATTACTGGCAGTATTTGCTGCCAGAATGACCCAGAACCCACATTTTTACGATGAAGGTACTTTGGGGGACAGGATGCTGGCTGCATTTTTGAAAGATTTTTTTGGAGAAGACAATATCACCGGGTCCATCAGGGCGGAACAGAAAAGTAGTCTTTATTACAGAGCAGGTATTCTGAAGGATGATTTATCCAATGACACATTGGTATATGGTATTCATGCGATTGGAAGTGACGGAAAATGCCATGAGGGAATCGAAGGATTTTTAAGATGCAGAGAACCGATGCGTCTGACGCTTCTGACGGTGGGAAATCTGCGGGATGTGTGGACAAAGAAGGAACCGTACGTCTATGTTGTGGAAAACCCGGCGGTCTTTTCTGTCCTTGTGAGAACACATCCGGAGTGTACGGCAATCTGCGGTAACGGACAGCCACGGCTGGCTACTCTGGCACTGATGGATTTGCTGCAGAAGAATTGTATGTTTTACTATGCAGGTGATTTTGATCCGGAGGGGCTTCTGATTGCACAGCGTCTGAAACAGCGCTATGGCAGGAAACTTGAATTGTGGAACTATAGGGTAGACTGGTACGAAGAATACTTATCGGAAGTAGAATTGAATGATATGAGAATCAGGAAATTGGAACAAATTGAAATGAAGGAGTTGGAAGAACTGAAAAAGGCCATGTGCAGGGAGCGGAGGGCAGTGTATCAGGAGGCTATGATGGAGAAACTGATAGAGTAAAGTGTGAGTTTTTCATGCAGGATCTGTCACTCCATTGGCTTCAAACGCTTTCTGCCGGTCGATACAGGTTCCGCACTGTCCGCAGGGATGGTCTCCGCCTTCATAACAGCTCCAGGTCAGTTCATATGGAACGTGCAGTCGCAATCCCTCTTTTACGACACAAGCCTTGTTCCAGTTAATAAAAGGTGCCTCGATTTTCAGCGCTTTTCCGCTTCCTTCATAGACAGCCTGATACATGCTGTTATAAAAGACTTCGCTGCAGTCTGGATAAGCATTTCCAGCAGCGTCATCATGGTGAGCTCCGTAGTAAATATAGGTACAGTCTTTTGAAAGCGCAAGACTGGCTGCCGTTGCCAGAAAGAGACCGTTTCTGAAAGGAACATAAGTGGAAACAGGGGTTTCGTTCTGATTTTTTAACTGCTCGGCATATGAGTTTTTCGGAATTTCTTCCCTGGAGTGGGAAAGCAGGGAGCAGTTGCTGTAGGCAAACATGGGCGTAAGGTCCAGATCCATTCCTTCGATTTCATAATGGGCAAGGATTTTCCGGACGGATTCTATTTCTTTTATATGCTTCTGTCCATATACGATCGAGAGAGGAATGACATGGTCCTTTCCAAAGCGTTCGATTGCCAGCGCAAGACAGGTCGTGCTGTCTACGCCGCCGCTGAATAATACCATTGCTTTTTCTGACATTATAAATCCTCCTATCGATTGTCTATTTTTTCAGGATACAGGTCGTGGTGGGTCAGGCGGTCGTAAGCCACCTTTTCCCAGTGAGTACCAGGTTTTCCGTAATTACAGTAAGGGTCAATGGAAATACCGCCTCTGGGGGTAAACTTTCCCCAGACCTCAATATATTTCGGATCCATCAGACGGATCAGGTCTTTCATTATGATATTGACACAGTCTTCGTGAAAGTCACCGTGATTCCGGAAACTGAAAAGGTAGAGCTTTAAAGATTTGCTCTCCACCATTCGTTCGCCGGGTACATAGGAAATATAAATTGTCGCAAAATCTGGCTGCCCTGTCATAGGGCAGAGGCTTGTAAATTCAGGACAGTTGAACTTAACAAAATAGTCATTTTCCGGGTGCTTGTTCGGGAAAGTCTCGAGGACTTCCGGGCAATAATCCATTTTATAATCATTTTTCCGGTTGCCCAGAAGAGAAATTCCATCTAATTCTTCTTTCGTTCTTCCGCTCATTTGTTACCTCCTTACATTAAGTAGAAATGTGACCGTGTTTAGGTTCCAGAATCCGTTTTAGTGCTTTTACGAGTAATACGCCGCAGATGGCAGGGATGATCTGTCCGATGCACAGGCTGAGAGCAAGGGCCGGGTATGGCATGTGGAGCAGATAAGACAGCCATGTGGAGACGCCCAGCCCCGGTACCAATATAATAGGCAGGATCATCAGATGCGGATTCCAGTTTGATTTTCGGATACCGACAATAATAGCAGTTGTCACAATGCCCACCAGACAGCCACCGAACATATCCAGAGGTCCAAGACCGCCGAACAGTAGATTTGCTATGAAATTTGCGAGACCAAGGGGTAAAACCAGGAACGGAAACAGATAAGACAGAGCATAGAGTGATGTAGCAATACGGATTTGATAAGCTCCGAAAGAAAAACTCTGTGTACAATAAAGTACCACCACGTAAAGGGCAATCACAATAGCAGAAAAAGTCAGTTTCTGCGATTTACTCATATTCTTTTGATTCATATGATATTCACCTCCAAATAGAAACACAACAACTTACTATGAAAGTCCCGGACAGCAGCCATGAACCGGAGTGTGCTTGCACGCGCAGGGTCATGGATATTGGACGGGCAAGCTGGTATGAGTAAGTAGGGCGATAGCCTGGATTACGAATACCGGCGGCAGATACGGGAGTGCGCAGCACGGAGTATCTGACTTTCATATATGGCGATGTCTGCGCCAACAGACATGTCCGTTTCGATTTTTATGTTACAAAGTTGTCCCTAGTTTTATTTAATGACAGGATGGTCTCGAACTGTCAATTCCATATCCGGAAGTCGACATGTGTAAAACATGCGCCTTTAGTATAGAACAGGTACTGGAGAAATGCAAGAGAAAAAATAATTTAAATGTGGCGATTATGAAATCTTATAGGAGGTTGGAATTTTTTATAGGAAAACTTTATATTTTATAGTATACTAAGAAGGGAAGTAACCATGGATTTCCGTTATCTGTGGATGGGGATGTATGTTTTCGTGGCGTTAAAAAGTGTGATGTAAAGCAGGTAAGGCATAGAATTATGGAAGAGAAGATTTCAGTCAGGAAGATAGATACGAATATTTATTTGAAAGCAGTGCGTGAGATGCTGCAGGAGGGCAATGAAGTCCCTCTGACAATTACGGGGAACAGTATGTCTCCTTTTATGATTCATGAGAGAGATAAGATTCTGATCAGCAGTGTGAACCGACCGCTTAAGAAGGGCGATATGGCTTTTTACCAGAGATTGACAGGCCAGTACGTGATGCACCGGATTCGTTATATCCGGCAGGGGGAAAGAGGGGAGACCTACTATTTTATCGGTGATGCCCAGACTGTTACAGAAGGTCCCATCTACCGGGAGCAGATTTTTGGTCTGATAACGGCAGTGTGCAGAAAAGGGAAATGGATCAAACCGGGAAACTTCTGGTGGGAATTTTTTGAAAAGGTATGGATACGGATCGTTCCCCTTCGAAAATTCACAGAGGAAATCTATGGAACATTCAAACGTTTACAAAAATTATTTCGAATAAATTAACAATTTACACATATAATAAAATCAGAATCATGAAAAATTGTCATGTTTCTGGTTTTTTTATTATATCCAAAAACCTTATGATTTTTTATAATAAAATCATCAAAGGGACAGGCAATCACTTTCAAAGAGAAGTGAAAGTGCTGTAAAGACAGGTGCCAAAGCGCACCGGACACTACAAAATGTCTAAGGGCTATATAAAAGGAGGAGAACGATGAAATTTAAAAAAGTATTTGCGGTTATGCTTTCAACAGCAATGATCAGTACAATGTTTGCAGGATGTGGCAGCGATGATAAAAAGAGTACATCTGACAGCACTTCCAAAAGCACAGCGGAAACATCTGAGGACGATGCGAAAAAGGATGATGCAGACGACAAGACATCTGGAAAGGGAAAGGTTTATTATCTGAACTTCAAACCGGAACAGGCAGATCAGTGGGTAGCTCTGGCTGAGAAATATACAGAAGAAACAGGCGTTGAAGTTGAGGTACAGACAGCAGCATCTGGTACATATGAGTCCCAGCTGAAAGCTGAAATGGCAAAGAATGAAGCGCCGACACTGTTCCAGGTGAATGGACCGGTTGGTCTGGCTACATGGAAAGATTACTGCTATGATCTTGCTGACAGCCAGATTTACAAAGATTTGTCCAGTGATGACTACGCATTGAAAGACGGCGATTCCGTAATGGGTATTGCTTATGTAATTGAGACTTATGGTATCATCTACAATAAAGCACTGTTAAATGACTACTTTGCACTGGATGATGCAGAAATCAAATCAATTGATGAATTGAACAGCTTTGATGCGCTGAAGAAAGTAGCTGACGGTATTCAGGCGCATAAAGATGATTTAGGTGTACAGGGTGCATTTACATCCGCAGGTATGGATTCCTCTTCTGACTGGAGATTCAAGACGCACCTTGCAAACCTGCCGATTTACTACGAGTATAAAGCAGACGACATTGATTCCACAGAAGCAATCAAGGGAACTTATCTGGATAACTACAAAAACATCTGGGATCTGTATACCACAGATTCTACCTGCGAAGCAAGTATGCTCTCATCTAAGACAGGTGAAGATGCAGCATCTGAGTTTGCACTTGGCGAAGCTGTATTCTACCAGAATGGTACATGGGCTTACAACGATATCAAAGATATGGAAGTAGCTGATGAGGATATGGGTATGCTTCCAATCTACATCGGTGCTGAAGGTGAAGAGAATCAGGGACTTTGTACAGGTTCTGAGAACTACTGGTGTGTAAATAAGAATGCTTCTGAAGAAGACATTCAGGCAACTCTGGACTTTATGGCATGGGTTGTAGAGAGTGATGAGGGACGTGATTCTCTGGCAAATGAAATGGGATTCGTTACACCGTTTACTACATTTGATGAGTATCTGCCAAGCAACCCGTTGGTAAAAGCAAATGATGAGTATACAAAAGCAGGAAAAACACCTGTAAGCTGGAACTTCACCACAATGCCATCTGAAAACTGGAAGAACGATCTGGGATCAGCTCTTCTGGAGTACGCACAGGGAACCGGCGAATGGGATGCAGTTAAGACTGCTTTCGTAGACGGATGGGCTACTGAGTACGCAGCTGCTAATGCAGAATAAATAGAAGAAAGAAGCTGAGAAGCTGAAAAGCCGGCACGGAAAACGGGGACTGGATTATGGCAAATCAAAAGTTTGGCAGTTATCTGTCCCTGTTTTTCTACGCCATTTTTGAAGTAAGACAGGTTGGGAGCTTTTAGTTCCACAAATTAATTTGGAGGATAATTATGGAAAAAGCAATTAAAAAATATTTTCCGGTATTCGTTCTTCCAACGATGATTGCATTTACAATCGGATTTATAGCGCCATTTCTCCTGGGTGTCTATTTGTCTTTCTGTAAGTTCACCACGGTTACGGATGCTACCTTTATCGGATTAAAAAACTATACGAAGATTTTCACAGATACTACGTTTCTTCATTCCCTCTGGTTCACCGTATTGTTTACAATTGTAACTGTACTGCTGATTAATGTATTGGCATTTGCGGTTGCCATGCTGCTGACAAAGGGAGCGAAAGGTACGAATGTGTTCCGTACCGTATTCTTTATGCCGAACCTGATCGGCGGTATCATTCTCGGCTATATATGGCAGCTGCTGCTGAATGGTATTCTGGCAAATTTCCAGAGAACACTTACTTATTCTTCCGTATATGGTTTCTGGGGTCTTGTAATCCTGATGCTCTGGCAGCAGGTTGGTTATATGATGATTATTTATATCTCAGGTATCCAGAATATTCCGGGTGAATTGATTGAGGCGGCTAAGATTGACGGCGCCAATGCATGGCAGGTACTGAAGAATGTAACGCTTCCTATGGTTATGCCGTCTATCACAATCTGTACATTCCTGACGGTAACGAATGGATTCAAACTGTTTGATCAGAACCTCGCTCTGACCAATGGTGCACCGTCCAGAATGTCAGAAATGTTGGCGCTGAACATCTATAATACCTTCTACGGCAGAACTGGTTATGAAGGTGTTGGACAGGCAAAAGCAGTTATATTCTTTCTGATTGTGGCTATTATTTCAGTCGTACAGAATAAATTGACAAGATCAAAGGAGGTGCAGCAGTAATGGGTGTAAGAAAAGCAAAACACGGCTGGATTCTGACGCTGGTTTTTTCCATCATCAGTCTGCTGTATGTATATCCGATTGTTTTGGTAATTATCAACTCCTTTAAAAAGAAGGCATATATCAGTAAGTATCCATTTAAGATTCCTACGGATAAGATGTTTGTGGGGCTGGAGAATTACGTCCGCGGTATTGAAAAGACCGGATTGATTTCAGCATTTGGCTGGAGTTTATTTGTAACTGTATTTTCGGTAATCGTGATTATTATCTGCTGTTCCATGTGTGCATGGTATGTGTGCCGGGTGAAGAATGTTCTGACATCTGCAATTTATACCTGCTGTCTGTTCGCTATGGTTGTACCGTTCCAGATGGAAATGTATACACTGTCCAAAATTGCGAACATGCTGCATCTGGATACTCCGTGGGGTCTGATTATTATCTACCTGGGCTTCGGAGCAGGTCTGGCAGTATTCATGTTCACCGGATTTATGAAGTCTATACCCCTTGAGATTGAAGAGGCAGCCATGATTGACGGCTGTACACCGGTACAGACGTATTTCAAAATTGTACTTCCGATTTCCAAGTCTACCTGTATTACAGTTACGATTCTGCAGGCGATGTGGATCTGGAATGACTACCTGCTGCCGTCTCTGGTACTGGATACGAAAAAGTTTAAGACCGTTCCGATTGCTGTTCAGTATCTGAAAGGCGGATATGGTTCCATCGATATGGGAGCCATGATGGGTGTGCTGGTACTCTCGATTGTACCGATCATTATTTTTTATCTTTGCTGTCAGAAGTATATTATCGAAGGCGTTGTTGCAGGAGCTGTCAAAGGCTGAAATACTTGCATTCCTGCCGTATATGAGTTAAAATATGAATAAATCCACCCTACTTAAGGGCTGTCATATGGTATCATATGACAGCCCTTATACTCATATAAAGAAAAGGCCGGTTTTCAGATGCCGGTAAGCAGGAGAATGCTTTATGATTAGAATTTTAATCGTCGATGACGAAAAACTGGAACGCAATGGAATCAAGTTCCTTTTAAAACGTGAACCTGGTGAATACCAGGTCTTGGAAGCAGAAAATGGGAGAGAGGCATTGGGTCTTTTACAGACAGAACAGGTAGACATTCTCCTTTCTGATGTGAAGATGCCGTATATGAATGGACTGGAATTGTCGAAGCACGTACGAGAGCAATATCCGGACCTGCCGATTATTATTTTCAGCGGATACAATGATTTTTCCTATGCACGGGAAGCCATCCGCTATGGCGTGCTGGATTATGTACTGAAGCCGGTTGATCCTCAGGAGTTCCATAAGACACTGGAAAAGGTGGTATCTCATATTACGACCAGGCAGGAACGTGAAGAAAAGCAGTCACGCCGTGAAGATTATCTGAAGAAATTTTTTCTTCTGAATTATCTGTATAATGGACGGGAGGAGGAGTTGGAAAGCGCAGCACAATTGGTGCAGCTTAAGCGGGACACGCTGAACCAATACAGCAGGATGATCCTGGCAGGAAGTACCGGTAATTTTTTTGAGATAGAGGAAGAGACATTTCAGGAGGAACTGCGCGGAAAAATTCAGAGGAACTTTTACTATGTGAACCTGAATTCCAATGAATCCCTGTTCTTTTTTAAAGAAAAATCCTGTGATTACCGCAGACTTGCCTTAACACTTCATAATTTCTTCCGGCAGAAATACGACGCGGACTGTTATTTTGCAGTCAGCACGGAACTGGAAAATTATCGGGAACTGCCGCAGCTTCTGCCGCAGTTGGAACAGCTTCTGGAAGAACATTTCTATGAGCCGGAAGTTCATGTGTTTTCCATGGAGGCAAAGGGTGATGAGGAGGAAAGTGCACAGGTAGAGGATGCAAAAGTACTTCAGAACATTCTGGATGATATTCATCACAAAGATACGGTTCATCTCTGGCAGAACTTCCGCAGAATTGAGAAGAAGTACCGAACGGACAAACAGTTTTCGGAGATGTATGTCAAGTTTGTATTTTCCAGTATTTTAAAAGAGCTGTATGACACAATGATGGCCTCCGGAGAGAAAGGGCTTTCCAGAGAAGTGGACCGCCTGTATCGGTGCAGGACGATACAGGAAGTGCTGGAGATTACAGAACAGGCAATCCGGGAATTCGAAGAACATCAAAAAGAGCAGAATCATGGATTTCGGGATGAAGTGACAAAGGTAAAAAGTTATATCTATCACCATTATGAGGAAGAACTCAGTGCCGAGATGCTTGCGGCAAAGGTGTGCCTTTCGCCGGGGTATCTGAGTCATGTTTTCAAGCAGGAGACCGGGGTAAACTTGAACCGGTTTATTCGTGAATGCCGTATGGAAAAGGCAAAAGAACTTTTGGAGACAACGAATCTGAAGATTGTACAGATCGCAAGGCAGGTGGGCTTCTCCAATAATTCCTATTTTTGCAAGAGCTTTCGGGAATATTTTGGAGATACACCGGAATCCTGCCGGAAAGGTTGGTCGGAAGATGAAGAAAATACGGAGAAGAGTTAAAGATTTAAAATACCGTCATAAACTTTCGATCCTTATTGTGATTGCAAGTCTGATTCCTGTCATGATCATCAGCGTCTATACACAGTTCGGGACGCGCAGGCTTCTGGAGGAAAACGAAAGAGGGGATTTAAGTGACACTCTGGAACAATCCGTGGATGCTATCAGCAATCAGGTGGACATTTACGGAAATCTGATCAACTATCTCTCATTTTCCCAGGAACTCAGGAAAATCGTGGATACACAATATGATTCGGACTATGAGGCATATCTGGAATACACCGAGGTGGCAGACCCGATGTTTACCCTGCCTCAGCTTTATCACAATGAAATTCAGAAGATTACGCTGTATGCGGACAGCATTCAGGTAGAACATGGAAATACGCTGGCCCCTGCAAGCAGTGCCGAGAAAATGTTCTGGTATCCTTTTTTAGAGACCGGGGAGAAGGTTCAGTGGTTTGTAAAGCGTGGTTCCCGCCGGGAAATCATTGCCAGCCGAAAGTTTTATGATGAGGAAGGAATCACGGCAATTCTGGCAGTTACGCTGGATTATAATAAGATGCTGGAGCCGTTTACAAGACAGATTAAAGAGAATACGGGCGGAGTGATTTTTGACGGAGCCGGAAATCCGATCTATGCCGCTTACTCTATGGAAGAGCAGTATCGGCCGGAACAGGCAGAGTCCAGGGAGTATATTGAGGAGAATTATGCTTATGCAGTTTTGGAACTTCCGGGTACCGGATGGAAGTTTTATCTGTATCGTCCGACGGAAGTGATCACAGCCTCGGCGAATCAACTGTTGCAGCGGAATCTGCCGATTCTGGGCGTGTGTCTGCTCCTGATTCTGTTTTTGGGGTATGTATTTTCCAGAAGAATGGTACACCGTCTGGAGCTGCTGACTGAGAATATGAATCAGATTAATCTGGGGCTGCGTGAAGTGGCAGTGGACAGCGATTCTAAGGATGAGGTTGGCGTACTGATCCGTACGTTCCGGCGGATGATGGATGAGATCAATAAACTGATTTCCGAAGTTTATGAAGCTAAGATTGAACTGCAGAGGACAGAAATGCGGGCGCTTCAGGCGCAGATTAACCCGCATTTTCTCTATAACTCCCTTTCTATTATCAACTGGAAGGCGATTGAGGCAGATGAAATGGAGATCAGTGAAGTGACGCTGGCGCTTTCCACTTACTACAGAACCAGCCTGAACCGGGGAGAGACGATCACAAGTCTGGAGAATGAAGTGAATAATATCAGAGCTTATCTTCGTATCCAATTGATTATGCATGATGATAGTTTTACGGTTGAAGAAGAGATTGATACCAGCTTGTTCGACTGCAGAGTACCCAAATTAATTTTGCAGCCTCTTGTGGAGAATGCCATTGATCATGGTCTTGATATTTCCGGAAAAGAAGAGCAGAAGCTGTGGATTACCGTTGGACAGGAAGAGGAGACGCTTTTGTTGAGCGTCCGGGATAACGGCTGCGGGATGGAGCAGGAGAAAGCGGAAAAGATTATTACCTATCAGTCCAGTGGTTATGGTGTGCGTAATGTCAATGACCGGATTGTACTTCTGTATGGCGAGAATTATCGGTTGAGGATTCACAGTACGATTGGGGAGGGGACTTGTGTGGAAATCCGAATTCCCAAAAATTCCGGAGGGATGAGAGATGAAAAATAAGCGTTTTTGGATAGCGGGAATTGGTGTTTTGCTGATTGCCGCGTTGGGATGGTATGTCTGGTGCGGCGGAAGCGATATGGGCGAAAGTCCGGATCCGGAAAAAGAGGAACTGGATTCGAAACAGATGGAAGCGTTGTGGGAGAACGCGGAGCATACACCATATGGAAAATATCCCGAAGAAGTCATTTATACCCTTGGAAAAATTTCTGGAAGCAATAATTCCAATCTTCCATTGGATGAAACTTATGAGGAGAATGGTTATACCAGATATCTGAAAGAAATGCTGAATATCCAGAATGAAGATGTATTTGAAATTGAAGACGGAGATCCATATTATGAAGCGGTGAGTCTTGCAATCAAGGACAGGGATATTCCGGATGTGATGGTTGTGAAAGGTCGTGATAATCTGAAGGAACTGGTAAAATTCGACCTGATTGCTGATCTGACTCAGGTATATCAGGAGTGTTCCACAGATCGTATAAAAGAGATGTATAACAGTTGTGGAGAAAATCTGTTAGACTCGGCAACCTTTGACGGAAAATTATATGCGTTGCCGGACACGGTGATCGATCACGGGGCGACCTTACTCTGGATGCGCAAGGATTGGATGGATCAGCTGGAACTAAAGGAACCGGAAACCATGGAAGAGGCCATGCAGATCATAAAAAAGTTTGTGACCCAGGATCTGGCGGGGAATGGCGAGACGATCGGTCTTGTAAGCAGTACGGATATTGTGTCGGAGAATGGCTCCATGTATTCCCTGGATCCGATTTTTACGATATTTCATGCTGCGCCTCAGGATTGGATTCTGGATAAGAATGGAAATGTCTCATACGGTTCGATTGCGAAAGAGACGAAGGAGGCACTTAGCTACATCAGCGGATTGTATCAGTCAGGGATTCTGGATTCCCGTTTTCTGCTTCGGACCACGGAGAACATCGACCAATTGATTCGGGAAGGGAAGTGCGGTGCCTTTTTCGGAAAGTGGTGGGCACCAAACAATCCGCTGATGGATGCTTACAGTGCCGATTCGGATGCTGATTGGAGGCCATATTTTTTAACGGAAGAGGATGAGAATCAGGTTCAGAGATTTGCGTCCTACGATGACTGGCAGTATGTGGTAGTGCGTAAAGGGTATGAACATCCGGAGATTGTTCCAAAATATATCAGTGTGATGTTTGACTACACCAGATATGAAGATAAGAGAGCGGAGGAAATTAATGATTATTTTTCCTTGAATGTGGATCCTACAGCCCGTCCGATGAACATCAATGTAGATTACAGAGATGCGCTGAACCGGGCCACGACCAGTATCCGGGGTGCACTGGACGGAGAGATCCCTGTGGAAGAGCTGACCGCTCTGGAAAAATCTTATTATAATACCTGTAAATCTTATCTCAACGGTCAATTAACTACGGCCAATGCATGGGCAGCTTATGCATCCCGCATAACAGCTGTAGGACTTCTGGTGGATACCGGATTCCAGACAGACATTCCCCTGTCTCTGGGAGAGTCTGACGGAGAACTTCCGGCGGATCTTCTGAAGATGGAGAAGCAGCTGTTCCTGCAGATTGTAGTGGGAGAAAAGCCGCCTGGTTACTTTGATACCTTCGTGGATCAATGGTATGTAAGCGGAGGCAGGGAATATACGCAGCAGGTTCGTCAGTCCTACGCTGCAGTATCTGAATAAACGATTGTGAATGCGGATCTAAATTGCTTGTGATAATAGAAATACCAGAAGTCAGGAGAAGGGCACAGGTGGGTATTGGAAAGATTTGTGCTGACTTTGGAGTGCACTCGAAGAAAATTGTTCCAATTATTTACCTGTGCCCTCCTATGCCTGTTTTGTAATATAGAAACATATAAGGCGTTGGGAGTGAAGGGTATCTTGACTTCATGATACCTGCGGATTGTTATGCACGTTGCGTTTACCCGATCTTGAAAGCACTCGAAATTCGTTCTATTGGGTTTACTTTCTCATGTTTTATGGGTTTTAAAGGCTATGCTCTTTTATATCAGCATGAAATACATAACCTTTTGACTCTGGTATCTTTATTATGATTAAAAGGGTGTCTTGTTCTGAAAGTAGTTGAAATAAATAACTATTGACAAAATCAACTAATTATGTAAAAATGTAGAGAGGTTAAAAGAAATGGAAAAGATTACAAACGGAATCACATTAAGAGAACTGATTAGAACACTGGAAAAGAAATTAGGTATAATTGAAGAGAACAACAAGTCGGATTGTTGTTTGGGAATTACTTTTGCACAGTGTCATGCTATTACGGAAATTGGCAGGGCAAAACAACTTACATTAAATGATTTAGCGTTTGCACTGAATATGGATAAAGGGGCCATGAGTCGTGCAGTAAAAGATTTAGTTGAGAAAGGGTTTGCCCAAAGAGAAGTAGATGAAAGAGATCGAAGATATGTTGCAATCTCACTAACAAAAAAAGGAGAAGAGAAATATAATTCTATTCAAAGTGATATGCAGAAATATTTTGACAAAATATTAAGCAATATACCAGAGAAAAAGCAGGAACAGGTATTTGAAAGTTTAATGTTGCTAAATCAGGCGATACCCGATGGCAAATAATAACTTGGCAAAATTAAAATGAGGTGATACAGTTGGAAATTCAAGTGATTCAAAAAGTTAGTGAAAGCAAAGGGCTTGTGAAGTTTATTGATGACATGTTTGAACATTGGTTAGAAAGTAGCGCATTTGCAAAAGAAAATGCCTGCTGTCCTGGGAGAACCAAAAAGCAAATAATTGAAAAGATTGACAATATTGAGAATAACAATTATGAATTTTTGATTGCCACCACAGAGCAGGAGCGTGTGGTGGCTATGCTCTATATGTCACACTTTGATGATGGAAGTGCGTATTTGGGACTGATAAATGTTCATCCTGACTTTCGTAATAACAAAATATTTAAGACATTATTAGCAAGAGCAGAAGAGGAATGTAGAATCAGAGGTACAAAATACATGAGATTGCGTACCTGGAATGAAAATGAAGTGGCACTTGCCGCGTTTTCCAAAAGTGGATTTGTTGTTTGGGAAAGACAAGATTCTTTTGTGGAATTACGAAAAGATTTGATTTAGTGTTACCGCAGTTGAAGATATTGTGGTTTTAACAAATGAAAGGAATATTGAGTAATGAAAAAAATCAAACAGATAGCTGTTTATGGTAAAGGTGGAATCGGTAAATCAACTACATGTTCAAATTTATCAGCCTCGCTTTCGATGCTGGGATACAAGGTATTGCAGATAGGCTGTGATCCAAAAGCAGATTCTACGAAAAATCTGATTAATGGGCAATATAGACCCAGTGTATTGGATTATATAAAAGATAAATCAGCAAATATCAAAATTGATGATATTATGACAGTGGGGTTTGCCAATACATATTGCATTGAAGCCGGAGGTCCAGAACCTGGATTTGGTTGTGCTGGCAGAGGAATTATAACCGCGATAGAAATGATAAATGAGTTAAATGTTTTTGAGGAATTAGATATAGATATTGTCATTTATGATGTGTTGGGTGATGTTGTGTGCGGTGGATTTGCCGTTCCATTGAGAATGGGATTTGCGAAGGAGGTATATTTAGTTACTTCTGGTGAGGTTATGGCATTATATGCGGCTAATAATATATCAAAAGCTATTAAGCGCTTTGGAGAACGAAGTGAAGTGCGCTTAGGCGGAATTATATGTAACCAGCGTAATGCCTATCTGGAACATGAAATTGTGGATAATTTATCAAATAAATTGTCTACTCAAGTGCTTGGATGGATTCCAAGAGATAATGTGGTGCAGGAGTGTGAATTAAAGAATTGTACAGTTATTCAAGGAAGTCCGGACTCCAATCAGGCACAGGTGTATCTTGATTTAGCTAAAAAAATAATGGAAAATGAAAATTTTGTGATACCGACACCGCTGGATGACAGAAGTTTTGACATCATGATTAAGCAGCCGTTAATGGTACATGAGTAATGTTTATAGGTGATTAAGGTTATTATGAACAACAATATAAAAAAGAGAATTGCTAACTTAAATGATTTAGTTAAAGCTGTGAAAAACGAAAAAATTAACACAAAAGACTGTATAGATATGCATCAATTTTGTGCCTTTTGGGGAGCGCATGATGTTTTCAGCTATTTTGAAGATATTATTATACTGGTACATGGACCATATGGTTGCATGGGAAATAGGCACTATTTAAATCCGATGGGAGCTTATAATACTTGTGATAACAAGCCACATCTTTCTACACACCTTTCTGAAAAAGAAATCATATTTGGTGGTGAGCAGAAATTAGTAGATTGTATCTATGAAGTGAACAAAAAGTATCCGGATAAGAAAATTGCTGTGATAACAAACTGCTGTGCGGATATCATTGGTGATGATGTGGAAGGGTGTATAGAGTCGCTTCCCTTTGAAATAAGTGAAAAAGTTCTGTTTATGAATACTGGCGGGTATTCGGGAAAATCTTATCGGCGCGGTACAGAGATGGCATTTGAGTTATTGGCTTCAAAAGTTGTGGATGGAGAAAAGAAGCAGCGAAAAGAAAATGCGAATAAAAAGGTTAATTTGTTCTTGAGAAGATGGATTTGGAATCCTGTGAAAGCAGAGGAAGTCAATGAAATAACGAGGATGCTTGGGCTTATAAACGTAGATATCAATCAAACATATAATCATGATATGAATTTTGATAAATTAAAGAAAATGGAAGATGCAGATTTAAATGTTGCATTGTGCTATTTTTTTGCTCATGGATTTTTTGATGAGTTGTACAAACAATATGAGATTCCTTTTTCGGCGAAACCAGCGCCAATTGGATTAAAAGCGTCAGTTGAATGGTTGAAAGAAATTGCTCAAAAGCTTGGATTAACTGATGACATTGATTCTTTTGCAGAAGTACAAGAGTTAGAGCAAATGAGAACCGAATTAGTGAATAAGTTAGGTTCTGGTAGAGATTGCGTTATTTGGAATCAGACAGGTGACCGGTTATTGGCGTTATTGCGATTTGCACTTGAGTTAGAAATGAAGCCAATTATTGTAGGAATTGAACCGCATATAATAAAAGAAAAGATGCATTTATTTCAACATGAGGTATTAGACGGTGGGTTAGATGCAAAAGTTTTTGCATCCAAATACATTGAAGATGTACAGATGCTCATAGATGAATTAGATGATCCCATCGTGTTCTGTAATGATAACTTTTTTCCTGAAAATAAAGTTTTTAGGTATAGGTTTGCACACAATGCAGTATATGGGTTCAATGGTGTAAGAAAAATGTATAAAGAACTGGCTGATACATTGGATAGAGATGTAAGCATGTACTCGTTGTTTACAGAGGAATAATATAAAGTATTACAGGTGGTATTATATGGGTGATAAGTGTTTAGATTCAATCCAGAAATGTGGAATTTTTGGTGTGAGCCAGGTAATGGCGCAGATAAAAGGTGCATCTGTGGTTATTCATGGACCGAAAGGGTGTGTATTTCCTGCCTATGAGGCATCCATAGCAGATTCCTTGAATATTTCTTATACAGAGATGTGTCGAAAATCAACTGTTTTTGGCGGTGAAAGGGATGCTATAGAAAAAGTAAAGGATGAATACTATGAAAGTCTTCCTGAAATCATGGCAATTATTACAACGTGTGCTTCTGAAATTATCGGTGATGACATCAATGGAATTATCAATAGTGCAAATTTAGAAATTCCGGTAATTAGCATTGAAGGAGGGAGTTTTAACAACTCCCAGTTGGATGGATTGAATATTGCAATGCTTAAAATAGTTAAGAGTCTGTGTAAAAAATGCGAAAATGTGGAAAATATAATAAATATTTTTGGTACAGTCGGGAGAAGTTATACATGGAAAGCAGATGCCAATCATTTATCTGAGCTTTTGCAGGAGTTTGGAGTACATGCGAGAGCATTATTTTTGGATACAAATGTTCAGGAGATATCGACTTATTCAAATGCGAGATTGAATGTTATTATTGATAAAAATTATGGTATTCCTTGTGCGGAATATATGAAGGAAACTTTTGGTATTCCGTATATTGTTGCAGACTATCCATTAGGCATAAAAAATACAGAGATGTTTATTCAAAGTATACTGAAAGCACTTGGTTCTTTTGATATAGATACTGAAACATTTGCTGATTACAGAAAGAATGTTAAAAGTACATTCCGGACAAGTCTCGGCAGAGTCAACACATTCAGAATGTTTGAAGAAATACGCAAGTTGAAAAAGGTTATTATTGGATATGAAGAGCCTTCAGCAGCATTATTGCAGACTTTGGTAAATGAGTTGGAAAATAATGTTGACTGCATAATTGTTAAAGAGAATCATCTTGAGGATAAGCAATATTTTGAAAAGCGGATACATGAGATTTCACCTAAGACACAAGTATTTGTAACAAATGATAGAAACGAGATTATAGAGTATCTAAGAGATCATAAGTTTGAAGTAGTGTTAGGCAGCGATGTTGAGTATTATGCAATAGAAGATAAAAAATCATTTGCATATGTAAATATTGAATATCCGGGAGCCAGAGAATTGCATATAAAACCTAAATATTATGTTGGCTATCAAGGAATGCTCAATTTTGTTGAGGATTATTATAACAAAATTATTAATATGCATATTTTTTAAGAAAGAGAGGAAATGATTATGGAAAAATTAAAGAATGACGGAATGGGAAATGCGGGATGTTGTTGCGGTAATGCAGATGTAAAAGAGAAAAGTACATTTGAATGTTGCGGAGTAGATTTAAAAGACGATTCTGTAGAAAACGATTTTGATGTATGCTGTGATATTTTCAGCTACGAAAGACCATCTGAAGAGACGGCTAAGAAGACAAAAAGAAGAACTTGTTGTTAATTATGGTATGAAGCAGAGAGGGACGAACTTATGGAAAGCCAAATGAAAGAGGAACTTATAGCTAAAGCAAATAAATCTATAATGTATACAACAAATCGACCAGATATAATTTTTGCCAGAGGAAAAGGTTCTTATTTATGGGATACTGAGGATAACAAATATTTGGATATGATGCAGGGATGGGCGGTTTGCTGCTTGGGTCACTGTGCACCTGTGATGATTAGTGCTGTGCAGGAACAGTCACAGAAGCTGATAAATCCAAGCCCATCTTACTATAACGTACCGGCAATTGAATTTGCTGAACTCTTAACAAATATATCCTGTATGGACAAGGTGTTTTTTATAAATTCAGGTGCTGAGGCAAATGAAGGTGCGATTAAACTGGCCCGCAAATACGGTGCAAAGTATAAGAATGGTGCGTATGAAATTATTACAGCTGTTAATAGTTTTCATGGAAGAACACTGGCTACTATGTCTGCATCTGGCAAAGAAAGATGGAAAGGTATTTATAATCCTAAAGTAGATGGATTTAAGTGGGTAGAATATAATAATATTGAGCAAATTCGAAATGCAATTACAGAGAATACTTGTGCAATTATGTTGGAGTTAGTGCAAGGGGAAGGTGGTGTAATTGTAGCAGATAAAGAGTACATACAGGAAATACGTAAAATTTGTGATGAAAATAATGTATTATTGATTTTTGATGAAGTGCAAACGGGTATTGGTCGCTTAGGATATATGTTTGGTTATGAATATTATGGTGTGGAACCGGATATTATGACTCTTGCAAAAGGGATTGGCGGTGGTGTTCCGTTGGCAGCACTTCTTGCGAAAGACAATGTTTGCTGCTTTGAAGCTGGAGATCAGGGAGGAACATACAGCATGACACCAATTATGACGGCTGTAGGCCTGGCTGTTGTAAAGGAAATGCTGGAAAGTGATATTTGCAAAAATGTACGTGAAATGGGGAGTTATTTATCTTCTAATTTAATGACTCTTATGGAGAAGTATTCATTTATTACAGAGGTAAGAGGATTGGGATTGTTAATAGCAATTGGACTGGATGGTGTAAATGCCAATGAAATACAAGCCGCATCCTTGAAAAAGCGTTTACTGGTAAATGCCCCGAATGTAAATACTTTAAGATTTATGCCGGCCTTAAATATTAACAAGGCAGAGATTGATGAATGTATTGCTGTTTTGGATTCTATTTTTCAGAAATACTTATAATATTTGTGAGGAGGTTTCGTGATGACATTTAATGGAGTTTATGCTGCTGTTGCAACACCATTTGTAAATGGTAAAATTGATTATGATAGCTATAAGAGCTATGTTGAATGGTTAATTGAGTCAGGAATTGATGGTGTGGTTGTTTGTGGAAGTACAGGCGAATCTTCTATGCTTTCAATGGAAGAACATGTAGAAATGATTAATGTAACAAAGGAACTTGTGAATCATAGAATTAAAGTAATTGCAAATTGTGGTGCAAATTCGACTCAGGAAGCGATTTATTTGACCCAGGAGGCGGAAAAGTTGGGAGTGGATGCTGTGCTATCTGTCGTACCATATTATGTAAAACCAACACAGGAAGGCATTTATCAGCATTATCGTGCAATTCATGAAGCAACGAAGGATATACCATTAATTATTTACAATGTTCCAAGCAGAACTGTTACAGATGCCTCTGTAGATACAATAGTAGCATTGTCAAAGCTTGAAAGAATTGTTGGTATAAAAGAGGCATCTTCTGACATGGAAAAGGTAGCAGAAATAGTTGCAAAAACATCAGACGATTTTTGCGTATTCTCTGGAAATGATTCTACCTTTTTGCCATTACTTTCTGTTGGCGGTAAAGGTGTCATTTCAGTTATTGCTAATGTGATGCCAAAAGAAATGGTTGAAATGTATAAAGAGACGGTAAGTGGCAATTTTAAGAGAGCAATGGAGCTCAATAAGGAGTTAATTGATTTGAATAAGGCATTATCACTGGAGTCTAATCCGATTCCTGTTAAGTATGCATTATACAAAATGGGAAAAATGAAAAATGAGTTGAGATTGCCATTGACACCAATGGTTGATAAAAATACTGCAATCATGGATAAGGTTTTGAAAGTGCTAGATATCATCTAGGATTGGTGTAGTTTTATAAAATATTGTAGTTAATACTGTAATTTTATTGTTGTGAACAAAGCGCAAGACAAGGGAGTAAGATGATGCTTGCCAATATCTCCTGCATTTTGCGCTTTGTAACGTAAGAAAGGAAATAATAGCAGATGAATGGAAATACCGAATACGTTCAAGCTTTATTTGAAGCGGTATACGCAAAATTTAAAAAGACAATTGATGATTATGATTTAATACCAAATGATATTGAAAAAGTTTGTATTGGAATGTCTGGTGGAAAAGATGCACAGATAATGAGCTTATTGTTATTAGAATATAAAAAAAGAGAACGAAATGATTTAGAATTAGAGCTTTTAACAGTCACAACACCGTCCTGGAAATATCAGCCTGATAAATATTATAAGGGAGATAGCAGTAAAAATGAATATGTAACAGGGCAGAAAAAAGCAATTAATGATAATATGAAATTTTGGGAAGAAAAGGGGATTCCAACAAAAAATGTGGATTTTGTGCCACCGATTAATGATGATGCTATTTTTAATGCAGAAAAGCCATGTGTAATGTGCTTTATTGGTTTATATAGATCATTGTGCAATTATTTGGAAAATGAGCATAAAAAGGGGAAGAAAGTTGTTTTATCCATTGGAATAACAAAATTTGATTTATTATATGTGTTAGAATCGCTTACAATACGTTCTAATGGAAAAACATGGAAATACGATAAAGAAAATAACCCTGCAAAGTATTATTTTAATAGATTGCAGACTTCATTCTTTAGTCCATATCCCAAGATTCTTCTGGGAATACCAGATACAGATATTTGTAAAATAACGCCAATCATTAATTTGACAGATAATGAGACTCGTGAATTGGCGAATCAGTTGAAATTACCCCGAATACCAGATCCGTGTGCAAAATTACATGGGGATCGCTTTGTTTCTGACAAGCGTTATTTTGATGGATATTTAGCGGGAACTACAACGGAAGATTTAAATTTGGATCATATTAATAGTGGATTCTTTTCTGATTATCAGAGCTTGTTGGATACTTTTTCCAGAGTTGGTATACTTCCTCCAAAAGAAGATATTGATAATATTTTGTATAAGGCAATTAATGATGAAAAGATAGTATCCATATACAAGTAATGCAGGGTGGTTTAGATGGCTAATAAATATTATATTAATTATATGGATTATTATATTCCGACGGATCAAATGGAGTCTGAGTATATAATACGTAATACATCAGTTGAGAAAAAGTCACAAATTAAGAATCTGGATAAATGTATTTCTAAGTTTAAAGATGAAACGCATATAGAAAAGGTTTCCTACTTTAAAGATAGCAGGGCTTTTAGTAGAAAAGTATATGAACTTGTAGAGAGAATGCTTAAAACAACTCAGATTGATCCGGAGAATATATCATACATTTTATGTGGAAATCAACACTTATTTCATATGGATGGCGTTTCGATCGTGCAGAGTCTGAAATATGATTTTAAATTTTCAAATAGTATGATATTGCCTATCATGCAACCTTGCGCTGCCGCATTATGCGGGTTAAACATAGCAAACAAACTTTTAGAGGATAACAAATATATTTTAATTCTTTCAGGTTGCTGTTGGAAGAATATAGAAGAGCGCTATATTGATTTTTCAATTAGAGGTGATGGGATAAGTTTAGTATTATTATCAAGGAATAAAGGTCCGTTTCGTATTATAAAAAGTAATGTGCTTAATTTTAATAATGCGGCATTTAATGTGGATGGAACTTTAAAACATGATCCATCACTAAGCAGGTTTAATTTGATAAACAAGGGTTCTGAATTTTTATTAGAATCTTTGAAAGTGTTTGATATAGAAATTGATGATATTGCCAAAATCATTCAACCAAATACAGGATATTATGTTTTTCATGAATTATATAGCTATTATACGAAGATAAGACCGGAGATGTTTTTCTACGATAACATACCAAACGGTGGTCATATCTGTGATGTAGATATTGTTAGAAATCTTATGGACTACGATCAGAGAGAATCTCTTGATATAGGTTCGCAGGTTATGTTGTATACACCAGATGTGGAACCGACATTTGATATCAATTATCATAGTGTTTTGCTTGAGAAGTGTTAGTTATGTGAGGAGAGTGGATATGGAAACTTATGAAATAGAATGCGTAATATTAAACATTTTAAAAAAAATATCGTCAAATCAGGATTTGACAGCAGAGTGGAATATCCAGGAAGATGTAGATATTGATTCGATTGGATGGTTGAGATGCCTGATTCAGTTAGAGGAAGAATATGGGTGTGTTTTTAACCCACAAGCCATTTTCGGCAATAAGTTGGTCACTGTTCAAGACTTTATTGATAAAGTGGTTGAATATTTAACAGCATATATGAAGATGAAGTGATGCATCTGATTAGGAGGAGCAAAAATTGAATTGCAGCAGTTTTTATAATGTTTTCTCAGATATTCAAGATAATACAGAGAATTATATTGATTATTTAGTATGGGAAGAATTTAATTATGTTATTCGAAAAAAAACATTTGCAGAAATTTATAAAGATATTATTCAATGTTATGGCAATCTTCAAAAGTTAGGAATTAGTTCTGAGCATGTAGTTGGATTAGATATTGAAAATACCTATGAATATTTAATATGTGATGCAGCATTATTGTTAATTGGTGCGCAAACAGTTATTAGTAATAATACGGAATCGCTGGATTTGCTGAAACAAAGGTTAGATGACTTTAAAACAGAATTTGTTGTTACGAAAAGGGAAATTGGAAAGTGTTCTCAGAAAATAATTGAACTCTCATCTTTGTTTGCTGTCACTAATACAGAAGTTGAAATTGTGGAACGAAAATTTGAGGGTAAGGATATCAGTATAATGTTTTCATCCGGAACTACGGGCATCCCAAAAGCATTAGGGATAACTGAAATAGGTTCTATTTGGAGTGCGAACAATTTTTTCAATTATATGCAGTTTGAAAAAAGTGATAAGTTTCTTATATTTATGCCACTATCCAATTATCAGCAGCGATTCCTGTTTTGGGGATGTTTAATGAATAAGATAAATATTTCATTAGCCAATGATATGACCTTATTTCATTCATTGGCACAGTTGGAGCCTAGTATATTACTTGCACCGCCTAATTTTTACTATAATTTATATTGCGAGCAATTAAAGGAAAACAATAAAAATACTCCGGTTTTAAGAAATATACTGGGGACAAAAATGAGATATTTGTTGACAGGTATGGCACCCATTGATAATCATATATTAGAATTTTACCGAGATTGTAATTTGGAAATTTACCAGATATATGGACAAACTGAGATTGGCATGATCGCCTGCAACATTAAGAGCCAAAATAAATTAGGTTCAGTGGGTAAACCGATTATCGAGTTATCTTTCTCAGAAAACAAAGAGGTGATTACACATTCTCCGCATCCAATTGTTAGCGGTTACTATGAGCATGATAATTTCAGAGCACTGGGAGATGTAAGGCCAACTGGTGATTTGGGAGAGCAAGATGCAGACGGTTTTGTGTATATTAAAGGAAGAATGAATGATACCATTATATTGAATAATGGTAAAAAAATAAATCCGACCATGATTGAGAACGAGATTAAGAATAAGTATAAGGCAAAAGAAGTTTTATTGTACAAAACCCGGTCAGATGCAGATGAAATGATTTTGAATGTTGCGGTATTAATTGATGCTGGTGTTGCAATTGATTCAGCAGAGATGACAGCATTTGTTATGAATCTACACGAAATAAAAGCGTGTGCAGATGAAGTGAGAATATTTACATATAATATGACGGCGAATGATAAGATATTCTTCTATACTGAAAATGGAAAATTTTCCCGTGCGAAAGCAATTAAGTGTTTGACAGAAAAATAGTAGGAGGATTTTATGGAAAAAGTAGTACATCCTTGTTTTGAAAGTAATAGTTGTGGATACCGTTTTCATCTTCCTATAGCACCGAGGTGCAATACAAAGTGTAATTTTTGTAAGCGTGGTATTTCGAAGGAAGATGATAGACCAGGAGTAGCGAGTGGGATTTTGGATATAAAGGAAATCGAAAATTATATGGAGAAGAATATTGCTTTATATCCAAAATGTAAGATAGTAGGTGTTGCAGGTCCGGGAGATCCGTTGTCAAATGCTACAGTATTGTTTGATGCATTCAAATTGCTGGATGAGAAATATCCTGATTTCAAAAAATGTATGTGTACAAATGGTTTTTATTTGTCCAAATATAAAGAGGAATTTATGCAATCTAAATTGGATTATGTCACACTTACCGTGAATTCCCGAGAGCCGGCTACACTGGCAAAGATATACGATTTTTTGGAGTTTGAGGGGAAAGTTTACACTGGAATTGAGATGGGGGAATTGATTTTAAAATTGCAAGATGAAGCATTAAAGATTATTGCTGGCATAACAAATATGAAATTTAAGATCAATATTGTTGTCATCCCCGGAATAAACGATGGTGAGTTGGAAGATTTAATTTGTTATTTGAAAAATTTTAAAGTACATATTTTTAATTTGCTGCCGCTTTTAAGCGTGAAGGGAACCAAATTTGAGAATATAGAAACCCTTAGTAAGGAGAATTTAAAATTGATCAAAGACAGGTTAAAAAAGAAGTTTCCTGATGTCAGGTTTAAAGATAATTGTAAACAATGCAGAGCTGATGCGTGCGGGCTTATTGAAAAAATTAGTTAAAGAAGCATGAAACTGTATTGGATAGGAGTGCTATTATGAGTTTTGGTAAATGTTCGATATGTGATTCACAGGTTTTGTATAATGAGGATGCTGTTCTGGCTAAGTGCAGTATATGTGGCAAAGAAGAAAGTACGTATATTTTGTGCGAAGAATCTCATTATGTGTGCGCAGATTGTTGTGCAAAAGAGGTTATGAATAGTATTAGAGAGATTATACCTGACATTAAACAGGAGAATCCGGTAGATATTGGTGAATATATTATGGCTAAGTGTGGTATTTCTGGACATACACCACATACAATAGCGACGGTTTCCTTTTTAATGGCTGTGAAAAACCTTACAGGGAAATTGACTGATGAAGATGTTCAAGAGGGATTGAAAAGAAGCTATGAGATACCGCCAGGATGGTGCGGATATTTTGGGGCATGCGGTGCGGGTATAGGAATTGGAGTGGCTTTTAGCATTGTTTTAGGAGCAACTCCAAGCAGCGATAAGGAACGAAGCGTGGCAAATTATGCAACAGCATGTTGTTTAAAAAAAATAGCACAACTTGGAGGACCGTGCTGCTGCATCGGTTCTGTACGAGCAGCATTGAAGGAATCGGTGATTTTGGCTGAAAAATATTTAGGTCTCAAATTCCCACCGCAAACCAGAAGTATGAAGCGTTGTTGGGCCTCGCGCTTACAACCAAGTTGTAAAAAGAACAAATGCATGTTTTATGGTGAGCACTCAGTGTGAAATTTGTAGTGATACAAAGGATAGATTAGTTATGGATATAGCCGTATTAGTTAAACAGGTACCCAAAAATACATGTGCACATATGAATTCAGATCATACAGTTAATCGAACAGGAATGGGAGTTATTAATCCTAATGATTTGAATGCACTGGAAGTGGCATTGCGATTAAAGAAACAGACAAATTGCAAAGTGACTGCGATTACCATGGGCAATGCTTCGGCAAAAAGTGTGCTGAAAAAGGCTTTTGCATTGGGAGTAGACCAAGCGGTTTTGGTAACAGATAATGATTTTATTGGATCAGATACTTATGCAACTTCTGTGGTTCTGTTAAGGACATTAGAGTATCTAGGAGGGTATGAATTAATTCTATGTGGCAAACAAACGATGGATGGTGCGACAGCGCAGGTTCCGGCAGAAATAGCTGGATTACTAAATGTTAATTATGCGACAGGTGTAATGAAATGTTCTTTTGAAGGTAATGTCTTGCAATGTGAACGTAATATGGAATCTGGTGCTAAAGTGGAATGCTTAACGCTGCCTGCAGTTGTTTCGGTTAGTAAAGATGCAAATGTACCAAGATTGCCTACACCAGATGGAATCTTACAAGCAAATAGTAAAGATATACGAGTGTTGACAAATAATGAGTTGAAATTAAATACGTGTTTATGTGGAAAAAATGGTTCGTTGACGTATGTTAAAAAATGTATATCCATTCAAAATAATCAGGAACGAAAGAACGAATATATTGGACTGAATAAGTTCAAAGAATTGTATGGCATTTTGACGGAACAAAATGGTAGTTCTTCTAAAGGTAGCAGTGTTTTGCATGATATAAGAAATATGGTTAAGTCAGACAAAAGAACGGTTATGGTATTTTGTGAATTTTCAGGCGCAATGTTGAAAACTGAAAGTATTGAAGTTCTTAATCAGGCTTGTGAGTTGGCATTAAAATTAGGTGCAAATGTTTCTGCTATTACGATTAATGCATTTAATAATTGCTCTGAAATGTTATCAAACTATGGAGTAGTAAGAAATTATGCTTTGAATATAAAGGATATGTATGCACTTCCAGAAAGAGTTCTTTCTGAAAAAGTCTTGAAAACTGTAGAAAAAGAAAATCCACAAATTCTGTTATTTTCAGGAACAATTTTAGGGAGAGGGATTGCTCCATACATTGCAGCCAGATTGCATTCAGGACTTACTGCTGATTGTACAAAATTAGATATTCAAGAGGATGATGAGGCTTTAATTCAAACGCGGCCGGCATTTGGAGGAAAACTTTATGCTGTTATTCTTTCTAAAGATTGTAGCATTCAAATGGCAACAATAAAGCCTAATTTATTCCTGAAAGAATATCAAATTATCGGAATTCAAACAGAGCTGATAGAAGATGAAGATGGGTATGCAGATATGGAGTGTAGCACATTTTCATTTTTAAGCGATTCCTATATTTCGTTTGATGAGGATGTAATTATAGGAATCGGCAATGGAATTGGAAGTAAACAAAATTGTCAAGTTGTGAAGCAATATTGTGAAAAAAGAGGATTTGGTTTTTGTGCTACCCGGGAAGTTGTTGATAAGGGCTGGGTAGAACATAAATATCAAGTAGGTTTAACCGGTGCAATTATCGCACCCAAATTATATATTGCATTGGGCATTTCTGGTGCTGCCGAACACATAGTTGGTATACAAAGGAGTGAAATAATCGTATCTGTAAATTCAAAAATGAATGAATCCATATTTGGGAGTTCGGATTATTGCATTGTGTCAGATGTAAATGAATTTATAGACGCTTTTATGAATAAATAAATATTAAAAAGGTTGGTGTATTATAATGATGAATAATTACGAAAAGGTGAAAAGTATAATTCAGAATAACAAATTTTTACATTTAGCAACAAGTGATGCGGAGGGAAATGTTTGGGCAGCGCCACTCACGTTTGCATTTGATGATGAATACAGAATGTATTTTCATTCAGCTGTTGATAGTACCCATATTGAAAATATCAAAGAAAATCCTGTTGTAAGTTTTTCAATCTGTGATTCTGAGCAGAACTTAATGGAAATAGATGGAATACAGGGAAAAGGTATTGTTGGTCAGGTTGATGCTGAGGATCTTGAAAGAGTACATGCTTTATTCTTTAAAAGACAGATGCCAAATGATGAAATTAGAAGTAAGATGGCACCGCCAGCAGCAGTATTTCAGTCAGAAGAATTTCCTCAGCTACGTTTCTTCTGTATGATACCAACTGAGATGTATAAAAAGAATATGGAAATTATGGGGATTTGCAGACGAGTTCAAATTGATATTGAGGAATTAAAGAAGATAAATGGATAATTTAAATTTTTTCTTTTGTGATACTACATTAAGAGATGGTGAGCAAGTTACAGGTGTACAATATACAGTTGAACAAAAATTAAAAATTGCAATGCTTCTTGAAAAATTGGGCATTGAGTCTATTGATGCCGGTTTTGCAGCTACTTCTATAGAAGAACGTAATTCTATAAGAGAAATTAGTGAAGCTGGATTGAATATGAGAATAATGAGCATGTGCCGAGTAGTGCGAGAAGATATTGATTATGCACTATCCTGTAAAGTGAATGGTGTGATCTTATTCATTCCCGGTTCAGATATTCACATTAAGGCAAAATTTGGTTCAGATATAAAAAGAGAGAGAGACAAATTAATTCAAAAAGCAATTGATTCTATTAAATACGCAAAAGATAGGGGTTTGCAGGTTGAATTTGGTGTAGAAGATTCCTCACGAACAGATTTTGATGTTCTTCTGGAAATTTTGTCAAAAGCAGAAGAGGCAGGTGCTGATTGGCTTGGAACAACGGATACCGTGGGATATTTGACCCCGGAACGAACTTATGAGTTTATTAAAAAGTTAGTAGACAATCTAAATAGGCCAGTAGGCGTACATTGCCATAATGATTTTGGTCTTGCTACGGCAAATACAGTGGCAGGATTATTGGCAGGGGCAGGTTATGCTTCACCAACCGTGAATGGGATGGGCGAGCGTGCAGGTAATGCTTCATTAGAAGAAGTCATTATGACTTTGAAGGTATTGTATAATCAAGATCTGAAATATGACTGTAAAATATTAAGCGAACTAAGTAGTATTGTTGAGAAATTTTCAGGTGTAAATATGGATATTTTGAAGCCCATTGTAGGAAAAAATGCATATTCACATGAATCTGGTATTCATGTGGATGGCATGCTTAAGGATACAAATACCTATGAAGTGTTTAAACCAGAACAAGTTGGGAGAAAAAGGGAATATATTTTGGGGAAACATGCAGGTAAGAGTGTGATACAATATATTCTTTTAAAACATGGATATGAGGTGGACAAACAGCAAGCTGCTGATTTTTGGCATCATGTAAAAGCAAATGAAGTAATGGGAACCAGATACACAGAAGAAATTGTTGTCGAACAGTTTAAGAAATATAGGAAGTATAAGTAATGATGGTAGAACATTGGACAAAATCAAGAAATGAATTGCTTGGTGATAACGCAGATATGGAGCTTATATCATCAGATAACATGACAGTTTGTAAATTTAATATAAAAAATCCTGTTGAACTGGGGTGTCATGTACATGAACATGAACAAATCACTATAGTATCTGGTGGTGAGATGATAATTGAATATAATGGGATAGCGAAGGAGATGCGAGCAGGAGATGTCTGCATAATTCCAGGTAATGTACCACATAAAGCAAGTATCACAAAAGCACCATTTCAGTCCTTCGATATTTTTACCCCTGCACGGAAAGATTTTATAGGCAACATGGTATCTAATGAGGGTAAGAGTTAGGAAGAAATATGAAGCAGACTTTGATTGAAAAAATTATTTCACATAAGGTTGGCAAGACTGTGCATAGTGGTGATATCGAATTTGTGCCAGTTGATTTGGTTATGGGCACCGATGGAACAACACCATTAGCGCTTAAGATATTTGAGGACTATCATATTAAGCGTGTTGCAATTCCGGAGAAGATAATTTTTGTCAATGATCATTTTTCTCCCCCCACTAATATTAGTACTGCAAATTTATCATTGCAGATGGAACAGTTTGCAAACAAATATGGCATACGAAATTATAAGGTAGGAAGGGGGGGGATTTGTCATGTGCTGCTACCAGAATTAAATATAATAAAACCGTACGATATTATAGTTGGTGCTGATTCTCATACATGTACATATGGCGGATTGTCAGCATTTTCTACGGGTATTGGTTCAACTGATATGGCATGCGCTATGGCAACTGGAAAGATTTGGATGCGCATACCAGAAACAATAAAGATTATTATCACAGGCAACTTTAAGTATAATGTCGGACCCAAAGATTTAGTTTTACACATCGTTAAATTATTGGGTGTAGACGGGGCTACATATAAAATAGTAGAGTTTCATGGCGATGCATTGAAGCATTTGGACATGTCGGGGAGAATGACAATTTGCAATATGATTGTTGAATGTGGTGCCAAAGCAGGAATTATCAATGTTGATAGTGTTGCGGAAGAGTATTTTCAAGATTGTGGAATCGTGGATATTCAAGTCATGTATCCAGATGGGGGCGCTCATTATAATAAAACATATGAAATTAATATCAGCAGTTTAGAGCCACAAATTGCTTGTCCGTATACACCGGCAAATGTTGTAGATGCAAAAAAACTAATTGGGACAAAGATAAATCAGGTGGTGTTGGGTTCTTGCACAAATGGTAGAATAGAAGATTTCAGAGTGGCTCATAAGTATATTAAAAATCGAACTGTGCATGAAGATGTGAAACTAATTATTATTCCTGGATCGCAAAAGGTGCTGTATCAGATGGAGGAAGAAGGATTGTTAATTGATTTTATTAAAAGTAATGCTGTAATTGCACCTCCTTCCTGCGGTCCGTGTATGGGAGGGCATATGGGAGTATTAGGCGAAGGCGAGGTTGGATTATATACTACAAATCGTAATTTTTATGGTAGAAATGGTGCTCCGTCTTCAAAGGTGTATTTATCTAATCCTATGATTGCCGCCTATTCGGCTGTTGAGGGAAGCATTCAGGTACCGGACTTTTAGGAGACATGTATGAAAATAAAAGGCAAAGTGCATATGTTTGGTGACAATATTGACACAGATGTGATAATTCCGGCTCAATATTGTATTACAACAGACAGAAATTTATTGGCACGATATTGCATGAATGATATTAGAAATAATTTTTATAATTCTGTAGACAAGGGAGATATTCTTGTGGCAGGGGAAAATTTTGGCTGTGGTTCCTCCAGGGAAGCGGCTCCCATAGCAATATTGGGCTGTGGTATTTCTTGCATTGTAGCCAAGTCATTTTCACGGATTTTTTATCGAAATGCAGTGAATTTGGGTTTATTGGTAGTAGAGAATCGTGATATACAGCAACAGGTAGTTGATGAAGATTTGCTAACCATTGATTTTGACACAAATGTTATCTATAAAGATGGCATGGTTATAGCTCATATGGAAAAAAATAATTATCATATTATTACCGACATTGTCGAACAAAAGGGTTTGATAAACTATTTGATTTCCAAGAAATATATTTGACAAGATACGGCATGTGAAAGGGTAGATAGTATGAAAGGAATGCTTAATTGTAATGACGAGATATGTCAATATTGCAGTGAAAAACGGAAAAAATTGTTTCATTATGTGAAGGGAAAAAAGATTAAGCTTGTAACAATGGGACCGAAAGGGACTACTAGCAGTATGGCAGCTGAGTATTTTAAAAAATATGCTTTGAATAATATGAATGCTGCAGATGTAGAGATTATGTTGTACGATACATTTGAAAGCGCATCTATAGAATTAAAAAAAGAAAATGCCGATTTTATTCTTTTACCAAATGCATATGGTAAGATGACAAATTTTTACTGGGATATAACTTTAGAACTAATGTTTACATTTATTATTCAGACACCCGAATATGGAATTGCTACAATAGACGTTGATAAAGTAAAGTTGAAAAATCATGTTACAATAGCAACTTGTAAGGCAGTAGAACATTTGGTTAGTGGAATGTGGTCTGCACTTGGGATGAATGAAAAAGATTACACAATTGTGGAGGCATATTCCACAAAAAAATCCTTAATGCTATTAGAGGAAGGAAAGGTAGATTTTGCTTTGACCAATGATACAAGCCTTATTGGGAGTGATGCCTTTTTTATCACTGATACTATGCATACTGAAGTATTGTGGTCTGTATTTATGCAAAAATAGGTAGAAACAGGAAACTAAAATTTTGTTTATATACTTGATTTGTAAATATCAAGAGAAACGGTATAGTTTTAAAATGGTTTTGTGTGAAACATCAAAACATAAAGAACAGTGAACTTGTAACAATTAATAAATATATATGAGGATGATATTTTTAATGGAGGGTGGAAGAGTCATAAGGAATAAGAAAACTTTTATTTCAAACATCATTTTTTGGGGTTCCATATGGGGAATTATGGAGGCAACATTAGGTTATTTACTCCATTGGCTGCCTCAACTTATTTCGGGAAATATTATGTTTCCTATTGGGGCGGCTATTCTATTGCTTGCATATAAAGTAAATAGCAGCCGTCTGACAGTTATGGGAGTAGGTTTAGTCGCAACATTAATTAAAGCAATAAATTTATGCATGCCCAATATTTCTATGTTCAAAGTTTTAAATCCGATGATTTCAATGCTTATTCAGACGCTTCTTTTTGTCATAATCGTACCTTTGATAATAGATAAAAGATCATATTATAGAAGTTTTTTTGTTATATTTGCGAGTATTTTATGGCGAGGTGCATATGTACTTATCATGGCAATTCAGTATTTAGATAGTGGTTATATACAAACATATTTAAATACATATGAGAAGGCGTTAAAGTTTATTGTGATAAATGGAATGCTGAGTGGAATTTTTGCCAGCGCACTTATAGCTATTGTAAGCTATGTAAGCAAACGCATTTCAAGCAGTTATAATTATAAAATTAGTCCTTTGTTTTCTACAGCAGTTATGGCGCTCGCAGCAGTTCTTACTGTTATCAGTTGATTAGTTTAGAGGAAAAATCAGCAGAATTAGTCTTTGCAAGAAATGATTTCATTGCCAATAGTTTGAAATAGAAAAGGATAGGTGAAGTCATGTGATAAAAATTAAAAGTGCAATTATCTTATGTGGTGGTAAAAGTACAAGGATGGGATTCGATAAACAAAAAATAAGAATAAATGATCAGCTAATTGTCCTACATATAGCAAATCAGCTTGCACTTCTGGTTGACGAGATTATTATTGTCACAAACAATCCGGAACTATACTATGGTTCAGGTTACAAAGTTGTGGAGGATGTCATAAAAGATTGTGGACCCATGGCCGGAGTTTATTCTGGATTACTTAATTCTATCAACGAATATTCTTATGTTGTGGCAGGGGATATGCCGTTTGTTAATCACGAATATATGAAGTACCTTGATAAAATGATTTATATTCTGAAAGAAAACCCGGATACTTTGGCAATAAAGAGAGAAAGAAGAATTGAGCCCTTCCATGCAGTATATTCAAAAAAGCTGTGTCCAATACTATATGAACACTTAGTGAGCGGAAATCATAAATTATCCAGGCTCATTGCAAGTGTTAATACAAGATATGTGGATGAAAAGGAAGTTTCGAGATATGACTTGGAAGGTAAGATGTTTACGAACCTAAATACATTAAGTGATATCAGATGTCATAATCTATGAAGGAGACAGGATATGAATATTATTTCTGTTGTGGGATACTCAAACTCAGGAAAAACTACGCTTATTGAATTTCTAATCCATGCATTGAAGAGCAGAGGTCATCGTGTAGGAACAATAAAGAAAATTCATTGTGAAAACTACGAAATTGACAAGGAGGGGAAGGACACCTATAGACATAAAGTAGCTGGAGCTGACATTGTAACAGGTTATAGTCCGAATTCAACAGACATTATGATTCAGAATCAAATTGACTTATGTAAACTTATAGAAATATATGATGTTGATTATTTATTGTTAGAAGGTCCGTTTGAACTTAATTTCCCAAGAATAGTTACTGCAGCGGCGTGTAAAGATATAGAACCGTTCCTGAATAATGAAATTTTATTTATATCAGGTGTAATATCTGAAAGTATGGATCATTACAAGAATTATAGAATTCTAAATCCTATTCGGGATATTAAGCAAATGATTGAGGTGATTGAGAGCATGCAAAGTGATCATATGACGGTATAATGTTACAGTATTTGAATATATTATTCCAGCGAGCTAAAGAAGACTATGATTATTGATCCGGATGGCATTAAAGAAGTATGTTATGTAAAAGAATTTATATCTAAGAGAAATAATGTTTCCTTGTATGAACTTACTGATAAAGAGAAAAAAAAGCAACATGTTGTCATCAAGAAATTTGAAAATGAAGATGCATATAAAAATGAATTAAGTATATATCAGCGCTTAAGTGGTCATTATGATGAAGCTGAACTATTGCTTAATTTTCCGAAATTATTAGGCTATGATGATAGTAAGTTATTGTTGGCTTTAAGTTATATAAAGGGAGATAATGTTCTGGAATTACTTGAATATTATGAACGTATAAATTTTATTGAGCAGTCTAGTCAGATATTAATTGAGGTGCTTGAATGGTTAAATCAATTTTATACTGCTATTGGAATAACTGGGGATGAAGTATTTGGAGATGTAAATTTGCGTAATTTCATAATTACAGATGATGGAGTGTTTGGGGTGGATTTTGAAAACGTTAAGTCAGGAGAGAGAAAGTCAGAGATAATGGAAGTTCTTGCTTTTTATATGCTTTATGACCCTATAAAGAGTGATGTCAAAAAATCAGTAGTGGGTTTAGTGCGAAAAAAATATTTAGAGCACAAAATGCAAAACCAGGACATTGGGAAATTCTCAACTTTATTGGGAGAGGAAATAAAACGAATTCAGATGAGACGCAATTGTTGAATTATATATAAGTATAGAAAGTCATCTGTTATCATCTAATATCGTAAAATCGCTCAATTTGCGGGCCTTGGGATTAATCAAACATTGTATAGGAGATTTATCATTAACTTTTCGAGTAAAAGCGTCAAAAAAATACATATTTCGACAAAAAACGACATTGCTTAAAATTCATAGGTATTTATAATTAAAATTAAGAGCTATAGATGGGTGTTGATTGTAAAATTTGTGAATTGAAAAGGAAAATTATGGGAGAGGAGAATGCAATTCGACAATAAAACCCCCTTTTGAGACCTGCTTATAGTTGGAAAATGCCTAAATGGGCTTCCGAATATTGCATATTAGAAAAGTTGACAATTGTTAAATGATTTTTTGCAGATGGGTGGATGAGCTCATTTTTCATAATAACAATTGCAAAATTATAATCACAGAAAAGGAGAAAGCATTGTAATGGAAAGAAAAATTAACATGAAACGAGGAATGGTATTATTATTGTGTTCTGCTGTCATAAGCAGTGTATTTATTGGGTGTGGGAAAAAACAACAGGACAGTGTTCTTGACAAGGTAAACAAAGAAGGGGTTATACATGTGGGTACTGCAAATAATAATCCGCCGATGAACTATATAGATGAGGACGGAAATTGGACTGGCTTTGATGTAGATCTTTCGAATGCCATTGCAGATGCGTTAGGAGTAAAAATTGATAGAGTTGTTGTAAATAACAAGACAAGAATATCATACTTAGCTAATGGTACTGTTGACATGGTTGTCTCCAATCTGAGCCATACCAGAAGTCGCGATGAACAAATTGATTTTGCTGAACCAGCTTATTTATGGACGGGAAAGATTGCATATGCGAAAAAAGGAATGTTCAATAGTCTTACGGATTTAGCGGGTAAAAAGATTGCAGTTGATCAAGGGTCAAATGCATATATCGCTATTCAGCAAGCTATTGAAGAGGTAAATGGTGAAGAACCAGATATTCAAAGTTTTCAATCAAATGCCGAATGTTTCCTTGCACTAAAACAGGGAAAGGTGGATGCTTTTACTCAGGACAGTGTTATTATTGCGGGGGTTGCAGGTAAAGAGGGTGTTGAGTATGAAGCAATTAGTGGTATTTATAGTCCCGGATTATATAGTATAGGAGTCCCGTTGAATGATAGTAAATGGCGTGATAAGGTGAGCTTTGTCTTACAGGATTTAATGCGTGATGGTACTTATGATAAGATTTATGAGAAATGGTTTGGTAAAGATGGAATGTATCCATTAGAACCTTCTGCTAAACCTGTTCTATCTGAAAATGCTTTTGGTGAAAACCAGCTTTATGTTTGGCCGGATTAAGATATAGATATCGGGAAGAGCTATTGATTTCTTGGTACGCAAAAACAGAAGTACATAGGTAGAACTTTTGAAGAGATATTTTTGAAATAGTGTCTATTCTAAGATTAATATAATATGATGATTGGATAGAATTGAGGGCATTAGTACGGGTATGAAAAACGTTGCTGTTAAATACGGAATGATAATTGATCTTGATAAATGTATAGGGTGTTATGCATGTCAGGTGAGTTGTCAAAAAGAACATAATCTGTCACTTAAGGCAGAACGCATGAAATTACATGTACAGGAAATTGGCGCTTATCCGAATTTAAAACGGATTTTCATCCCGGAATTATGCAATCACTGTGAAAATCCAATCTGTACAGAGGTATGTAGTAAAAATGCACTTTATCTCACGGAAGAGGGGATTGTTAAGTACGATAAGAAGAAGTGTATTCAATGTTTTGCTTGTCTAAAAGCATGTAAGGCCGGTGCTATTGGATATCAGGATGAATTCGACTTATTGAATAAGTGTGATTTTTGTTTTGAACGGTTACGTCAGGGATTACAGCCTGCATGTGTTCAAAATTGCATGGGGAAAGCATTGCACTTTGGAATATTGAATAATGAAGAAAGCAAAGTTATGCAAATTCTGAAAGAAAATCGAAATTATTTGTATGTGCAAAAGAGGTTAATTTCAAACTTACCGAAAGTTATTTACATACAGCGGGGTGAAAATCTTTGTGACTCATTAACAAAGTTAGATTTATCTTCATATAATTTTCAATTCAATAGTTCAGAGTTCGTACAGATCGAACAAACTTCAAAGCAAAAATATATTAATACAGTAGATCTTATGTGTCCGGCTGAATGTAGTATAAGTGTATTGGTTGAAGATGGAAAAGCAAAGAAAATTTGCGGAAATCCTAGGTCGTTTAATAATCAAGGAACAATCTGTGCAAAAGGATTAGCAGGATTAGAGCTTGTTTATTCTCCACAACGTATCAAAACACCACTTGTAAGGGTAGGTGAACGCGGAAGTGGAAAATGGAAGGAAGTTTCATGGGAGTTTGCATTATCTAAAATAGCCAAAAAACTTCTTGATATTAAAAAGAGATACGGTGCAGAATCGGTTATTCTTGATTGTGGAGATTTGACGGATTCAGAACCTTATATGATGCTGTTTCATGCGTTTGGAACACCAAATACATACACACATAGTGCAATATGCGATACAAATCGTAGATGGGGATCAAAGTTATTAATGGGGGATGAAAGACCTCTGCCGGACATGCAACGTCCCCTTTTATTAAGAGATCCCAATAATATCATGTATAAACGGTGGAAACATGATATAAAACTCCTGATCAGTGTTGGGGCAAATCCATTAGTTGCCACACGGTTTAATTATATGTCTCGTGGTATTCCAGAGGCTCAGGTGACGAATCAAATGTATTATGTGGTTGTAGATCCTGCATTTACTAACTCAGCAGCAAAGGCCAATCTGTGGTTGCCAATTACACCAGGTACAGATGCAGAATTATTGGCTTGTATACTTTGTTTTATTCTTGTGCATGATAATCCGGAGAGTAAAACCTTTTCTTATATAGATTATCTTTTTATAAAAAATTATACAGAAGGTTGGGAAAAATTTAAACAGGATTTTCTCAACCAGAGTAGATTGCAGGATAAAACAAACGGATTTCTATATTTTTCGCCAGAGTGGGGAGAAGAAAAAACAGGTATAGAGCAAAGTAAGATTACATATTTGGCACATTTAATGGGTATAACTAAACCAGCAGCGATAGAGATAGGGATGCACGGAGTAGCCCATCATCTGGCGGGGGATATAACTTCCGTTTTAGCAAATGTAATATGTGCAATTACTGGAAATATTGATGTGCCAGGTGGGCTGGTTTTTACCGGGGCAGTAAAACCTATTCTTAATTTGTTAAGTAGAACAATAAATAGTGCTCCTATAATTTCAAGAACAATAAATGGTAAGAAGAAATATGGTGATTATCGGGAACTTCACAAGGATTTATATGGTGACTTTCCGGATGCTTGGAAAGGCACCATAAGTACAATTCCGAGTAATATACATAATGATATTATTTTAAAAAGGGGAGCTTTTGAGGGATATACTTATCCCATAAAGGCCTTTATTAACCGTACAGGAAATCCCGTATATACTGGAGGCAATACGGAAGAATGGATAAATGTTTTTAAGGCTGATAGAGATGGCGAACAGTTGTTGGAGCTTATTGTACACATTGATACTCATATCAACGAAACTGGTGAATTTGCCGACTTTATCTTACCTGAGTGTAGCTACCTGGAAAAGATGGGGTTAAGTGATCAGTATACCATTAATCCTGAAATATCATTAAGAGAACGTGTGATTATGCCTCAATATGAGTCAAAATCACCATTTTGGATTATGCAGAATTTGACTGCGGCCTTAATAACGGCTGGAGATGAAGACATTGATCAAAGTAAGTTTAATTGTTATCAATCGGAAGAAGACCTGTTAAATACACAGCTTCGTAGTTGTCCGGGATTAAGAAATATAGGACAGCCAATTCCTTACTCCCAATATCCTGAAGGAGCTTTAATTGAAGGAATACCAGAAAATCCTAATGTTTATTTTGAAGGAGAACTTATACATAAAGGTGAACCACTAACTGTAGAATGGTTAAGAAAAAATAATGGGGTTGCAACCTGGCCAGTTGGCTATTATCGATATCGATTGTGTAAAGAGAGTAAACCATCGCGGTATTTGCCGATGACGAATTCGGGAAAATTTGAGTTTGATTTTCGTTATGTGATGGAATTAAGTGAAAAGGTTGATTATCATGAAAGAGCAGCTTTTATATGGAAAGAAAACAACAGTCAATTTACTGAGCGTTTAAAAAAACAATATCCATTTTATTTAATTACGGGCAGGACACACCAGACAGGAACAATGACGCAGTTTTGCAGTTCTCTTTCAAAACTTGAAACAGAAGCAAATAGAAAACTAAATGATGCACATTCAACCGCTGAATGTGAAAAAAATACAATTGCGATTCCAGTTTTTTTACTTAATGTAGAAGATGCAAAAGAGCTGGGAATATGTACGGGAGATAAGATACGAGTTGAAAATGTAAATGGAAAACATCTTATGGGGAAAGCGTTTCTCTCTTTCGGTATAAAGTCTGGAGTTATTAAGACAACTTTTGGTTCGGGGGGGAGAAAAGCATCAGCTAAAGCTTTTATGAAAACAGCTTCATACACACCCAATATTAATATGTTATATGATTCGAATAACATCAACAAGGTAACTGGAATGCCATCTTTTGGAGATATAATGGTTAGGATTGTGAAAGAGGAGACAAAAGAAAAGGATGAGCACTGAAGACAGAAGAGAGATTATTAAAATTAAAAATGTAAATAAGTTCTATGGTGATATTCAGATATTAAAGAATATCAATTTAGAAGTATATAATGGGGAGGTATTAGTTGTTCTTGGACCAAGTGGCTCAGGTAAAAGTACTTTGTTAAAGGTAATAAATGGACTTGAAGACATCCAGGCGGGAGAAATACTGATTAATGGTGAAGTCTATAATTGTGAAAATTGTGTTGGACTTAGCGGAAAAAAGAGAGCAGAGGTTGGCATGGTTTTTCAACAATATAATCTTTACCCACATATGACGGTTCTTGACAATGTAACTCTTGCGATAAGAAAAGTAAAGAAAAAAACGAAAGAGGAAGCAATGAAGATATCCATTCCTATCTTACAAAAAGTTGGTCTTGAGGATAAAATTCATTTCTATCCATCACAACTATCAGGGGGAGAACAGCAGCGTGTAGCTATTGCACGAAGTCTTGCTATGCAACCGAAAGTTATGTTGTTTGATGAACCAACATCTGCATTAGATGTTGAATTAGTTAATGAAGTACTTGATACACTTATTCAGCTTTCTAAGGACGGGATGACTATGATTGTTGTTACACATGAACTAAGTTTTGCTCGTCGAGTTGCCGGTAGAGTTGCTTTTATTGATAAGGGAGAAATTATTGAAGTTGGAAAACCGTACGATGTTATTATGCATCCCAAGATGGAGCGTACAAAGTTATTTATGAATAAAATTTACAATGAAAGATCAAGTCTTCATTCTATAAAAAAGAGAGGTTTTATCAATGTAGGCATTGTAGAGGATGCTCCGCCGATGTGCTTTAGTGAGAATGGACATGAATTGAAGGGATTTGATGTTGATTTAGCTCACGTTATTGCTGAACGTTTAAATGTTTCATTGAATTTCATAAAGTTAAAAAATGAGGAACGAATTGATTACATACTTGCGAATAAAGTGGATGCTTGTATCGCTAAATTAAATCATACTAAGTCAAGAGATAATATGATTGATTTTAGTGTTGCTTATCTTCAAAATTGTAAAAAGATTCTTATGTATAAAGAGAATGTGAAATCTATACGCGATCTTGCAGGTAAGGACATTGCCTATTCTATTGGTACAAGTACAGCTAATGAAATAGAAACTTGCTTCAGCAAATTGCAGTTGGATAAACCTAATTTTATTGCCTACGCGTCAGAGGTTCAGGCATTTGATGCGATGAAAAATAAAATTGTTGAGGGCTATGCAAGTGATGAAATAATTCTTAATCATTTCATAAATAGCGAAGAGGATAGGAATAAGTTTCGGTTTCATCCGGATGTATGCTGTTATTCATACTTTTGTGTAGGGGTATCAGAAAATGATTCTGAGTGGTTAAATGAAATAAATAATATTTTGCTTGATATTTATGATACTGGACAATATGAGAAATTATTTAACAAATGGTTTAAGACAAAAGATGAGAAGTTTATACGACCTTTTGAGAGATGGTCCGTGTAATTAAATGTAGAGGAGTTAATTGTGAATTACGAGTTTGACTGGCAGATTATCTTTAGCGAACAATATTTAAACTGGATATTACAAGGACTTCAGTGTTCAATAAGCCTTATGATATTATCGTCCTTGGTTGCTGTTGTTTTGGGGGTATTGGTCACTCTTGGTAATATATCAAAGAATCCAGTATTACATTTCATTTCTTCTGTTTATATAGAGTTGTGCAGGAACATTCCAACGCTCATTTGGCTGTTGTTTTTTTACTATGTGTTTCCGGAATTTTTTCCGGAAACAATAAAACTGGCACTCAATTCTAATACAAAGTTAAATTATTGGGCAGCGATAGCCGGATTATCGATCAGTAGCAGTGGTTATATTAGTGAAATTATACGTGGAGGAATAATGGCTGTTCCTAAGGAACAAATTTCAGCTGCGTATTCGTTAGGTCATATAAAAGCACAAGTTTGGAAATATATTATTTGGCCTCAAGCTATACGAAATTGTTTTCCATCTCTTGTTTCAAGAATTATCCATAATGTGAAAAATACCTCGTTGGCATTGGCCTTATCAGTACATGAGATTATGTGGGCTACCCAACAGATTGAGTCTATCACATTCAGAGGGTTAGAAGTGACGATCTTAGCAACGGTATTCTTTTTAAGTATCAATTATATATTAAGCCATGCGGCTTTAGCAGTAGAAAAACATTTATTAGTTGTTAAAAAATAGAATGCATATTGACAAAGAAGGTGAGAGAAGTGATAGATATTCTAAATAATTTAAAAATGTTCTTGATAGGACCTTTCCAACAGGGTAGTCTTGGTGGTCTTGCGATTAATATTTTACTTGCTTTGATGACGATGATTTCGGGTTTTGTTTTGGGGTTGCTGTTAGCGTTGGGGAGGATATCTAAAAAAGTTGTCATTTGTAAAATTGCTACTTTCTTAATTGAAACTACTCGATCGTTACCTTTGCTGCTGATAGTTTTTTGGTTCTATTTTTTGATTCCGCTTTTTACAGGGAAACCATTGCCGATCTTTTTGAGTGCTTATCTTTCAATCACCTTATATTCAGCAGTAAATCAAGCAGAGATTATTCGTGGTGGTTTTATGAATATCAGTGAAGGACAGTGGCAAGTCGCATCTTGTATGGGACTGTCTTATTGCCAGTGTATTATATATATTATTTTACCTCAGACACTGAGGATAGTGTTCCCATCCTTTGTTGGCTTTTTAATATCTCTTTTTAAAGATACTTCGGTTATATCCATAATAGGTATTATAGATTTGACTCAAATTGGTCTGATCTTTAGCCAGAGGGAACCGAATAAGCTTGTGGTCTCATATATAGTAATGGCTTGTTTATATTTTATATTTTGTTTTGCACTTTCTAGGATTGCAAAAAAAATGGAGAAGAAACAACAGGAGTGTTAAAAACAGCGAAAAAATTCATATCTAATAGGGTGTCTGATTGGCAATTATGGTATAGCTTTCCCCAAGAGAGACAATTTCCGTTTGCTTCATGAAACACTCTGACTGGATTTTAAGAAAGACTTGACTTTCGTGGTTCTATATGCTATAGTTAATGAGCGACATGGAAGTGGGTCTTTTTTTTATGCTCAAATTTAGGGCGGCATCCCAAAGATTTCAGCGAAAAAAAGGCTGTCGCAGGTGAATGTGTTCACCCGAAAACGCAAATACACAGTGGAGGTGGAAGTCGTGCGCGTAAAAATCACATTGGCATGTACAGATTGTAAACAGCGAAATTACAACATGACAAAGGAAAAAAAGAATCATCCCGACAGAATGGAAACAAAGAAGTATTGTAGATTCTGCAAGAAACACACGATGCACAAAGAAACCAAGTAATTGGTCAGGTGAGAGGTGATAAGATGGCAGATGCAGTGAAGGAAAAAAAGGCAAAGAAGAGCTGGTTCAAAGGATTAAAATCCGAATTTAACAAGGTGATCTGGACCGATAAGAAAACGCTTGGCAAACAGACGATTGCCGTAGTGGTAATCTCTGTGATTATGTGCGTTTTGATTACTCTGGTTGACAGTGTAGTCCTGGAATTGGTAAACTTAATTATTAAGTAAGGACAAGGGTGGTTCAATGTCAGAAACAAATTGGTATGTAGTCCATACGTATTCGGGCTATGAAAACAAGGTAAAAGCCAACATCGAAAAGACAATTGAAAACAGACATCTTGAAGACCAGATTCTTGAAGTACGTGTTCCGTTGGAAGAAGTGATTGAAGTCAAGAACGGAACCAAGAAACAGGTGCAGAGGAAAATGTTTCCGGGCTATGTTCTTTTGAACATGGTTATGAATGATGACACCTGGTATGTTGTACGCAACACAAGAGGTGTGACAGGATTTGTCGGACCTGGATCAAAACCGGTACCGTTGACTGAGACAGAGATGGCTGCACTGGGACTTGCTGATGAGAGCAAGCCGGCAGATGTAATCATTGATCTGGAAGAAGGCGATGCGGTGGTTGTGACAGGCGGTGCCTGGGCAGATACGACTGGAGTTATTCAAGGCATCAATAAGGCAAAGCAGGTCGTTACCATCAATGTTGAGCTGTTCGGCCGCGAAACGCCGGTAGAAATCAGTTTCGCAGAAATCAAAAAGATGTAACAGGAAATACGCAGAGTTTCACGGTATGTGATGTGATACCGTGATGACTCGTGGGAGGGAAATCCCCGCAATTACCACATTATAGGAGGTGCCTGACAATGGCAAAGAAAGTAACAGGATATATCAAATTACAGATCCCTGCTGGTAAAGCAACACCAGCACCCCCGGTTGGACCAGCACTTGGTCAGCACGGTGTTAATATCGTACAGTTTACAAAGGAGTTCAATGCCAGAACTGCTGATAAGGGAGATCTGATCATCCCGGTTGTAATTACTGTATATGCAGACAGAAGTTTCAGCTTTGTAACCAAAACTCCTCCGGCAGCAGTATTGCTGAAGAAGGCCTGCAACATCAAATCTGGTTCAGGCGTTCCGAACAAAACAAAAGTTGCTACAATCTCTAAGGATAAAGTCCGTGAGATTGCTGAGATGAAGATGCCTGACTTAAATGCAGCATCTATCGAAGCAGCTATGAGCATGATTGCCGGAACAGCAAGAAGTATGGGTATCGTAGTAGAAGACTAAGCGCTTCGTGAATCAGACGACCCGAAAAGTAAAAGAAGAGACGTGGGAGGGACATTCCCGCAACTACCACTAGGAGGTTATATATAATGAAACATGGTAAGAAATATGTAGAAGCTGCGAAAGCAGTTGATCGTGCAACACTTTACGATCCGGCAGATGCGATTTCTATGGTTAAGAAATTAGCAGTTGCTAAATTTGACGAGACAATCGAAGTTCATATCCGTACCGGATGTGACGGACGTCATGCTGACCAGCAGATTCGTGGAGCAGTAGTTCTGCCTCATGGAACAGGTAAAAAAGTCCGTGTATTAGTATTTGCAAAAGGTGCTAAGGCTGATGAGGCTGCAGCAGCAGGCGCAGAATTCGTTGGAGCTGAGGAACTGGTTCCGAAGATCCAGAATGAAGGATGGCTGGATTTCGATGTAGTAGTAGCTACACCGGATATGATGGGTGTTGTTGGTCGTCTGGGTCGTGTACTTGGACCGAAAGGTTTAATGCCAAACCCGAAAGCAGGAACTGTAACTATGGATGTTACAAAAGCTGTAAATGATATTAAAGCAGGTAAGATTGAATACCGCCTCGATAAAACAAACATCATTCACGTGCCGATTGGAAAAGCTTCTTTCACAGAGGAGCAGTTAGCGGACAACTTCCAGACGCTGATTGGTGCAATCAACAAGGCAAAACCTTCCGCACTGAAGGGACAGTATTTGAGAAGCGTAACAGTCGCTCCAACAATGGGACCTGGTGTGAAGATTAACCCGGTGAAACTTGCACAATAAATGATTTAGGGCTCTCGCCTCGGCGGGGGCTCTTTTTTCATGTCTTTTGACTGGAAAGGCATAAAAGTGGTACAATATAAAAGGATATGTATCTGTTCAGAAAGCCAGATAAGGAGGATAAAGGGTGATGATACAGGCAGGGATGATTCTGGAAGGCGGAGCAGCAAGGGGAGTGTTTACGGCCGGAGTATTGGACTATCTTATGGAGAAGGATTTTTATGTTTCGCATGTGGTTGGGGTGTCTGCCGGGTGCTGTAACGGAGTAGATTATATATCAAAACAGATTGGGAGATCAAGGGACTGCATGATTCATAAGGACCGGAAGGAAGGGTATGTCGGACCCCATGTTCTGTTGGAGAAGCACAGTCTTTTTGATATGGATAAAGTCTTTGATGAATATCCGAATCAGAAGTTTCCTTTTGATTTTGAGACGTATGAGCAGTCCGGGATGAAGGGAGAATGGGTGGTTACCAATTGTCTGACGGGAAAAGCGGAGTATCTGGATGAGAGGCAGGACCGCAAAAAGATGATGAATATCTGCAGAGCTTCCAGTAGTCTTCCGGTACTGGCTCCCATGGTGGAATTGGAGGGGGTTCCCTATCTGGATGGAGGGATCGCAGATTCTATTCCGCTGAAGCGGCTGCTGTCTTATGGCAATGAAAAAAATATCATTGTTCTGACCAGAAATCCAGGCTATCGTAAGAAGCCTTTTAGCAGGGCAGCCAAAAGATTCTACGAGCATTCGCTGCGGGATTATCCAAACTTAGTAGAGGCGCTGAAAAGACGCTATCTGGTTTATAACCGAACAATAGAAGCGGTAGAAAGGTTGGAAAAGGCAGGGAAAGTCTTTGTGGTTCAGCCTCTGGAAAAAACAGTTGGAAGAGCAGAACTTCATTATGAGAAGCTGATGGCATTTTATCAACACGGATATGACCGGATGGCAGAACAGATGGATGATCTGATGCGCTATCTGGAAAAGTAGGAAAAATATAGGAAAAGAAAGTAATGGCATACCGGATGCGGGAGTAAAACGATCTGGTATGCTATTTTTTGTTACTGTAATGAACTTATATGCTGGAAAAAAGTGAAAACAAAAGAAAAAACGATTAATTAAGCGAAAAACAATAAAAAGTATTGTGTAATATTGATAGAAAATAAAAGGAAAATATATTATTAATGACGAATAGAACAAAAACTATTTACAAATCAATTGGCTTGTGATAGTATGATTACAAGATAAGTAAAACGTTTAAGTTACTTCGAGAAAACGTTTCGGTAACGAAAAAATGAACTTCAGTTTTTGGGTTCACAGACGGTTCATGAGTAGCGAAGTGAGGAGGCGAGCATGGGGAGAAATTTGAGACAATTGGAATTAAGGAATATCCAGATTACAGATAAGTTGTTTGGAGCGTACGCGAGGAAAGTGAGCGAGAAGATTATTCCGCACCAGTGGAAGATTCTGAACGATCAGCTTGAGGATACGGATCCTACCTATTGTATCCAGAATTTCCGAATTGCCGCGAAAGAGCTGGAAGGCGAGCGTAAGGGTGTGGTATTCCAGGATACGGATTTATATAAGTGGCTGGAATCGGTTGCGTATTGTCTGGCCGGCGGTCAGGGAAAAGAATATGAGCCATTGGCTGATGAAGTGATTGAACTGATTGGAAGAGCGCAGGAAGATGATGGATACTTAAATACCTATTTTACAGTGAATGAGCCTGAGAAGAAGTGGACAAATCTGGTAGAAGGTCATGAACTTTATACGGCCGGTCATATGATTGAAGCGGCTGTAGCCTATTATCAGGCAACACAGAAAGAGAGATTTCTGGAGATTGCCAGAAAAAATGCTGATTTGATCTGCCGGGTATTTGGTACTGGGGAAGGACAACTGAAAGGTTATCCTGGTCATCAGGAGATTGAAGTTGCGCTGGTAAAATTGTATCGGGTAACTGGAGAACGTTCTTATCTGGAGGAAGCAAGATATTTTATTGAAGAACGGGGAAAAGAGCCGAATTATTTGAAAGATGAGATTGAGAAAAGAGGCGGTCATGAGTTTTTCCCGGAATTTAAGAATTATGATTTACAGTATTCACAGGCACATAAGCAGCCGGTTAATCAGGACAAGGCGGAAGGTCATGCAGTACGTGCCATGTACATGTGTGCAGCGATGGCGGATCTGGCAGAAGAGTATGAGGACGAAAAACTTTTAAATGCGTGCAGAAGAATTTGGGAGAATACCGTGAATGAGCGGATGTATATCACCGGAGGAATCGGCTCCAGCGGATTCAGGGAGCGCTTTACAACGGATTACGATCTACCTAACAGAACCAATTATTCGGAAACCTGTGCTTCCATCGGGCTGATGATGTTCGGGCAGAGAATGGCTTCAGCGACACACGATGCGGCATATTATGATGCGGTGGAACTTGCTTTGTACAACACAGTACTGGCAGGTATCAATATAGAAGGTGACCGTTATTTTTATGTGAATCCTTTGGAGGTGGTACCGGAGTTTTGTACGGAACATACTTATATGGATCATGTAAAACCAGTCAGACAGAAGTGGTTCGGTGTTGCCTGCTGTCCGCCCAATGTTGCAAGGACACTGGCATCTCTGGGACAATACATATTTGCACAGGATGAAGAAGCTTTGTATATCCATCAATTTATTTCTGCTACGGCAAGTACCGTGATCGGAGAAAATGAACTGCAGGTCAGAATGGAGTCAGAACTTCTGCAGAATGGAAAAGTGAACATAGAGGTTCAGACAAAAGCAGCCGGAACGGTTAAAATCCGAATTCCCAAATATGCCGGACAATGGAGCTGTACTGTGGACGGTAAGGCGGTAAGCACGGAAGTAACGGATGATTATCTGATATTAAAGATGGAACCGGGAAGCCGGACAGTGGCTTTGGATCTGGATGTAAAAGCCAGGTGGGTGGCAGCCAATCCGAAAGTCCGCGAGGATGCAGGAAAGGCAGCGCTGATGAAAGGTCCGTTGGTGTACTGTCTGGAAGAATGTGACAATGGTGATCTGCTCTCTGAAATCTATGTGGAAGAAAATGTTGAGGTAGAAAAGGGGCAGCCGGATCAACAATTAGTAGGCGGGGTTCCATCCCTTTGCTACCCGGGGATCCGGGTTAAGAACACGGGACTTCAGAATCATCTGTACGGAGAACTGACAATAGAGAAAGAAGGAATCATACTGAAAGCCATTCCATACTGTCTGTGGAATAACAGAGGAAAAGGCGAGATGCTGGTTTGGCATAAAATTCGTGTTTCATAATTTACGTTTTAAGCGATGAATCATCATCGTTAAAAAATAGGAGAAAAGGAGATACAGTTATGAAGAGAAAACAAATTGTAAGCACATTGTTGGCAATGGCAATGACGACAGCCATGGTTTTATCAGGCTGCGGCGGAGGAGATGATGCAAGCTCCAGTTCCAGCGCAAAAACAGATGCGAATTCCACATCTGAGACAAGCAAGAGTGAGGATGACAGCAGCAGCGGAGACAGAGTTAAAATTACTTATGCCCAGTGGGGAAACGAAAGTGAGACTGCAGCGACTCAGGCGGTAGCTGATATGTTTAATAAGTCTCAGGACAAAATTGAAGTTGAAGTTATTAAGATTGACCATGATACGTATGTAACAAAACTGAATACCATGGCAACAGCCGGAGAATTACCGGATACTGCGATCATGAGTGAGGCAGGTGTACTTGGCTTTGCAGCAAACGGAATGCTTGCTGATGTAAGTTCCATGTACGGGGAAGGCGATGATAAGCCGATGGAGTCCACAGCATTTAAGTATGAAGGCAACACAGTTGCTTATGGCGCTGCGCACAATGTCCTGAATATGTATTACAATATTGATCTTCTGAAAGAAGTATGTGAGAAACAGAATCTTGACATTTCTACCGTTACACCGCCGGCATCTGCTGATGATGCATGGGATTGGGATACCTTTGTTGAAATTGCACAGAAGTTGACGATTGATGTGAATGGAAACAATGCCCTCAGCCCGGATTTTGATGCAAACAATGTGGATGTTTATGGATGTACCATCAACACGCTTCCGTGGCAGCTTGAAGTTTGGGCACTGTCCAATGGCGGCGGATACTACAGCGAAGACGGTTCCAAGTGTACCATTGATGATGAAGCTACAGTAGATGCTCTTCAGAAGATTGCAGATCTGTCAGATGTATATCACTGCGCACCTCCTGTAACAAGTGCAGCGAATGCTCTTGAGTCTTCTCTTGGAAGCAAGAAGGTTGTTATGGCGACAGACGGTACATGGAACGTTGGAACATTCTTCGGACCGACTGCTGATTTTGAATATGGTATCGGTGTTCTTCCTTACATGAAGGAAAAAGTTACAATTGGTACCGGTGGACCAAACGTTGTATTTGCAACAACAGAACATCCGGAAGAAGCAATGGAATGGCTGAAATGGTACAGCAGTATTGAGAATAACTGGTCACTGATTTCAGCAGGAACATGGGCTCCGGTTTATGAGTCTTACTATACAGATGATGCAAAGACTGACGAGTGGATTACCAATGAAAACTTCCCGGACCGCGATATGTTTAAATCTGCTATGGTTGATTATTCTTATAACTATGGCAAGTCTGCAGCATGGTATCATGTATGTGGAACAGAAGAATTCAACGCTACCCTCGATTCTGCGTTCTCCAGTGTATGGGCTGGTGATATGACTATGAAGGATGCTATTGCTGAATATAAAGATGAACTGCAGGGTATTTTTGATGAAAATAATGCTCAGTAATCTTAGAAGGTAAGGATAACCAGATGACCTGCATAGTAAGTATGTGGGTCATCTGTTGTTTCGGAGATAGTGGAGGCTGCTTATGAAGGAAAAAAGCAAGAAAAACAAAATGGTGGTAAAGTCAAGAGCCGGCAAACGGGAGGAAAGGACTGCTTATCTGTGTTTGATTCCGGCATTCGTCGGTGTTACCTGTATCAGTTATCTGCCGACCATTGCAGTATTTGTATTGAGTTTATTTAACTGGAATGGGCTGACAGATATGAAGTTTGTAGGGCTTGATAATTTTGTTCGTATTTTTACGAAGGATATGTATTTTACAAGTTCTTTGAGGGCGACGATCCTGTATGCACTTTTGGCAGTAGTGGGATCGATTGTATATTCTTTGATTATTGCGTTGCTGTTGAATTTGAATATTAAAGGGCGCACGTTGTTCCGTGCCATTTTCTTCATACCGTATCTGCTTCCGGCAATCGGTGTATTCAAAGGTTGGGAATGGCTGTATGAAGGCAACTATGGTCTTTTCAATTTTATTTTACGAATGTTCGGGCTGCCTCCGCAGCGGTTCCTGAACAGTCCGAGCCAGGTAGTTCCATGTCTTGTCATGATTGCAATCTGGACCAGCGGTAATCTGATCGTTATCTTCCTGGCAGGTCTTCAGAATGTGCCGAGTGTTTATATGGAGGCGGCAAAGATTGACGGTGCAAATGCATGGCAGAGGTTCTGGAATGTAACGATTCCAAGTATCTCACCGATTATTTTCTATAATGTGCTGACCGCTATCATTACCCATCTGCAGGTAGTTAACCCGGCGCTTGCACTTACAGACGGAGGTCCCAGCAGACGATCCATGTTTATGTCTTATGTAATTTATCTGTACGGCTTCCGACAGAATAAGCTGGGATACGCGGCAGCCTGGTCTGTAGTGTTCTTCATACTGGTTGGTATCTTTACATTTATTCTGTTTAAGACGCAGAAGAATGCAATCTTCGGAGAGGAGGCGTAAATATGGCAGGGAAAGGTATGGCGAGCAAAAAAAGAAAAGAGAAAGTACTGAATATTGTGGCGACAATTATTGTGCTGCTTTTTGCCATTATGGTACTGGTTCCGATCTGGTGGATTTTCAGAACTTCTCTGATGAGTACAGCTACCATCAATCAGTATCCCCCGGAGATTATTCCCCATGAATGGCTCTGGTCCAACTATTCGAAAGCGCTTGAAACCTTTGAATACTGGACTTATTTTAAGAATACGTTTTCGATCATTATCCCTGCAGTAAGCTTTGGTGTAATCACAGCAATCTTCTGTGGATATGCTTTTGCGAGACTTCGTTTCAGAGGAAAAAAACTGTTTTTCAATATCTGTATCAGTACCATTCTTCTTCCTGGTATGGTAACGTTAATTCCTCTGTATATTGCATGGACAAAGGGATTTGGATTTGGCGATACTTATTGGCCTTTGATTCTTCCGTTCCTGACCGGAGGCGGATTCTTCAATATTTTCCTGATTCGTCAGTTTTTTATGACGATTCCGATGGAGTTGGATGAAGCAGCGTCTATTGACGGCGCCGGAAGGATGAGAATTCTCTGGACGATTCTTGTACCTTCTATCAAACCGGCGATTGTTACGGTAGGTCTTATGTTGTTTATTCAGATCTGGAATGATTTGCTTCAGCAGATGATCTATATTAACAGTATGAGCAAGTTTACATTTGCGATTGCACTTACAAACTTTACAGGATCTTTCGGTACCAGCTGGCCTCTTGCGATGGCAGCCACATTCCTGACAATTTTGCCGGGTATTATTATCTATATATTGGGACAAAGAAGCTTCGTAGAAGGTATTGTACTTACAGGCATGAAGAACTAGAGGGCAGATATTATGAATATTACGAAAAGGTTTATGGACTATTATCAGGGAAATAATGATCGCGAGCAGGAACCGCCCAGGGGCGGAATGAAGCGGGTGGGCTATGTGATGATTAATTATACAGGAAAATTAGTGGTAATCAATTTGCTGTTTATTCTTTGCTGTATTCCCGTTATTACAATTCCGGCGGCTCTTTCCGCTCTGAATTGTTATGTAGGAAAGATCTTTCGGGTTGGGTACGGTGTGGAACTTTCCGATTTTTGGAAGGAATTCAAGTGTGGAATCCGAAAGAATGTTCTTCTGGGTCTGATCAATGGACTGATAGCCTTTTATGCATATTATCTTTTGAGTCTGGCAAATAATTTTACTGGGAGCGGACAAAGAGATGTAGTGACGGGAATTGGGATCGGGGTTGCAGTGATTGCCATCTTGTTGGGTTCCTATTCCTTTGTCCTCACATCCATGTTGGATCTGCCGTGCAGACATATTTTGAAAAATGCAGGTATCCTTATGCTTATTGAATGGAAGATCAGCGTACTTCTGGTGTTGGAGACTGTATTTTTCTGGGGGGTATTTCTGGCGTTTGTTCCATATTCTGTACTGCCGCTTCTTCTGATCGGATTTGCATTGCAGCAGCTTATTACCTGTGCCATGCTCTGCCCGATCGTGAAAAAGAGGATTACAGAACCGTATGAAAACCGGAAGGTAAGGAACTGTTAAGAAATTAACAAGTTATTTATTAACAGTTCCTAAGTCTGACATAAAAATTGTGTTGAGTGTGGAAAACTCTGGTCATTTCTATTGTTACATGCAAAAAAGCGTGTTAAACTATCTTTGAAGATTTTGGTAAATACGGCCCAAAGATACCGAAAAAGAGAAAAGGAGTCGGGGATATGCCCACAATCAAAGAAATAGCGAAGGCTTGCAATGTATCTGTTGCCACAGTCTCGAATGTGATTAACCATAAGGGCGGAGTGAGTGAAGAGACAAGGGCAAGAGTGACGCAAGTCATTGAGGAGCAAAATTATACGCCCAATGTGGTTGCAAAAAATTTAAAGACAAAAGTCACCAGAAGCATTGGGGTGATTGCCGAGGATATGACGGTTTTTGCATTGCCGGATATTATCGACGGAATTACGGAATATTGTGAAAAAGAAGATTATCAGATTTTGCTGATGAATCTGCGTATGTACAAAAAATATGCGGATACCTATTATCAGGATAACAGCCATAAGGAAATTGTGCACAAAGCAATCCGGAAATTGAGGGCGAAGCAGGTAGAAGGGATTATCTACGTGGCAGCCCATGAACGATTGATCCAGATGCTTCCAGAGCAGCTTCCTGTTCCCACGGTGGTAGCTTATGGATTTACCAATAACCCTAAGATTCCGTCCGTCATTGCGAGGGATGTGAAGGGAGCTATGGACCTGGTGGCTTATTTGATCTCCTGTGGTCATAAAAAGATTGGCGTTATTGCAGGAAAAAAAGAAAGTGTTCATACACAGGCCAGACTGGAAGGATATCAGATGGCGCTGTTTGATGGGAAATTGTTATATGATCCTAATCTGGTCGTGTACGGTGCATGGGATAGGGAGAGCGGGTATCGGAATACGGATGTTCTGATAGAAAAAGGTGTCACTGCGATTTTTTGTATGAATGATTTTATGGCCGGCGGTACTTATGACCGGCTGGAGGAGATTGGACTTTGTGTAGGAAGGGACATTGCAGTCGTGGGATATGATAACAGGGAGATGGCCAGTTATGCGAAGCCGCCGCTTACAACGATGGGACTTCCTCTGCATGATATCGGGTATTGTGCCAGTGAGGTTATTATGAAACTTCTTAGGAAGGAAGAGCTGACTGCTGAAAACGGAGTCTATTATGTTGACTGTAAGCCTTTTATCAGAAATTCTGTGAATGAAATGGATGGTTAAAGTAATGAAGACAATTAAAATGATAGTAGATAAAGCTTTCACGGTTGCTTCGGTAGATCCGAGAATCTACGGTTCTTTTATTGAACATCTGGGGCGGGCTGTGTATGGCGGTATATATCAACCGGGGCATCCGATGGCGGATGCAGATGGTTTTCGAAAAGATGTGATGGAGCTGGTGCGTGAATTGAATGTTCCGGTCATCCGCTATCCGGGAGGAAACTTTGTATCTAATTTTTTCTGGGAAGACAGTGTGGGACCTCTTGCGGAACGAAAACCACGGCTGGATCTTGCATGGAGAAGTCTGGAACCAAATACGTTCGGGCTTGGGGAGTTTGCGAAGTGGACGAACCAGGTTCAGGCGGATATGATGATGGCAGTGAACCTGGGAACCCGTGGGACAGCGGACGCCTGCAATCTTTTGGAGTACTGTAATCATCCTTCGGGAACGAAGTACAGTGATTTGCGGAGAAAGCATGGGGGTGAGGTTCCTTATGGGATTAAACTCTGGTGCCTGGGAAATGAGATGGACGGAGAATGGCAGCTTGGAAAGAAAACCATGGACGAGTACGGCAGGATTTCCGAAGAGACGGCAAAAGCCATGAAGTTGATTGACCCAACGATTGAGTTGGTTTCCTGTGGAAGTTCTTTCAAGGATATGCCCACATTTCCCCAGTGGGAAGCGACCACGCTGGAGTATAATTATGATTATGTGGATTATATTTCTCTGCATCAGTACTATGGCAATACCAGTGACGATAGTTGTGATTATCTGGCAAGCTCGGATGATATGGAGGAATTTATCCATACGGTAATTTCTGTCTGTGATTATGTAAAAGCTAAGAAAAGAAGTAAAAAGCAGATCAATTTAAGCTTTGATGAATGGAACATCTGGTTTCATTCGAAAGAGGAGGAGGAAGATATTACCCGGAATCATCCGTGGCAGGTGGCGCCTCCGCTCTTGGAGGAACATTATAATTTTGAAGATGCGTTGTTGGTGGGGCTGATGATGATCACATTGCTGAAGCATGCAGATCGTATTAAGATTGCATGTCTGGCGCAGTTGGTGAACGTGCTTGCGCCGATTATGACAGATGCAAAAGGCGGTGTCTATAAGCAGACGATTTATTATCCATTCCTGCATGCATCAAAGTATGGCAGAGGTGTGGTTTTACAGACTCTTTGCGATACGCCGTCACATGAAACCAGGGGACACGGTCTGATCAAAGATATTGTCAGTGTTGCGGTTTATCAGGAAGAGAAAGAAGAACTTACCGTCTTTGCGGTAAATCGTAATCTTGAAGAACAGTATGTTCTGGAAGTGGATGTAAGAAGTTTTGAAGGATACGAGGTGCTGGAAAAGATCGAGATGGTTTCAGAGGATCTGAAAGCAGAAAATACGTTGACACAGGAGAGCGTGAAGCCGTCCGTATCCCAGGAGATACAGATGTCAGATGGAAAAGTTGAGACGGTATTGAAAAAAGCTTCCTGGAACGTGATTCGAATGGGAAAAATAAAGAAATAAGCAGCTATTTTTGCGGGGTGTTTTGTAATAAAGGAAAAAGACTGATGAATGTTCGTCGGTCTTTTTTGCGTGGCTTTCTTATATGGCGATGTCTGGGACAACAGACATGTCTGCTTTAGATAGTGTTGCTGAAGAAATGGATTAGTTATGCGTTTAAGTTTGGCTTTTGAAAGATGAATATTGTGAAAAATTAACAATAAAATATGGATAAAATTAAAATAATCCAACAAAATTGCATTGATGGGCAAGAAAGGGCTTTACAAAACGTTTCGGTTCCCATATTATAAAATTAAACGATTAAGTAAAGGGGGCAAAAAAAGAAAGATTCGTTGCATGTAAAGAGAAGATCTAAGAAAGGAACGGAAAATTATGAAGAAGGCTAAACATTCATTCAAGCAAAGAGCCATTTCGGTTGGCTTGTCCGCATTGATGACGCTTTCCATGTTCCAGGGGGCTATTCCTGGATCAATCACAGCGAAAGCTGATCCCAATGCGATCTCAAATGACAGTCTCAGTGTGCAGATTGGGGATTTGGGACAAATTTCAGTGATGAATATCAAAAACAATCGGACGAACAGTTCCGGCAGAGAGATTAACTTTGTACTGCCGAATAACACAAGTCCGCAGAACGGTGTGCAGCATCAGTGGATGGGAGAGATGATTTTTTCCTACCGTACAAGTGAGGATGGAACATTTCCGGAAGACAGAACCGGTTTCGTAGAGGTGGATACCAATAAAACATTGGCTGCCGGCGGTTCTACTACATATTCCAATGCGACTGCAAATCTGGCAGGCAATCCTTATATCAAGAAAAACGTAGTCAGCGACAAGAAGGTAGAAATTGATTTCATCGGACAGGATGAAGATTCCACAACTGCCCGTACCATGAAGGGATTTGATGTAAAATCAGTCTATGATATGGATACAGACGACGGATCACTTTTGTGGAACATTACATTGACAAACAAGAGTTCCAATTATATTGAGTTTGGTGATGTGGGGCTCCCGATGCCATGGAATAATAAGTACACCACCCAGAACAGCGTATATAGCGAGCGTGTTACGGCTCATACGTTTGCAGGCGCAGACAGCGGTTATGCATATGCGATCCGATGCAGCGGCGAGGGCAATTACATTCTGTTTACTCCGGTTCCGGAGAGCGGCGCCCGTATCGAGTATATTGATAACTGGGTAGGCAGCAATAACGGTGTTACAGGAGAGCGTGCAGGCAGTCTGTATCAGAACTGGACCTGTGATGGCGGCGGATGGCAGCCTGGTCTTAGTGTATATTACATTCATTCAAAAGATATCCAGAAAACAGGACGTGGTTATTATACGGATGCCACCAGCCTGGTACTGGCTCCGGATGAAAGCAAGACTTATCAGTTCAAGTTCTCTGCTGTACGTGCCGGTGACAATACACCGCAGGAAAGCGCAGACAGTGCAAATAATGCATCAGATTCTATGGAAGAACGTGAAGCAAATCTTCGTTCTATCCTGTATAAATCAGGAATGATCGATGCGGTTGCAGTGCCGGGATTCCAAACTGCAATCAACATGCCGGCAAAACTGGATCTGCATTATGATGACAGTCTGATTTCTGACGTGGAAGTAGATATTCAGTGCGTACATGAGAACGATCCGTTTGACAGGAATCATATTCCGACGCAGAGCAGCGGAAGGGTGAATAATTCCCGTACCGGACGTGGTACACATGACGGCAATCCGGATTATACGGAATCCTGTAAGTATGTTGAGACGAAGGTAGTGGACGGCGAACAGCATCATATCTATGATCTCTCCTTCGGATGTATCGGCAACAACAGTGTCCGTGTAAATTATAAGCTGAATGTGAACGGAGAAAAGGTTGACAAATTCACACAGTTTGAATTCAATGTTCTGGCAGAGCTGGATCAGACAATCGAAACACATTCCCAGTTCATGGTAGAGAATCAGCAGGACAATAATCCGAACAGCCCGACGTACGGCATCTATAATGACTGGTATTTTGCAAGCGGTGTGGATACCAATGCAAGAAACCACTGGGGAGATGACTGGAGTCATGATAATATCAACTTCATTACGATGAAGAATTATTTGAATCCGGATCCGGAAGAAGTTGCTTCTATTGAACGTTATCTGATTGATTACATGTGGGAAAACTACATGAAGTATACACAGAATACGTACACAGTTGCGAATTACCTGAGTGCTTCCGGCATTTACGGAACAAGCTCCGCTCCATATACACGTACCTTCTCAGAGATGATGGAGGCTACCGGATTCTTCAATATGTACCGGATTCAGAAAGCTTATCCGGATTTGATTGAATACCGTGAATCTCCCCAGTATTATCTGGAAAAAGCCTATGGAATCTATGTGAACCGTGTTGGTACCGGAAGCGTTGGATTCTACGGGGAACAACAGGTACCGGATATGATCGAGGCACTTCGTGCAGAAGGTATGACAGCAGAAGCAGACAATCTCCAGCAGAGATTTGCATATACCAAGGGACGCAACATGGCAAGGGCTGCGTATCCGTACGGATCAGAGTTTGTTTATGACAACACTGGTGAAGAAGGTGCTTATGCCGCTGCAAAGGCACTGCGTGAGTATTATCCGAATGATACCAATGCAGAAGCTGCAAAGAGGAATATGAGCAAGGCAGAATGGAAGACTCGTGCAATGCGTGGTATCCAGCCTGCCTGGTATCATTATGCAGATCCTGTATTCCTCGGAGGTGAGAGCTGGTGGAACTTCCAGTATACGGCTTCTTTGGCAGGCTCCATCATGGATGACTGGCTGCGTTATCAGGATAACGGATGGGATAATGATACAAGTGCATGGGCATCCCGTGTCAACTATGCGGCAAAGATTTCAAACTTTAATGCAGTGAATATGGGACAGATTTCCGCAAATGCTGTCGGAAATGTAAGCTGGAGATACACCATGTACAAAGGCGGTCATGGCGCGATGAACGTAAATGACGGCGGAACACGTGTGATGAATAACGGTTGGAATGATTTCTCAGGTGAAAGTGATGAAGGACTTTACGGTTCTCTGCTGAGAATCAGTTCTGATGTGGTTACAGACCCGATCTTCGGTCTGGTTGGTTATGGAAGTCAGGCTTCCAAGGATGGAGATATTTATACGATCATTCCGGAAGACGGAATCGGCAAACGTATCAATGTCATTGACAATAAATTATATTTGACTCTTGAGCAGGATTCCTGTACAAAGGCAGTTGTAAAAGAAGACGGTTCTTTCTTTGAACTGGATCTGAACTGTCTTGTAAATGCGGAGCACCTTTCCAGGATTGCTCTGAGCGGTGCAGGGCTGCAGGATGGTTACTACAGTATTAAACTGAACGGAGAAGAGGCAGGACGGTGCTTCGTACAGAATGACGAGGGTGTAGCCAATGTAGTGATTCCGGCAGGTGAGACAGCAAAAGTTACGATTGAAAAGATGGATGGCGGTGAAAATCAGGCTCCGGTTGTCGCTATTAAAGAGCCGGCAGATGGTATTCAGGCAGTGAGACCATTTACAATGGAAGGTACGGCGTATGATGACGGCGCTCCAAATGGTACTTTGACTTACAAGTGGGAGGCGAGCAAAACTCCGGAAGGTGCTTCTATGACATTTACTTCCGAGAATGCACCGACTACCAGCGTGCTTGGTACACAGGAAGGTGAGTATGAAGTTTCTCTGACTGTCAGCGACGGTGCACTTTCCACAACGGCAAAACTTCTGATTACATTGGCAGCGCCCCCGGAAAGGGAGGTACCTGTAATCGGTGAAGTTACTGCAGTGCAGGATTCCGTAAACACCAGTATTGCAAACTTAAGCGGTGAGGCTACTGCAGATCCGCTGTATAACGGTGAATTAAGCTACGAATGGAGTGTTGTGAGCCAGCCGGAAGGCGGCAACGCAGTGATTGGTAATGCGGATCAGTCCAGTGCTATGTTGAAAGCATCTGTACCGGGTGAATATGTTGTACGCTTTACTGCTGTTGATGCTGATAAAACGGCTTCTAAAGATGTAACAGTAACAATGGACGGCGTTGTGGACGGCATGGATCGTGCAGTCAACGTTGTAACACAGGTGGGAACTGCTCCGGCACTTCCTGAGACGGTAGAGGTGATTCTTGAGGACGGAACTGTTGCCGCAAGCAAGATTAACTGGGATGTTGTAGAGGCAGATGCCTATGCAAAAACCGGCAGATTTACAGTGACAGGTACGGTTGATGGGTCGGATCAAAAGGTAGCTGTAACCGTGTTTGTAGTAAATGGAAATTCGGTAAATGTTGCTCCGTATGCAACTGCAAGTGCAATTATTAACTCTGTACAGGACCTGGGCGGTGTTGCAGGGTTGAATGATGGAAATGATCCAAGATCTTCCAGTGATACAAGCAATGGTGCATGGCATAACTGGTTGGGCGACCAGGGCGGACCTGCATGGGTTCAGTACGTATGGGAAAAACCAGTGATTGTTGACGCTATGGATGTCTATGTATTCCGTGACGGAAGCGGAAACTTCCAGCCGAAGGATATGCAGATCTCTCTGCGTGATGAGAATGGAAACTGGTATACACCAAGAGAAGTTGAAGGTCTGGGCAATACACTGAACAGATATAACAGAACCACGTTTGAGGCAGCTCCGATTACCGGTATGCGCATTGATATGAAACCGGTAGGACTTGGATGCGGTATCCTGGAATGGAAAGTTTATGGGTATGGAGATTTTGCAGATAAGACAGAACTTCGAAATATCAACAGCATGCTGGATGGATTGAGTACCTCACGGCTTGTGGGTGGATTAGATCCGATTGCTGAGGAGAAGGCAGCAGCAGTTGCAGTGCTGAACAATCCGGATGCAACTCAGGAAGAGATTGACGCAGCGAAAGATACACTGGTTGCATCTATGAAGAACCTGGTACCGGTGGATGGAAACCTTGCATGGGTAAGCGAACTGACTGCAAGTTATACATCAAGTTGGGAATCTTTACCGGCTATTAAAAATGGAAATACGTCGAGCGGCGGTCACTGGGGAACCTGGGGTAACTGGAGTGCGACCTCTGAGTGGGTACAGTATAACTGGTACACAGGCAGAGAGATTAAGAAATCGGATCTGTATATCTGGTCGGACGGCGGCGGAATTGCAGCACCTTCCTCTTATACCTATTCTTACCTTCCGGTAGACAGCGATGAGTGGGTAACACTTAAGAGCATTAACACAGGTATTACGGTGAATGCAAATAATTCCACAGAGTTTGATGAGACAGTTACAGCAAGAGCACTGCGTTGTACGATGACAAAGGGCGGAGACGGTGTAGGTCTCTGGGAGTGGCAGGTATTTGAAGCTGAAGAAGAGGATGATACCGATGCAAAGGCAGCACAGGCAGTTACAGACATGATTGATGCGCTTGGCGAGATTACGCTGGAAAAAGAGGCGGATGTTGCTGCAGCAAGAGCTGCTTATGATGCGTTGACAGATGCACAGAAAGCTCTGGTAACGGAAGAAACATTGAAGAAGCTGACAGATGCAGAGGCAGCAATTGAAGAACTGAAGAAGCAGGATGAATGGTCTTATGAAGATGTTGCAGAGGATGACTGGTTCTATGACGAGGTATACTTTGTAACAGAGAAGGATCTGATGACCGGAATCGTACCGAAGGAAATTTTCGGACCGTTTGAAAAACTTAACCGTGCACAGTTTGCAACAATTCTGTACCGTATGGAAGGCGAGCCTGCAGTAGAGACAGATCAGGGCTTCCAGGATGTTGTAAAAGGCGAGTGGTATGCAGACGGAGTAAACTGGGCAGCAGAAAAAGGCATTGTAAATGGTTACGACGGTGGTGAAAGCTTCGGACCTGCTGATATGATTACCCGTGAGCAGATGGCAGTAATGTTGTATCGTTATGCACAGTATAAAGGATATGATATTACAAAATCTGAAGATTACGATGCATTTGAAGATGCTTCTGAAGTAAGTGCTTATGCAGTGGATGCAATGAAGTGGGCAGTCGGAAACGGAATTATTAAAGGAAAAGACAGTACCTATATTGATCCTTTAGGCGAGACGATCAGAAGCGAGTGTGCAGTGATGCTGGCGAGAGTCGTTCGGGAGTTTGAGGCTGAAAGAGCAAAAAAGTAATAAAAAATGTTGACAGGCGTGATAACCTGTGCTATACTACACAGGTATCACGCCGAAGACAGCAGGTGCCGTATGGCATAAGGTTCAAAACGCCTGCCGAGGATGAACATTCTTTTTCAGGAATGATTTTCAAATCCCGCTTAAGCTTTGGCTTGGCGGGATTTTTTAGCGTGTACACATAATTCTATAAGGAGGTGCACCAATTCATGGCAAAAGTAGAACAGAAAAAGCCGGTTGTTGAAGAGATTTCTAACCTGATTACTGATGCTGCATCTGTAGTTCTGGTTAACTACAGCGGACTTACTGTAGCACAGGATACAGAGTTACGTAGAAGCCTGAGAGAAGCCGGTGTTTCTTACAAAGTCTACAAGAACACAATGATGAACTTTGCATTTCAGGGAACTCCTTGTGAAGAGCTTTGCAAAAATCTGGAAGGAACAAACGCACTTGCAGTTTCCAAAGATGATGCTACTGCTCCGGCAAGAGTACTTGCTAAATTTGCAAAAACAGCTCCGAAGTTAGAGCTTGTTGCAGCTTGTGTTGAGGGAGCTTACTATGATAAGGCTGGCGTTGAGGCGCTGTCAGCAATTCCGTCAAGAGAAGAACTTCTTGGAAAATTGCTTGGAAGCATTCAGTCACCTATCACAAACTTTGCTCGTGTGCTTAGTCAGATTGCAGAATCTAAAGGCGGCGAAGCAGCAGCAGAATAATCTGGCTGTGCCATCTGTTGAGAGATGGATATCATATGAAAAATATCAGAAAAAATAATTGGAGGTAATCGTAATGGCAAAGTTAACAACCGCTGAATTTATTGAAGCGATCAAAGAGTTATCTGTATTAGAGTTGAATGAATTAGTAAAAGCTTGTGAAGAAGAGTTTGGTGTATCTGCAGCAGCAGGTGTTGTAGTTGCAGCAGCAGCAGACGCTCCGGCAGCAGAAGAGAAAGATGAGTTTGACGTAGAGCTGACAGAAGTTGGTCCTAACAAAGTTAAAGTTATCAAGGTAGTTCGTGAAGCTACAGGTCTTGGACTGAAAGAAGCAAAAGAGATCGTTGATGGTGCTCCGAAGGTAATCAAAGAGGCAGCAGCAAAGGCAGAAGCTGAAGATCTCAAAACAAAACTGGAAGCTGAAGGCGCTAAAGTTACACTTAAGTAATTTCAGAATCATTTTCCCGGCAATGTCTGATGATTCAGATATTGCCGGTTTTTTGTTTTTAGAAGACGATTGTGAAACTCTTTCGGAGTTGGTTTAGAGTTTCGCAATCGCCTGTTTTTTATTTTTACGAAAAAAGATTGATAAGAAATATACAAATTGGTAAGAATAAGATTGTGCATTTCTATGAAATTAAACGTTTTAGCAGCGAAAATGTTGACATATTGTTGTGGGAGTGATATAAAATAGTTGAGAGCATTGGTAATTACGTTGAAAAAGAGGTGGGTTTTTTACTGACGTAATTATTTTTTTATTAAAAAACGGTTAAACGTTTAATAAAAAGAGACAGGAGAAGGATCTGCTGAAGCTGAAGGATCCGGTAAGCAGTGTTTTCTTTTTTGTCTGTGCAAAGCTCGAAGCAAAAACAAAAATTACGATGAGTGATTTTTAAGAAAGGAGAGAGGGTATGAGGAAAAAGGGTCTATTTAAGAAAACGGTAGCAGGAACAATGGCATCGGTTATGGCATTGGGTTCTCCGGCGATGGCACAACTTACATTTGCAGCTTCTGACAGTTCGCCGGCAGCCGTTGAAATCGGGCATCCGGTATTTAAGAACACGGAGCTTCTGGAAGAGGTGTATGATCTGGATGCGTTGGGGGTTTCTACTGGCGAAAAAGACATCATGAAGAAAATTTATGAGCAGGACCTGGCAAATGGAGGAGATTCCTTCTATATGGACCGGGTGCTTGCAAGAACGGGGGTTGCCAACGGAAATGCAGGATCTAACGGAAATGATGATGCGAATACATTCCTGACCAGAGGACGTGCACTTTACATGTATACAAGCACTCCGTCTGTGATTGGTTTCGGCGGTAATACAGCGTATCATCAGCCGATGGCAAGTGGCGATATGTACAGTGTTACCTTCCGGCAGAATGGTTCGGCGCTCAGTGCACGGGAGAATACAGCAAACCGTGTGAATTCTCCAAGTAACTGGGTCAGCCAGTATCGGGTTGGAAATTCTCTGACTGCAGATGTGACGAAGTTTATCAGTGACAATAATGTTGCTGTGACTGCGATCACGCTGAATAATACTTCTGGCTCGGACCAGACAGTTACTGTACAGGCAGCTTCTTCATTTGTGGCAAATCGTTCTGAGGTAGAAATCGGGGGAGAGACCGTACCGGAGCTGGTTGGAACGAAGATGTCTCCTTCAAATCTGACGAAGATTACGCCGCGTCTGACTGGAGATGGTTTTACCTATGTAGAAGGAAGCAACAGCGCACTGCAGAGAGAGGTAACCATACCGGCAGGCGAAAGTGTGGATCTGAAAGTTGTCATGGCATTTACAACAGAGGAGATTCCGGAGTCTACTGCAGATTATGTACGTTTTTCTGAATTAGACAACCTGTCCGCGATTCGTGCGCAGAAGGCAGAGTATAATCTTTATTGGGCTGAGAATCTTCCGTACATTGATGTGCCCAATGATGCAGTGCAGAAAGCGATCGATTATCGTTGGTGGTCGGAACGCTTTAACTCATTGGATGCCAACATTCCGGGTTATGATTATCAGTATCCGATTACGATTGAAGGTGTCCTCGGATATAACAATGCAATTGCTCTGACACAGCCAATGCATCTGCAGGATACCAAGTGGCTGAGAGGCGCATATCTGCCTTTGGGTCAGCTGCTTTCAATAGGTAACTCTTCGCAGAGCAGTGCATTTTTGGACAATCCCGGAAATCGTTCCAACTGGAATAATCATTATGGACAGTATATCGGAGAAGCGGGAATGGAGGCCTTCAATGTAATCGGAGGCGGCAGTGAACTTGCAGAGAATCTGGCTTATTACTTCGAGCATGATGCAAAGGGGCAGTTGGAGCACTACGGAAATCACACAGAACATAATCTGATTGCATACCGGAATAACTACATGACCGGGAATGATGCGGATACCATATCCATGAACAGTGCCAGTGGTGTTGGAACCTGGAAAATTCATGGTGAAAATGCGTATGTGTGGGCAGCAGCAGATGCGGCAGCCAAGCTCTATGAGCTGACCGGAAATACAGAAAAATCGGAAGAGTTGAAAGGGTTGGCTGACAGTATCCAGGAAGATGTTTTGAGTTTGCTGTGGTGTGAGCAGTGTCAGAAATTTGAGACTTATGGAGTGAGACCTACAAGGACCCTGCATAATTCCAATCAGCCGAATCTGGTGGAACAGACAGAGTCCAATAACTGGAATTATTTTGCAGTAGGAATGGTGCCGACAGATGAAGCTTCTCTGGAAAAGTATAAAGAGGCGTTCAAGGCATTCAGCAATGGTGAAGAATTCCCGATTTTCCCATTCTATACAGCAAATCAAGTACATAACAAGGTGATTTCGGGATCGAATAACTTCTCAAATATTAACTTTACCGTACAGGCGAGAGTTTATGAGGCAGCTCTCCGCAACTATGATAAAGAGCAGACTTATATCACAGATGAGATGCTGGCGTTGATGACTGAGTGGATGGCATGGCTGATTTATCCGGATTCCGGTGATATCCGTTACCCCAACAACAGTGAATTCTATAATATAGATGGAAGAACCCAGGATAACTATTATCGTTCCTGGATCTATCACAATATTTTGGGTAACTATAACTACATCTTTATTGAGGATATGGCAGGTATTCAGCCGCGGTCCGATGAGAAACTGGAATTTGATCCGATTGACTTCTCCTATGATCATTTCATGGTGAACAATCTTCGTTATCATGGACAGGATATCAGTATCGTATGGGATAAGCCCGGTGACGGAACGGTACATTATGACGGAATTCCGGAAGGATATTCTGTATATGTCAACGGAGAACTGCAGTTTACACTGGCAGATCTGGCGCATGTGATTTATAATACGGCAGACGGTACTCTGGAATTCCCGGATGGAGCGGTTGAAGTTCTGAAAGCAGCATCTGCAATTGATATGCCGACAGCAGTTGAGACAAAGATTACCGATGAGAAAGTACTGGATGAGCTTGCAAAATCCGGTATCCATGGTATGGAGAATCTGGCTGAGGGTGCGAACGTAGAAGCAACCTACACACCATCCAGAGCAAGAGCTGCATCCTGGGCAGAGAAACATCGTGCAGATGGTTCTGATTCAACTTCAACGGCAGTCAATGAAACCGCTCCTGATCCTCAGGCAGTTACAGATGGAACCACCGTAAATATGCCTTTCTGGGGCAATGACGGAAGCAGAAATGCTACAGACTCTCTGATAATTGATCTGGGCAAGACACAGACTGTTGATATGGTGGATCTGTATTTCTATAATGACAGACAGAACGGCGGATATGCAGAACCTGCAAAATACACATTGGAGTACTGGGACGGAGAAGCGTGGAAACATGCGGAAAATCAGAGCAGAACACCTGTAGCGCCGAAGGCAAATTATAATGATGTGAAATTTACGGCAGTACAGACAGATAAACTTCGTATTACCTTTACCAATCAGGCAGACCATTATACTGCAGTGACTGAGATACAGGCATACAATGAAGGCGGAGAGCGTGAGGTGATTGAGAATACGCCTCCTGTTGTAAAAGCTTCCGTAAACAGTCTCAAAGAGGGAAATCTCCAGACCGGACTTGTTGCTGAATGTGTTGACGACGGCATGCCATATGACGGAACGCTGACCTATAAGTGGGAAGCTGTTGAGAAACCGGAAGGTGCAAATGTTTTCTTTGGAGATAGTACAGCACTTGAGACAACAGTCGCAGGTTCCACAGCAGGTACATACGTTGTAAGATTTACTGCTAATGATGGGGAGTTATCTTCTTCGGTAGATTTAACGATCGAACTGGAAGAAATGGTTGCTGCTGACAATGATGTGGCGCCGGCTGCAACACCGTCTACAGATTATGTAGCAGGATGGGAAACCATCTATGGAATCAATAACGTGGAATTTGAACCTAGAAGCTCTAATGTAGGAACCGGTCAGGGATGGGGCAACTGGGGATGCTCCGGCGGAACCGGAAGTACCCACTGGGTGGCATACACCTGGAATGAGCCGGTAACGATCAATAAAGCGGATATCTACTGGTATGATGATCTGGGCGGAACCAGAATTCCGAGATCGATCACGATGCAGTATAAAGATGCGGAAGGTAACTGGCAGGATGTGAACATCCAGACACCATACGATGAGTGTAACAGACGTAACCGATACAATACCATCGAATTTGATTCTGTCACAACTACAGAGCTGCGTCTGAACATGGTATTGTCAGCGGCAGGAACCGGTATCTATCGTTTTAAAGTTTACAGTGTGCCGATTCAGGAAATTGATCCTGTTTATATTGCAACAAAGACCGGCACAGTTCCAACGCTTCCCACATTTGTCAATGCACGGACAATGGAAGGGGAACTGGTAACTACAAACATAACCTGGGATCAGCTGGATGAAAGCCAGTTTGCAAACGACGGTGTGGTAACAGTCCATGGTATCAATCTGGCAAGCGGAAAGATGGCACAGGCGGTTATTACAGTCAGAAGTGATATGGACGCGGCAACGATTACGGGAGTGAATCCGATGGAGCTTACGACGAAAGTGGGTAAGATCCCGGTACTTCCGAGTACGGCAGATGTTTCTTATAACAATGGCGCAAGAGATAATCAGAATGTAAAAGTAACCTGGCAGGAAGTTACGCAGGAGATGGTAAGTGCGCCGGGTGATGTGACCGTAGAAGGTGAGGTAGAGGGCACTGCAAGCAAAGCTTCCCTGACGATCCATGTAGTAACAGATTCCATTGACAGAACCGAACTGACAGCACAGATTGCTGCAGCAGAGGCACTGACAGCAAAAGATTATACAGCATTGTCTTATGGAGTAGTTGCAGCGGCATTGGAGGTTGCAAAACAGGTAAATGCCAATGAAAATGCAACGCAAAGTGAGGTAAATGAGGCTTCCGATACTTTGAAAGCAGCGATTGCAGGTCTTGTTGATCTGAAAGGGGCATTGAAAGCCGAGATTACAGTTGTTGAAGGTATCAATGGTGATAAATATACGGAAGAATCTTTTGCAGTACTGGCAGAGGCACTGAATCAGGCGAAAGCAGTCAGAGATGATGCAGATGCAGCAGAAGAGGAAGTGAATGCAGCAGTTGCAGCACTGAAAGCTGCAGAAGGACAATTGGCTCCGGTTAGAGTAAATGCAACTCTGGCGTTGGATTTTGCAAAACAGGATGAAATCACAACATTGATTGATAAATCCGAGAATCATTTTGCAATTGCATCCGATACCATCACAGAGGACAATTTCACAGAAGGTGTGAACGGGGATGCAATCCTGTTTACAGGAAGTACGTCTTACAATATCCCTGCAGGAGAGAAACTGGCTTCACAAGATGTAACATTATCCTACTGGATTAAGAGAACTGGAACACTCTCCGGTGACAATCCGATTCTCTGGGCGAAGAGGGATTCTACTTATAATGGAAATGGATTCTATACCAACTATCCGGTTGGAGACAGATATTCTTCCTTCTTCGTAATGGATGGATTTAACGGCTTCTATGTAGCAGAGAATCCGAATGACTTCTTGCCGGAAAATGAATGGACCCATGTTGCAGTTACCTGGAATTCTGATACAAAAGTCGGAAAGATTTATAAAAATGGTATTGAGCAGGAAGTCACCGTGCTTGGTACTCCGGCAAGCATCACAGGTGAGAGCGATGCTGTAAACCGTATGGGTAATACCGGATATAGCAATAGTTTCGCAAATAATATGGCACTTGATGAATTTAAGGTATTTGACAGCGCGCTGGGTGCTGAACAAATTGCAAAACTGTATCATGAATTTGATGAGGCAGATTGGGAATATCAGGACGTTGCACAGGATGACTGGTTCTATGACGAGGTATACTTCGCAACAGAAAAGAACTTGATGACCGGAATCGTACCGAAGGAAATTTTCGGACCTTTTGAGCAGCTTACACGTGCACAGTTTGCTACGATTCTGTACCGTATGGAGGGCGAACCGGCGGTAGAGACGGGACGTGATTTCCAGGATGTAGAAGAAGGTCAGTGGTATACCGATGCGGTAAAATGGGCAGCAGAAAAAGGAATTGTAAATGGTTACGGAGATACGGAAAACTTCGGACCGGCAGACAGCATTACCCGTGAGCAGATAGCGCTTATGCTGTATCGCTATGCACAGTATAAGGGATATGATATGACAAAATCCAGTGATTACGCTGCATTTGAAGATGCTTCCAAGGTAAGTCCTTTCGCAGAGGAAGCAATGAAGTGGGCGGTTGGAAATGGAATTATCAAGGGTAAAGGAAATTATACCCTCATTGATCCTCAGGGTGCTACGATCAGAGGTGAATGTGCAGTGATGCTGACAAGAGTGGTTCGGGAATTCGAATCTGCAAGAAATGCACAAAGGTAAGCAGCAGGTGTTGGAAAGATATGAGCTGCAGTAAAAAGGGGTTGCCGCTATATGCGGCAACCCCTTAAATAATGGAAGTTGTTATTTGATGGTTTCCATAAATCTCTGGACTACAACTGCACACTCTAAACGTGAGGCAGCATCCTGAGGTTTCAGTTTTCCATCAGAGCCAGTGATCAATCCGTTTGCTACAGCCCATGCCATTGCCGGTTTTGCGAATTCGGAAACGTTATCGCTGTCCGGGAACTGCTTCATATCAGATGTGTCAGTTGTGTTATAGCCTTTATAGTTTGCATAGCGGTACAGAATTGTGACCATCTGCTCGCGGGTAAGTGCATCAGCAGGACCAAAGGCACCATGTGCATAGCCCCTGATTACATCAACATCCTTTCCGCTTGCCCAGATGACTGCTTCGGAATAGAATTCGTCTGCTTCCACATCCGGGTAGATCGCTTCAAAGTCTGCGCTTGGTTCGCCTGCCATACGATGTACGATAACAGCCATTTCTGAACGATACAGAGCCTTTTCCGGCCCGAAGATTTCGGGGGTTAAACCTGTCATAATCTTGTTGTCAGCTACGTATTTTACATAAGGATAGAACCAGGAAGATTCCGGTACGTCCTTGAAGGAGGTATCAGACGTTTTCTTATTTACCGTTACGCAGGTACCATATTCCATGGAGAATCCATCTATCTTTGCGGTAACAGTAGTTGTAAGGATAGCGGTTCCGGCTGCGATTGCCTGAACTTTACCATCTTTATAGGCAGCTACATTTTCGTTATCAGAATGGTAGGTTACCGTTACACAGTTCTCCAGTCCTTCCGGAATTGTAAATAGTACTTCAGAATCACCTGCATTGTAGGAAGCGTCTTCCTTCGGAGCGGCAGCTTCAATCAGATCCCATGGGTCTTTGTATTCCGGAAGATATACAAGCTTGCTGACTGCATTTCTGATCTGATCTTCCAGTGCAAGGGCATCTTCCTGTGTCTTGATTTCGGAAGTCGGATCTTCCGGAAGCCCTTCCAGAATTTTTTTCAATGCAGCGGTGGATTCAGTCTGGAAGGCGTTCAGATCCAGAGCCTTTGCTTCTGCAAGAACTGCTTCCAGAATACTTAAGTCTAATGGCTTCACGGTTACTGTGAATGTTTTCTCCGCACTTAACTGACCATAACTTACACGGGCAGTCAGTGTTACTTGTGTATCTTCTGCAGGATTCACAACTTTTCCGGATGCAGAGATGATTTCCGGGTTGGAAGAGATCCATGTGATATTCAGGTCGTTTAATTTGGCAACCAGATTCATGTTGTAGCAGATTTCATCCAGAGAAGCGTTTTTACTTCCGAGGATGACTTCCTCTGACAGCGCGGCATCCAGAGCGCTTCGAAGTGCCTTGGCGTGATCCGGGTCGGAAACCTGAATTTCATCCTCTGTCAAAGCCTTATCATAAACTTTGAAGGAATCAATCTTACCCAGCAGATTGGCATCTGCAGACCAACAGGATTTTCCGATAAAGCCGAGGATGTTGTTTTCTGTTCCGGCATTTACGATGGATTCCATATTCATGCCGCTTTCCAGACTTGGACCAACGGGGATACCATCAACGTATAATGTGATGGTTCCGTGGTCAAATACCATGGAAACCGTATAATAGGTATCGGTATCTAAGTGACGGCTGGCAGTATACAATTGCTCTGTGCTGCTGTCTTTGATACCGGCACGGATACCGCTGTCATAGAAGAACGGTGAGTAGAACAGGTAGTTCGAACCGGTGCCGGCAGCTTTGGAACCGAAGCAGAACAGCCATGCAGTACTTGCTGACTGGGGCATTCTTGCATATTTTGCTTCGATTGTAAATGCTTCTTTATCTGACAGAGAAGTGTAGATGCCGGATGGAAGCGTGATGTAGCTGTCGGTAGAATTCATCTGAAGTACACTGCGATCACCATCTTTTACGTAAGCAGTATTTCCCGGGTTAACGATCGTTGCATCATTTCCCTTGCCGGAATCATCTGTAATGACAGCGCCGGAGCCGTTATCCATGGTGTAGGATGCTACAACCGGAAGATTGCTGACATCGGAAGAGTCAATAACTGTTACAGTTGTTTTCTGCGTTTTTTCTGTGCTTCCTACTAGGACCTTTGTTGTGATAGCTGTAGTTCCTGCAGCAATGCCGGTAACAATACCGTTATCATCAACCGTTGCGATAGCTGTGTTGTCTGATACGTAAGTAACTGCTGCATCAGAAGAATCAACACCCGCTGGAAGAACAACGGTTAATTTTGTTGTTAGTCCGGTATAAGTGGAGATGCTTTCGTTAACCGTGAATCCTGCTTCTGCAAAGATTTCCTCAGCATCTCTGGTGTCATACAGACTGTATACATCGTCTGCTGTCAGGGCCTGATCGTAGACCTGAACCTCATCCACCAGTCCTTTGTACATAGCGTCCCAATGGGTTGTGCCGATATAGAGGTCATTTCCGTCTGCCATAAGCGCACGGGCAGCGGTACCGGAAGCAACCTGTGTACCATTGATATATAAGGCGGCGTTTTTGCCGGACTGTGTGTAGGTGACCAGTGACCACTGGTTATTTTCCAGTGTGACATCAGTAAATGCCTGGGACCAGCCAAATCCGTCGCCGTTGGACCAGAGTTTGAGTTTTCCGCTGTTATTGCCGGAAAGGGAAGTCCAAAGCTCCGATGCACCTTTGGGAGCACTGGCAAATAATAAAGCTCCATGTTCCTTTAAGGCTTCGGATGGATTTACCCACAGAGATACGGAGTAATTTTCTCCGACATTTCCCAAGTTTAATTTTAAGCCGTAATCCCCGAGACGAATTGCTTTTCCGGCCTTACCATCTTCGTATACTGCTTCTCCAGTGTATGTACCTGCATTCTGATAGGTCTGCATCGTGCTGCCGTCCAGATCATTTTCAAAGGAAAATGTTTTTAATGGAGACGGTGCAGCGGCTGCGTTTGCCTGAAGTGTGCCGGTGCCCGGCAGTACGGTGACAGTCGTTACGACTGCAGCAAGAAAAGCAGAAAATAATTTCTTACATTTCATAGTAATACCCTCCTTTACCAGGTTTCACTTTTGTCAACGACACGGATCGTTACCGTTTCTTTTACGGTTGTTCCATTCTCGACATAAGTGATAACCAGAGACTTTTTACCTGTTGTACTTATATCAATGGTATCCGCGTTGGTTGTGTACTCCGTGATTCGCTTTGTGTCACCGTTTTCGTAGGCAGCAGTGATTCGGATATCATCGGTATTCAGTGTGCTTCCAACGGTATACATCCGTTTGGTCTTCATAACTTTCAGGGAAGAAACAGGCGTATCTGTATCGACCCGGAAGGTACAAGCTTCCGCAGATGGATGGTTATCAAGAACCAGATCCCCGTCTTTGCTTGTCAGGTAATATCCCGGTTTGGATACGCTTTCAAAGGTAACGCCGCTTCCTGAGAATCCTTCCAAAGAGCGGAATGTCATCTTCTGGGCAGTTGCAGAACTTCCATCTACATCTTGTGCCAGGACAATATCAGTATCTTCCGCACAGAGGTAAAGACCCGGTTTGTTGTAGGATTGAATCGATACATAAGCTTTGTTATCCGGATTGGATTTGCCTTTTTCCAGTTCCCATTTTGTATCATCCTCTTCGGCATTGCTGCTTACCAGCATTTCACGTGCTTTTGATCCGGACATTGGATAATCTTCATCGTTGATTCTGTTTGTAAAGTTTTCGTGTGCAACATATGCTCCGGATGCATCGGTGATCTTTGTGCTCACTCCTGAAATACCGGTAGATGTCTCAGTGAAAAGATCGATGGAACCGTCTTCCTTTATATTCAGTTCTTCGACACATGCAACACGGCGATATCCGCTTCCATGAGGAAGTGAACCGTTGTGGTATACGAAATAAGTTTTGCCTTTGAAATCAAAAACTGCCATATGGTTTGTGTTGGCTGTAGAAGTTGCTTTCATAATAACTCTGCCGAACGTCCAGTTATTATTAACAAAATCTTCGTAGGTATCTGCCGTAGCATATGCCATCTGTTCTCTCCAGTCACATGCAAAGAACATATAATAAGGTCCAAAATAATTGCCGTTCTCATCTTGCTGGCGATAGTAGTACGGAGCCTCTGTATAGAAATGTGATACGCCGTCCTCGTCATTCCAGCGTGCCTCTCTTCCGGCAACTCCGTCGATCGTTCCCACCGAGATGTCGTAGGTTGATCCGAATCCGCAGGACAGAGTATTGGCGTCTCCGTCACGGTCTTTAATAGAAATCATATCTTCATTCAGCTCACAGTTAAAGAAACGGTTATTTCCCCAACAAAGAACACGGCGGTCTTCCCCGGTCTCAGGATCGGTCTCCACCCACGCAGTCGGATCGATATCCTCCCAGGTATGAGCAGAAGGAACTCTGGTACCTCCGTTCCATGCATCGCCGGTATCAATATTTCTTACCAGTGGTTTTCCGATATCTACAAATGGTCCCGTAGGGCTGTCAGATACGGCAACACCGATACACTTACCGCGGCCTACGCTGGCATTGCCTTCGGTGGTGTAATAAAAATAATACTTGTCTTTGTATTTCATCACCTGTGCTGCCCAGGCCTCGTGATCGTTGGCAGCCCAGGAAACGTCCCTGTTTTCCATGATGATACTTTCGTATTTCCAGTTCACCATGTCGGTAGAAGAATAGCATCTCCAGTTGGGCATCCAGTAGCTTTCGTTGCTGGAGGTGTCATTTCCTACATAGGCGTATACCGTATCACCATCTACGAGAATGGACGGATCACCGGCATAAAGCATATTTCCATTCTGGTCAAATCCCAGGAAGGGATTTCCTGCCTCGCTTTTAGCGAGTTCTTTCTCGACCGGTATCCGAAGCTGTTTGCCTTCCAGGCTGTCTGCGATGGCAGAAGCTGCCTGCACAGAGAGCGGAAGAAGTGTAACTGCCAAAATCCCGGCCAAAATTTTCTTTCCTTTCATAAAAAGGTCCTCCTTTCATTTTTAGATGGACATGCCTGCTGACGCAGACATCACCATATATGAAACTCAGATGCTCCGTGCTGCGCACTCCCGCATCTGCCGCCGATATTCGTAATTATAGCATAATAGACAAAAAAGTACAGAAACAAAGGGCGAAAAGGAGGTAAAATCAATAAAGTGGATAGAATATTCAAAAAAACATTGAAAAAAATCACCAAAAATAACGCCATAGGACAGTACACTAGGGGGTTGTCCTATGGCGTAATCTGGTGAAGAAGATCAGACCGGATTTGAAGATTGGAGTGTTATGGTCACTGTTTGTTCCTGATAAGAACCGTCCGTTGGAACCTGAAGAAGAAGTTCTATGGATTCGCCTGCTTTATAATATTGCAAAAGTTCCTGCAGAGCAGTGACGCCGGATATGGTCTGACCATCAAAGGTTGTGAGCACACTGCCGGGTCTGATTCCTGCAGCTTCAGCAGCGCTTCCGGAAGTAATTTTTGAGATGTAGATACCCTGTGGAATTTGATAAGCCGCCTGAATTTCGCTTGTAACATCAATCCCCTGAATACCGATCGTACCCTGTTCAGAAGCATTTACTTTTGTGCGTGTGGTCTGATTCATCAGACGCTCAATAATGTCAGAGGCTCTGGAAGTAGGAATTGCGTATCCCATGCCCTCAATTTCGGTGGAGGACAACTTTGCGGAATTGATGCCGATGACTTCCCCCTTCATATTTAAGAGAGCGCCGCCGCTGTTGCCGGGGTTGATCGCTGCATCTGTCTGGATATAGGTAAGACTTTCGGATTCATTGCCAGTTTCGGAACTGATGCTGCGGTTTAATGCGCTTACAATGCCGGTAGTGACAGATTGTCCGTAACCCAGTGCGTTACCGATGGCAACGACCTGTTCCCCAACATTCATTTCATCAGAATCTCCGATTGCGGCGATTGCAATTTGATTCATGGTATCATCAGAGATGCTCTCAAGCGGAACGGCAATCACTGCCAGGTCATTTTCCGGATTGGTTCCTTTAGCAACTGCTTCATAAACCTGATTGTCGATAAAGGATGCAGAGAGTGTATCGGCATCTTCGATTACATGATAATTGGTTACGATCAGAAGCTCCGTATCGTTTTTCCCGATGATAATACCGGAACCGCAGCTTTCGGTTTCTTCCAGCTGCGGCTGCATGTATCCATAACCAAATCGACTGAAGTAATTTTGAACTTCCTGAACGGATTTATTGGTGATGGAAACAATGGAAGGCATTGCTGATTTTACGATGGAGGAAACATCCATGGAAGCGGAAGGGTCTGTAGTTTGCTCATTGGATATTGTAGTTGCCTTCAGCAGGTGACCGGAAGATTCGCTGTCTGAGGTTGATGAAGCAGCCAAACGGCTTTCGGTATAGCCGCTTAGTGTATTTACAGCCTGAAAAGCCCCTGCAGACACACTGCCGAATAACAGGGCGCTTAAAGTAAGAGTTCCTACTTTCTTTGCAAGGGGATGATTTCGTCTGCTCCGTCTGTTTTTTCTGGCTTTCCGTCCAGTCCTGTCTGTAGGTTCAACCGGGACATCCGGGAAAGTAAAATTGTTCTCACAATCGTGGTTGCTGGAATTAAAATCATAAAAATCTGACATGACACAGTCCTCCTGTTTTGCTTATTAATATAGGTAGATATTTTGATGTTGGGGTCAAAAGGTATTTTGACCCTGGTATCATATTTTTATAGTTCGGATAAATGATTTTTAAACACGCTCTGGGAGAATCCCAAGTTTTTGTTGATAAGATGCGGGTTCTCTGTGCTGTGTATAGTTTGAGTATAGAGAAAAATTGTGATGAAAATGTTGAAAAGTTGTGTTGAAAGTGGGGAGAGAATGTGAAAAAAATGTGTTTTTGAAAAAAGGAGCTGTTTGAACAGCTCCTCTAATAAAATACATAATTTTTTGACAGTAATAAAATTATCGTTTAATTTTCTAATTTATGTCCAAAAACATCATATCATAGTAAACTTTGAGTGTCAATATTTAGAGTATGTTTGAAAATTATTAAAGTGGAGGTATTACAAATGGAGAATGGTATCACAGATGTAAATTGTCTGAATAAAGACAGTAAATTATGGGAAAACCCTAAATTAAAGGATTTTATTACATTCTGGTTTTATGAGGTGGAAAAAAATTCTGTCCGGCCCTCTACAGCAGGGACTTTTTATGAATTAATTTTTCGTCATGTTGTTCCGCAGTTGGGAGAATACCGGATGTCTGAAATCAACTTATTTTTGCTGCAGTCTTTTTTTAATCAGAAGTATGAAAAAGGCAGGCTGGATCAGAGGGGAGGTTTATCTTATCAGACAATCAGCAGTATTCACACGGTTTTGAATTCTGCGCTGAATTACGCCAAAAGCAATGGAATACTTTTGCGAAATGACTGCACGTCTGTCCGTCTGCCGAAAAAGGAATGGGGAAAGGTAAAGGTATTTTCCAAGGCAGAGCAAAAGCAGATTGAACACGCTGCGCTGCAGTCGAAGAATCCAAACAGGGTAGGAATTATTCTCTGTTTGTATACCGGAATTCGGATTGGGGAATTGTGTGCGTTACATATTGAAGACGTGGATATTGGAAACCAGATGCTTCACGTGCAGCGAACGCTGGAGCGGATTAAATGTCTGGATAACAGCGGGAGAAAAACTATCTTATACGAGGGCAGACCGAAATCTCATGCATCCATCCGGGATATTCCCCTTCCCGGTTTTCTGATAGCATATATTCAAAATTATTTGAATAAAGATAGGAAAACAGCTTTGCCCGATGAGACATTTATCTGCGGAAAATCCGGAAAACCGATTGAACCGAGAGTTTATCAGAAATACTTTAAAAGTATACTGAGAAAAGCAGAAGTGACGAATGCCAATTTTCATTGTCTGCGGCATACCTTTGCCACGCGTGCGCTGGAAGCGGGGGTGGACCCCAAGACACTCAGCGAGCTTCTGGGGCACTCGAATCCATCTATTACAATGAATATCTATGCCCATTCTCTGGCGGAACATAAGATCGAAGCGATGGAACTTCTGGCACCGCTTTATGAGAAAAGTATCATTTAGTAGAAAATTAAATGATACAATTATCTGTCCGGGTAAATGCAAAGTATACCAGTTGGGGAAAATCAGGAGGAGAGGATATGAAAAAATATGAAAAGCCCACAATTGAAATCGAACGTTTGTATACCATGAGGGAGAGTCAACAGCTACAGGCTGCGGAGCAGAATATGCTGTCATCTGAAAAAGAAATTTTGGAACAGCCTTTTTCCGTATCTGCAGTAAAGAGGTGCGATGCAGAACATAAACATGATGAAAAAAGATAGTTTAAAGATGGCAGTGATTATCTGTCTGCTGCTGTCGGTGATGCTTCTATTAGATAGATCAGATATTCAGAAAGAGCATGTGGAGGGCACATGGAGATTTCAGAATGTGGATGTTCCTCATGGATTCCCCCAGATGTTTCTTTATATGGACAACATTACTTTGTATGAGGACAATACCTTTATTCAGGTACGTGACGGAGAAGCTTTAGTGACGGGAACTTATTACAGGACGAAAAACTATATACGGTTCACATCTGTAAGAATCAATGGAATTCCAAATGGTAATACGTACAGATTCCGGTACCTCCTGAAAAACAAAGTTCTGATTTTGGAAAAGGACGGAGAAGATTTCATGTGCTTTGAAGAAAATGTCTGAATAGAAAAAAGTGAAAATGTGTGAAATGAATGCTAGATAGTGTGTTTTGATATGAAAAGTGATCAGATTCAAGAAAATTGAATTCGATCACTTTTTGTTTATGTATATTGAGCAAAAAATAAATAAAATAGTAAAGAATTGTAATTTGTAGATCCGAGATAAAGGGTATTGTAAAAAACAGAGGAGGAAAATCCCTGGCGAATTGCTGTATTTTAATTTTCCAACAAAGAGATTAAGGTGCTGGAGAATCATTCCTCCGCCTTGCAGGCTGAAAATCCATTCTGCGTCATTTTGCTGAAAGTGACGAGACAGCACACTAGAGCGTGTTTGAAAATTCATTCCCGCAATCTGCATCCCCCACTTTGCGGTCTATTTGTCCCAAATTCGGTCAGCGTAGCCCGCTACGCCTCCCTTATTTGAACCAAATATCCCACAAATTGTGGAATACATCTTGCGGAAAGCAATTTTCAAACACGCTCTAGGGCGGACATCACCATATATGAACGAAAAAAGGACAACATTTGTAAACGTTACAAACATTGCCCAGACGGTCGGCGATTGCAAATCCTGCTTCCCCTGTGGTTTTTCCACAAATCCGTCAGTAAACAGAATTCTTTTTCAATTGATGGCTTTATCTTAGCACAAATCACAGAATGAATCAATGGGAAAAGCAAAAACTAACAAAATTTAGATAGATTTAACAATGAAATTTGGAAAAAATTGTTGAAAACATAATGCTTTTGGGATTGGGAAAACAAAAAGTCTGCAGCAATCTGCAGGTAACATGAGGTTAAAATACTTTTTGCCCACTATGATACATGGATTGCTTTGCAATCCTAAAAACATTCAAAATCCGCTCTGTTCGGGTTACTTTCTCATGCAAGCATGAAACGTATAACCTTTTGACCCTGGTATCATAATATGTTACAATAAATGCAACAAAAATGTAACAATTATACACTTTCTTTCTGATTGCAGAACTCTTATAATCTATAAGAGAGGATAGTACTGCACAATAAGGAAGGCAGTATTTGGGAGAGTTATAAGCAGTTACGATTATTTTAAGGGGTTGCCAATGAGAAAATATAATAATAGAAGAAAAAGATATATGTTTATAGCGGCTGCAGGGGTGTTGCTGCTGGCGGGCTGCGGACAGAAGGATAAAACAGAGATTGCGCTGATTACAGATGGTGGGACAATACAGGATCAGTCAGTGAATCAATCCGCGTGGGAGGGGGTTGAAAAATTTTCAAAAGAATTTGACAAAACCAGCGGCTATTATGAGCCGGGGGAGAGAAGCACCAGAGGCTATGAGGAGGCAATCAATCAGGCGTTGGAAGGTGGTGCGGAGGTCATTATTTGTCCGGGGAAGGTTTTCGAGACGGCAGTATATGATATGCAGAAAGAAGATCTGAGTGTGAAATTTCTGCTTCTGGACGGAGTGCCTCACGCCAAAGACAGTGACCGGGAAAAATTACGGGGGAATGCTCATGCTGTGCTGTTTTCCAGGGAACAAGCCGGTTTTCTGGCCGGTTATGCAGCAGTTTGGGAAGGGTATACGAATCTGGGCTTTCTGGGAGGGGCGGAGGATGATGCCGCAATCCGCTATGGTTCCGGATTTGTTCAGGGTGCCAATGCTGCAGCATCAGAAAAAGGATTGAATGCAGATCAGGTGACGATTCGGTATCGATATCTTGGTACAACCGCTATTTCTCCGGCTGTGACGAAGGAAGTGGAAGCGTGGTATGACAGCGGCTGTCAGGTAATTTTCGGGTGTGATAATTCAATCTTAAACGCCATCGGAAAAGCGGCGGATGAGAAGGGAAAGCTGGTGATCAGTGCAGAAAGCCGTCTGGAAGCATTTTCCGGGAGTGTGTTGACTTATGTGGAGAATGCTTATGAAGATGTGGTTTATCAGATGCTGAAAAGTATTGAGGACGGCGAATACGCTGGCGGAGAGAAAGAAACTGTGGGCATAGAAAGTACCAGTGTCGGACTTGATATGACGCGGTCATCATTTCAGACATTTACCCTGGATCAGTATACCATGATCTGTAATAAGATAAAATCCGGGGAACTTGTTGTTGCAGAGAAAAATGTGACCAAAGATTTAGCAGGAAATAAGATTAGAAATGTAACGGTAATGATGGAAAACTAAGAGAGATACATTTATAGAATCAAAAATACAAAAGAGGGGTAAGGATTATGTTAAAGGAGAAATTACGTTCACAAGTACTTGGAGGATGCCTGCAGGATTTTAAAGATCATCTGTCCGGCAATTATAAGGGATTCTATATAACATTGAATGCCTGTGCAGGACGATATATATTCACAGTCAATGCATATTCTCCCAATGATGCCGGTAATCAACAATTGAATACATATTTGCAGCAGCAGAAGGAGCGTGTAAAGCAGATTCTGGATGTGCAGACTTATGCGTACTGTGTGGTTCTGACAATAAAAATTCCGAATCTTGCGAAAAAGATTCCGACAGTTGTGAATGAATTGATGGATCCGGTGATTCACTATCTAATGAGTTACAATTATGTTTCCGGCTGCGAAAATTGCGGAAGTACCATAGAACATCTGGACTGTTACGAGATTAACGGCAGGCATCATTACTTGTGCGGAAACTGTACAAACGAGATTCATGCGGATCTAAAGGAAAATCAGCAGAACATACAGGCGCAGAAAAGTAATCTGATTCCGGGACTGATCGGTGCACTGCTTGGTTCGCTGATTGGATGTGTAGTCTGGATCTTAATCTATAAGTTAGGGTATATTGCCGGAATTGCAGGAGCCGTTACAGGCATCTGCGCGATGAAGGGCTATGAGATGCTTGGAAAACACCTGGATAAAAAGGGTGTGATCGGTTCTGTAATCGTGATGTTTGTTATGATTTATTTTGCTAACAGGATTGCCTGGACGTGGGAAGCCTATGATGTTTTGAAAGAGTATGGTGCAGGGTTCTTTGATGTGTACAGAGGATTGGGTGAGATTATTTCTGAGTCGGATTTGACGGCAAATTATTACGGAGATCTGGCTATCGGATACGTACTCACCATCGTATGTAGTTTCAGAGAAATCATGAATACCTTTCGGGCAAGCACAGGTAGTTTTACTATGAAAAAAGAAAAATAAAGTATTGACAATGCGTCTGGCTGATTCAGAAAATTGCGTTTGTTGATAGATTAAGGGAAGAGTGCATGAAGCTTTTGGGCTGATGCGCTCTCTTTTTGTGAAAAAGCAGTCTGGAAAATGTTAATAATGTCGCAGATTGTCCCATGAGTTTACAAATTTGTAAATATTCATAAATAATTTACAGTTTAATCGTTATAAATGGCTTGCATATTAATCCAGTTTATGTTAACATGAAAAAGGATTGAAGAATTATTTCGTAAATATTACAAAGAGATTAGGAATTTATTTTAGGGGATGATTGATAAAATGAAAAAAAGAATATTGGCAATGAGTCTGGCTGTTATACTTGGGTGCGGTCAGGTTATGGTGGTAAACGCAGATGCCATTGATGATGTGAAAAAGCAGAAAGCACAGACAAGCAGTCAATTAGAAGCAACCAAGAATAAGATTGACAGCCTGGAAGTACAAAAAAGGCAGTTGACAGGCGAGATTGACAGTCTGGATGCCAAATTGATTCAGACAATTGCTTCTATCAATGAATTGAAGGATAGTATCGTTGTAAAAGAGACAGAGATAGAAGAAACCAAAGTTCAGCTTGCAGCAGCAGAGGAAGATCGTGACGAACAGTACGATGCTATGAAGAAGAGAATCCAGTATTTGTATGAAAATGGTGGAAACGGCTCCTGGGCGACAGTTCTTCTGTCTGATGGAAGTATCAGTGATCTATTGGAGAGTGTAAATCGTACACAGGAATTGTACGATTATGATAAGAAAGCTCTGGATGAATATGTTACCGTTGTACAGCAGGTTACTGATCTTGGGATTCAGCTTGAGAATGAAAAGTGTGATCTGCAGACTATGGAAGCTGAGCAGGAAGAAGAGCAGCGTAATCTGGAAGGAATGCTGGAAGAGAAGAAAGCAACCTGTGCGGATTATGAAAATCAGATTGCAGCAGCCGAGCAGGTAGCAGCTCAGTATCAGGAATTGATCAGACAGCAGAATGCTAAGATTGAAGAGTTGGTTGAAGAGCAGCGGAGACAGGCGGAAGAAGAAGCACGGCGTGCAGCAGCGGAAGAGACAGCAAGGCAGCAGGCGGCAGCAGAAGAGGCAGCAAGACAGGAAGCTGCAAGAAGACAGGAGAGCAGCAACCGTAACAATAGTAGTAATAGCAATAACAGCGGAAATAGCAGTAGTAACAGCAATAATAATAGTAGTTCTGCTAATACGGGAAGTACAGGCAGTGGAAGTTCGAAGCCAAGCAACTCTTCTCAATCAAGCAGCGGAAATTCGAAGCCAAGCAGTTCTTCAGATTCCGGCTCAAGTTCGAGTTCGGGAGGCAGCGGACAGGCAATTGTAAATTATGCAATGCAGTTTGTGGGGAACCCATATGTCTGGGGTGGAAACAGCCTGACAAATGGAACGGATTGTTCCGGCTTTGTTAATCTGGTATATGCTCATTTTGGATACAGTGTACCTCGTCAGTCAGCAGCACTGAGAAGTGCAGGACGGGGAGTATCTTATTCGGAAGCGCAGCCGGGTGATATTATTTGTTATGAGGGCCATGTAGCAATTTACATGGGCGGCGGAAGTATTGTGCATGCTAAAGGTGCGGCATATGGTATTGTTGCCGGTGACAGTGCAACAAGCGGCAGAACAATTCTTGCAGTAAGGCGTATTGTTTAATACATAGTATATTGAAAGGCACGGTTTCTGGACCGTGCCTTTTGTAATGGATAAATTCTGGCAGAGAACACGAAAAATTAGAGAAATCGGACATTTTTTTCTATGTTCTTTCTACAAAAAAAATGATAGTGTAACATCATAAACATCGTAAGAAGGAAAGGAGAAAATGTTTTGAGAAATCGAAATTGGAAAAAGGTAGTAGCTGGTCTTTTATCAGCAGTCATGGTTGTTCCAGGTGGAGTCATGACTACATCAGCAGAGACAACGGATCTGGGGGGATCCTCTGACACTGCATTTGACCAAACTTATTATCTGTCAAATGGTGGTTTTGATCTGGTAATTGATGAAAATAATAATCAGGGAATGGGAGTTGGGAACAACTCGATTGCCTGGGGCCGTGAAGAAAAAGCGGATCACTGGTGGGCGATCAAAGAGGTGGAAGACGGAGAATATCAGTTGCTGAATGCAAACAGTTTTCTGGTACTCGGACCAAATGGAAGTGAAGCCCTTCAGCAGCAGGCTGCAACGGGTGCGGACAATCAGCTGTGGACACTGGAAGCCGTGGACGGAACGGAGGACGCTTACCGTATTAAGAACGTGGAGAGTGGTCTTTGTGTAACAAGAGGAGATACTGTACTTTACGGTGCAGGCAGAAATGTGGTGCAGACTGCAGAAGATCTTAGCAATGATGCGCAGGTTTGGAGTCTGGAGGCATCAGGAACTTATGTGATTCAGGCTTCCGCAGAGAATGCTACAATTACACCGGAGACTGCAAGAACAAAAGCAGGCGGATCTCAGGAATTTACAGTAACTGCAAATAAAGGGGTCCAGTTAAAAGCGATCACTGTAAATGGAGAGGGTCTTGCGTTCGCAGCAGACAGCGAAGGCAAAGTAACCTTTACGTTGGAAAATATTACTTCTAATCAGTATGTAACTGCTACAGCGTTAGAAGTGGATACCACACAGTACTCTGTATTCAATAAAGCAAATAATGTGTTGCTTGGTGTCTGGCAGGGATCTGTTGCGGATAACGCTTATGTTGTAAAATGGACAGACTCAGGTTCTATGGATCAGAGATGGTATAAAGTTGCAACTGAAGCTGCAAATGAAATAAAATTGAAAAATGCAAAATCTGATAAAATGATGGAAGCTTCCGGAACCCGTGTTGTTCAGAATATGGACGCAGATACGGATGCGCAGGTTTGGGTAGTGGAAGATACGGATGCAGATGGATACAGCAGACTGAAAAATAAAGAGACAGGCAAGTATCTGAGTCTGAACAGTAATTCTGCACCATATGCACAGGAAATCGATGAGTATTATGTAGAGCTGACGGAAAAGGCAGACGATGGAAAGCAGTTCTGGAATTTTGCAGATGCCAGAGCGGACATGCCGAAAGAAGGCGATGACTGGATCGTCAGTGTTCCGACAAATAATTACATCGGAAGAAACCAGTGTCTGTCTCCGAGAATTGTGGAAGGACTGGACGGAACACTGTACTGTACATTTGAAAGCGGTCTGCCCTCAGAAGCAGCAAATGGCGAGTATGTATTCCCGATCTACGAAAGTAAAGACAAAGGTAAGACATGGGATAAGGTAGGAGAAATTGTAAACGATGACAGTGTACATCCGGATGAATGGTTTACAGTAACCTATAAAAATGGAATTCCGGACAGCGCAGTTGAGGCAGAAGAGGGAACAGAGGGAGCAATCCGTCATCCATGGAGTATGCATAACTGCCCGCAGTTGTTTGTATTGCCGGAAGATATGGGAACCTTAAAGGCAGGAACTCTGCTTTGCGCAGGAGATGCTGTAACAATTGAAGAGAATCCGTCTCAGGTATCTGATGCAGGTTACGGCGGATTATGGAAAACTTCCCTCGATCTGTATTATAGTACAGACGGAGGAAGAAACTGGACTTATTTAAGCACAATTGCAGAAGGCGGACGTAACATCATGGGATATGATCCGGTATGGGAGCCATTCTTCGTATTCTATGATCATCAACTGATCTGCTACTATTCAGATGAAAGAGTACCGGCAAACGGACAGAAACTGGTTTACCAGATTACAACAGACGGTAAAAACTGGGGTGATTTAGTAGATGTTGTTTCATTTACTGCCACAAATGTACACGCAAGACCTGGTATGCCGGTCGTAACACAGTTGGAAAACGGAAAATGGATGATGGTATACGAAGGTGTCGGAACCAGTAATCCGATCAAGAGTTTCTATAAGATTGCAGATGATCCATATAACTGGAATCCTTCCGATCCGGGACAGGTACTTCCTGGTATCAATGGTACATACGGCGGTTCTCCTTACGTATACACCCTTCAGGATGGGCGTGTAATTGCGGGAACAGGTTCACTTTCTGAGATCTTTATCAACACACAGAATGACGGAACCGGAGCATGGATTCCTTATGAAACCGGAGCGATTGCAGGATACAACAGATGTTATCTGCAGTTATCAACCGGAGAACTGTTGATCAACGGAAGCAAGGGATTTGATAAACAGGATAATTACATTTACGTAAAATCTCTGGATGTAGAGAAAGATCTGGTTTCCGATAAAGGCGTTGACAGTGCTGTATTTGTTACAAACAAAGAAAACAGCGAAGTAGCAGCTGTATGGGAGGGTTCCACAGCGAGCGGAGCATCGGTAGTATCCTGGGCAAATGTAGGTTCCCTGGATCAGATGTGGATTCCGGTAGCGAAGGATAACAAGACCTACGTAATGAAGAACCTCAATTCTGAAAAATCGCTGGCAGCAGCAGAGAATGGTACGATTACCCAGAAAGATGCAGATGATGCGGACGCGGCACAGCTTTGGACGATGGAAGCAGTAGAAGGTGAAGAAGGATTTTATGCACTGAAGAATGTTAAGACCGGTCAGTACCTGAGTATCACCGGCAATGGTACAGCACTTGGCCTGTCAGAGGAAATTACCGGAGCAAAGCAGACCTGGTCCTTTAAGCAGGTGACTACCAACGGAACACCATTTATACCAGAAACCGAGGAACCGGTGAAAGTGCTTCCATTTGACGATGTAAAAGAGGGTGATTGGTATTATGACAGTGTTGCATATGTCTATGATGCAGGAATCATGACTGGATTAAGGGAAAGAGTCTTTGGTCCGGCAGATGCATTAAACCGTGCACAGTTTGCAGTAGTTTTGTATCGTATGGAAAATGAGCCGGAAGTAGCATTTGACGCGGAAGCATTTGTTGATGTTGCAGAGGATACATTCTATTCAAAAGCAGTCATGTGGGCGAATGAGAGTGGTATCATGACCGGTTATGGAAACAGTGAAAAGTTCGGACCGTCAGATAAAATTACTCGTGAGCAGATGGCAACTGCAATGCGCAGATATGCAGTTTACAAAAATTACGACAATGATAAAACAGTGGAGCTGACACAGTTTAAGGATGCAGAGCAAGTGAGTGAATTCGCGGCAGATGCGATGAAATGGTGTGTTGCAAACGGAATTATCAAGGGCACACAAGATCAGTGCCTGGAGCCGCAGGAAGACGTACTGCGCGCGCAGTGTGCAGCTATTATTGAAAGATTTTTGAAAAATTTCAAATAAAATGATACAAGCGTCAAAAGGTTATGCTTTTCATGCTTGCATGAAAAAGCATAACTTTGGGACGCGAAAAACACCGAAAAGTAGCCATTTTTCGTAGAAAAATGAGTGAATTTGAGGTGTTTTAGGATTGCGGGAGCATGAAATGCGGAGCAATCCGTGTATCATAAGCGTCAAAATACTTTTTGACGCTCTCATCATAAAATAAGAAGGCTGAAAAGCAAAAAAGAATGTCCCTCAGAATAAAAGAGTTCTGGGGGACGTTTCTTTTTGAATGAGGAATGTATTTTTATTTGAGAAAAAGATGAATCAATTTTTCGTAAAACGGTTTATAGGGTTGATATCTCATGGGCAGATCCAGCCAGGTTTTTTTATCTACAATGCTTTTGAAATGAGAAAAGGTCTGAAAGCCCTCTTTGCCATGGTAGGCCCCCATTCCGCTTTCTCCAAATCCGCCAAATCCCATTTCGCTGGTGGCGAGATGTATGATCGTATCATTGATGCAGCCTCCGCCGAAGCCGCATGTTGCGGTTACCTTACGGGCAGTCTTTTTATCCCTTGTAAACAGATAGAGAGCCAGGGGATGGGGCATGGAATTGATTTTGCGGATTGCCTCATCTATTGAAGCGTAGGTAAGAACCGGAAGCAGGGGCCCGAAGATTTCTTCCTGCATAATGGGGTCGCCAAACGTAACATGTTTTAGAACTGTAGGTTCGATCTTTAAAGCTTGGGGATCAGCATTCCCGCCGTATACCACCTTGCGGTTATCCAACAGACCTGTCAATCGCCGGAAGTGCTTTTCGTTGATGATTTTGCCGTAATTGTCGTTTTGGAGGGGAGTGCTGCCAAATTGTAAGTGAATTTGCCGTTTGATTTCTTCAATCAGCGGTGTTTGGATGCTGCTGTCACAGTAAATGTAGTCGGGGGCCACGCAGGTCTGACCACAGTTGAGGAATTTTCCGAATACAATTCGTTTTGCGGCCAGTTTCAGATCCGCAGTGTTGTCTACCAGACAGGGACTTTTTCCGCCAAGTTCCAAAGTGACGGGAGTCAGGCGGGCGGAAGCATGACGCATGACTTCCTTTCCGACTGTCTGACTTCCGGTAAAAAAGATATAATCAAAGTGTTCGTTTAAAAGGCAGGTATTTTCGGCACGTCCTCCGGTAACGACGGAAACGTAGTCCAAAGGGAAACATTCACTTATGATTTTGCTGATAATTTCGCTTGTACAGGGGGAATAAGCGCTGGGTTTTAAGATGACGGTATTTCCGGCAGCAAGCGCATCCACCAGTGGATCAAGGGTCAGTAAAAATGGATAATTCCAAGGGCTCATAATCAGAACAACGCCGTAAGGCGAGGGCTTTTTAAAGCTTCTGGAATGAAATTGTGCAAGGGGTGTATGGACGGTTTTTTCTTTCGTGAAGGAACGGATATGCTTTTGCATATAGCTGATTTCACTTAGCACTAACCCTGTCTCGCACATGTAACCTTCAAAATTGCTTTTTCCCAGATCCTGTTTGAGGGCGGCATGTATGTCAGATTCATATTTTAAGATGCAGGATTTTAAATTTTTCAGAGCCTGAATCCGAAAGGCAACTTCCAGTGTGGCTCCAGTAAGAAAAAAGTCCCGTTGTTTTTCTACGATTTTTTTGATTTCCTGTTCAGTCATAAGTTGTACCAGACCTTTCAAAATTCCATCAGAAGATGATAAAACTTCTCCAATTCTTTTGCATCCATCAACACCGGAACCGGATAGAGGGGATTTGCCTCTTTATCTGCGTAATGGGCAAGTTTCGGGATGTCTTCTTCCCGGATTTCTTTGATGGTATCACCGATTCCAAAGCGTTTTTTCATATCTTTAATTGCATCAATGAATTTTTGTGCGGCTTCTTCGTGGGAATCCTCTTTGAATGCGATGTTGGCTTCCACAGCAAGAGCATGCAGTTTTTTGTGAATACATTTGCCGTAAGATTCCAGGACAAATGGAAGGAGAATGGCATTGGCAAGACCATGGGGAACGTTATATTCTCCGCCCAGTGAATGTGCCACAGCGTGTACATATCCAACATAGGATTTGGTAAATGCACAGCCTGCGTAAAAGGATGCTTTCAGCATGTTCCGCCTTGCGTCCAGGTTGCTGCCATCCTGATAAGCGGTATCCAGATTTTCAAATATAAGTTTTACGGCCAGCAGGGCATTTTTTCTGGTATCAGGTGTGGTGGAGTTTCCGATATAAGCCTCCACCGCATGAGTCAGGGCGTCCATGCCGGTTGCAGCAGTAATAGATGGAGGCAGGCTTAAAGTCACCTTTGGGTCAAGCACGGCATATCTTGGAATCAGTGGAAAATCGTTGATTGCATATTTGTGTCTGGTTTCAGCGTCGGTAATGACTGCTGCAAGGGTCGTTTCACTTCCGGTTCCGGCAGTTGTGGGTATGGCGATCAAAAGGGGAAGTTTTTTGTGTACCTTCAGAATTCCCTTCATTTTTGCCAGTGACTGTTTTGGCTTTGCAATCCGTGCGCCGACGGCCTTTGCACAGTCCATACTGGAGCCACCGCCGAAGCCGATGATTGCCTGACATTCATTGGTAAGGTAGAGATCAATCGCTTCATCCACATTGGCTGTGGTTGGATTTGCAACGGTTTTGTCATAGATGGAATAAAGAACTCCATTATTTTCCAATGCCTGTTCCAACCGTTTTGTAAGTCCCAGCTTTTGAATGCCGGTGTCTGTGATAATCAGCACGCGAGTACATTTGTGTTTCTTTAAAATATCCGGCAGTGCCTTTACACTGCCTGCAATTTTCGGTTTTCGGTAAGGAAGAAAAGGCAGTGCAAACTTGAATGCGGATTGAAAAGTCCGACAATATATTTTTTTCATGCGGTTCATTTGCAGATAGATCCTTTCGATAGTTATTCAAGGGTAATTATAAAATTTCTCAAAAATTTATTATAACAATAAACAAGAATATGGTCAATTAAGCGAAAGGAGTCAGGGTGTTTTTCTTCGATAGATCCGGTAGGAGATAATTGCTGATGCGAACTCCGTAATCCAGAATGCGTGCCATACTCCTGTTGCGCCTGTCAGGCGGCTGAGCAGGAATGCGGAGGGGATGAGAATAATAAGATACCGGCACAGTGAGATGATCAGGGATGGCATACCCATACCCAGTCCTTCCAGTGTCCCGGAGGAAACTACGGATACGGAGGATACTACAAATCCGGCACTTATGATACGCAGGGCGAGAGCCCCAATCCGGACAGTTTCTTTGTTATCAGTAAATAAAAGTATGAGCTGATGTGGAAAAATCAGACACAGTCCGGTTCCTGCTGCCATGATGGTTATGGTTAGCAGCATGGTGGTGGAATAAATCTTCCGCACTCTTTTATATTCTCCGGCGCCGTAATTATAGCCGATCAATGGGCGGATGCCCTGAATGATGCCATTGGAAGACAGGTAAAGGAATGTTTGCAGCTTATAATAGATTCCCAGAACGAGCACATAGGACTGGGAATAGGCGGATAAAATGGCATTTAGAGCTGAAATCAGCACGGAGGGCAGAGCAAGGTTTAAGGTTGCCGGAATTCCGATCGCGTATAACTTTCCCATCAGTTTCCAGTCCCAGCGAAACGCTTTGATATGAATTTTCGCCGGAATGGGACGTAAAAAGTAAAAAAAGAGGTATGCAGTCAGGGTCAGAACCTGCCCGATTCCTGTGGCGAGCGCTGCACCTTCTATCCCCATCTCCGGCGCCGGTCCCAGTCCCAAAATGAGAACCGGGTCCAGAATAATATTTGCAATACAGCCAATCATCATGCAGATCATGGAAACCGTCATTTTTCCCACGGACTGAAATAGTTTTTCAAAGAAAAGACCCAGTGCAATGATACTGGAAAAACGGAATACAATTTTGGAATATTGCAGTCCGAGTGAAATAATCTCTGCGTCGGACGTAAATGCCTCTAAAAAAAATGGCATAACAGCGATGGAGACGATCATCAGCAGGATTCCGTGCAGAATGCTCAAAAGCATTCCCTGGGTTGCTGCTGCATTCGCTCCTTTGTGATCCTGAGCGCCCAGATAGATGGAAATCACTGCGTTGATTCCGATGGCAAAACCGATTGTGACTGCATTGATCAGATTTTGAACGGGATAGACAAGAGACAGGGATGTCATCGCCTGTTCGCTGATTTTGGAGACAAAAAGGCTGTCGATAATGTTATATAGAGAATTCACCGTCATGGACAGGATCATGGGCAGTGACATGGATAATACCAACTGTAAAACAGGTTTTTCTTTCATATATATTTGGTTCATTTTCAAAACTCCTTTTTACATTTTTATATATAAAAAAGCCATACAATTATATGAAAAATAATTGTATGGCGAAAATAGATATCATCTAGAAAAATCCATAGCCTTTACAGGTTTTAGAAAATTATTATAGTGCAGAAGAAGGGAGATTGTCAATAAATATGAGCTGATTTATCAATAAATTTTAATTTGTGAAGGAGGTTTTTGTATAAGTGAAAATTCAGAAATAACTTGACAATTTCATAAAATATTTTATAATAAAATTAGTAACTATTATTAAAATATAAAAAGGAGGCAGGAAATGAAAGAATTAAAGGGAACGAAGACAGAAGCGAATTTAAGGACAGCATTTGCGGGGGAATCAGAAGCCAGAAATAAGTATACTTATTTTGCAAGTAAAGCAAAGAAGGACGGCTATGTGCAGATTGCAGCCATTTTTGAGGAGACGGCATCCAATGAGAAGGAACATGCCAAAATGTGGTATAAACTTTTGAATGGAGGTGCAATCGGTTCAACGGTTGACAATCTTGCTGAGGCTGCAAACGGAGAGAATTACGAGTGGACAGATATGTATGCAGGTTTTGCAAAGGAAGCAAAAGAAGAAGGTTTTGATGAAATTGCATTTTTGTTTGAAGAAGTAGCAAAGATTGAGAAAGAGCATGAGGAAAGATATCGGAAATTGTTGACCAATATTCAGGGTGATCTCGTTTTTTCACGTGACGGGGATGTAATCTGGCAGTGTTCAAATTGCGGACATATTTGTGTTGGAAAGAAGGCTCCGGAAGTCTGTCCTGTCTGTGCACATCCGCAGAGCTATTTCCAGATAAAAGCAGAGAACTACTAAAGAGTTTCATGAATGGTAATGTCTGCTGATTATACAAAAGCTGTTCGAAGAGTCCGTGTAAAAATGACAGAATTGCAAAAAAAGAGGTGTTGTAAAATCAGGTATTTTGCAGCGCCTTTTTTGTTATAAAAAGAGAGGAATCATTTTAAACGTGCTTTCATACTGCCTCATGCATATTATAAAACAAATATGAGAAAGGATTGTCAGCATGTATTTTATATTTGGAATTCTACTGATAGTAGGGATCGTTTGTTGTTTTTTTCTGCATTACAGGAAAAAAAGGGTGATCCGAAGAATTTGTAAAATGTCTTTTTGTGAAAAGTATTGTAAGTTGAATGAGTTGATACATCCCTGGGGATTTTCTTATCTGCCGTCGCAGGATATCTTTACATCTGAGTTGGATGCATGGCAGCGGAAGTTTGGATATCATTCTCTCTTTGATCAGAGTGCGCCCCATTTTAATATGGTTTTTGACTGTGAACCGATTTACTTTAATTATCAGGGGCGGACCTGGAGGATTGAGTTCTGGAAGGGACAGTATGGAATCAACACAGGAGGAGAGATTGGAGTTTACTGTGCGGACTCCATAGTGGCACCCGAGCAGTATGCAGATGCCCATTTTCACAGTGTGGAGGATAGTCAGCTGCTCTGCCTTGAGATGGAGTTGTATGAGAAGGGATGCAGGTTGTTTCAGATCCGGGAGAGACACTGGTGGCTTACAGGTTTTTGTATGGGAAGATACAGTGAACCGGGAAATCTTGAGATGCGGGTTTCCGTTACCTGTCTCGACCAGGAAATGCTTTGCGGATTTGTAGGGGGATTGTTGACTCGGGGATATAACAGATGTGAATTGGATATCTGTGAAAATACGGTGGCATTTACATTTTCCGTGCCGCGCAGTAAACAACCGACAGGAAGGAGCGGCTGCCGTGCCGGATGGTCACAGTGGAAGAATCGTATGTTCTGTCGGATTTATTGCAAAATTACAGATGTTTTTACTTGTACCTTAGATCGGCTTTTGTATCTTTATTTTATGGTGCCGTTTGCATTTCGCCGTTTGCTCTGTTTCCGAAAAAATAGAAAGCAAAAAAAACACCGGAAAGGAAGTATGTGTGTATGAGTTCCGGTAAAAGGATCACAAAAGCTTTCGAGGAGGCTTTAAGGCTGCCGCTTGATAAGAATACGAAAATAATTTTGTTAAGTGACTGTCATCGCGGAGTGGGCAATACAAATGATAATTTTCTCAAAAATGAATTTTTGTATCTTGCAGCTTTAGAACATTATTTTCAGAAAGGATTTACTTACATTGAACTGGGGGATGGGGATGAATTGTGGGAAAATCGTTCCATCAGGCAGATTAAGGAGGTTCATAAACAGAGCTTTCAGATGTTAGCCCGGTATTATGGAAAGGGGAGAATGTATTCCCTGTATGGAAACCATGATATGGTAAAGCGAGAACCTCGTTTCGCCAGAAAACATTTTTGCTCTTACTATTGCGATCGGCAGATGCAGGAAATCCCGCTATGTCCGAAGGTGAATTTTTATTCAGGGATCATACTTGAGGATCAGGAGAAGAAAAGAGATATTTATCTGACCCACGGACATCAGGCAGACCCTCTGAACAGTACGTTCTGGAAACTTTCCAGATTTCTGGTGCGTTATGTGTGGAAGCCGCTGGAAAAAGTAGGAGTTTCCGATCCCACAAGTGCGGCAAAAAATAATACAAAAAAGAAAAAGTCAGAGAAGCTGTTAGCGGAATGGGCAGAGCAGAAAGGTCATTTATTGATTTCCGGGCACACCCATCATCCGATGATCGGAACAAAAGAATCCCCTTACTTTAATACCGGAAGCTGTATACATCCGGGAGGTATTACGGGAATTGAGATTGAAAACAGATGCATGACATTGGTAAAATGGAGTTTGTCTACAAGGGAGGATATGACGCTTTATGCAGCGCGCGGGAGCCTGAGTGAGAAAATCTGTATTGATGAATATGGAGTGTGAAACACATAACTTTTGAAAAGATTGCTGAATTTGTTGGTTTTTCTGTTGAGAAAGTTAAAAAAATAAAAACAGGAAATAAATTTTCATATTATTGACAAAGGTATTTATTAAGACTATAATGTATTCTGTGAGTAAAACAGAGTATGTTTTGCAGAGCGAATTATTGATTGAGTTAGAAGCTCAAATTTTATAAGTTGATTACTTTATAATCATTGCTAAGGCAAGTCATCTTGTGAAACGGTCAATAAGAGTAGCAGATAGTTTGCAGATATTACTCTGAATTATTTTTTGAAATATAAATTTCTGTGACGTTAGTAGAGCAAGTGGAATTGTCCGCTTGCTCTTTTTGAGTTGAGGGGGAATACGAAGGTGAATTTAGAGGAACAAAGATCGGCTCCGATCTATGAGGCGTTGGAACGCTTCCGGAAGATGCGGGTAGTGCCGTTTGATGTCCCCGGACATAAGAGGGGACGTGGGAATCCTGAATTGATAAGTCTGCTTGGGGAGAAATGTGTAGGGCTGGACGTGAATTCCATGAAGCCGCTGGACAATCTGGGACATCCGGTATCTGTGATACGCAGAGCGGAGGAACTGACTGCGGACGCTTTTGGAGCCGCACATGCTTTTTTGATGGTAAATGGAACCACGAGCTCCGTACAGAGCATGATACTATCTGTCTGTAAAGCCGGAGATAAGATTATTCTGCCGAGAAATGTACATAAAAGTGTCATCAACGCACTGGTACTTTGCGGGGGCATTCCAGTGTATGTGGAGGCGAAGGTGAATCCGGAGATCGGGATTGCCATGGGAGTTGAAGTGGAAGAGATGCGTAGGGTAATGGATGAGAATCCGGACGCAGCCGCAGTTTTCATCAATAATCCTACGTATTACGGCATTTGCTCCAATATCCGGGAAATTGCCGGAATGGCTCATGAACGTGGAATGAAGGTATTGGCGGACGAAGCTCACGGAACACACCTGTATTTCGGTGAGAATCTTCCAGTGTCGGGAATTGCCGCAGGCGCAGATCTGGCGGCGGTTTCCATGCATAAATCAGGCGGCAGTCTGACGCAAAGCTCTGTCTTACTGTGCGGACCGGATACGGATCCGGAGTATGTCCGTCAGATTATCAATCTGACACAGACAACCAGCGCTTCCTACCTGCTTCTTTCAAGTCTGGATATTTCCAGAAGAAATCTGGCGCTGAGAGGAAGGGAATCATTTAAAAAGGTAACGCAGATGGCGGAATACGCCAGAAGTGAAATTAATTCTATCGGCGGCTATTATGCCTATGGAAAAGAGCTGATCAATGGAGACAGTGTATTTGATTACGATGTTACGAAGCTTTCCATCTATACCCAGGGAATCGGATTGACAGGCATTGAGGTCTACGACCTTTTGCGTGACGAATATGACATTCAGATTGAATTTGGAGATATCGGCAATATATTGGCTTATATTTCCATCGGAGACAGGATTCAGGACATTGAGCGGCTGGTAGGTGCACTGGAAGATATTAAGCATCGGTATGAGAGGGATTCCAGCAGTCTTTACTGCGGGGATTTTATACAGCCGGAGCAGGTGATGACACCGCAGGACGCATTTTATGCAAGGAAGAAACAGCTTCCGATCCGTGAGACGGCGGGAGCAGTCTGCGCGGAGCTTGTGATGTGTTATCCGCCGGGAATCCCGATTCTGACGCCGGGAGAACGGATTACGGGGGAGATTATAGCATATATTTTGTATGCAAAGGAAAAGGGATGCTCTGTGCAGGGAACGATGGACCCGGCGGTTGAGTATCTGAATGTGATCGTGTAGGAGGTAAATTATGGATATCTGGTTTTCTCAGATGGATACGGAAAATGTTAAGACCAGTATACGGGTGGACAAACAATTGTTCAGCGCCGCCAGTGAATATCAGCGGATTGATGTTTTTGAGTCCAAAGAATTTGGAAAAATGATTGTTCTGGACGGTGAGATTATTTTTTCAGAGGCGGATGAATTTATATACAATGAGATGGTGGTACACGTACCGATGGCCGTCCATCCGAAGGTGAGAAATGTTCTGATCATTGGAGGAGGAGACGGCGGAGTAGCAAGAACCTGTATTGAATATCCGGAAATCGAGTCGATTGATGTGGTGGAACCGGATGAGTTATTTGTCAAAGTCAGCCGTGAATTCTTCCCTGAGACAGCGAAAGGTTTTGACGATGCAAGGGTCAGAGTCATCAATGCGGACGGATTGCGCTTTCTTAGAGGATGTGAGAATCAATATGACTTGATTATCAATGATTCTACAGATCCTTTCGGACATACAGAAGGGTTGTTTACCAGAGAATTTTATGGAAAATGCTACCGTGCGCTGAAGGATGACGGTATTATGGTTTATCAGCATGGAAGTCCGTTCTATGATGAAGATGAGGTGGCTTTCCGGGCCATGCATCGGAAGGTGTACCGGAGTTTTCCGATCAGCCGTGTTTATCAGGCAAGTATTCCGACCTGCCCTGCCGGTTACTGGATGTTTGGATTTGCTTCCAAGAAATACCACCCTGTTACAGATTTTGATCCGGAGAGATGGAACCGAAGAGGCATCAAGACGTGGTATTATACAACGAATTTACATCGTGGGGCGTTCATGCTGCCGAAATATATTGAAGATTTATTAAAAGAGGAGGAAAATATACAATGAGCAGGTTAATGATTATCGGATGCGGCGGAGTGGCTTCCGTGGCTATTCATAAATGCTGTCAGAACAGTGAAATTTTTGAGGAAATTATGATTGCGAGCCGTACGGTGTCCAAGTGTGATGCACTGAAAGAAAAACTTCAGCCAACGACCAGAACAAAGATTACCACGGCACAGGTGGATGCGGACCATGTGGAGGAACTGACAGCACTGATCCGTTCCTATCAGCCGGATGCGGTACTGAATGTGGCATTGCCATATCAGGATCTGACAATTATGGATGCGTGTCTTGCCGCAGGTGTCCACTATATTGATACGGCTAACTACGAGGCTGAAAATACAGATGATCCAAAGTGGCGTGCCGTTTATGAGGAACGCTGCAGGCGTCTGGGCTTTTCCGCATATTTTGATTATTCCTGGCAGTGGGCATATCAGGAGCGTTATGAGAAAGCGGGTCTGACGGCGCTTCTCGGAACCGGTTTTGATCCGGGTGTTACCAGTGTGTTTACTGCTTTTGCGCAGAAGCATTATTTTGACGAGATTCACACGATTGATATTCTGGACTGCAACGGCGGAGATCACGGATATCCGTTTGCCACCAACTTTAATCCGGAGATCAATCTGAGGGAGGTATCTGCTCCCGGTTCCTACTGGGAAGACGGCAAATGGGTAGAAATCCCGCCGATGAGTATAAAGAGAGAATACAATTTTGCAGGCGTGGGCAAAAAGGATATGTATCTGCTTCATCATGAGGAGATTGAAGCACTGGCAAAGAATATTCCGGGAGTGAAGAGAATCCGCTTTTTCATGACCTTTGGACAAAGTTATCTGACACATATGAAATGTCTGGAAAATGTCGGGCTGCTTTCCACAACTCCTGTTGCATTTCAGGGACAATCCATTGTGCCGATACAGTTTTTAAAGGCGTTGCTTCCCGATCCTGCATCTCTGGGACCGAGAACAGTGGGGAAAACAAATATCGGCTGTATCTTCACCGGAATCAAGGACGGAAAGGAAAAGAGTATTTATATCTATAATGTATGTGATCACCAGGAGTGCTACCGTGAGGTGGAATCTCAGGCGATTTCCTACACCACAGGAGTGCCGGCAATGATCGGGGCGATGCTGGTGGTTTCAGGGGTCTGGAAGAAACCAGGTGTGTTTACTACAGATGAATTCGATCCGGATCCCTATATGGAAGCGTTGAACCGCTTTGGACTTCCGTGGGTGGTTGAGGAAAATCCGGTACTGGTAGATTAGAGTGTACTTGAAAAGTGACAGGATAAATAGTATGAAGATAAGTAAAATTCCTACGCCGGCTTATGTGCTGGATGAAGAAAAATTAACACGTAATCTGGAAATCCTGAAGAGCGTTCAGGAACGGACCGGATGCAAGATTCTGCTGGCGCAGAAAGCCTTCTCCATGTTCTGTGAATATCCGCTGATCGGACGTTATCTGAAGGGAACAACCGCCAGCGGTCTCTATGAGGCAAAACTGGGCCGGGAAGAGATGGGAAAAGAGAATCATATTTTTGCGCCTGCTTATAAGGAGACGGAGATTGATGAGATTGCCGGGATTTGTGATCATGTGATTTTTAATTCTTTTTCCCAGCTTCGAAAATATAAAGATCGTTGTCTGGGAAAGGCGGGCATCGGTCTTAGAATCAATCCGGAATGCTCCACACAGGGAGATCATGCGATTTATGATCCCTGCGCCCCAGGTTCCAGACTGGGAATCATAGCCCGGAATTTTACCCGGGAAGTTGAGGCAGATCCACAGATTTTAGATGGCGTTGAGGGACTCCACTTTCATACGCTTTGCGAACAAAATGCAGATGATCTGGAGAAAACGCTGTCAGCAGTGGAAGAAAAATTTGGAGTATACTTAAAACAGATGAAATGGCTGAATATGGGCGGGGGTCATCACGTTACAAGAGAAGATTATGATATAGAACGGCTGATTACGTGCATCTGCCATATGAAAGAAACCTATGGTCTGGAAATATATATGGAACCAGGAGAGGCTGTGGCGCTGAATGCAGGCTACCTTGTGACGGAGGTCATGGATCTTGTTGAAAATGGAATACAGACCTTGATTCTGGATACCTCTGCTGCCTGCCATATGCCGGATGTGCTGGAGATGCCGTACCGGCCGCCGCTTATGGATAGTGGAATGCCGGGGGAAAAAGAATATACCTACCGCCTTTCCTCATGTACTTGTCTGGCAGGGGATGTGATCGGGGATTATTCTTTTGACAGAGAGCTTCTGCCCGGAGACAGGCTGTATTTTCAGGATATGGCCATTTATTCCATGGTAAAAAACAATACTTTTAATGGAATCGGACTTCCGGCAGTGGTAGTTATGGACAAAAAAGGAGAGTGCCGGATCAGAAAACAGTTCGGTTATACAGATTTTAAAGAGAGGTTATCCTGATAAGATGGAGCAAAGGAAAATGATACCTGCCCGGGAGGGTTATCGTATGCCCGGGGAATATGAACCCCATCGCGGCTGTGTCATGATCTGGCCGGTGCGCCCGGGATCCTGGCCTTATGGGGCAAAGGAGGCGCAGCAGACGTTTGCTGTCATCGCCAGAGCGATTGCAGAGAGTGAAACCGTCTGGATGCTGGCAGGGGAAGAATATTCGGAAGAGGTCCGCAAGATATTCTCAAAAGACCAGAATATCCGGGTACTGGAAATCGAGACAGACGATGCGTGGGCGAGAGATGTGGGACCTACCTGTGTGATCAATGAAGCAGGAACAGTCAGAGGCATTGACTGGCAGTTTAATGCCTGGGGCGGAGCCTATGACGGTCTGTACGCGAACTGGGAAAAGGACAACCTTGCCGCTTCCCGGATCTGTGAAGCACTTAAGATGGATTGTTATGACGCACAGCAGTTTGTGCTGGAAGGCGGTTCTATCCATTCGGACGGGGAGGGAACGCTGCTGGTTACGGAAGCATGTCTTTTAAGTAAGGGGCGGAATCCTCTTTTGAAGAAAGGCCAAATCGAAGAAACATTGAAGCAATATCTCGGTGCAGAGAAGGTAATCTGGCTTCCAAGGGGGATTTATCAGGACGAGACGAATGAGCATGTGGATAATGTCTGTGCATTTGTACGGCCGGGAGAGGTAGTTCTGGCATGGACGGATGACAGGAATGATCCGCAGTGGGAGTTGAGTCAGGCTTCGCTGGAGGTTCTGAAAAAAGAGACCGATGCCAGAGGAAGGAAATTTAAGATTCACAAGCTGCCGATTCCGCAAAAACCGGTTTGCATTACGGAAGAAGAACTGGCGGGGTTTCGGTTTGAGGAGGGCGAGGATATGCGGGATGCAGGAGAACGTCTGGCTGCAAGTTATGTGAACTTTTATATTTCGAACGGAGGAGTCCTTGTCCCTCAGTTTGGTGATGAACATGATGCACTGGCAGCAGAGATTCTCGGCAGATTATTTCCGGAACGGAAGATCATTCCGGTTTATGCCCGGCCTGTGATCGTCGGAGGCGGAAATATCCATTGTATTACCCAGCAGATTCCAGCAGGAAGAAATCTTGAAAGCAGAAGAGATGGAGAAGAAGAATGAGAAAGGTGACAATCGGAACAGTGCAGATGAAATGCAGCACTGTGGTAAGTGAAAATATAGAGAAAGCAGATGCAATGGTGCGGGAGGCGGCCGGGCAGGGGGCGGATATCATCCTTCTTCCTGAACTTTTCGAGCGGCAGTATTTTTGTCAGGAACGCAGATATGAGTATTATGCTTTTGCAAAACCGGTTCTTGAAAACGATGCGGTCTGCCATTTTCGCCGGATTGCCAGAGAACTGGGGGTTGTGATTCCGGTAAGTTTTTATGAAAAGGATGGCTGTTCTCTGTATAACAGTGCAGCGATGATTGATGCGGACGGAACCATTCTGGGCGTATACCGGAAGACTCATATCCCGGACGATCATTATTATCAGGAGAAATTTTATTTTACGCCGGGGAATACCGGGTTTCGGGTGTGGAATACACGATTTGGAAGAGTTGGAATCGGCATCTGCTGGGATCAGTGGTTTCCGGAAACCGCAAGATGTCTGGCGCTGAACGGTGCGGAGATGATCCTGTATCCTACTGCGATCGGCAGTGAACCGATTCTGAATTGTGACAGCATGCCCCACTGGCGCAGATGTATGCTTGGTCATGCAGGGAGCAATCTGCTTCCCGTGGCGGCAGCGAACCGGATCGGACTGGAAGCAGTGGAACCGGATGAGGCCAACGGGGGACAGCGTTCTTCCCTGTTGTTTTATGGCTCTTCTTTTATAGCGGATGAGACGGGAGAAGTGAAAGCTTCCGCTTCAAGAGAGAAAGAGGAAGTTCTGACGGCATCCTTTGATCTGGATGAGGTAGAAGAGAATCGGATGAGCTGGGGGCTTTTCCGGGACCGCAGACCGCATTGTTACGAGAAGATAAGTGGGAAATGAGCATTTGCAGTCAGGACGGAATAAAAAAAGAAAAACTTCAAATCTGACAGGAATATAGGTAATTATCTTGGCAACTTTACAAATGAATTGCAGACCAGTGAAGAACCGTATGGTTGGAAACTGATTCTGGAAAACGCATTCTCATCCGGACGGCAGGAAGATATGGAAGAGATGATGAAGTCATACGCTTATGTGATGCTTGCAGTGATTGAGAATCTGGACAAAGTGTCTTATGAGTATGTCATAGGTGGAGCGGCGTGTGAACTGACCGTTACGTCAGAGGAAGCAACTGCATTTGCAGGAAAGGATATCAAATCCATAGGGGAGAATGTAGCGGCATTGCAGAGGCTTATGGAGAAAACAGGGCTTACGGAGCGCTCTTATGTCAGCGAGGATAGTCAGTGGCATACACAGGACACGATCCAGATTGATATAGCAAACCTGACCGAGGAAGAAATTTCCGGTATCGGTGTTTCCTATTATCTGGATGGGAAGTTGTACGGGACTCAGGACGCTTGGAATGCAGACGGAGCCTTCATTAAGAAAGGGGAGATTATGAGCGTTACCTTTATCCCGGATGATTTGGGCGGTGAGGAACGGTCTGGTGAAGAAGAGCTTGTAATAGAGGTCACGGTAACAGATAAAGATGGAAATGCGATAGAAGGGTATACAATCAGTCTGTAACTTCAGGAAATGATTCTGGATACCGGAAATCGTAGCTTTGATCAACAAAAAGTGGAACGCGGTTTCAAAAAAAGAAAAAAATTACGAATTTGAAAGTGAACCGTTGCACATACTATTTGAGAGGGGTATAATATGTACAGAAATACGATTTCAAAAAAGAAAAAAATTCTAATTTTTGAAAGCGAGTGACTATATGAAATCTATTACAAGAACAAAGTATTTGGATAGAATGATCGAACTAAATGGGACTCCGGATATCAAAATCATTACAGGGATTCGTCGTTCGGGCAAGTCGAAATTGATGCAGGCATATATTGAGTATCTGAAAAGCCATTTTGAAAACATCAATATCATCTTCATTGATTTTATGGATTTGGCGTATGAGGAAATCAAGGAATACCATGCACTGCACTCCTATGCCGAGAAGCACTACCAAGAAGGGAAAACGAATTACCTTTTTGTGGATGAAGTCCAGATGTGTCCAAAGTTTGAGCTTGCAATCAACAGCCTTTATTCCAAAGGAAAATATGATATTTATGTTACCGGTTCCAATGCGTTTTTATTGAGTGCCGATCTGGCAACGCTCTTTACTGGACGATACATCGAGATTCCTGTGTTCCCTTTCAGTTTCCAGGAATATTGTCAGTATTATGCTGAGGTGAGCGACAAAGATAAGCTTTTTGATGAGTATGCAATAAAGGGAGGTCTGGCAGGTTCTTACGCTTATCCAACTGAAAAAGACAGAGCAAATTATATCGAGCAAGTTTACGAAACAATTGTCACAAGAGATCTGGTACAGAAATACTCTCTGCCGGATACTTTGGTTTTACAGAGATTGAGCGAATTCCTTATGGATAATATCAGCAATCTGACATCTCCAAACAAAGTTAGTCAGTTGCTGACTGCAAATATGACAACAACCAATCATGTGACAGTTGGTAAATATATCAAGTATCTGTGTAACGCCTTTGTTTTTTATGACATTAAGCGTTATGATATCCGTGGAAAGAAGTATCTGGAAAGCTCTGAAAAATTTTATTTGTGTGATACGGGTATACGGTATGCAATTTTGGGAAGCAGAAATATGGATTATGGCAGAGTGTACGAAAATATGGTTTGTATAGAACTGCTTCGCCGTGGATATGATGTGTATGTCGGAAAGTTATATCAGAAGGAAATTGACTTTGTAGCACAGAAAGGAAGCGAGAAGATTTATGTTCAGGTCAGTGACAATATCTCGGGTCAAGAAACATTCGAGAGAGAATACACTCCGTTATTGAAAATTCGAGATGCTTATCCCAAAATGATTCTTGCGCGGACGAAGCATCCGAAATATACTTACGAAGGGATAGAAGTTTACGATATAGCTGATTGGTTATTACAAGAATAGATGTAGAGACTGCCCCTTGAGATGTAATTCAGTTCAAGTATGCGGAAAGTTTACAAATTTAGTAGATAATTTAAAACTATGGAGTTGTGTGATGAGCACGGCTCTATTTTTTTGTTAGGCCAGGGCTCTGTTTCCATTGAGGAGTTTTCTCTGATTTGAAAAAAATTAGCACTCTCCACTTGACAGTGCTAATACATGGTGTTATAGTGTGAATAGCACAAGAGATCAAAGTAAGTACAGCAAGTGTACTCAGATTTATAGAGTTAGGAGGTAAGCGTTATGAATATCAGTAAATTCACACAGAAATCACTGGAAGCTGTTCAGAATCTGGAAAAGACTGCTTACGACTTCGGGAATCAGGAGGTTGAGCAGGAGCATCTGCTTTACAATCTGCTCCATCAGGATGACAGTCTGATCCTGAAGATGATAGAAAAAATGGAGATTAACAAGGAACATTTTCTGAATAATCTGGAGAATGTTCTGAACGGCAAAGTGAAGGTGCAGGGTGGAAAGCCATATATCGGACAGTATCTGAATCAGGCTCTGATCAATGCCGAAGATGAGGCAAAAGCTATGGGAGACGAGTATGTCTCGGTTGAACATCTTTTTCTGGCGATTTTGAAGCATCAAAGCCCAAGCATGAAGAAGCTGCTTGGTGAATACGGCATTAACAGAGAGCGTTTTCTGAAGGCTTTAAGTACAGTTCGCGGTAATCAGAGAGTCACAAGCGACAACCCGGAAGCCACCTATGACACCCTGGAAAAATACGGTGTGGATTTGGTAGAGAGGGCCAGAAACCAGAAATTAGACCCTGTTATCGGGCGTGATGAAGAGATTCGGAATGTGATCCGTATCCTGTCCCGTAAGACAAAGAATAATCCGGTGTTGATCGGTGAACCGGGAGTCGGTAAGACTGCTGCAGTGGAAGGTCTTGCACAGCGGATTGTAAAAGGAGATGTGCCGGAGGGTCTGAAGGACAAGACGATCTTCTCCCTGGACATGGGTGCGCTGGTGGCAGGCGCCAAGTACCGCGGGGAATTTGAGGAGCGTCTGAAAGCTGTTCTGGAAGAAGTGAGAAAAAGTGAAGGCAGGATTATCCTCTTTATTGATGAGCTGCATCTGATCGTAGGCGCCGGAAAGACAGAGGGTGCCATGGATGCCGGCAATATGCTGAAACCCATGCTGGCGCGGGGAGAACTGCATTGTATCGGCGCAACTACGTTGGATGAATATCGTGAATATATCGAGAAGGATGCGGCTCTGGAGCGGCGTTTTCAGCCGGTGTTGGTAGATGAGCCGACGGTAGAAGAGTCGATTTCCATCCTGCGTGGTCTGAAAGAGCGGTACGAAGTATATCATGGAGTTAAGATCACAGATGGTGCGCTTGTAGCGGCGGCTACGTTGTCTGACCGTTATATCAGTGACCGTTTTCTGCCGGACAAGGCAATTGACCTGGTGGACGAGGCTTGCGCCCTGATCAAGACGGAACTGGATTCCATGCCCACGGAACTGGACGAGCAGCAGAGAAAAATTATGCAGATGGAGATTGAAGAAGCGGCGCTTAAGAAGGAGACAGATAACTTAAGCAGAGAGCGCCTGGAGAATCTGCAGAGAGAGCTGGCAGAGCTGAGGGATGATTTCAATGTGCGCAAAGCACAGTGGGAGAATGAAAAGAATTCCGTAGAGCGGCTTTCCACACTTCGTGAGCAGATTGAAGAGATGAACCGCCAGATCCAGCAGGCACAGCAGAAGTATGATCTGAATAAAGCAGCGGAATTGCAGTACGGAGAACTTCCAAAGCTACAGCAGCAGTTGGCGGCAGAGGAGGAGAAAGTAAAGAACGCGGATCTTTCTCTTGTCCATGAAAGTGTTACCGATGAAGAGATTGCCCGGATTGTTTCCAACTGGACCGGGATTCCGGTGGCGAAGCTGACAGAAGGGGAGCGGGCAAAGATTCTGGGACTGGAAGAAGAACTTCACCAGAGGGTGATCGGACAGGATGAAGCAGTATCTCTGGTATCAGACGCGATTATTCGTTCCAAGGCAGGAATCAAAGATCCTACGAAGCCAATCGGCTCCTTCTTGTTCCTGGGACCGACCGGTGTGGGTAAGACCGAACTGGCGAAAACGTTGGCGCAGCAGATGTTTGATGATGAAAATAACATGGTGCGTATTGACATGAGTGAGTATATGGAGAAATACTCCGTATCCCGTCTGATCGGAGCGCCTCCGGGATATGTGGGTTATGAGGAAGGCGGTCAGTTGACGGAGGCAGTACGTCGGAAACCGTATTCGGTCGTATTGTTCGATGAGATTGAGAAGGCGCATCCTGATGTATTCAACGTACTGCTTCAGGTGTTGGATGACGGACGTATCACAGATTCTCAGGGACGGACAGTGGACTTTAAGAATACGATTTTAATCATGACCTCCAATATTGGTTCCTCATATTTGCTGGAAGGAATCCAGGAGGACGGCAACATCAGTCAGGAAGCACAGAATCTGGTCAATCAGGACCTGCGGGGACATTTTCGTCCGGAATTTTTGAACCGTCTGGATGAAATCATTTTATTTAAACCATTGACAAAAGACAATATCGGTAATATTGTAGAATTGTTAATGAAGGAACTGAACAAACGACTGAATACCCAGGAACTTTCTATTGAGCTTTCTGCGGCAGCCAAAGAATATGTGATCGAAGGCGGTTACGATCCGGTGTATGGAGCTCGTCCGTTGAAGCGGTTTATCCAGAAACACGTGGAAACACTGACTGCAAAACTGATCCTGTCAGGCAATGTGGGAACAGGGACTGTGATTTTGATTGACGTTATCGATGGAAAACTGGAAGCAGTCATCAGACCGGAGGTAGAAATAGTATCATGATACCAAGTGATCCCGTCATGTTGTTAAGTTATGTCAATACGCAGTTGCGAGATTTTTACCCCTCCCTGACGGAATTTTGCGAGGAACAGCAGATATCCGAGGAAGAGATTAAAGGGAAATTGCTTGACATCGATTACACGTATGATGAAACATTGAACAAATTTATATAGCATGTTTTTAGAAACCACGGCAGATATCCGAAATTATCATCTGACGTGGTTTTTCTATTCATTTGTGAAGATGAAAATATTGTTTTATTAAGCGTGGTCTGCTTTAAGAAATAGGTATACATCAAGTATGGGCCAGATGTCGTTCTAACAACATTTTTTATTTAAAAACAGATATTTAGCACAGGTCACAGCGAAATTGTATTTTGATATAATAGTTCTGAAATAGATGATTGCAATGCAAGTTTGAAGTAGTAGTAAAAATGGTTCAGTTAAGGTGTGTACTGTAGAAACAGAGGAGACATCCATTTATTACACTGCTGAGAACACAGAATGAGGAATTATTTATGAAAAACTTTAAAAAAACAAAAATTAAAAGGGAATTATCCAGGACCAGTGTTAGAATTATTACTGTTTTGGCTGTATTTTTATTACTTATTATATTAGCGCAACGATTGATTTGAGTGAATCAAAAAGATATTTCTTTGCTCTATGGAAGTGTTATGGATAAAGATTACAGAAACCACGGCAGATATCCGAAATTATCATTTGACCGTGGTTTTTGCTACTTGTTTGTGAATCTATTGTATATGGTTGACAAGAATTTTTTATTTCTTTAAAATAATAGCCGTATCAAAGTTTGATTGAAAATAGGATGGGTTTCACAAGCTTTTATAAGTCAGAAGAAAATAAAAAATTTATCATAAAAGCTGAAATATATGATATAGTTAAAAGAACAGCTTTGGTTGTTTGGTGAGACAGCAGATGAGGGGATGAATCCCGCAAGGCCTTATGAAGAAATTACAGTGTGGAGGTGGCCCATGTGTGAGAAGGAAGAGGCAGTGGCGTATAAAAGTTTCGCCCAGGTCTATGATTTATTTATGAACAATGTACCGTATGAAGAATGGTGCGGGTATCTGACAGGACTGCTTGAAGAATATGGGATTTTGGAGGGACTTTTGTTGGAACTGGGGTGCGGAACCGGGAGTATGACGGAGTTGCTGTCCCAAAAAGGATATGATATGATCGGCGTGGATAATTCTGAGGACATGCTGGAGATTGCAATGGATAAACGGGTGGACTCCGGGCATGATATTTTATATCTGCTGCAGGATATGCGGGAGTTTGAGCTTTACGGTACCGTCCGGGCGGTCATTAGTATCTGTGATTCTATGAATTATATTCTGGAGGAAGAAGATCTTCTGCAGGTGTTCCGGTTGGTGAATAATTATCTGGACCCGGGCGGATATTTTATCTTTGACCTCAACACGATTTACAAATATGAACAAATCGGGGAGTCTACGATTGCGGAAAATCTGGAAGAAGCCAGTTTTATCTGGGATAACTTTTATGATGCAAAAACACAGATCAATGAGTATGAATTGGCGATTTTTATTCCCGAAGGTGAGGAAGGATTATATCGGAAATATGAAGAATTCCACGAACAGCGTGGATATGATCCTGAGGTCATACGGCATCTGCTGGAAGAAGCAGGTATGCGGTTTGTGGCAGCTTATGATGCATTTACCCGGAATCCGGTGCGGCCGGACAGTGAAAGAATTTATGTAATTGCCCGTGAATCGGGAAAATAGTAGGCAATCACGAATCTCTAAACCGACTCCGGAAGAGTTTCGCAATCGCTGAGGAACAATAAAATGGAAGGGAAGTAACGAAAGATGGATTATATCGTAAGAGCGACGGCAGCAGGAGGTCAGATCCGTGCGTTTGCTGCGACAACGAAAGAACTGGTGGAGACGGCAAGAGCAGATCACAATACAAGTCCGGTGGCAACGGCAGCGCTGGGCCGTCTTTTGACAGCAGGAACCATGATGGGTGTCATGATGAAGGGAGATAAGGATATTCTGACTTTGCAGGTACGGGGTGACGGACCGATGAAAGGCATCACAGTAACTGCTGATTCCAAAGGAAGAGTGAAGGGATATGTGTTGAATCCGGAAGTCCTGATTCCTGCAAACAGTTACGGAAAATTGGATGTAGGAGGAGCAATAGGACAGGGTTATCTTCAGGTTATCAAGGATCTGGGGCTGAAGGAACCGTATTCGGGACAGGTGCAGCTTCAGACCGGGGAAATTGGGGATGATCTGACTTATTACTTTGCTACCAGTGAGCAGGTTCCTTCCTCCGTAGGGCTTGGCGTGTTAATGGAGAAAAATAATACTGTGAAGCAGGCAGGCGGTTTTATTCTTCAGCTGATGCCGTTTACGGAGGAAGCAGTGATTGAAAAACTGGAACAGAATCTGGCGCGTGTTACATCGGTTACGTCCATGCTGGAGGAAGGCTGTACACCGGAGATGATTCTGGAACGGCTTCTGGAGGGGATGGATGTGGAATTTAACGATACGATTCCGGCAGACTTCTATTGCAACTGTGACAAACAGCGGGTTGCAAAGGCTTTGATCAGTATCGGAAAAGAGGAATTGGAGAATATCATCAGAGACGGTGAGCCCATCGAATTGAAATGTCATTTCTGCAGCAGCAGTTATACATTTGATCTGGAGGAACTGAAAGAACTTCTGGAACTGGCACGCGGATAATAAGAGAGGTAAAACATGAGACAGGGATTTGTGAAAGTAGCGGCAGCAACACCGAAGATACTGGTTGCCGATTGTGTGGAGAATGCACGGTTGATTGTGGAAAAGATCAGGGAGATGGAGCAGGGCGGTGCAAAAGTCATGGTATTGCCGGAGTTGTGTCTGACTGGTTACACGTGCAGTGATCTGTTCTGGCAGGAGCGGCTGTTGGAAGAGGCGAGGGAGCAGCTTGCCTGGATTGCAAAACAGACAAAAGAAGTAGATGCGTTGATTTTCCTGGGGCTGCCCTGGGAGGAGCAAGGAAAGCTGTACAATGCGGCAGCCGTTCTGAATCATGGGGAAGTGTTGGGAATTGTGCCGAAGAAGCACCTGCCTAATTATAACGAATTTTATGAGAAACGTCATTTTGCAGAGGGGATGGAGCGTGTACACGATACGGAATTTGCGGGGAAAGAGGTGCCGTTCGGCATGAACCTGCTCTTTCGCTGTGCACAGATGAAGCACCTGATCGCAGCGGCGGAGATCTGTGAGGATCTGTGGGCGCCGAATCCGCCAGGTACGGCTCATGCACTGGCAGGGGCCACGCTGCTTGTGAATCTTTCTGCCAGTGATGAGATGACAGGCAAGGACTCTTATCGGAGAAACCTTGTGAATGCCACGGCTGCCCGTTTGGTGTGTGCTTATATTTATGCCACGGCGGGAGAGGGAGAATCCACCACAGATTTGGTTTTCGGAGGACAGAATCTGATCAGTGAGAACGGTACCCTATTGGCAGAATCCAGACGTTTTGAGAATGGGACAGTATTTGCAGACATTGATGTGAACCGTCTGAACAGTGAACGACGCAGGATGACCACGTATCCTGCACAGAATCCGGAAGAGTATGTGACCGTGGAGTTTTCACTGAAGACAGAGGAGACAAAACTGCAGCGCCGATTTGATCCCCAGCCTTTTGTGCCATCTGACCTTGCACAGCGGGAGGAACGTTGTGATGAAATTTTGAATATCCAGGCAATGGGATTGAAAAAACGTCTGGAGCATACGAAATGTGAGTGTGCGGTGATTGGAATTTCCGGCGGACTGGATTCTACACTTGCGCTTCTTGTTACGACCAGAGCTTTTGACCTGCTGGAGATGGATCGCTCTAAGATTCTGTGTGTCACCATGCCATGTTTTGGTACGACGGACAGAACCTACAAAAACGCCTGTGAACTGACCAGAACGATCGGAGCCGCTTTGAAAGAGGTGGACATTAAAGAGGCAGTGACACTGCATTTCCGGGATATTGGACAGGATATGGAGAAGCATGATGTGACCTATGAGAATGGTCAGGCGAGGGAGCGGACACAAATCCTGATGGACCTTGCAAACCAGAGAAATGGTATGGTAATCGGAACCGGCGACTTATCGGAACTTGCACTTGGATGGGCAACTTATAACGGGGATCATATGTCTATGTATGCGGTAAATGCTTCGGTTCCAAAGACATTGGTACGTCATCTGGTTCGCTATTACGCAGACACCTGCCAGGACGAGAAGCTTTCCATGATTCTTAAGGATGTGCTGGATACTCCGGTAAGTCCTGAGTTATTACCTCCGAAGGATGGTGTGATTTCCCAAAAGACAGAAGATCTGGTGGGACCGTATGAACTGCATGATTTTTACCTGTACTATATGCTGCGTGTGGGCTATGAACCAGCGAAGATTTACCGGATTGCAAAACGGGCATTTCAGGGTGTGTACAATGATGAGACGATCCTGAAATGGCTGAAGAAGTTCTACTGGAGGTTTTTCTCGCAGCAGTTTAAGCGTTCCTGCCTTCCGGATGGCCCGAAAGTGGGATCGGTTGCAGTTTCGCCGAGGGGCGATTTAAGGATGCCCAGTGACGGCTGTGTCCGTGTCTGGATGAAGCAGTTGGAAGAATTATAGACATGTCAGCTAGTTTTAAATAGGGAGAGAAGAGATGTTTTGTCAGAATTGCAGTGCAGAGAATGCAGAGGATGACAGATTTTGCTGCCAATGCGGAAGTCCTTTGAGGGTAGAAGAACAAGAAAGCGGTATTGAAAAAAGACATACGGGAAGGACGATCGCGTTTATTCTGGCGCTTGTTTTGGGAATTATGGCAGCTGCCTGTGGAATTTTCTGGCTGGTGGGACAGAGAATTCCACAGGCAGGAACAGAGATACAAAAGGAATATGATCAGACAGCGGAGAGAGAAACAGACAGTCAGGAAAGTGACTTACATACATCTACAGAAAAAGTAGTGCATTCTGAAAAATGGGGTTTTTGATCCGTATTATAATGATGTTGGGGTCAAAAGGTATTTTGCCCCCTATGATACACGGATTGCTC
>OLGD01000091.1_pt1 | contig 166176 bp, 136 predicted proteins | sample 1605311 | NCBI WGS metagenome assembly OLGD01 (sample SAMEA3888917, study PRJEB22519) | human gut metagenome | biome: human gut; feature: human-associated habitat; material: faeces | place: Denmark | collected 2010 | reverse complement strand
CGATCTCTACATCAAATTTTGCGGTGATATTATCCATCGCGCCGGTCTCCGCTGCCGACGCGGTTGTCGGTAGCAGCGTCAGCACCATGCAGCATAGGAGCAGGATACTAAGTATTCGTTTCTTCATATTTTATTACCTCCGTTTTCGTGTATATCTGCTCAGTCAAGAGCGGTGATTGTAACAGAGCCTCTGAATGAAAGCAGATAGGTCTTGTAATCACCTTGCTCCAGCGAAAATTTAAGTTCAACATCGTTTTTCGCACCGGTAAGGTCATATATTCTGTTGAAGCAGAGAGAATTTGATCCCCTGCTGCTTTGTTCTATCAGTGTAATATATCTGCAATAGTTATCATCGTAACCGTCAGTCATCCGAACAGAATGATATCCGCTTTTATCATTTGTGCTTGCATTGACCATGCCGCTTACACACACACTGTAGGTATGTCCTTTTTTCAGCCTGAGTGTTGTTCCGTTGTACGATATAAGCCCGCCGCGGTTATGCATTTCCCGATAGTACAAGGGAACTGCACCGTCTGAAAGATGGGTTGACGGTACATACCCCTCTCCGCAAAAATATCCCGAACAGCTACCGTTCTGACCGGGGTCGCCCTTGTCGCCTTTGTCGCCCTTATCTCCCTTGTCTCCCTTTTCGCCGGGGTCACCTTTGTCGCCCTTATCACCCTTTTCGCCGGGGTCACCTTTGTCGCCCTTATCACCCTTTTCGCCGTCAACACCGTCGGCTCCGTCTTTTCCGTCAGAACCGTTTTGTCCGTTTATACCGTCCTTGCCGTCGGCTCCGTCTCTGCCGTCGATTCCGCCTTTTCCGTTTATACCATCCTTGCCGTCAGCGCCGTCTATGCCGTCGGCACCTTTCAATGCGGTAAGGTCGTACAGGTTCAGCCATATTTCGTCGCCGACATAATGCCATTGCAGGGTGTTTTCGCTTACACGGAATTCCGGCGTTTTTCCGTTTGCCCCGTCCTTACCGTTCTGTCCGGCGGGGCCTGTAATATCGGCTATCGCAACAAGGTTTTGCCACTCATCGCCCTCGTAACGCCACTGTATGTGGGTTTCGGCTCGCTGCACCTCTATGCTTTTGCCGTCAATTCCGTCCTTTCCGTCCTTTCCGTCGGAGCCGTCTTTACCGGGGGCGCCGTTAATACCGTCTTTTCCGTCGGAGCCGTTCAGACCGTTCATTCCGTTTTCTCCGGCAGCCCCCTGCAGCTCGGAAAGGGCCACCAGGTCGTGCCAGTCGGTTTCATTGCTGTATTTCCACTGGATCGCCGTGCCGTTATTGCGCACCTCCGGCAGTGCGGTGTCGTTGGTTTTTGCCGCCTTGCTCCATCCTATGGCAAGCACGCTGCAAAGCACCAATAGAGCGGCGCAAAGCGCCGAAAGTGTACCTGTGATTAGTTTTTTCCCTGTCTTCATCTTCTTTCCTCCGTTCGGAATTGTTTATCACGGCGGAATTTTGCGCCGCTGCCCACGCCGTAAATCAGCGGCGTGATGACCGTATAAGGAATGCCGATCTTAGGCTCCAGCCGCTTGGCGTACTCGGTATAGCATTCGTTCACTCCCTCAAAGAATTTCTTGCCGTGCTTCTTCGCGGTCCAATAAGGCACTTCCTTCACAAACCGGACAACATCCTTCGGGTCGGTGGGTGCCATCTCCATAAAGTCGTCCTCAACCTTTTCCATCATTTCGCGTCTGCGTTCATTGTGCTGTTGCTCAGTTGTTTTCGTGTTGCTTCGCTCATTTATAAACACCGACCGTTCGGTTATTATTAGTATAGCATAGAATTGTGATAATTTCAAGAACTGCTCGAGATTTTGATGTCTAATTTTCAACCTGTATAAAATTTTCAAAGTTCTTTCATTTTAGCCCTGACTTTTTATTTGCAGGCTGTGTATTAATATATGGATTATTTTATATTTTCTATACTTAACAAAAAACCCCGGACATCAGTCCGGGGTCATTATAATTTCAAAATTTTCTATTTTTCTTCTGTCTCTGATTCTGCTTCTGTTTCAGCTTCTGCTGTTGTCTCTTCTTCTGACTTTTTATCATCCTTGGCATCTGATGAACCATAGTCTTCGAGGCTGCCGCTTACTTCATATGTGTAACCGTCGTACTCACCTACAACTTCTGATATAAGTTCATCAAACATAGTCTTCTGGTCGCCGTATCCATAGAATGACGTCCAGCTGTCTTCCACATTTGAATATCCTTTGAGGCTGAACCATGATGTATCAAGTTCCTGTTTTCCGTCGGAACGGTTGATTACCGATCCCATCTTAACCGGAAGATAGATGGTTGCCGGTTTAAGATCTTTGTCATTGAATGTGATGGTTGCCGTATAAACTGCATAAAGCTCATTGTATGTCTTGGCTTTATAATCTTCCTTGGTATATACAAGATATGCGCCTGCATATTCAATATTAGAGAGCTTATTGCTGCTGTATGAATAGCTGCTCTTGATTTCCTCGACTGCGTTATCCTTCACTGTGGCCATCATATCATCATTGATATCCTCAATCTTGGTTATATATGTGTCCACATCATCCTTGGTTACGGTGTATTCCTTGGTAGTCTCTTTAATCTTGATACCGTAATTTTCAAGGTAAAATGTCTGATAATATTCATCAATTGATAATGTAATTTCGTCACCTACGGAAAGATTGTATGACGGTGAAGCACTGATCCAGAGATCCTTTACATGGCTGTCTTTGGATGTATTTTCAACATCAACGCTCGCATTTCCGTCAAGACCGCTGAATTTAAGTTCTACCGAATCAAATATATCAACTTCTTTAACAGAATCAAGGTCTTCTACCTCTACTTCATATGAATCAAATTTGATAATTACGTCTGCGGCTTCTACTTTATCTTCATCATAATCCGCATCGATGGTAATCGTGTCACCATTGGAAAGTTCGCTTGATTTGTCAACAGTAAGGCTTATTGCGTAATACACTGCCGAAGCCTTATTCTTGATTCTGTCGCTTGCGCTCTTTTCAGTCTTGCCCATTGCTTTAAGAGTTGCTGCATAGAAATCATCATAATTAAGCTCAACTTTGGCTGTGCCCATAGTATCATATCCGTCGAATTCGACTTCAATATAGCTTTTAAGATCTATTGTCTTACGTTCGATTTCTTTTTTATGTTTAACATTCTTAACAATAATAATGGCTGCCACAGCTGCAATAATTGCAACCGCAACTGCTACGGCAATGATTATTATAAGCTTCTTATTAACCGGTTTCTTTTCCTTCGGCTGTACAGGCGGCACCGGTGCTCCCTGCGGCATTGCATATCCGTTAGGTGCTCCGTAATTCATCTGTCCCTGTGGTACTCCGTTGAAATCCGGCTGCGGCTGTCCCTGTGGTACTCCGTTAAAGTCCGGCTGTGGCTGTCCCTGCGGTACTCCGTTAAAATCCGACTGTGGCTGTCCCTGAGGTATGTTGTTAAAGTCTGCCTGAGGTTCTCCCTGAGGTATGTTGTTAATGTCTCCCTGCGGTGCATTATTAATGTCTGCTGCCTGCGGTGTTTCTAATGGGCTTCCGCATTTAAAGCAGAATTTAGAACCTGCATTGTTCTCTGCTCCACAATTTTTGCAAAATGGCATATGTGAATCCTCCTTTTATATCCAGTTTAACAAAATAAACTGATAACATCTTACATCATTCGAGTTATTTCGTCAATAATAAATGTCCGTCGAAGTGCTATACCACACTCGACGGACACTCATAAATCCAATTCAGGTTGTTATGAATGTGTTGTATCTGAATCTGCGCAGCCGGCGTTCCATCCTGACAGCATTGTCAAGGTTTCTGAATGCACCGACCTGTACTTTATAGAGATTGTCAGAATAGATTATAAATGCAGGAAATCCGTCCGCCAAAGCCGAATTAAGCAGACGCTCGGCATTTTCCCTGTTTCGGAAAGCTCCTATCTGGACACGGTAAAGCTTACTGCAGTCGCATACATCATCCGGCTCATCTTTAATCTCCTCAAACTGTGCATACGGATCATCCGGTATATCGCCGGTAGTTCTGACCGGGACAGCAGAAACTGTATCATAATTTATAGTTGTTAATATCCCGGCCGCGATTGCATTGGCGATTGCATCAAAATCATTATCAAACTTCGCATTATCTTTATCGTTGTTAATAAATCCTGTCTCAATAAGGACCGCCGGCATCCTGGTTCGTTTGAGCACAACGAGATTGGGGCGCTCAACTATTCCGAGATCCTTAAAACCTTGTTCTACAAGATTTTCCTGAATGTTGCGGGCTAATTTTTCTTTCTCTCCTCCATTACTGTATATTAAAGTCTGTGCGCCGGAAGCGGTATTGGGATTCTCTCCGGAATTTCTGTGAAATGACACAAAATAATCCGCTCCTGCATCATTGGCATCCGTGGCTTTTTTGAACGGAGTCTCATATATATCATCTGTTCTCGTATACACCACATCTACGCCCTTATTTTTAAGGATATCTCCAACGGCGAGGGCAAGCCTTAAATTATCGTCTTTTTCGTTACGGCCATTGTATACAGCACCCGGATCACTGCCGCCGTGTCCTGCATCTAAAGCAATCAGCATACTTTCTACCATCCTTTATATGTGATAACACATAAATTTATGATATAAAGTATGCTGAATATGATTAATCGTGATTATTTAAATACACCTAAGAGCCAGAGAGCGAGTAAAATTACCGCGATGCTTATTACCACCTTAATGACTGCGTTGATTATTATTTTACGTTTCTGTCCGGATGTTCTGATATCCTGTCTTAAATCACTCATAGATTACACCCTTTCGTATTTTACAAACTCATAGATGATATCAAAATAAGTTCTCTCGTCGCTGGTCTCTGTAATCTTCCAGCCCTCTTCCTTATCAAGATCCGGGAAATGTGCATCTGCCTGATATGCATAATCTACTTTCGTTATATGTGCTGTGCTGCATAAAGGAAGCATCTGTCTGTAAATTGATTCGCCGCCTATAACATACACATCATCATCCGCATAATCCCTGACTGCTTCTACTGCTTCATCAATACTATGTACAACAACAGCTCCCGGAACGCTGTAATTCATATCAGATGTGATAACCACATTCAATCTGTTCTTAAGCGGTGATTTATTAGGGAAACTTTCAAGAGTCTTTCTGCCCATGATAACCGCCTTGCCAGTTGTCGTCTCGCGGAACCATTTCTGGTCCTCCGGAATACGTACGAGAAGTTCATTCTTATATCCGATTGCCCAATTTCTGTCTACTGCTGCTATTAAATTCATATTACATATCCTTCCCAAAATCAGATTGCCACAGGAATGTTAAGCACCTGCGGGCCTGTTATATAATTATCAAGTGAGACATCATTACGCGTAAACTGATAAAAATCATGTACATCCGGATTCAGATGGAATGTCGGAGCGTCATACGTCTCTCTTTTTATAAGTTCTTCTATTATAGGTATATGCCTGTCATAGATATGTGCATCGGCAATTACATGTACCAGTTCTCCGACATGCATATCACACGCCTGTGCTATCATATGTACTAATACAGCATATTGGACCACATTCCAGTTACCGGCCGCAAGAATGTCCTGCGAACGCTGGTTGAGAATGGCATTAAGCATAAGCTTGTCATCACCCTTTTTCTGGGTTACATTAAAAGTCATACTGTATGCACACGGGTAAAGATTCATTTCATGCAGATCCTGATGTACATAGATATTCGTCATGATCCTGCGGCTGAACGGATTATTTTTTAAATCATATAATACACGGTCAACCTGATCCATCATGCCTTCCTTATACTGATGTCTGACGCCAAGCTGGTATCCGTACGCCTTACCGATTGAACCGTCCTCATCAGCCCATGAATCCCAGATGTGGCTATGAAGATCATGAATATTATTGGACTTCTGCTGCCATATCCATAATATCTCGTCCGTTGCGCTCTTAAGTGCTGTCTTGCGTAAAGTGATTATAGGAAATTCCTTACTTAAATCATATCTGTTGACTACGCCGAATTTCTTGATTGTATAAGCCGGAGTTCCGTCTTCCCAATGTGGTCTTACTTTCTCGCCTTCCGTGCTCACACCGTTCTCAAGAATGTCCTTGCACATATCAATAAAAACTTTATCTGCGTAACTCATCATTATCTCCTTCTACCGTATCTTATCTGCAATCTCTACCGGAGCATATGCCTTAACCGCAATGCCTTCCGCCGTATATTCCTCACTTAAGAGTTCTCCGTATTTTCTTATCAGCGATATCTTGCCGGCTTCACTGTAATCGAAAACTCTTTCAATATATACTTTATTCTCACGCAGGACTTCTTCAATGACTGCTTTAAGCTTATCAAGCCCGTCACCGTGCTTTGCGGAAATTCTGACCGTATGTTCCGCTCTTAAATCCTTAGCGTGTATTCCTTCAATAATCCTGTCAGTCTTATTAAATGCCGTAATTACCGGTTTATCGGATGCTCCGAGTTTGTCAAGCGTATCATATACTGTATACATCTGTGCATCCATATCGGGGTTGGAAGCATCGACCACATGAATAAGCATATCCGCATATACCGCTTCCTCAAGTGTACTCTTAAATGCATCCACAAGCTGATGCGGCAGCTTACTGATAAATCCTACCGTATCCGTAAGAAGAACCTCCTGCCCGCTTTCAAGCGTAAGACTGCGTGTCGTCGGGTCAAGTGTGGCAAAAAGCTTATCCTCTTCCAGAACATCCGCACCCGTAAGTGTATTAAGTAATGTGGACTTGCCTGCATTAGTATAACCTACGATTGCGATTACCGGAACTCCGGCTCTCTTACGCTGATTTCTGGTAAGTTCACGGTGTGTTACCACATCTGCAAGCTCTCTCTTTAACTGGGCTATGCGCTGGTGGATAAGACGTCTGTCCATCTCAAGCTTCGTCTCTCCGGGACCCCTGGTTCCTATTCCGCCTCCCAGTCTTGAAAGCGAACTTCTGAGTCCTACAAGTCTCGTCGCACGATATTTAAGCTGCGCCAGTTCAACCTGTATCTTACCCTCACCCGTATTCGCTCTTGCCGCAAAAATATCAAGTATTACAAGTGTCCTGTCCATAATCTTGACTTCAAGTGCCTCTTCCAGATTCGCCATCTGTGCCGGGCTCAGCTCATCATCACATATAATACCCGTTGCATCATACATATATATGGCATCACGGATCTCTTCTATCTTGCCCTTACCGACATATGTTCCCGGATGAATGGCTTCCCTGTTCTGTATTATCCGCGTCACAGTGACTGCTCCGGCTGTCGATGCAAGTTCTTCAAGTTCATCAAGCGAACGATCCGTATTATCATCATCCGACTGCCTGACCGCCACCAGTATAACTCTTTCTTCCGTCTGCTTTGTCTCTACCAAATCATTCACCTCAATAAGGTATCACTACCTTGTCATCAAAAAATCATATTCTTTACGTGCCGCTCTATCATTAGGATATGATTTAAGATATTCCTCAAAAGCATCTCTTGCCTTATCGTAATCATGCTTATATTCATAACATACAGCCTGATTATACATAAGACCCTGCATCGCGTCACTGTCGCCAAGTTCTATCCCCGTCTCAATATATACAAGTGCATTGGCGTATTTGCCACGGTTAATCAGATATGCGCCATACTGGTTATATATGAATGCATCATTAGGATGCTTTCCGAGATATTCCTGATAAAGCTTATCGGCATCGGCATAATTCTCCATAGCCTCGTATGTCATGGCAAGATAATATGCCGCCTCGTTATTGCCATCCTTATACTCAGATTCAAGATATTCAACTGCCTTATCATAGTCACCGAGGTTATAATAAGTCTTGCCAAAAAGAAGATTATCCTTCTTATCCTTGTCAAGAAGACGTCTTAAATACGATTCCGCCCTCTCCGTATAACCACCGTCCTTCAGGTTCGTATACATATTACAGTATGTTTCATAATTATCGCTTTCATAATCAAGGGATTTCTCATAATCAAGAACTGCATCATTCTCATCCTGAAGTTTGATATATGCACATCCTCTTAAAAAATACAATTCCGCTTTATCTGATTTGGAGGCACTTTCTATAAGCTTATCATATGTATCCACCGCACCCTGATAATCGCCCTGTATATACTGGCATGAGGCATAATATTTGAGTGAATCCGTCCTGACCTGGCCGGACTTATCCGAAAGTGACACCGCTTTATCAAAAGCTTCCATTGCGTCAGTATACTCACCGTTCCTGTAGTATACCACGCCCTTTCCCCTGTATGCATCGGCGCAATCCTGATCCAGCTCTATCGCACTGTCAAAAGAAGCCTGTGCCTCATCATATTTCAGAAGTTCAAGCTGTGTCATTCCAAGGCTTACCAGATATGCCGTATTATTCGAATCAGCCTCAACCGCCTGTTTAAAATATCCGGCTGCCTTATCATAATCAGCCTCATTAAAACATTCCATTCCATTCTTATAATTCTTGTTAGCCGCTGCGTTGCATCCTGTAAGCACAACCGCAGAAACTGCACCTATAAGCGCAGCATTTATAATAAAACGCATTCTCATCGTATGTTCTCCCGCATAATGTAGTAAAAATTATTATAAAGTGGAACCCGTCCACGTAACTTTCCTTATTGATTGTATCATAGTGTTAAGGCTGCAACAAGAGTTAAATTTAAGTATTTTGGACTTCATCTTCTACTATATGATACTTATTTACAACCCTTGCCAATTTCTTCCCGACCGCCTGCGAAAGCACGGCAAGAAATATAACATTAGATACTGCATAAATAACCGTATACGGAACTGCCGACACGATTGCAGCACCGTAATAAGCCCATGACCATCCGCCAACAGCCCATATAACGGTATATATATCCATGAGAAATGAGAAAGCTATTCCGGCCGCAACAGCATATATCATAAGCGCAATCCTGCTTTTTTGAAGTTGTTTACCAGACAGGCCTGCCACCAGGCCGATAATTCCCCATACAAGCATCTGGAATGGGGTCCACGGTCCCTGTCCAAAGTAACAGTTCGATATAAGTGCCGAAAGCGCGCCGCAGATAAAGCCGGCATCTGCACCGAGATACATTCCGCAAAGAACGACCACCGCGGTAACGGGTTTAAATCCCGGAAGTGCGGCAAATACAAATCGTCCTGCGACACTCATTGCCGTCATCACTGCTATCAACGCTATTTTTCTGACATCCATCTTGCGATGTTCCATTATTACAAAACCTGCAGCACACGCCGCAATCACAACGCATACTACAATCAAAGCCATTGTTTTCATACTATATTTTACCTGTCATCCTGAGTAATATCATTTCTGTTGTAGTATAGAATATATTATCCGCACAGAATTCATGCGGTTTTTTATCACACACGATATTTCCATGTGACATCAGAAGCATCCTGTCCGATATTCCGGCCGCAAATTCTATATCATGAGTTATAATAAATATGGCATGCCCGTTTTCTTTAAGTTTGACAAGGCGGTCTGATATTTTCTCTTTCTCATAATAATCAAGTCCCTTGGTCGGTTCATCAAGTATCACCGCCTCCGGATCGGTCTTAAGTACCATATCAAGTGCGGCAAGCTGTTTCTCGCCACCGCTTAAATCGTATGGATGCACGCCGTTATAGTCATCTTCCGTAAAGTGAAGTGTCACATCCTGAAAAAGCATTCCTATGTTCCTGTTCTTCCCGTATACTTTCACCTTGCCTGAATATGGTTTCAGTAAACCGCATGCAATCAGCGCAAGCGTGGATTTGCCGCAGCCGTTCTCTCCGAGAAGAGACACAATGCTTCCGCCGGTAATTTCAAGATTCAAATCTTCTATAATCAGGCCTTTATTCCTGTCGTATCCAAATGATACATTTTTCATTTTAAGAATCACATCTTCCGAAGGCAAATCTTCCGTACGAATCTCCGGCATGCATATATCTGCGGTTTTTCCGTTCAGATGCCTTATCGCCTCCGCCTTCGTGAGTACCGGTTCGTCCGATTTTACTGCGGCAGCGCAACATGGCAGAAAACCAGCCATTTGCGGATTGCGGCACATATCATGTGCCATCTGTCTCATCGGGCCGGATTGCACAAATCCATCATTAATGAATACAACTTTGTCGGCATTTGCAAACACCCTGTCCGTTCTGTGTTCTGCCATAATTATCGTAATTCCGTACTCACGGTTAATATTACAAAGAAGATCCGCAACACGGTCCGACATAATCGGGTCCAGCATGGAACACGCCTCATCAAGTATAAGAATCTTCGGGTTGGCAGCCATGGCACATGCGATGTTAAGTATCTGTTTTTCACCGCCCGAAAGCTTATCGACTTCTTTATCAAGCATGCCGCTGATTCCAAAATACGCTGCCGTCTCAGCGATGCGCGTTCTGACATAATCTCTTGATGCATTTCCGGCCGAAGCGGCGAACTCAAGTTCAGTATATACTTTATCACACACTATCTGGTTATCCGGATTCTGCATCACATACCCGGCATCCGTTCCGGCTTTCTCCTTAAGCAGCTTTAACAACGTGGTCTTACCGCTTCCGGTCCTGCCGCATATGAGAACAAATTCGCCCTGTGCTATATCTATGCTTCCGCCTTTTAATATTTTTTTGTACCGGATGTCCTCAATGTATATATTTTCCACTTAACATTCTCCTTAATCATATATATTTCAGGTATACCAAGATAAATAAACTGTACACAGATTCTGTATCCGTGCGGCAGCAGCCACATAATCTGTGATAAAATGATAATCACCATAAGTATCACATCACGCTGTTTAAATCCGGTTCCCATGCGCGTATACATATGCCGGTCACATCCACGCATGATCATAACGTCTGCAGTGTCCATCGAATTTTCCAATGCCCATGTAAAAACCGCCGATGATATTTTTAACATTCCTGCGGTATTCTGCGTCTGCGCGGCCTTCCCGTTGATTTTAACGGCTTCTTCCACCTTCCGGAAACGCTTTATATACCTCGGAATAAGTCTGGTCACCATGGACATAAGCAACGCTGTCTTTGGCATTTTTCTTAACATTATCATTATTTTCTCACCAGTAAGCGAGCGTGAAAAAGCACCGAACCACACAACCGCAGCTGCCATCATGAGTCCCGTTACAGCGCCGTACCTGACAGCCTCAAGTGTTATTGCACGGTTATTGATAAACAACAGTTCCGTATTTCCCTGATGTGATGTGAGTGCATTCATCAATGTCATCACTAAGATAAGTACTACAGAAAAACCAACACGTCCGGCAGGGAATTTCCGTTCATAAATCCCCACTCTTATCAGACCTGTGAGCAATGCTGCGGCTGATAACAGCGGATCCATGATTACCATAAACGGCACTATGGCTGCCATGTAATATATAAAAAGCAATCCCGGATTAAAATCATCGAACCGCCTCATAGTCACCTCCGTCAGTGTATATCCACTCAACCACATCTCCTTCATGTATCTCATATGATGCGCACGACACATCGGGCATTATGCCGTTTACATAATATGTCCATCCGGACATGCTTCCGTGATCAAATTCAGCCAGACCGTCTATACTCCGGACATATATCGTTCCGGCTGTTCTGCTGCCTGTGTAATCTATATTTATTCTGTCTTCCGATACCGCCTTAAGCAGCTGGTCAAAAACCGTATCTCCGTCCGAGATATATACCTGTGTGGTGCTAAGTATAACCTCATCATAACCTTTTATTGTTATCTGTGATACATAATTGCCATTCTTTCCTGTTTTATAATGCTCGCTTACAGTCTCAAATTTGGAAAGAGATACCGCCAGTATAAGCAATGCACAGATTATGCCTGTTATCCCTGCACGTTTCAGATTTATTTTCTTAAAAGCCGCCATTATGATTATTATCATTAATAACACAATTATAATTGCAGATATAATTATGGTCTTGATTGTCCTGCCGCTTATTTCTCCGTCATTTTCACCAGAATCCGGTATGTATTCTGCGTCAGAGGTTTCTGTTTCCTTACGGTTATCCGTTGTGCTTTCTTCCGGCTGTGTTCCGCCTGATGTTGTCTCGTCATGGGCCGGTTCCGTAATGTTTTCATCAGTTGTCTCATTCTCCGTAACTTCATGAACTCCGGTAATCTCCTGCGTGTGCTCTGTTGCGGCAATACTGCCGTCACAGGAATGATGAGGCTCAGTTTTTGCCGGCTGTTCCGGTGATGGTTTCACGTCCGGCTGTGTTTCTTTCTGTACCGGTCTTGATTGAATATTTCCGTACCTGTATATAAAGGTACCGTGTTTCTCATAATTATCTGCACACACTAGTGCTCCGAGAGCCTGCGTCGTAGCAAGAGCATTGGGCTTACCATCCTTTGTGTGCGAGAATGCTCCTTTGGATGTCCGGTATCCCATAAGTGCATCAAGTACGGTGTGACCGTTCTTAATAAATCTTGTATCTGTTCTGTAATCTATATTTAAAGCGCACAATGCCATAAGCACCTGCGCAGTGCTTTCACTGTTATTTACTCCGTAACTGGCATATCCCGCATCATCCTTCTGCAGAGAGGCAAGACGCCCGACACCTTTTTGTATATTATCTTCATATCCGTATGAGCGCACTGCCGAGAGTGCCTGAAGAGCCATGGCTGTCACATCCGCATCGGAATATGCTCCGCTTAAGTTCCAGCCGCCGTCAGCCATCTGCAGGCTTACAAGGCTGTCCGCTATCTCGGTTATCCTGTCGGGTGACACATAATCATTGCTGACTGCTAACATAAGACCGTATATTGTACTCATTATGCCACCCGTTCCGGTCTTGTTGTTAATGGTATCTATAATAAAATTCCTGTCATATCCAAGACATGCTTTAACAAGTCCGATTCTCTCATAATCGGTTGCTTTAAGTTTTCCTGCCGATTCAAGATATTTGTCCAGTGCAGTATTATAAGCTTCGTAATCAACAGTAATTCCATACTGTTTCATGTATATTACAAACCAGTCCGCACCGTTTCCGGCATAAGGAATAAGACCGGAGTTGTAATACGATTCATAATCGGAAGCTCCGGCCTGTTCAATCTCATATTTCCATATATCATCTGTAACACTGCGAAAGGCACCCGCAGCATTCAGCACAAATGCCGTAACCACAAGGGTTACGGCCGTGACTGCGCTTACAATTAAGTGCTTAATTTTCATTTACTTTTTTCTCTTTGACTGCAATTACAACGGTGCATGCAGCAAATGCCGCACACAGTGCATATATCATAAGCATGGATGAATCCGCTGCTCCAACATCTCCTTTATCGTCAATGTTATCTGCTGCTTCAACAGTTACCGTGTAATCCGGTTCAAGTGCAAGTACAAGCGGTGCTCCGTTCTCTGCTGTTTTCTCTACCGCAAGCTTATGTTTACCTGCAGTAAGTTCTTTCCTGGCAATAGTGATCACTCCGTCATCACCCGTAGTATACTCTGTGTAATTCTTATCGTCCGTATACCACCTGACTGTCATGCCTGCAACCGGGTTGGTAACAACTGATGCATTCCAGTCGGCATCATATACGGTATCAGCACTTGTAAATTTGATTATGCCGTCCGCAATCTTTGAAACATCTGCCTCAGGTTTCTGGAAACCTGCACCGTAAGGATCTGCGAAATACAATACAACGCTGTCTCCGTCCTGAAGTGTTATGCCATCCATACCAACATTCGGTTCAGCTTTGTTAACCATGAGCATCCAGCCTGACATGTCGCCATGTGATCCCTCATCGATTCCGTTGAGTGATGACAGATAATTTCCATACTGGCTTTCCGTGATAGTCATTGTAATATCATCGGATGCGGCATCAAGCTCCTTTAATACATCTGTAAGTGTGGTTGAAGTTGTTTCAAATGTATCATAATAGATATTGCCTGATACGCCTTCGATTCTGAACTTAACCTTGATTGAGGCATCATCGGCCGAAACAAATGCTGCCATCATTGATACGGTAAGCATCAATGTCACAATAAATGCTGTTATTTTCTTCATTGTGTCCTCCTGTAAAAAAAATAATATAAAAGGCACCCTCAGGGTGCCTCACTAAACAGACCTGCATGAATCCACGCCGGTCCGGTTTAATGCGGTATACTTTTCCCTGCCCAAAAGTCATTCCACACGCACCTGCATACGCAGGCGCACGTACATATACGACGAGCGATCTGACTTGCAATTAATGCTTACAGTTATGGCTGTAGCTCCGGATTCACACCGGATTCTCTCCTGAATTCCTTATAAAGTGGAATTTTCTTCGTATATGTTTAAATTGTAAAATATTATCTATGCAAACAATCCGCTCTCACCAATTACCTCTGCGATATGAACAAGTTCCTCGCATGGTTTGACGAGTGCAAAACGTATGTATCCTTCTCCCATAGGTCCGAATGCCGTACCCGGTGTTCCGATAACTCCGGCCTTGTCCATCAGCGCTTCGCAGAATGACCAGGATGTATATCCTTCCGGAACCGGAAGCCATACAAACATTGTTCCGTGTGAATCGGGAACATTCCATCCTATTTTACGCAAAGCTCCAAGGAAAGAATCCCTGCGCTTCTGATATTCCATGCACTGGGCCTTAACTCCGTCGCGCGGACCGGTAAGCGCTGCTATCGCTGCTTTCTGGACCGGATATGACATGCCGAAATCATACTGGCTTCTGAGAAGCTTCAGGCTGTCAATGATTGATTTGTTACCTATACAGAATGAAATTCTAAAACCGGTTACATTAAATGATTTGGAAAGCGAGAAAAATTCAACTCCGACTTCTTTTGCTCCCGGTATCGACAGGAACGAAAAGCCCTCCCTGCCGTCAAAAATTATATCCGAATACGCATTATCGTTAATTATGAAAAAGCCATATTTCTTAGCATATTCAATCATCTTGACATACATTGATTTAGGTGCTGCCGCACCGACCGGATTGGACGGATATGACAAAACAATATATTTTGTTCTCCTAAGTACGTCCTCAGGTATATCCTCTATTACCGGAAGGAAATCATTTTCCTTGACAAGCGGGTAGTACACAATCTCGGCTTCGCCAAGATATGAACCGGCTTCAAATATCGGATATCCCGGATCCGGCAGAAGCACTACATCCCCCGGATTACATACTGCCATTCCGAGATGTCCCATACCTTCCTGTGTTCCGTGCACACCGGTTATCTCATCTGAACTTATCGTAACACCGTATCTATCCTTATAATATGATACAACCGCATCAAGCATCTGCGGCATATCCACCAATGAATATTTATAATTATCCGTATCCTGTACAGCCTCCGTCACAGCATCCATTATATGCTTTGGCGGTTTAAAATCAGGTGTTCCCACTGAAAGATTGTATATGGTACGTCCTTCTTTGACAAGCTTGTCCTTTTTCTCATCGAGGGCGGCAAATATTCCCGTTGTAAAATGTTCAAGCCTCTTGGCACATTTATATTCCATTATACTGACTTCCTTTCTGTCTCTTTTGTGATTGTACACTAAGAGCGTCCCTTTTGCAATCATCAGATTATACAAAAATAGGGACGCTCACGATAGCTTTAAACTATTTTATTATCATATATCCATACCGGACTCTTTGATATCTTCTTCCCAGTTATCATATGCAGGGTCTTCCCTGTGATCCGGAAGATTATATTTTTCCGACAGATACTTTGCAAGGTATGATGAAACTTTCTTGGCTCCGAGAAAATTAAGATGGTTACCGCCGTCTTTTGTCTCGGTCTTCCAGTCAATATTCAGTTCATCCTGCATCAGATTCATATCGAGAAATTCAAGGTCATACTCTTCTGAAATTTTCTCAATAGCATTATGCTTTGCATAAGTCCAGTTATCCGGTGACGGAACACTGACAAGAAGCAGTGTACCACCATTGGCCTCAACGAGTTCCTTGATTTTCTTAAGGTAATGCTCCGCATTTGCTCCCGTGCCTGCAACTTCATCTGTCTTCTTCATCCATTCACCGCCGTTGTACGGTTCTGTTCCCGTTCTGTAGCGGAATCCTTTAAGAAGTCCTTCGTTCTTATCAATATGTCTAAAAATCTTGAGCGGTACAAAGGTTTTCCATCTGTCATGGTACTTAAGGACAGGTACGACTCTTGAAAATGTATTCATAATTTTATCCGAATCATCCTCAGCAAGTCCTGAAAATCTGAAAAAACAATTAGTCTCCAACACAACAACCTTCGGCGACTGCGTCTTAAATGACTCCTGCAGGAGCACATATGTATCGCACAATCTCTGAAGCGATGTTCCGCAGACATATGAAGTATATCCCTGCTCCGAGTACATCTGCAACGGATTGAATGCCGAATAACTTTCACTGTCTCCTAAAAACACCAGATCCAGTGACTGTTCTGCCTCTTTGTTGAAATCTTTTGTCTTTTTATCAACTCCGACCGCATTATATACATCACTTTTTGGTTTCAATACAATCGATGTCACGGCAAGTATTATGGCAAGTCCTGTCATAAACCCAACCGCACGCAGAATCTTCTTTAACATATCTTAACCCTTTCTACAGGTTAGTATCCGGCATAAATAAGGTCAACCGCTGTATAACCGCTTCCATATGCGCCGAAAATAATCACAAGCATAATCGCCGCATACCAGAATACCCATCTCGCCGGAATAACCCAGCCCGATACTTTACGTCTAATCTCTATGTTTTTCTCTTTAAGTGCACCGACAATCGTCACAAGAATAATACCTACAGCGACAACCGGTATATCATATCTGTCCATCTTAAGCTGGAATATGCTTGATGTAAGTTTACTGATGTGGAAGTCTGTAAAAATTCTTCCGAACATCTTAAATCCATCCTTAAGCGAAGCCGCATTGAAGAAAAGTTCTCCAGTAACAACTATTATGAAAAGCTTGATTGCGCGGAAAATTCTGAATCCGATGCTCTCCATATTTATGTGTAATTTCTCGGTAAGTTTCTTAAGCGGTTCTTCAAGTATATTTTCTATGAAAATAAGTACAAAATAGTACATTCCGTAGAAAATAAATGTCCAATTGGCTCCATGCCACAATCCGTTACTCAGCCATACACAGAACAATGCTGCCGTAGGCGCCACGAATTTGCTGACATTACGTCCGCATCTTTTCTTAACCTTCTTGGCAAAATTCTTTACCGGTTTGGCAAGCGATACCGGGTAGAATATATAATCCTTAAAGAACGTACCAAGTGTAATATGCCATCTGCGCCAGAAATCACCGGCATTTTTGGCAAGGAACGGCTGTCTGAAATTCTCAGGCAGTGTAATTCCGAAAATCTGGCCGCTTCCGATTACAATATCCATACATCCCGAAAATTCCATATACAACTGGGTCACATAACAAATTGCACCAAAAAGTGCAATCGAACCGTCAAGATTGGCATAATTGCCAAATATGTATTTAATGGTCGGATATATTCGGTCCGCAACTACTATTTTCTTAAACAATCCCCAGAGTATTCTCTGGTAACCGAATTTAAGGTTATCAAACTTAATGGATTCGCCTGAATAAAGTGCGTCCGCTGTCTCATGGAATCTCGCAATCGGTCCTTCCATCGTCTGTGGGAAAAAGCTCAGATAAAGTGCAACTTTGGCAAAATTATGTTCAGCTTTCTGTGTTCCCCTGTACACATCTGTAAGATATGATATAATCTCAAGTGTGTAAAACGAAAGACCGATAGGAATCATAAACCTGATTGGTTTATATGTCCAGTCAACTTTAAAAATATTAAGTATATCGGACAATGTCTGTCCGAAAAAATTAGTATATTTAAGTACAACGAGCACCGCAAGGTTTAATAAAATACCCAATGCAAGCACGCGTCTTTTTTTCTTGGTAACAAGCTTATTGCTAAGTCCGCCCGGATTAAGAGCAATCTTCTCAAGCCACAATCCTATAAAATAGGTAATAAGTGAAGCACAAACCAGATATATAATCAGTTTGCCGCTGAACAGCCAGAAAAATACAATATCCGCTGCCAATATCACGGCAAATCTGATTTTCTTAGGAAATACCTGGTAAAGAAGAATGACAATAGGCAAAAAGACAGCAAAATAAGCTATCGTATGGTATGCCATTATCTTACTCCTCTTCTTTAAGTCTGCAAATCATCTTCCAAAGACTTTCTGCTGAGTTGAAATTCTCTGCTACAAGTTCTGCCGGTGATACTTCAATATCGAATGCATCCTCGATTTCAGACACAAGTGATAATATTCCGAATGAATCAAGAATATGATCATCAATAAGTGTCTTACAATTAGCATAATCAACGCCCGGCTGAATATCCTCCAGAATCTCTAATAACTCTTCCATCTTTATCCCTCCATCTGTGAATTTATAACATCGGTTCCCATCGGCTTACGCGCAACGGTAAAACCGCTATTATCTGAATAAAATACTATCTGCGGCAGTTCCCTGCTTAAGAAAAGTGCCATACATTCGGTAACCGAATAAGCTCCGCAGCTTTCAAATACGAAGAAATCTCCCTTGCTTATATCGGTAAATTCGATGCCTCTTAAGATTACATCATTAACCGTACACAGTGACCCACATATGTTCCACGGCTTTGGTTCTGAATTATTCTCTGAGACAAGCTTCATATGCGGTTTCTTCATTCCCATACTCTGTCCGTAGTAATTAAGCTGATGGATTCCTCCGTCCACTATTGCATAATTAACTCCGTCAGTATGCTTAACATCCATTACAGATGTAATATAGTATCCGCAGCATGTAGCAATGTATCTGCCCATCTCTATAGTAATATGACGGAAGTTCACTATTTTGTCAAGCAAATCCGCCAATTCATCAAGCTCACCGGCCTCATCCACAGGCTTATCGCTCTCGAAATAAGTAACCGGAAGTCCCGGTCCGTACTCGAGTTCTTTAAGTTCAAATCCGTATTTGTCCTTCAGTTCTCCGGCATATTCATCAAGCATGGCAAGTTCCTTTTCCACTTTGGAGAGCTTCTTCTGCGTACCTGAATAATAATGAAGTCCGTATAACTCAAGATGTTTGTCATCCGCAATCTCAGATGCGATATGTTCAAACATATCCTTGTCAACACCGAACTGGTTGCCGCTTGAAAGCCTTATGATAACTTTAATATCGGTCTGCTGTTCGGCACATACCTTTGAAAGTATATCATAATGTTCCTCAGATTCAATGGTAAAAATACCCTTTCCTCCGGAAAGCTTCATGATTCTGTCCATGGACTCATGTGTCTTATTGACTCCCGACACCACTATTTTCTTGGGATCTATTCCCATTCTGTGGCAGATTTCATATTCTCCCGGAGAGCACACTTCATATTTGTCGACGTATTCATTCATCGGCTTAATAAGAAACGGGTTTGCTTTCATTGCATAACAGCACTGCGCACTCTTTACGCGCTCCTTGATCATCATAACACGCTCTTTAAGCTTATCCAGGTCAAAAATATAAAGCGGCGAACCGAATTTGTCTCTTGCTTCTTTAATAATATTAAGCTCCATGTCTGCCTCCCGCTCTGTACTGTTCCTTAAGGAATGCCCTGTCAAGCTTACCGTTCTTGGTAAGCGGCATCTCTTCAACCTGCATAAATACATTCGGCACCATAAATTCCGGTACCTTGGTCTTAAGTTCGTCAATTATATCCTTACGCTCTACATTTCCGACATAGAACGTTACTATTTTGTTCTTGACATCATCGAAGAAAGTACATGCTCTCTCCACTCCGCATACGGCGTTGATCGCAGAATCTATCTCTTCAAGTTCTATTCTGTGTCCCATATGCTTAATCTGGAAGTCCTTACGTCCCGCAAAATACATAAGCCCGTCTTCACCATATGAAGCCAGATCTCCGGTTCTGTATATTATCTCCGGATAACATTTGTTAAGCGGGTTCTGTACGAATGCCTTATCCGTCATCTCCGGATTGTTATAGTAACCTAACGCAAGTGCCGTTCCCGCAACACATACTTCACCGGAAACTCCTGCCTGTGTTATAAGATTATCATCCTCATCAAGAAGGAACACTCTCTCATTAGGAAATGCCTTACCCATCGGAAGCTTGTCATCATCCGAATATTCTCTGTCAAGGATGTGATATGTGCAGTTACATGTAATTTCTGTCGGTCCGTAAAGATTGACAAACATTGCATCAGGATAATAATTTCTCCATGCATTAAGCTGTTTTATCGGCATCATCTCGCCGCTGAACATAATTTTATTAATTGCCGACGGAACTTTATATTTAAGTCCGTGAAGTCTGTTAAGCAGGCAAAGTGCCGATACAGCCCACACAAGTGTCGTTACCCCGTTATTGTCAAGCATATCGACAACATTATTAGGGAACATAAAATATGCTTTCGGTATGATTACAAGCGTTGCTCCGGTCTTAAGGCATGAATAGATATCCTTAACCGACACATCAAAGTCAAACGGTGCCTGGTTACCCATTACATCCTTATCCGTAATACCGAATATTTCCGTAAAATTATCTATAAAATCAATAACAGAGCGGTGGCAGATAACAACGCCCTTAGGCACACCTGTCGAACCCGATGTAAAAATACCGTATAACGGATCGGTATCTATGCTCTGCTTTCTTATTGATTCAAGTATCTCTTCATTCAAATCAGACGGAATATCAGCCATCATAATTGTCCTGCCTGCATATCCGGACTCATCAAGTTTGTCCTTATGCTCCTGCGTAGTGACAACTATCGACGGAGACAATACACCAAGTATCTGCTGTATTCTCTGTATTGGGAATGACGGGTCAATTAACACATAAAAACATCCCGCATACACACTTCCCATAAATACCTGAAGCACATCAACACTCTTTTCCGCAAATACCACGATCGGGTTACGCGGTGCTACCTCTCCCGCAAAATATGTACCAATCTGTCTTGCCCTGAAGTAAAGCTCGCTGTATGTACATCTGGTTTTCTCGTCTATGGCCGCTGTTTTATCAGGGAACTTCTCATATGAGCGTTCCAAATATTCTAAAACATTATTCATCTTTTCCTCCCATATTTATCGCTTTTTATCACTGTACTATTTCAACTAGTACACCTAACAAGTGTAATATACCACCACTGATATATGCTGTCAACATATTTCTATTGAAAACACAGATAAAACACAAATCGGGAATGCATAAATATAACTGACTGCATTCCCGATATCTTATGTATAACTATATTCTGCTAGGTTGTAAATGCCTGAATTGCATTTTCAAGTTCTTTGGCTTTCTCTGTAAGTTCCTCCGCTCTGATACTTAACGCCTCAACCGCACTTACTTCTGCCTGGACCGTATCCTTGACCGTAGTCGTGGATGCGCTCGTCTCTTCGGTAACAGCAGCGATATTCTTAATGGTATCAAGCACATTATCCTTGCTTTCGGCAATTGAACGCATGCCTGTGAGAATTTCGGTTATCTCACCCAAAAGTTCATCGAACTGTGTACCTATTCTGCCAAACATATCAACTGTTCCGTTAAGTGCCTTAGACTGGCTCTTAAGCATTTCCCCGGCGTTACCGGCAGATTCCGCTGTCTTGATAGTCTGGTTCTGGATGTTCTTAATGATACTCTCTATATCTTTGACTGCTGCAACAGACTGATCAGCAAGCTTTCTTATTTCATCGGCTACAACCGCAAATCCTCTTCCTGCTGCTCCTGCTCTTGCTGCTTCAATAGAAGCATTGAGTGAAAGCATGTTAGTCTGTTTTGCAATTCCGTTAATTGTCTCAATAACACTTCCGATATCAGCTGACTTGCTTTGCAATTCACGGATATCCGTAATGATCGTTCCTGTAAGCTCAGCTGTTGAAAGTGACTGTACTTTCAAATCAGCAACAACCGTTGTTCCTTCTTCAACAATTGTTTTCGTTGATTTGGCGACATTGCCGATAACTTCTGCTTTATTGGTTATGGCATTAATGCTTTCCGCAAATGCCTCCATCTGATGATATCCGTTATCCGTATCTTCTACCTGTGACACGATTCCGGCATCCATATCGGACATTGCAACCGAAACATTCTTAATAGAATCATTGATATATGCTGCCGCATCAGAAAGTTCTCCTGCCGCATCAGATACATTACGTCCGAATCCCGCAACATCGGTAACCAGTCCACGTATCTTGCCGATCATTTCATTCGTGTCATCAGCCATAACACCAAATTCATCCTGACGCTTTAATTTAAGTTTGGCTGTCAGGTCACCACTTGCAACTTTACGGAATGACTTGGAAAATTCCCTGGTAGCTTTAACAATTCCGCCTGCTGTGTATAATCCGATAAGCATTGCCGCTATAGTTCCGATTATGACAAAAGCAAATGTAAGTATCTTGATAAGTGTTACCGACTTAAGTATATCGGACTCAGGTATTACACAGCATACCATAGCGCCCGTGTCTCCCACCTTGGAATATACAAAGAGCTGCTTCTTTCCGTCAAACTTAACGTATTCGCTGCCCTTTTCATCTTCGCCGTTAACTGCTTTTTCCCAGAATTCTTCTCCCGCAAAAACGCTGTCAACATTATCTTTTCTGGAAGCAATCGTCTCTCTTCCGTCCGCTGTAACAAATGCTGCAAATGTATTATCGCTTACAACCGCTGCATCAAGTGAATTCTTAACTTCCGATGCTTTAAGGTCAAAAACAGCAAATCCTTCTCCGTCCGAGAATCTTCTTATAAAATAAGCCGCATAATCTCCCGACTTGAGTGACATCGCACCATCAATATATTTATGTTCACCATACCATCCTTTGGTTGCATACTCATTCTCACTCCAGAATTTGCCTTCATCTGATGCAAGAAAATCTTCATATGAGAGCGAACCGCCTCCCGTATTCTGGATTGTCATTATCGGCTTGCCAAGCTTTCCTATAAGCATCGCATCCTTAACGCCTACAGCGCTCTGGGTGAGTGTATTCATAACCGATGATATATTATTAAAGTAATCAGCAAAACTTGCTGCATCCTTCTCATTATAATTCATATAGTAATAAGCAACATTATTGTCAACTACAAGCTGATTGGCACGGCTTACCGTATCCGACATTATGAGATTAATGTAACTTGCACTGCTGTCAATCGTATTCTCTGCAGTTGACTCATAGTTCTTGACTATAGTGGCCTTAGCTGTGCTGTATGATATGATTCCCAAAAGCACAAGGAATATTACCGGAATTATAAATGATACAACAAGTCTGAACTTAATCTGCTTGGTAAATGGTCTGCTCTTATCCTGACCCGTAAATGCGGTTTTGGCAAACTTCTTAACCAGTGCTTTAAATCCATGTTTCTTAGGTCCGGCTACCTGTGGCTGTTCAGGCACTTCTGTTGCAGCTTCCTGTGGCTGTTCAGGCACTTCTGCGGCGGTTTCCTCTGCCTGCACATCTTCAGTTTCCGGCTGTTCTGTCTCCGGTTGCACTTCTTCCATCGGGGATTCCGCTTTCTTCTTATGTTTCTTAAGTTTCGGCTCTTTAGGTGCCTTAGGTGGCTTCGGTGGCTTAGCTTTCTTCTCTCTTTTTACTTTAGGTTTCTTACCGGCAGTCTCTTTTGTCTCCTCCGCAATTCCTATTACTATATCCTCCGGTATGTTTTCTGTATTTAGTTCTTTATTTTCCTGTAAATTCTCGTCCATACCCGTAATCTCCTTCTCCTATGTCACATATAGATAATTTTATTTTACTCCATGCATGGCATTTATAGACATAGTAATAATTGCACATGTAGTATATTGTTTTTTGGACATTGCACGCAACGGATGCACCTACACCCCGGCATAAGCCCCCTGACGGCACGCTCTTGCTTGGCTGCACGCGCAACGGATGCTAAAATCCGCCTTTGGCGGATTAAGCACCGGCGTGTGCAGACAGCCGCAGTGGGCTTATGTCGGGGTGTTTATGTATTCATTGGCCGGATGGAGCTGTAAGGGCGATTTGAGAGGTTAATATAATTCACGCGGCGCTAGTTTTCTCATCTTCACGGGTATATACGCGCGGATTTTTCTCCTGTACCTCTAAAAATATATGTATAAGATGTGTATTTTTTTTGGAACATGTTGTTTGTCTATTCATGGCAGATTTGATATAATATTTGGCGGTATAGTTTCCGGCAAATTGTCCGGATGCTTGAATTTACATTTTTTACTGCCCGTTGACAAGGGCGGTGTTATATAGGAAAGGAGTTTTTATGGCATCAAAAGATTGCATTGAAAAACATGAGCTCACAGATGAATATCTTGAGAAAATGAACGCATACTGGCGTGCAGCGAACTATTTGTCGGCAGCACAGCTCTACATGCTTGACAATCCTCTTTTAAGAGAGCCTCTTACAAGAGAGCAGGTTAAGAAAAAAATCGTAGGACACTGGGGAACAGTTCCGGGTCAGAACTTCGTATATACACACCTTAACCGTGTTATTAAAAGATATGACCTCGATATGATTCTTATCTCAGGTCCGGGACATGGCGGAAACTTTTTCGTGGCAAACTCATATCTTGAAGGAAGCTACAGTGAAGTTTATCCGAATGTGAGTCAGGATTATGAAGGAATGAAGAAACTTTGCAAGCAGTTCTCATTCCCTGGCGGTATCTCAAGCCACGTTGCACCGGAAACACCGGGTTCAATTAACGAGGGCGGTGAACTTGGATATTCAATTGCACATGCTTTTGGTTCCGTTTTCGATAATCCGGATCTTATCACAGCATGTATCGTCGGAGACGGCGAGGCTGAAACAGGTCCTCTTGCCACAGCATGGCATTCAAATAAGTTCCTTAATCCGGTTACTGACGGTGCGGTACTTCCAATCCTTCATCTTAACGGATATAAGATTAACAACCCTACTGTTTTTGCACGTATCTCACATGACGAAGTTGAGAGTTTCTTCCACGGATGCGGATGGAAGCCGTATTTTGTTGAGGGCGATGATCCTATGACAATGCACAGACTTATGGCTGAGACACTTAACACCGTTATCGAAGAGATTAAGGAAATTCAGCGTAAGGCAAGAGAAGAAGGATGTGAAGAGCGTCCGTTCTGGCCTATGATCGTACTTCGTACACCTAAGGGATGGACAGGTCCTAAGGTTGTTGACGGACTCCAGATCGAAGGCAGCTTCCGTGCACATCAGGTACCTATCATGATGGACAAGCCTGAGCACCTTGAACTTCTCAAGAACTGGTTACTCAGCTACAAACCGGAAGAACTTTTTGATGAAAATTACAGACTTATCCCTGAACTGCGCGCACTCTGCCCTGAAGGAGATGCACGTATCAGCTCCAACCCGCATGCTAACGGCGGTAAGCTTTTACGCGACTTAAGACTTCCTGACTTCACCAAGTACGCTGTTGAAGTTAAGAAACCTGGTGAGACTATCGCGCAGGATATGCTTGAACTCGGCGGATATGTCAGAGACGTATTCAGACTTAATGAAGAGTCCAAGAACTTCCGTATCTTCGGACCGGATGAGTCTATGTCAAACAGACTTTACAAAGCATTTGAAGCTACCAACAGAGACTTCAATGCAGAGATTATACCTACTGATGACTGCCTTGCAAAAGACGGACGAATCATGGATTCATACCTCAGCGAGCATATGTGCGAGGGATGGCTTGAAGGTTACCTTCTTACCGGACGTCACGGTTTCTTCGCAAGCTACGAAGCATTCATCAGAGTTGTTGATTCAATGGCAGCACAGCATGCTAAATGGCTTAAGGTATGTAATTCACTTCCTTGGAGACAGAAAATTGCATCCCTCAACCTTATCCTTGCATCCAATGTATGGCAGCAGGATCACAACGGATTTACACATCAGGATCCGGGATTCCTTGACCACATCGCTAACAAAAAAGCAGATGTTGTCCGTATGTATCTCCCACCTGATGCAAACTGCCTCCTCTCATGCTTTGACCACTGCATCAAGAGCAAAAACTATGTCAACGTAATCGTTGCATCAAAGCATCCTAGCCATCAGTGGCTTACAATGGAGCAGGCCGTTAAGCATTGTACACAGGGTGTAAGTATCTGGGAATGGGCAAGCAACGACCAGGGCGAAGAGCCGGATATCGTAATGGCTTGCTGCGGCGATACTCCTACACTTGAGGCACTTGCTGCTACAACAATCCTTCGTGAGAACATTCCGGAGCTTAAGATCAGATTTGTCAACGTAGTTGACCTTATGAAACTTGAGTCACATGAGAGACATCCTCACGGACTTACAGATGCTGATTTCAACGCTCTGTTTACCAAGGATAAGCCGGTTATCTTCGCATTCCATGGTTATCCTACACTTGTACATGAGCTTACTTACGGAAGAGCTAACCGTAACATCCATGTATACGGATACCATGAAGAAGGTACTATTACTACTCCGTTTGATATGCGTGTACAGAACAAGATTGACCGTTTCGACCTTGTTAAGTCAGCACTTAAATATCTTCCACAGCTTGGCAACAGGGGTTCATTCCTCACTCAGAAGATGAATGACATCCTCGTTGAGCACAAGGCTCATATCTCTGAATACGGAGAAGACCTTGAAATCGTAAGAAACTGGGAATGGAATTTATAAAATAAAACAACAAAGGAAAGGGCGCGGATTTTGTTCCGTGCCCTTTTTTATCCCGCACCATCAGCAAGCGGCAAACATTTGCATCTATCAGGTTCTCGACTCCTCTTATTTCTATTGGAAAATCACGAAATAATGGTGCTATAAAAGCAACAAACTTACTTGAACCGGTAGAGTATTTTTTCTTTTTATACATATATTTCTAAGATTCTCATAGTAATTTTTTTAGCTGTCAGAGACCACGTTTCAACTTCCTTAAATGGAACGAATAAAGGGGGTTCTTTTGTATCCATAATTTTTACCTGATGCTTTCAATAATATTTCCTTCTGAATCATAATACCCTGAACATTCGTTTTTCAAAGCCTCTACATCTCTTTTTCCACTTTTATGTACAGGCATAGTTTTTCGGATTTTCCACAACTGTGGGACTTCATCTGCCGGCAATGATTCAGTGCAGTTTAAATACAGTCTTTTAATAACCTCATTAATGTTTTCGTCACTTTTCAGAATGATATGTGCTGCAGATACTTTTTTTGATTTATATGTTGTATCGATGACTTTGCATAAACTGATGTTTTTATCCTTTAAAATTACCTGTTCGGCATCAAACAGATAAATTACTCTTCCACTATCCGATTTATAACTATCTGTGGAACGACCCAGAATAAACATATATCCTTCTTCATCAACATATCCTATATCACCTGTGCATGCCCATATCTGACCTTTAGAGTCTTCCTTGAAAAACTCGGATGTTGCTTCCTCGTTATTAAAATAACCTTTCATATGGGCAGGGGTAATTGCACGAATTTCTCCTCTCTCTCCATATTTCAATTCTGAATCTGTTTCAATGTCAAAAGCAGATATTATTGCTTTTCCAAGTATAGGATAACCGACACTATTCTTTTTTGAATGTAATCTTGAAGTCGTCGTAAGGGTTGAACCTAACTCACACATGCCATATCCTTTTAATAATGGGTATTGACATCCTCTAGCCTTTAGAAATGCATTGATTTCATCTTCTGTATCTGAAAGAATCTGTTCACCTCCGGTAATAGGATATTTCATAGCTGATAAATCCAATTTATGAGCTAAATGATAAGTTATAAAACTAACCCATATGCTTGTTGGGACTAATGTTAATGCAACATGATATTTTCTCAAAATACTTATAAATGCTTCAACATTAAATCTTGGTTCTAATATAACAGTTACTCCTTTTTGTAACGGCATAATTGTACTTAACACAATTCCTGTAGAAAACCATACAGGAACCATTTGTAAGAATATGTCACCTCTTAAATAGTCATAACCATAGTCATAATTTTGAATTGTTGCATTTATCCCATCGTTTGTAAGTACAATACCTTTAGATGCACCGGTGCTTCCGGATGAATACACCATAATTGCATCATGGTTTGGGACATAATCTGCTACAGTTGTAGGTTCAACTTTTACTTTTTTATCAACAAACGATTGCCAGCTTACCAACTTATCTGAATACTTAATATGAGTATTGTTTTTTAGCTTATTAAGACTTCTGATTAATATTGAAGCTGAATTAAGAGCGGGGATTATAATTATTTTTCCAATATTAAGCTTATTAATAACAGGTTGAATCTGTTTATAAAAACTGTCCAATACAAACAAAGCTTTACTATGTGTCTCGTTAATTCTCGATAATAATTGTTCTTCTGTAAAAAATGGATTTACAAAGTTACATACAGCCCCTAACTTATTAGCTGCTAAAAGAAGGTATATGGATTCCGGTGTCCCTGCTGTGCAAAGAGAAATAATATCTCCGCTTTGGATTCCCATACACTTTAATGTGTATGCACACCTGTCCACTTCTCTGAATAAAGTTCTGTAGGATATTTTGTTATTAAAATAAATCAGAGCAATATCTGACATATGTTCAGAATTGCTAGTATATACATTTTGATATACTGTACATTTTTTTAGCGGTTTGTTGATAAATTCTTTAGAGTAATATTTTAACCAAGGCTTATCTATTGATGGATACCCGGTCATTTCATCTGCGTTCATCATTGTATTTCTCCTTAAATAATTTATTGAATTGAATATTCCTGTATCTTAGTGGTATTTTATCGAACCCAAATTTTTCATACAATTCTAAATGTGTTCTTTTTTCTTTTGGAACAAAAGTGTTGATTATCTGTTCATCCATTGAATAACCTGCCCATTCCATAACACGTTGTTGAACAAATCCATTCCAATAATCATCATCTAATTTATTACGTTTGCATATTCCTTGTTTATACCAGATTTCCCATTTAAGGCTTGCCAGAGTATCCCGTATCTTTTGTGTAAGTTCAGAAATAGAATTATCAGGCATAATTTTTTCTCCGGCATTGATTACAAATCTGTTTTCATACTGTTCAATAGCTATCGGGATAATCGGAGTATTGGTTTCAATCGAAATTGAAGCTGTACCATAAGGAATATCATATATGAGTTCGTTTTCTGAAAAGTTCCATGTCCCTTCCGGAAAAATCATCATAGAATTTCCGGCTTTTAGCAGTCGTATCATTATTTCTTTAGTATTATGCCTGTCTATATTACTTTTTTCATTAACGTAAACAACACCGTTTAATTTCATAAACAAGCCGTTAAAACCTTTATTTATGTTTATAAAATCTGCCGCCAAAATGTAAAACGGTTTTGTTATCTGCTCATTAATAATTTCAAAATCCCACTTTCCTATATGAGTTACTGCATAAATTACAGCTTTGTTGGTATATTTTATTTCATTTAACAATTCTACATGAAAATGATTAAAATTTCTTTGTATCCGCAGCATGCATCTTAAAAGTGGTCTTAAAATTTTTCTGATAATTAGCTTGTTTTTTATGGGAATATCAGCTTTTAGCATATCAGCCTTTTTTGACTGGTAGTCTGCAAATCTTTTTTCTTGTCTAATGTCTATTTCTTTCAATTTTTATGTAAGCTCCTTTATCACTTCAAACCCAGAACAAACCTGACACCGGGTATTTTTTTACATATTTCAACCAGTAAAACCGTAACAATAAAGGAGATATTCATAGTTATCAGTATCTGAATAAACACGTTACAGTTAAGGTATTTAATTACAAAATACCCAACAGGGAGCAATACAGTCATATGAATGAAATAAATTGCAAATGAACTGTTCGATATTTTCTTAAAGAACCTGTTTGTATAGTTTATATATTTCTGACCGGTACCAATAAAAGTATTCCTGCTAAAAATGGAATAAGCAGTCTTTTACATCTTTCAGTATAATATTCCTTGATAGTTCTTTTTTTTAGACTATACATAGTGGTTAATCCTGCTATTAAAAATAGAGTCGCCATATACCAGCTTCTTAGTGAATTGTATATTATTATAGGGATTAAAGATTTAGCACCTTCAATATAGAATCCATCCTGCAGGTGATACATTTCACAAGAATGCGCAACAAACAGTCCTAATATTATTAATATACGGATATTATCCAGATAATATTTTCGTTCATTTTTTGCTGCAACCTGTCCTTCGTTATTTTCTGCCAACTTTTTTCTTCCTTTACGTATATTCTACTGTCATCTCAAGACAATTTTTTCTTCTCAAAAGCAACCAACGAACCGATTAATATCGTCAGTCCTATTGCGTCACCATATGTAGCTGCTTTGTAATGAAATAATCCAGGTAAGTTATTAGATGGATTCATTTTTTATACATAAAATATTTTTATTTCTCGTACCTCTCATAATCATTTATCTCTTTTTCAAGTTCTCTGTAATTTACTTTACCTATGGTCGTTCTTGGAAGTGCATCAATAAAACGATATTCAACCGGACGTTCCCAAGTATCAAGTTTTTCATCAGATATATTTCTTAATAACCGCTCGGTATTTTCTTTGTTATTACCTTTATCTAAAACGACAAAAGCAATAAGTTCACAAAAGACGTTCGTTATTTTCCTTCCGACAATGGAAACTTCATGAATCCCCTCAATTTCCACAAACATATCTTCTATCAATTTTGGAAATACCTTGTGATACGCATTATTTCCCCATGTTGCAATGATACGTTTAATTCTGCCTGATATTGTGACAAATCCATCCTCGTCTATATGACCGATATCTCCGGAGTGGATATATTTTTTTCCGTCATTATGCACTTTTATAATATTGTCTGTTTCTTCTTCGTTTTTGTAATACCCAAGCATCATTGTCGGTGTACTAAAACATATCTCTCCATCATGGTTGTATGGCAATTCATTTATAGTATCAGGTTCTACAACCTTAATTATTGTTCCGGGTAATGGAATACCAACTGTTCCTACCCTGCTTACTTTAGGCAATGAGGTAGCAACTGTAGCTGCTGCTTCGGTCATTCCATATCCAACCGATATGGTCGTATCGGCATTGTGGTTTTTTAAAAATTTATTTGCTCTCTCTTCAAATGCGGGAGTAACTGTATCGCCGCCTACAGCGAAAACTTTAATAAAATCCAAATTCATCTTTTGGATTCCGGGGTGATTCATAATACTTTCATTCTGTGGACACCCACATATGTAATAATCGGGGCAATATTTATAAAAATTAGAAGCTGCATTTTCAGGAGAAGGATCTAAAATTAATATATTTTTTATACCACGGCATAAAGGCATATGTAGGTCACATACAATTCCATATGCAACAAATGGAGGTATTGAATTCATAAGCTTTCCTCCACGTTTTAATTCAGGTAAAGCGTAAGTATATTGATATACAAGACCATTCATACTTTTACTTGAAAGAACAACTGCTTTTGATTTTCCGGTAGTACCACCTGTGTATACCATTACAACAGGAATCTGGGATTCATTGACTTCATCAATTACTGAAATACAGTTTCCATATTTAAGAAACTGCTTCCAATTCATACAATTAGCAGCTTTGACTGCTTTCAACTTAATATTAACAATTGTTCTGGTAACAACATCCGCGGATTCTGCTATTTTAAGCAATAATACATGCTGTACATCAGTCCCTTTTACTGACTCCTTATGAGTTTCCCACAAGGAGTCAATGGCAATATACATTTTGGATTTTGTATTAATCAGTATTTCATTTGTTTCTTTTACTGAAGCGGAGAAGTATATCATATTTGCTACTGCGCCTATATAACTTAAAGCATAAAAAAGATACACAGTCTGAGGCATATTTAATACCTGAAGTGTTACGATATCTCCTTTGCCTATTCCCAATGCAGTCAAAGACATAGCCGTTTTTCTGATATTCTCAAACAATTCCTTGAATTTAATTTTTTTGTTAAAGTAGATGAGTGCAACATCATCCATATAATCCTTGTTATTTTGATATAACAGATGATATGCGCTACATTCCGGTATATCAGATTCATTAAGAGCTTTATCATAGAATTTAAGCCATGGTTTATCTATAGATGGATAACCTGTCTTTTGTTTTTCTGTACCAAACATAATTTATTCTCCTTACAAAAATATTTTCGTATAGATTCTCAATTAATAAATTTAATCTAGCACATTTATATGCATTTATGTTACAAATGTAACTTTTGGTAGCTGAAAATGTAACTTTTGGTCAAAAAAAATTCCGCAGCCTGCTTTCACAGACTGCGGAACTTATTTTATTTATTCGTAAACGTGTTTTTTATGCTTACCTGAGGTCTCCTGCTCTTCCATATTCAGGCCTGCTGTGGCATTGACCTTCTGGTGAACTTTCTTTTTCTTTAACGGATGTTTAGGATTCTTATCCATAACAATCGCTTCCTTTCTTATTCATTCAATACTGCAGGTTATCCTTCGATTGCAATGTATTTCTTGTTCTCGACTGCCTTAGTTTCCTTCTTAGGAATGCTGAGTCTTAAGATACCGTCTTCGTATTTAGCCTTGATATCTTCTTCTGTGACGTCCCCGCCAACATAGAAGCTACGGCTCATAGCTCCGGCATAACGTTCCTTACGGATGTACTTGCCTTCTTTGTTCTTCTCGTCTTTGTCAAGACCCTTAGAAGCACTGATTGTTAAGTAACCGTCATCAAGTTTAGCACTTATCTCATCTTTCTTAAAGCCCGGAAGGTCAATGTCGACTTCATAACCGGCATCTGTTTCCTTAACATCGGTCTTCATAACATGTCCTGCATGTTTACCATACAAAGCTTTGTCAACTTCTGGGAATCCAAAGTCCATCCAATCATCGTTAAATAAATTCTCTCCAAAAATACTAGGCATCAACATAAGTCATCTCTCCTTTTTATAAAATCAAACCTTGTTACCTTGTTACCTTGTTACTTTGGAACCGGGATGTTTCAGCAACCTCAAGGTACTTATTCAATCTTTCTTACCTCTTTTGGTTCCTTTCCTTTGTTCTTGACTATGTTATACACCCAATTATTAGCATTGTCAATAGGTGAGTGCTAATTTTTTTGTGAAGATTTTGTGAACTCCTTAATTCTTGATTTTTCCTTCAACTGTAATAGTCACAACCTGCCATGGAATAAGCTTTCCGCTTGCTTTCAGGGCATTCGCCGCCGCCATCTCAAGACCGCCGCAGCACGGAACCTCCATACGGACAATGGTTACCGACCGGATATTATTGTTCCTGACAATCTCGGTGAGTTTGGTGCTGTAATCGATTGCATCAAGCTTCGGACAGCCAATCAACGTGACCCTGTCTTTAAGAATCTCCCTGTGAAAACCTGCATACGCATATGCCGTGCAGTCCGCGGCGATAAGCAGATCGGCCCCGTCAAAATACGGCGCACAGACAGGCACAAGCTTGATCTGGACCGGCCAGTTCATAAGAGTTCTGTCAGACTGTTTCGCCTTCATTACCGCTGCCTCGTCATATGCCGGAGCCTCACGCTCCTCAAAAGTTATCGCACCGGTCGGGCAGGCCGGAAGGCAGTCACCCAGACCGTCACAGAAATTTTCCCTGACCAGCTTCGCTTTGCCATCAATTATGTCTATTGCGCCCTCATGGCAGGCTGTCGCACATATTCCGCAGCCGTTACATTTATCTTCATCAATGTGTATTATTTTTCTTATCATTTTAATATGCCTCCTTGACTTTATGGCGTCATTATAATAGACTTTGCTTATTAATTATGTTGGATTTCCAACAAACAAGGAGTAAAAATGCAGGAAATTTTTGAAAAATATTACAAAATCATCCAATCAAATGAACTTTTTGAGGGTATTGATGAAAAAAATCTGCCTGCGGTTCTTGAGAATCTTAAGGCGATAATAAAGCAATACGCCAAAGGAGAATATATAAGAATGCGAGGCGAAGCGGCCGATTTTATCGGAATCGTGCTGGAAGGAGAACTCCATATTCTGCAGGACGATTACTATGGATGCCGCAGCATAACGGCATCGGTGGGAGCCGGTTCTCTTTTTGCCGAAGCGTTTGTATGCGCCGGAGTGCCACAGCTCATGGTGGATATAGCCGCCAACAGCGACTGCTCGATATTGTTTCTTAACAGTGAAAATATTCTGAATCCTCACTATGTCCGCAACTCATTCCATGACATTTTGATCCGTAATCTTCTCGGGATTGTCGCCCGTAAAAATATGTATCTTAACAGAAAACTTAAGTATGCGGCCCGGAAAACCACCGCACAGAAGCTGCTCGCTTACCTGAATGACTGCGCTATGGCCGCTGGAAGCAATGAATTTGTTATTCCTTTTAACAGGCAGGCACTCGCGGACTACCTTGGCGTAGAGCGGAGTGCCATGTCGGCTGAAATTGGCCGGCTCGTGAAATCAGGAATCATAGAAACCAACCGCAGCTATTTTAAATTACTTCAAAATACTGAATGACTATTTGGGTCTTGTTTTTTCTCAACATTGCGGACAAAAATCATACACTTATTGTGTAAATTATCAGTGACCTTTATCCCTGCCTCTGAATATAGTAAAGTATCGTAATTTTTGGAGGTTATAATGAAAAAAAGAAGAATTCTCGCATTGATTCTTGCCGCTCTTACCACAATCGGACTTCTGTCCGGCTGCTCACACGACAAATCCGATGAGCTGACCAAAATAACACTGAATGAGGTGGCTCACTCGATTTTCTATGCGCCTCAGTACGTCGCAATAGAACTGGGATATTTTAAGGACGAGGGCATCGACCTCACCGTAGAAACCGGTTTTGGTGCCGACAAAACTATGACCGCCCTTCTCTCCGGCAATGCCGATATCGGCTTCATGGGTTCCGAAGCAAGCATTTATGCTTATGCCCAGGGTGCCAAAGACTACGCTGTAAATTTTGCACAGCTTACCCAGCGCGCCGGAAATTTCCTTGTCTCCCGCTCTGAAGAACCTGATTTTGACTGGAACAGTCTCAAGGGTAAAACAGTCCTCGGCGGCCGCGCCGGCGGCATGCCTCAGATGGTTCTTGAATACGTTCTCAAACAGAAGGGCATTGACCTTTCCGAAATCGACATTGTCCAGAATATTGATTTCGGTCTCACTGCCGGTGCTTTTTCCGGAGGTCAGGGTGATTACACCGTTGAGTTCGAACCCGGCGCCACATCCCTTGAACTTTCCGGCGACGGCTACGTCGTAGCTTCCCTCGGTGTTGAAAGCGGTTATGTTCCTTACACTGCCTACTGCGCAAAACAGAGTTTCATAGATGACAACCCGGAAATCATAAGCGGTTTCACCCACGCAATTGAAAAAGGCATGGCTTACGTCGCTTCCCATTCAAGTGAGGATATCGCTGAAATAATCGCGCCACAGTTTGCCGACATCGACGTTGACAAAATCGCCATCATCATCGAGCGTTACAAATCCCAGGACACCTGGAAAACCGACCCGACTTTTGAGAAAGAGGCTTTTGAACTCCTCAAAGACATCCTCAAAGAAGCCGGCGAACTTGATGTGGATGTACCGTATGAAGATCTGGTAATGAAGCCCTTGACATAAGAGCATTTGCCCCATTTGCCCTTGACATAAGCCACCCGTCGGCACGCTTTCGCTTGGTTGCACGCATTTGCCCTTGACATATGCCCCCGTCGGCACGCTTTTGCTTGGTTGCACGCGCAACGGATGCTAAAATCCGTCTCCGACGGATTAAGCACCGGCGTGTGCAAACAGCCGCGGATGGCTTATGTCTGCGGGCTTAGTGGATGGGACCCGGGTGGTACACTTTCATGCGTTTAATTGGTCGGACCCGGGTGGTACACTTTCGTGCGCGGTATGTGTTATATAATTCACGCGGTGCTACCGTTTCACCGGTCATAAGCTGTATCCGCGGGTTGCTTTATATTCATGCTACGCTAAAGCAGTTGTTTTTAGAGTTTACTCAGATTATCGAATTTCGGCATTTTGGTATTTTCTTTTTCGATTCGGGCTTTTTCTCTAGGCTCCTCATTCTTGTAATGGATGTTGTAGACCTTGAGGCCGATATAAGCTACCAATGCCGCCACAAGGGCTGTGATAAGAGCCTTGGCGCCGTCAGGTATTACATCATAGTTAGCCATGGCTCCGATAAGCTGGATTATGAAGTATGTCACAAAGCTGAAAATGTAAAGGCGCTTGCCCTCTTTCTTCTGGTATGCGGCAAAGATAAGTGATGTGACACCGACATGGAATACCATGAGGGCTATGGCAATCACCGACATATATATGAAATCGGAAGCACGGTAATTGATCATCTCTGTGAGACTGGTTAAGGTGCTGGTGAATTCATCCTGTGATGCCGCGTTGGAAAGGATTGACTCGAGACCCATTTTGTTGATTGTATTGCATGATACTATTACCATAAGGAGGTCAACCATATAAAGGAAGCCTTCGGTAAGCATTATTCCCATGCCGACGGTATATGCATCGGCGACTGTGTTCATGTTTTTGCCCATAAGCTTCAGGGAAAGAAGGCGGCCGAACATCGGAACAAGTGTTGTCGTGAGCGCAATTACGGTTATAAGAACCGGCTTGACGTCGACAAAACTCTTGAGGATTGTACCAAAAAGCAGGTTAGCAACGGTGTTGGATGCAAAATAAAAGAAAATCATATATACGGCCACACCGACGATTATGTCAAATATACCGCCCTTCTGGCGCTTGCGGATGTAGACCGTGAGAATTATTGCCATGGCGAGAATCGCAACGATTCCGATGATGGCACCCATTATTGTGTTACGAGGAACCTGCGCGGACAGATCGAAATCTGCCGGAAGTTCATATTGAAGATCTCTTAAAATATTCATATTTACCCTTTCTTATTATATTACAAGAGGGCTATCAGACATCTGACAGCCCTCCCATGTCGTATTCAATGATAATTTATTTACAACAGATTAAACTCTCTTAACGTGAACTGCCTGAGAGCCCTTGTTTCCGTCAACAACATCGAATTCAACAGCCTGACCTTCTTCGAGAGTCTTATAACCCTCCATGTCAAGACCTGAGTAGTGAACAAATACGTCATTGCCGTTCTCATCAGAAATGAATCCGTATCCCTTCTGATTATTGAACCACTTAACTGTACCGGTCATGGTATTACCTCCAAAAAAATAAAAAATACATCGTGTCAAACGATACCTTTAATCTATCATATCGCTTGTCATAAGTCAAACAAATTTCTGACAAATATACATTAATTACATAATTTTTTCAAATCCTCTACCTCAAATTTATATGAGGTGTTGCAGAAATGACATTTTATTTCGATTGGCTCGTTGTCGGCTATCATATCCTCGATTTCCTTGCGGTTGATAAGAGCAAGTGCACTTTCAACCCTCTGTCTCGAGCAGTTGCAGTTGAAACCGACAGGCATTGTGCCAAGCATCTCCGGGGCAAGGCCGTCAAGAATAGTGTTTAAAATATCCTCCGGCGTCTTTCCACTCTCCAGAAGTGTCGTAACGGAACTTATCTGCGCCATATTGTGCTCAATCTTGTCAATGGTCTCCTCTGTGGCATCAGGCATTACCTGAATTATGAAACCGCCGGCGACATTTACTGTATTGTCCGGCGTCATAAGAACGCCAAGACCCACACTTGACGGGGTCTGCTCACTTGATGCGTAATAATAAGTGATATCTTCCGCTATTTCTCCGGAAACCAGCTCGCAGGTTCCGCTGTACGGTTCCTTCATTCCGATATCTTTTATTACAGTTAATACGCCGACACCGATTGCCCCGGCAACATCAAGCTTGCCTGCGGAATTGGCCGGAAGCAGCACAACCGGGTTGCCCGGATAACCCTTAACATTGCCGTGTGAATCAGCCGTTACGAGAAGCGACTTCATGGGGCCGCTGCCCTCCATACGGAGTGTGATTACATCCTTGTCGCCCTTCATCATGCTTCCCATCATCGCACCGGCTGTAAGAAGCCTGCCGAGTGCGGCGGTAACCACAGGGCTTGTATTATGAAGTGAACGGGCTTTTTCCACAGTGTTACGTGTATATGCCGCAAAAGCTCTGATCGTGCCGTCTGCTGCTATTGCCCTTACCATATAATCGTTCATACATTAATTCCTTTCCATAATATAATAAACTCTGTCTTCATTCTCTGCAGGCTCAGCTGTCATTTTCTCATTGAGATAATCTTTGACGGTAAAGCCGGCTTTCGATGCCATCTCACAGATTTCATCGTGCGAAAATACATATTGGTAATGTTCCTCAACATGGCTTTTCCACAGATTTCCTATGATATGTTTGTAAAAAGTAATTTGATAATAATTAAACATGCACTCTTCGTCATATTCATTTTCCCATACATAACGGCATCCCGGAATCTCATCTGTATATACATTATCGCTGAGCTTCCTGTAAAAATGCAGTGTCTTCAGATCAAAAACGAAAATACCGCCTTTCTTAAGGTTTCTGGCAGCACATGCAAACATACTTGTAAGCGCCTCGGACCCCGCAAGATAATTTATCGAATCACATACACTTACGATCGCACTGTACCTGCCGTCATCATGATATTCTGTCATGTCAGCAGTCTTAAACTCTATTCCCGGATGCTTGTGTTTTGCAACTTTAATCATTGACGGAGACAAATCTATCCCACACATCTTAAAATCGTATTCCGATAACTGTGCCGTAAACTGGCCGGTTCCGCATCCGAGTTCAAGGACTTCACTCTCCAGTCCAACTCCGAATGAAGTCAGAACTGCGGCTATATTACCTGCCCATTTCTCATAAGGGATGTCTCTCATGAATTCGTCGTATTTTCTGGCAAAAAAAGTATACGCTTCTGTATTCATCATAAACCTCCTAATTATCATATCCTACCATAACTTCAGGATAACGTGTCTGTATAATATCGATTATTTTGTCTGAAGTCTGTTGGTTGATATGATGTATCTTATATATTTTTTTACAATCCGTAACTATGCACAGAGGGAAATATGCCTTGGCGCGGCCCTTGGTCCTATGTATTACATTATAATTATATAACCATACAATATTCTCAAGCGGAATAATTTCTACATGAAATCCGGATGTGTATATAAGAAAATTCTCTGTCATATATATATTTTCTTCCATGAGTGTCGCGGATGACGCAAATTCTTCGCATGCCTGACCGTACAGACCACGCCTGCTGCCGTAATGCCTGAGCATAAAAGCAGCATGTGAAAGCTGCGGCATCGCCAATATAAGGATGCTTATCGAAAGCTGTATTACCGACAATATGCACAATACCAGCAGCGCAATCAGATAGAACGATGTAAATCCGTGTACATAATGATATTGGCTCACGATAATATGCGAGCACAAGTCCTCAAAATCACTCTCAGGAAAACCAAGTTCCTTTGAAATGTCGACTGTAAGACGCCTGAACAGTGTGCCATTCTTAACAAGTCTGGCATTCATCTCATAATTATGAAGAGTTCCGTAATCCTCCGGAAGCTCCTCCGTAGATATCAGAAAGAAATAAAAAACATCATTATTAATCGTATAATACACTCTTGCCCTGATGCGTCCGTTGGTCCGGTAATCGATTCCGGCGTAATATAATGTTTCCGCTGTGAATCTGACATATCCGGAATGATTCTCATATAAATCCGCAGTATCCGACAATTTCTTAAGGTCAGCCGATTTATATCTGCTCTCAAACGGATTGATTATGGCAAAAACAATGCATGCCACAATAAGAACAGCCGGGAGTATCACCCTCGGAAAATAACTTTTTCTTATTGAAGCTGTCAGATTATTCGTGTTCATATAATTCCTCACTGTCTATAGAAAAAAAGAGACTGCGGCTCGACGATTACAGATCGTTAAAGCAACAGCCCCATTATATTATGCGTTCTTGCCGCAGCACTTCTTATATTTCTTGCCGCTGCCACATGGACATGGATCGTTACGGCCTATTTTCTTACCCTTAACAATTGTTGTGGAAAGCTTCTGCTCTTTATAAAGCTCCTTTCTTCTGTCCGCATCGATAAGTGCATCCCACTCAGGAAGCTCATAAAGCCATTCTGCTCTGGCGCCGACCATATTCTTATACAGAAGTTCCATATCGTAATCAAGATTAACTTCCGTATTCTCATCCATCGTCTCAATCGGATTAGGATTCTTAAGGCTGTCATTAATTCCGTCAAGGAAGCCGACCATAATCATAAGGTCTACGCTGTACTTCTCTGCGAGTTCCTTAACCGTACCCTTAACAGGCTCATCAGGGGTCTTTAAAATCTGCTCATAAATACCCTTCTCATAGTTAAAATAATTAGCCCAGAACATCTGCTCGGATCTGGCATCTCTTTCCTGCTCGTAAGCACTGTTTCTCCATTGCTCTAATAAAGTCATACCTGGTCTCCTAAAAAATATCAATTAATAGTATGTTCCGCCACTGCGGACCTTAAAAGTATATAACAATTAAACCGGGTAGTCAACCGGCTTATTGCCCGTCGTGAACGATATTTTAGAAAAAACTGTTCACTTACGGGCTTTTATGTTAAAATTAAAGAAAAATCATGACGAGGTGTAATCCATGACAAACAAAATGACTTTTAAACGTGTTGCCGCCATCATAGGAATCGTCCTTCTGGCCGGCATGTACATATCGACACTTGTATTTGCACTGATAGGAAGCGACTTATCCAACCGTCTTCTTATGATATCCCTGATATCAACCATTGCAATTCCTATAGTAATACATTTTATAATTATGTTCTACCGCATCGGACACAAGGATGACGCAGCCGATACCACCGAATCTGACGAAACCTCTTCAGATGACAGGCCTGAGTAATCAGGCCGTTATCGCACCAGTGCGGTTTAATTGGAATACCTAACGCATACTCTCTTTCCGGAAAATGCAATTCCGAACTTCATAATATCATGTATTCCGCTTTCTTTCAGTTCAGCATCATACCTTTTCTTATTAATCTGCGCCAACGCTTCATCTGCCAATCCCTCAAGTTTTTCTTCGCTCAAATTACTTTTCCATTTTAATTCCATGATAATTCCGGGATATTGGTTTTCTCTTGGTAGCAAGCTGATATCATACCTTCCGTCACCCGATTCTCTGTTGGACTTAATCTCATATTGATTATCCATCAATGCAATCAGACCCAATACCAGCCCGTGATAAAAGCCTTCCGTTCCCGCGTCAAAAAAACTGATTGATTTATCCATATACTCTGCGATGGCTTTTTGGAGTTTCTTATAGTCATTGGAAAAGAGGCTTTCGGCAATTCTGTCGGCTGTTGTCCTTGTAACGGCTCCAATCTGCAATAAATGCGATAAAATTTCACTCTTGTAAACTGCTGCTATCTCTCTGTTGGGAATTGACACCTCACACAAATATGTGCCGTCTGCCTGCAACTCCTTCTTTGGTGTCTTCAAATATCCCGCAACCAACAACATACTGTAAATATTATCCGGAGCCTCTGAAAGTGATCTATATACTACATTTTGATCTATTCTGGCAACAACTTTCTCTCCCTGTAACAACGAGTGCAGCTTTTGCATGATATCATCCGTGGCAGACCGTAAAACGTCCTCAAGTATTTCGTTCTTTCCTGTGTTCACCCAATATGCCTGCGGAACGCATCCTTTTGAAATATAATTAATCACTGACCATGGATTGTATATTTCCGTAGAGCCAAATAAATATCCGTCATACCATTTCTTCATTTCGGACTGTTTATCCAGACAGTCATAGTATTCAAGCATACTCCTGACCTCATCACCGGTAAACCCAAAGAACCGGTCATATTCATCATCCATAACGGAATTTACCGTCAGATTGTTAAGACCACTGAAAATGCTCTCCTGTGCAATTCTGAAAATACCGGTAAGAAATCCATAAGTCAGGTTCTTGTTATCCTTAAAAGCCCCCGAAAAAAAAATCCTCATGAATCCTATGATTTCATCGTAGAAATCTTTGGAATATCCCTCCTGAATCGGCGTATCATATTCGTCAATGATGATGACCGGCGCTTTTCCATAATGTTTTGTAAGCATCTGTGACAATTTTTCCAAAGAAGAAGTTAATTCCACTTCCGATGCCACTCCGTTTATGATCTTGGCAAAATATGTTTTTTCATACTCTGCCAATCTGCCACTGTCCGCAAGTTCCTGATGCCTTCCGAACTCCGCCTGAAGAAGCGCCCCTATTTTATCCAATGTATCTTTCCAGGAATCAAATTTTACATCTTTGAATGTGAGAAAAATCACAGGATATCTGCCCTGCTGTTCACGATATTCGGGCCCGCATTTCCATATTGCTTTATCCTTGAAATATCTGCTTGTATCTTCATCAGAAATTTCAAAGAAAACTCTCAACATATCCATATTAAGCGTCTTTCCGAAACGCCTTGGCCTTGTAAACAGAGAGACTAACGGCTTCCTATCAAAAAATTCTTTGATGAGCATTGTCTTATCTACATAATAATAGTCGGCTTGTGCTCTGATGTAATCCGATATACCGATTGGTAATGGTTTTTTCTCTTTTTCTTCGGACTTTTTCACATATTTTCCTGAAGATATCCTTCCATCTGATGGTTTCTTTGCATCATCAGGAATCTGCCAGAATCTGCCGGCTTTCCTGACGCCGTTAATTTTTCCTGATTTACACAATGCACTAACTGTACGTTCTGATAATCCCCATTCCGCCGCTATTTGTTTACAGTCTTTCATCTGAACCAACTCCTGTCACTATATACATTTCCACTTTATACCGCATATTATACGCTTTCGGCCGCAATATATCAATAATATTTTGATATATTGCGGTCGAAAGCGTATAATTTCTATTATATCAGTGCGGTCCACTTTGAATATGGTTCATTATTCACAGCAGCCTCGAATAAATTCTTTCCGTTAAATAAATTAACGGACGAATGTATCTTCCGGGCAGCTTTTACAACCTCTTCCCGTTCGGTTTCAGATAATTCGTTGTAACAGATATTTCTTGCCAGCATTATTTCCACAACGCAGATAATCGACTGCTCATTAAGTGACGATGTTGGGGATATTTTATCTGCCTGTTCAATCAGATAATCATACAATGTTCTTGTACAATCTTTGCGTGACACAAGCAAATCTATTGCATTATTATCCGAAATGAGCATATTGAATCCATCCTGCCAGTTATCATATGCCTGAAAAGAAGCCAGATACTTATATCCGGCATACAAATCCAGCAATTCTCTGCCCGTGATTCTGTCTGCCACACTCTGCGGTATAAATGATGCCGCTTTAATCTCTGCTGCATCAAGATTTTGGCCTTTAATAACATATGGATATTCCGGATTACCGTCATCCGTGTACCATTCGCCCGGATTTCTGCAGACCAGATCCGGATATTCCTTACAATAAGTCAGGTATTTTCTTGAACTTGACTTATCATAATCAAGTTCTATCCTATCCGTATAATGTGGCACAACCGTTACATCCTGATATTCTTTTATCGTAACATTTTCATGCCTGCCCGCGCAGCCTGTGACAGTAATGCATATCAGCAATAATGCTGCTATTTTCTTTATTTTCATAATATCCACGCTCCTGTCACTCTGTATAGAGTCAGTTATTCGCAGTATTCCTTAAACACCTTATTAAGTTCATCCGTATCGGATGCTTCAAAATAATATGTTCCAATCATCGTATTCCAGTCAACTGTTATTATGGAATAATCTCCATCGCTGGTTTTGGTAGTATACGATACCGCCGGTCCCTGAAAATCCTCATCCAGTTTCTCACCCTTGAAACCGGTTTCTTTCGTACCTGCATTGTCAAACACATCATTCAGTTTCTTTTGGACTTCATCAAACTTATCATCATCTTTTTTAATGGTGACGAACTTATGGTCATCCGAATTCATATATTCCAAGCTTATTGAATCCGAACCGGATACTTTATAATCCGTCAGCTTGTCATCAAGCCCGGTTCCCTTCCTTCCACAGCCGCAAAACAACATCGCAGCCGCCGTAACACCCAATATTCCTCTCATAATTTTCTTACATTCCATAAATTGCTCTCCTGTTAATTTTTTTAAATAATACTGCTTTGCAGTGATACTTTCTGTATTTTATCTTTTGCGGCTTAACAAAAGCACTGCAAGATTTCCTGTCAGGATTCCCCACAACGGCTTCGATATGATATCAATAACCATGTACTGCTTTATATTTATGCCAAACGGCAGTTTCTCCAATATATCAACCGCCCGTATCGGTGCCTCTGTATTTATGTAATCCGTCACAATTGATGTTATGCCGTACCTGACTGCGATATATACCAGCGAAACGGCTGCCATACTGACTGTTATCAAAAGACCTTTGTCACGCATTAATTTTCTGCGTCCGTCCGCTGTTGCAGTTATCACTGAATACAATCCTTCCGTCTCACACAACCTGAGCATGACCGCAATCAGAATGCCGATAAGCGCAATACATATAAGTCCTGGGATTGTAAGGAACAATCTGTTGTAATATCCATCATTGAGCAGATACCCTGAAGTGTCTTTTTCATCGTTACAGCGCTTCCACATGCTATTGACAAGTTTCTGTATCCGGTTGCAATAATGGTACTGCTCCCGGTATTCCATGTACTCATCAGCGCTTATACTGCCTTTGTTGTATTTATCTTCCATCTCCGTATCGGACATCATTATGCCGTCGACATAAGCATTATATTCTTCAAGTCTTCGCGCGGATTCTTCTGTTATTTTCCCGCCGTATTCACTGTATAACTGTTCCTTCAGCTCAGCATTATCCGCATTTTTAACGCCATATATAATAACGGAATATCCTGCCTCAAACCCGATGAGCATGACCAGTATAATGATTACCAGCTTAATGTTAAATATTTTCTTAAATTCACTTACCATATCTGTCCTCCCTGACGGTCAGTGCAAACATTACAAAGCACAATATGACCGTTACCATTATTGGTATCAGGTATGCGTTGTAATATCCCGTGAACAGGTGTGAAAGTCTCGGCTGTTCAAAATAATATTTTACATCCAGCAAAGCCAGTGGATTTATTCTTTTTTCCATATTATATATCTTGTAAAAAGTCGGCACCGAAACAAGATACCAGTCCGATGAACCGGCCGTTATCTGTTTAGCGTAATTGGTAAGATAAATTATATCACATAATATTCCGATTGCATACACCGCAAAGGCTGAAATTCCCGCAAATACCGATTTGCCGATACATCTTGACAACAAAACCGTTATACAGGCCATCAAGACGGCCGCCAACGCCGCCATAAGTGTCATATGTACAAACAGTCCGCCGACTGTTATTCCTGAAGCACACATTTCATAGCCGTTTACCATGAAAAGAGGTGCCGCAAGTTCTTTAAACCCGATTCCAAGCATTATCCACTGGACAAAAAGATACCAAAGGGCGCCAAATACCGTGACTGCCAATGCCGTAACAGCACCAATTGCAGTTTTTCTCAGATACAGATTAAAATTGCCCTTCGGAGTCAGCATGATAACTTTATCCATTCCGCTCTCGCGTTCAACGCTGCAGCTTGATGCCAGAATTATTATACATATGATTACTGCCACCCATCCAAAATGTGCGTTATTTATAAAATAAGTCAGGTAACTGCTGTCCGCAAAAGAGTCATTATTTTCTTCATAATAAGCGTCCACGGCAAAATCGCCCGGATTGTTCAATACCGTTTTTATATTGGTATTCCTTGTCGTAACTCTTTCGGCATCCTTGGAGGCTTCACCGAGAAGTCCGAGGTAATCTGCGTTATTCTTGCCGTATGGAGCTGCGGCATTAGCATAATCCGAATCTATTTCTGTGTTTCCTTCACTGTCGGTCACCATTATCCTGCCGTAAATATCATCATATTCTTTTTTAAGCTGTTCTGCCTGTCCGCTTACCGAATCAAGCGAATTGTAAAAATCCTTTCTTGACGACTTATCCTTGATAAAATATCTCTCATTCCATACAAGAAACGCCGTGCTCAAAAGCACTATTGCGACAGCCACAATCACGGTTCTGCGGGTGAACAGATTTTTCTTTAATTCGTACAAAATATTCATAAGTCAGTTCCCCCTTCTACCACTGTCCCATGTCCTTACCGACCTTCTTAAGATAGTAACCTTCCAGTCCCGTCATTTCATCACTTCCGGTCATGGCGCAGTATTTTTCCCTTGTAATGCGCTCCTCAATAACGCCCTTTTTCATCAGCAGAACCTCGCTTGCCGTTTCTTCGACGTCCGAAACAATATGCGTCGACAAAAATACAATGGCATCCTGTCCGAGTTTCTGAATGTATTTTTTGAATTCGGCGCGCTCCTCCAGATCAAGTCCGACAGTCGGTTCGTCCAACAGGATAATCTTAGGGCATCCGATAACTGCCTGACAGATTCCAAGCCTCTGTTTCATGCCTCCCGAATATGTGGATATTTTCTTATTGCGAACGTCATACAGATTAAATCTCTTAAGCAGTTTGCCTACCTGTTCCTGATCACCCTGACGTTCCTTCATATTCCAGATATAATCAAGAAATTCTTCGCCCGTAAAATTAAGATAATATCCCATATGCTGAGGCAGATATCCGATTAAAGAACGATATGCCTTTAAATCGGCAATTTTATTTCCATCATACTTTATGCATCCGTCATCCGGGCGCAAAACTGTTGCAATCATATTTATTAATGTAGTTTTACCGGCTCCGTTCGGGCCAAGCAGACCATACACACCATTGTCAAACCTCTGTGTGACGCTGTTCACGACCGTATTCTGACCGTATTTTTTCGTAATTCCGTCTAATTCCAATAACATGTCAATCCCTCCTCGTCACTTATTGTAGTATAATGGACTTACTACGATATCTTCATCCTCTGTGTACTCATAAAAATATAAAAATCTGCCTTTAACATCCTTTATATTTATTTTAAACAGTTCACCATGTTTTTGCTTCCACCGGAATAAGTATCCGTTGTTTATCTTAACCGGTTTGTCATCCTCAAATATTACAGCATACCCGTTATTCTCACTCTGATTGATAACCACAGCCTTTTCCGTATTATTGCTATCGAGTATAAAGTTATACAACAACTTGTTGTCATTCGTATCATCAAGTATCCAATAACCGCTGTCATTTGATTCCATACCGTTAGCTGAGTATTCTATAACATTATCATCTGCCACTGTATAATCTTTGTCCTTATACTTTATCTGATGTTTCTCATTGGCAACCGCTATCGGAACAAGCGTTAATTCATCTGCCGGTTCCACCGGCTCATAGTATGTCATTATGAAATTTATGACTCTGTCCTCACCAGCGTATCCTTGATACTGTTGCAATTTAAATTCCAATTCCAGCGCCTCTGCCTGTCCGGATTCCAGACTTCCGTTTGCAAACTGATCTTTATTTCCATCTTTTTTAATAACATTAAGATTCTGGTAACAATCATTTATGATTACGGATATTGCATAATTTATTTTCTTTGTTCCGGGATTAGCCACCTTCATGTAAAATTTCATATCGGAGTCTGATTCTATAATCTGATTATTCAATATAGGCTGTTTATTTTCATCACATATATAGAATCCTCCGGCTATTCCATCATATGAATTGTCAACATCTATTCTGCCATCATATAAGTCAAACTTAGTTATCTCTTCATCTGTTGTATTCTCATATGTATTGTTCTGTATTGACTGACTGTCCACCTTACCGCAGGCTGTACAAAATATAACTATAATTCCTAAAACCGCTGCTATTTTTCTCATAATATTCTCCTCGTCACTTGATTAATTCCGGATATTCCAGTGCTTTTTCCTCTCCACCGTTTTTCGATACACAATACCAACTGTATATCTGGTCTTCTTTCACATATTTAACGCGATAAAATATTATATACGGCGATTCGTCTATGACCTGCAGACATCCAGCATCAACATTCTTTGCGATTTCTGTATTTTCTCCGGTATCAATATCCATCCGCCTGATCGAGCATGTATAATTATCATCAGGCAATTCAGTATAGTATATGTCACCTTTAGATATCACATACTGCATACACTTTATTCCTGTGGTTTTTCTGTCTTCTCCATTCAAGTCAACGCTGAACAACTCATTATTAAGTTCCCATCTGCCCTCCGGGTCATATTCCATACTTCTGACATATATCCGGTTATTATATACCTGTGCAAATGCAACCTTCTCATTCAGAATCTTTTTGAATCCGCTTCCATCCGTCTTCATCCGGTATAACATACTGTCTTCCAGTACGAGATATATATTATCGTCCACAATATAAATATCTCCGTACTGTGAATGTTTATCACTTATCTGTTCTTTGGTCTTATCATTCGATATCCTGTATATTCCTGTATCAGTCTCTATGAATATATACTCATTGGTCATTCTGAATGTCGATATCTCTTCATTATTCTTATATACCAAATCTGTTTCACCATTTACGGATTTCCATATATTAGTCTTATTATCGCTCGGAATATAGTATATATCTTCGCCTATATTCTGTGCGCAGATCATATCTATTCTTGATATGCAGTCAGATTTATTATGTACACATCCCGGCTTGGAGCATGCCATATCAAAAGTCTGCGTATTTACGTTAAACGCAACATTGTACACCTGTCCGTCATTTGCCACTTCTGTGATTATCTTACCAGCCCCACCGTATACCTGTTCCTCGCCGAGTATAAGATTTGCCTGATTATACATACTGTTTTCATTCGAATAACCATTTACACCATTCACAATATTTATACTCTTACGACAGGTTATCAATATTACCGCCAATACAATTATTACCGCACTCGCTCCGATGATAGTCGTTTTCCTTGATGACATTTCAATCTCCTCCATACATAATATTATACACATATGATGGTGCTGCTTACACCACCATATGTATATTGCCATTTATAGGCTCATATTTCTAGTAAAAGAGCCAAATGCAGAGCATGATATGCTAAAAGTTCCTGACGCACTTTTTATCCAAAGATTAGGAGCAAATGACTTCTTATAAATCAAATTTTTAGTTGATTTGCCTGAAGTATTCTCTCCGGTTATGCCACCTCCGTTACTTGTAATAATGTTGATATTCTTAATCTTCATATTATCAACTGTATTCTCTGTTGTCATTTGTAAATATGCCTGACTATACACACTGCAACTACCGTCTCCCACTCTACACTGTACTTTTGTTTTGTCACGAGAGCCTCCACTAGTGTATCCGGTATAACTGTCTGATGCATACGCAAACATATTGGTGGACACCACCATTACCGTTGCCAAAATAACTGCTCCTACTTTTTTGATTAGTCTCATAACTAACTCATCCTTAGATTAATTTATTAAATAACACTGCTTTGCAGTGATATTTTCAACATTTTCGTTTCATATTTACCCCTTATCAACCATTTACAGGCTTGTAGCCACCCTTTCCTTAAGAAGTTCATATTCCAGCTCATGTGTGCTTTCTATATCTGCCTTAATTATTATACTTTGCATACCTACTGTATGTCCTTATGTATTATTATACTTTATGCACTTTCTATATAATATCCTTATCTATTCTTATAATCTTCTCCCTCCTCTCATAACATGGGGCGGATAAACCGCCCCCGCTGTTATGTCCTTAATCTTCCTTCGAGGACTCTTCTTTCAGGCATTCAGGCAGTTCAACCTCGCCGAATAAACTGAAACAGCTTCTTCCGCTGAGTTCGGTTTCCGTTACCTTTTCAAATACCTTGCATATGAATTCTCCTAATGTGCTCATCTTACAAACCTCCTTCTGATTAAAACCACCAATGCACCGGTCAGTTGAAAATAGAAGACATACAATAATGCCAATATGTACTCCGGTGCTGCTATTGTAATGATAATATAACTGACTGTCGAAAACACGGTTGCGGCCAATTTCTGTACCAGGCGCCATTTAACGGTACGTTTTGGCCTGTTAGGTGACTGTACCGGAGCGATTATAATCACGAAGACTATATATACCACGAATGCAATTCCGGAAATTATTCTGCTTATACGCATATATGGGACTGCCCATATGCCGGCTCCGAAGAAGAGTAAAGACATACAAAGACATCCAAGATAAGTCTTTGCATGAAATCCTCCCATGAAACTCCTCGTAAATAAAAGCAGCGAAAACAATATTATAAACTTCACTGCATTCCCGGTTACCGTAAAAAGGATTACCAGTATCGCCAGTTTACTGAGTTCCGCAATAGTAATTTCTATTGCATAAGTTACCTTTGCTTTCTGTTTCGGAGACCTTTTCTTATCTTTCGATATTCTGCTTTCCAGCCACACTGCCAGCTCATGAATTTTACAATCAATCATGCTTTTTATATACAATTTCATTACAGATTTTTCAATAGGTTTGGCTCAAAACGACCTGAACTGCAAGTATAACGACCTGAACTGCAATTTTTGACTGTTTTGTTTGACCGTTTTGTCCAAATATTGTATAATTTTTATGAGGTGATTTTATGATTAATATACTCGTTGTTGAAGATAATATATTACAATTAAATGCATTAAAACGCATTATAGAGAATACAGAAATAGGGCAGCCGATATGTCCGTATACAGCTTCGGGATATGATGAGGCAGTTGAAATTATCTCTTCGGCGCATTTTGATATATTTTTTCTGGATATTCTTTTCTCTGAAGATAAGAATGTTCCTTGTGGCATAGATCTTGGCAATTACATAAGAAGCCTTGACCGGTACCGTTACACCCCGATTGTGTATATTACATCCATTCCGGGACAGATAGGTAATGCGGTTAATGATATACACTGTTATAATTACCTTATAAAGCCTTATAAGCGTGAAGACGTAGAGAAGCTTCTTAAGTCCTTAACCGATTCTCCTATGATTTCGGCTTCGCCCTTAAGAATAATTGACGTTAATTCGGTCTCACATAATGTTATTGTAGAGAACATTGTTATGTTATCGGTGTCCAGTCATATACTTACCATACACTGTGATGACGGTGATCTAACCACGAGACAGTTTAATATTGATTCGGTTCTTGCAGAGCTTCCACCCTATTTTATAAGGGTTCATCGCAAATATATCGTGAACAGGCACCGGATTGATAATTACGACCGGACTTTGGGTTTTATACGCATTGAAAGCCAGACCATTCCTATCGGCCGCACTTACAAATCAGAATTTGAGAAGAGGTATAACCTAACATGACAGACGCACTTATTTACTTTACATATACTATCATTGAATATTTCATTTTCTGGTACACCGCTTCCGTATTAATACATAAGAAGCCGCACATTACACCGCGTATCATACCCGGTGTGCTTCTTGTAATATGTATGAGCATATACTCGGTTTTCATAAATAACCAGTTCGTATCAATCATCCTTTTCATCCCATTACAGGTAATAACACTCGCTTATTCCCAGCATATACGTCTGAGCGAATTTATCTGGATGTATGTTGTCGAATATATAATAATCACTTTCTGCGAAGTTCCGGTTGCTTTCGGTCTGTCATTTTTCAGGCTTGACGCAGGAATCAACAGTCTGTTCGGCAGCATATTTACATTCGCAATAATTGTGCTCATATGCCACTTTACACCTATAACAAAGCTTTACAGCCTTTATGATAATTCATCTGTCAAAGTTAAGATAATTATATCGAACACATCTTTGATTGCCATACTGACAGCACTATATTTCAGGGTTTCACCCGATAATTTCATCGACAATATGATAATGCTTGCTGTATGTATACTTATCATACTTTTTGTCAATATCGAGATTGCCATGACTCAATATGACCTTGCTTCCAAGCAAAAGCAGCTGGAGGCTTACAAGCACTATCTTCCAATCGTTGAGGATCTTATCAAAGAAGTCCGTATGCGGCAGCATGATTATGACAATACCATACAGGCTATCACATCATTGGCCATCACATGCAGCACCTATGAAGAACTTTCGGCAGCGATTAACGATTTTACCGATCATATAATTGCATCCAATATCACATCGAATCTTCTCAAGCTTAATTTTAAGCTGGCTGCCGGTTTTATTTTTTCCAAATGCAATGAAGCACAATCAGCCGGGAAGACGCTTACCGTAAAGATTGATAATTACATACTTAATACTTCGGTAGTCGAATACGACCTGATTGAGATGCTTGGAATTCTTATCGATAATGCAATAGAAGCAACGCCTGAGCACAGCGAAGCCTTTATTGAACTCAGTAACAGGGGTGAACAGTCAGTATTTACGATTATGAACCCGTCACCTGTAATAAGTGACACATCCATAAAGAAAATTTTCTCCGATGGTTTTTCCACTAAGAAACGTAATGACGGAAGGCCGCACGGAATCGGTCTTTCAAGACTTTCCGGAATGGTGCGCACATATAAAGGAAGCATAGATGCTTCCAACCGTGATATTGACGGAACCAATTATATATGCTTCCGCCTGATTGTTTAATCCGGTATGCTTTTTCTGACACATAATGCTCCCCATCCGGCTCTCTCCGACGGAACCGGAACGGATTTTAACGGCACAGCTCCGCGTATGAGCTGTGCTTTTATTTTGGCTCCGTACATATACGGATCCCTGCCTTTTACAATACCCCATTGCATAAGAAGTGCTGCAGTGCCGGTCACAAACGGAGCTGCCATGGATGTACCGCTCTGGACTGAATATCCACCTCCCGGTGCCGGTGACATTATATTTACTCCCGGTGCAACTATATCCGGTTTCACGGTGCGGATTACCCTTGTATATCCCCGTCCCGAGAAATCGGCATATGAACCTGTACGTCCATTGTATGCTCCGACCGTTATCACATTGTATGAAGTTGATGGTATCGTCAGTGTTACGTCCGGACTGCTTTTCGTAAAACCGGTATCACTGCTCACAAAATTCCCGGCCGGAAGCCACATATGGTATATGCCGTCACGCACATCCAACACTTCCACTTCTATGCTCCATATTCCGCTTGAAATATAATCCGCACCTATCATCTGGATAAATATTTCCTGATTGACACTGTATGGTGACGGCTGGCCGAAATACACATATATTTCAGTACTGCCCGCCCTGAAAACAGTGATAACGTCATCACCCTGCACCGGTCCGTACCTGCGCCCGTCGGGTGCCGTAAGCGTTATCCTGTATATGTCCGCATAATTTTTCCATATCTGGATGTCTATTGACGGCTCATAGCGCCCAATAACAAGCTCCGTAGAAATAACGGGAGCGGCCGCTTTGGCAAAATCATGCATAACATGTATTTTTCTGGCGGCCTCGTTGCCGCTGCCCGCAACTATCACGCACTGCCATATATCAGCCACGGCATTGATATATGTTTCCAGTAACGAAGTGCCGTCATGCGCCCCGTAATTATTTCCGAAACTCATGTTAATCGCAACAGGCATTGACAGGCTTGCAGCTTTCCTTATGACATAATCCAGGGCTTCCATTAGTCTGGCACTGCTGAAATACAAATCGTTGCCAAGTTTCACGATAAGAAGCCGGGATTTATATGCCACTCCCCTGTATCTCCCATTCGATGCCCTGCCGTTTCCTGCGGCTATTCCCGCAACATGTGTTCCGTGTCCGCTCACATCTTCCACCGGAACCCTCGATAAATCACCGCCTATCGCTGCATTTATATCGTCCTCACTGTACACACGTCCGGTATTCTCGTCATACAGTTCTATTATTCTTGTTTTTCCTTCCTCCGTCATAAAATCAGGATGTCTGTAATCCACTGAACTGTCTATTATGGCAGTAATTACCCCGCTGCCGTCAAGTGCACTGTCCGTATACTGAAAATCAAGGCATGACTCACTGCCGGAATTCTCAAGTTCAAAATATAGTTTCTTTGGTTTTTCAATATATATAACTTCACGGAGTGCGGCAAACTCATCTATCCTCTCCTGCTTTATCTTTACAAGTGCGTATCCTCCGAGCAATATTTTAAGACTGTCTGCAATATTCATTGCGGCAGTCTCAATATTTCCGTTGTACTTAACGATAAGTTCCCATTCATTCTCCGTCATGTTATATCCGGTATCAAGATCCTGTGTTCTTACACGTTCGTCTTCCGGTATATTTATCGCAAGGTTCAACTGGTTTTCTATTTTCTGATCCATATAATATTATATTATGACAGCACGGTTAAGATGTACGGAATATATATAACATCCTCCACATTCCATTCCGGTTATTTTTGAAAGTGCCTCGCTGTACAGTGAAAGCTGCCTGCCATAGCGCTCTGTCAGAACAACATCCGATGATACACGGTCAGTCTTATAATCCACTATATACACTTTATCGTCTTCAAAGAAAAATGCATCAATTATACCCTGAATAAGGACCTTCTCGTCTTCAGGATATGATGGGTCGATTTCAGATGAACTGACTTCCATTGTAAACGGCTGTTCTCGATATAATTTATTATCATCATAAGCCTTTTTCATACGTTTTCCCAGATCTGTTTCAAGGAAATCCGTATATTTGCGCAGATTAACAAGTCCTGCGTATTCCACGCTTATTCGTCCTTCATCAATCCATCCGTCGAGCTGTCTGCGTATGGCATCAATATCCTGCGCATGGTCATAATCAAGCAGTTCAAATACCTTATGATAAGCATTTCCTCTTGATATTCCGTCGTTCTCCGTCTTCTCTATAAATTCGGGAACAGGTTTGACCTTATCCGGCGGCGTAATCTGTGCTTCAAGAAGCTCACTTTCTTCCATCGCCTTATGCTTAAGTTCCGAAACGGAATATTTGGCTCTGAGTGAATATACATTATTATGCGGATACACATAATCAAGTGCTTTGCACATCATTTCGTAATCCTTGCCATCATTTTCTATATCCGATAATCCTGTAATCATCCTTTTAATCTCAACAGAACGGTCTATTAACGGAGCTACCGCCGTATGCGACAATTCATCCCGGCCTATCACATGTACATCAAATTTTCCTATGCTTCCGGAATTAATTGCCAGCGGCATAATGATATCAAGATAACTTCTGTTCTCCATTATGTAATTAATTCCCATTTTTCCGGAGGATGAGCAGCGTTTCCACACTTCCATCCTCTTATCACAAGATGCCACACCAAGAACGATGAGTTTGTCTACGGCTCTTGTCATTGCAACATAAAGTATCCTCAGTTCCTCTCCGATATCATCCGCTTTCATTCTGCGTGAAAGCATGCGTCTGTATACAGTGTCATACTTGATACGGTATTTCAGATCAACATCCGAAATTCCTATTCCAAATTCACTATCATATATAATATCATTTTTAGTGTCATCCAGATTATATTCCTTGGCGCTGTTGCCGAGAATGACCACCGGAAATTCCAGTCCCTTGCTCTTATGAATGCTCATTATCCTCACTACATCGTCCTCTTCGGACTCAGACTGGGCCTCCCCGTAATCCACCTCGTATTTGCGTAGTTTCTCTATATATCTTAAGAAATTAAACAGTCCTGAATAGCTTGTTTTTTCAAATTCCCTGGCCTTCTGCACAAGCATTTCCAGATTAGCCTTACGGAGTTTTCCTCCCGTCATTGTGCCAGCATATTCATAATACCCGCTGTTATATATAATATCTGATATCAATTCGTTTATAGTGGCCACACGGCTTATTTTTCTGTAATGCTCTATAAAATCAAGCAGATTCCTGCACCTGGCAGCCGTATCGTCTTCCCGTCCGGCATACTCGATTACACAGTCATACAGCTGCGTCCTGCGCTTTCTGCCTTTTATGACGGCAAGCTCTTCTGTTGTAAATGCGGCAAAAAAAGAACGCATCACTCCCGCAAGCGGTATTTCCTGTCTCGGATTGTCTATTACACGCAGCAGATCAAGTACTTTACTTACTTCATATGAGTCAAAATATCCCGTTGTCTTGGAATACACGCACGGAATGTTATGTGCGTTAAGAGCTGCGGCATATCCCGGTGCATCTTTCTTATCGCTTCTTAACAGAATTACAATATCCCGGTAACGAAGATTACTGTTTTCCGACATCAGACGCTTTACCACATTTACTGCCATATTGTAATATATGTCAGACGTCTCTACACCTTCAAATCCATCTTTATCCGCAATATATATATCAGTCGTATCATCCGCTTCGCCTTCTGCGTTAAGTCCGTAATTAAGTGCCGCCTCCCTGCTGTATCCGATTCCGCCTATCTCTTCCTTCATTGCCATGTAAAAAACATCATTTACTGAGTTTATTACATTCTTACGGCTCCTGAAATTCTTATGAAGTTCCATGCACACATGACTGCCTTCTTTGCCGTAACTGTGGTATTTTTCGATAAAAAGCCCCGGATTGGCCATCCTGAATTTGTAAATGCTCTGTTTGACATCTCCCACCATAAACATATCCGGATTGCCGAAACGTTCCCTAGATACGGCTTTCAATATAAGTTCCTGGACAAGATTGCTGTCCTGGTATTCATCAATATATATTTCCTTATATTGCGCTGCCAGTTCGTCCGCTATTTCCGTATATTCGTATCCCTCATCCGTTCGCTTTACCAATATGTCAAGTGCATAGTGTTCTATATCCGGAAAATCCACTATGTTGGAAGCAGCCTTTGCTTTCTGATATGCATCAGTAAATTCCGATGTGAGTGATGTTATTGTTCTTACATAATGGCTGCATTGCGCCATATCGCCATATTGTCTGTGAACGTCCGTAAGATAATTATCTTTTAGTGCTGCTATTCTCTTCTTGATACCATCCCTTATATTCTTAACATATGTCCTTGCATCTTCGGATGTATTCTTGTCTGCGGGAAGTCTTGAATATTTAATATCAAGGGCTGTCTCCAATTCTTCAAGCGTATTGCCTTCCATCGCTTTTTGGAGGCGTTCTCTCTCCTCCTCAATGACAGGGCTGTATTTATTCGGTCCTCCGGGCTGACAGCATTCATCAAGTATCTCTCCGTATTCCTGTACACACTCTGCCAGCGATGCTTTGATATAACCAATCGTGTCTTTCACAACCGGAAGATTCTCATATTCATCTTCATCCACCAGATAATCCCTGAGGCATTTATTAATCCACTCAGACGGCCACGGATTGCTTTGTGCAAACCGGTGAAGTCCTAATATAATATCATATATTCTGTCTAATTTCTTGCCTCCGGCAAATGCCTCGACAAAATCTTCAAATGCCCCGTCATTATCCGCAAAATGTCTTTCTATAATATCCGACATTACATCCGCCCGCATAAGGTTAAGCTCGCCTTCATCCGCGATTCTGAATGACGGATCTATTCCTATTGCATTATAATAATTTCTGACAATATATGAACAGAAACTGTCTATCGTACATATACGTGCACTGTCCACCAGTGATATCTGTCTGATCAGATATCTGTTGTCAGGATTTGCCGAAAGTTCCTTCTCAAACGCCCTCGAAAGCCTTGTTTTCATCTCCTCGGCCGCCGCCTTCGTAAATGTAACGACAACAATATCATCTATTCCCGTATGTTCTTTCTCATCAAGCACTTTCTTGATAATCCGCTCAATCATGACAGCTGTTTTGCCTGAACCGGCTGCTGCGCTGACCAGAAGATTTCCGCCTCTGAAATCAATTACTTTCTGTTGTTCTTTCGTCCACTCCATCAGTCTTCCTCCCTGTATCCGAACTGCTGCCACATATCTTCCCTGCCGGAAATTTTCGGAACCTGCCTGGTCTTAGGCATATTGCTTCCCATATGACATATTCCGCCGTACGGACAGTAATCGCACTCTCCTTCATATGGTTCGGCTTTGACATTGCCTTCCCGAATCTCATGTTCAAGTCCGGCAAGTTTCCCGGCTGCATAATCGGCAAGACATCTTAACTGCCTGTCGGTAAATACATTTCTGCCGAGCGCAAGCTTTCCGTAACGCTTAGATGCCGGTGTACATAACGATTTACCTTCATCCCAGTCATCCATTAAATACACGCTTTCGACACTCACAACTCCGCCCGGCCGCATACTCTCAAGCAGGGCTTTCTCGTATTTTTCCGCGCTCCGGTCACGTTCGCCGGCAATTATAGGATTATCGATATGGTTATAAAAAGCACCCGCTGCAATAATCTGTTTATCAGGATATTTACCGGCAGCTTTCTTAAGCATCGCATCCAGATATAACATAAGCTGCAGTTTCAGCCCAACATATAATTTATCTGCGGAAAATTCGTTTTTCCCTGACTTATAATCTATAACTTTCACATGAATCTTATCATTTTCTTCCGCGATATCCACACGGTCTATTTTACCTTTAATAAGGACATCTCCTTCTTTACGGTAAAAATCCTCCTCAAATTCGACCGGCTTAAATATTCCGGACTTAAGCTGCCTTCCCAGTGCCCATACAGTTCTTGCCGTCATATCTATAATTCGCTTTTTGATATAGGCATTGGTGCTGTTATCGGAAAAGTACGACTGTGAAAAATCAACCGATGCATCCATAACCGCGGTTTCTGCCACCGTGTAAATCTCTTCATCTGCAAGATCCGCGAAATCTCTTCCCTCACTCTTAAGCCTTACAGATATAATTTCTATCGCACGGTGGAATACTACTCCCATGTCCGCCGCACTGAGTTCATACGTCTGGCGCTCCTCGAGTTCCAGGCCATATCCGGCAAAATGTTCAAATGCACATCCGGCATATTTCTCTATTCTGGATATGCTTCCTGTCTTAAGTTGTGCATAAAGCTCTTCCGAAGCTTTGCGTGTCAGGCTGTCCGGCTCTTCTTCTGCCGCAAAAACTCCAACAAGCCTGTCTATCTCTTTCTTATACGGTTCGTGCATCATATAATACATAAGCATATCGGTTGAATCCGTTATCATATGTCTTCCGGCTTCTGCACTCGTGATATGAGCCATGGCTGACCTGACATTCTCCGCTTTCACTCCCGGATACATGGATTCTACCATCGTATACACTCTCGAAACCCTGCATTCTTTACCGGCATTATCAAACCTGTGGCTCATCAGGTATAATCCGCATTCCGGTTCCGTCATATTAAGATACAGGTAAAAATTCTGTATAAATATTTTCTCCCTCGGTGTGGGCGACAATTCAACATTGTTATCGCCAAGTATCCTGCGTTCATTGTCTGACAATACGCCTTTCGATGTGGAAAGTTTCGGAATCACGCCTTCATTGACGCCAAGTATATAGAGCATTTTCACATGCTCAAGTCTCGTTCTTTCTATATCTCCGAGTGTCACACAGTCCACCGACGGCGGTATTATTCCAACTTTGATTTCTTCAAAACCTGCATCGATTATCTGCGCCAGATCTTGTAAGGATATTTTCTCGTCTCCCATAAGTGCATACATCTGGTCAAGCAGTCCAAGCACCCCTGCATACACCTGTCTGTACCCGTCAGCCCTGGCTCTCATATACATATCGGTTCCGGCTGCTTCTTCCATATCCGCCGCAAAATTTTCCATCTTATCGTAGAGATTTTCCTGCTCCATAAATTCATATATGGCATGCACATATTTGCCCGCCGATGCTTCTTTATCCGAAAAAGCATCTTTTAATATATTAATTTTATCCACAAGCAGCTTACGGACGGAATTTACTGTCGTCATATTTTTCTCTTTGCCCGGATACCTGCGCACAAAATTCTCACTCCATGCCTTATATCCCCTGATTCCATAGGCAATGACATAATTCTCTGCTATATCAACATCATCATCCGCAATATCACATAAACCGTTCTTAAGGAATCTGAATATACTTTCGTACGAATAATTGCTTGTAATTATCTCAATTGCCGAACGGACATACTCCACCAGCGGATTTCCCATGATACTTCTCTTGGCATCCACGAAAAAAGGTATCCCGCTCTCCGTAAAAATTCTGACAGCATCATCAGCATACATCTCCATATCACCGACAACTATCGCTATATCCCTGAATCTTAATCCCTTCTCCCTGACCTGTCTGAGTATATCGGATGCCGTGCACACAAGCTCATCCGCCGGATTATCCGGTCTTGCAAATCTTATATCTTCAGTCGGCTTATCAAATTTCTTACCGTTATATCTGAATATATTGCGTTCAAGAAACCCAAGCGCTTCCGACTTGGCAAACCTGAATTTATCGTAGTCAGGTTCAATTCTGGCGTATTCGATCCCTGCACCGCATTCCTCTGCTATCCTGACTGCTTTGGATATCATTGTCTTGCTCATCGCAAACAGGTCTTCATCTCCATATATTACATTATACGGTTCATCTTCCGGAAGTGTAACCGTTATCGTGACCTGCCTTGCCACCTTCATAATCTGTTCTATTATTCTGTATTGCACCGGCGTGAATCCTGTAAATCCGTCAAATACCACATCCGCCCCTTTAAAAAATCCGGAGCGCTCCATAACCGAAAGCATTGTTTCCGGTCTGTCTTCGACGGTTGTATATCTTCCGTTTATATATTCTTCAAATGCTTTATAAATGCGCGAAATATCTATTAACTTCTGTTTCAGTCTGTCGCCCGCTTCTATCTTTCCGGCAATTTCTTCGAGCCCGTCCGGTTTCACGCCGTACTGCTTAAGTTCCGAAACCATTGATTTTACTTCGCTTACAAATCCCTGGTTCCTGCCCGCCTTAATAATCTTAAGCTCATCCTTCACTGAATCCATTATCTTACGTATAACGAGATTCTTGCCCGTGTCATCTATACTTCTGGCCGGCGATATTCCCAATTCATCAAAAATCCTGTAGCACATACGTCCAAACGTAAGCACATCAATATTAAACATACCTCCGTTCGGATGCATACGCACAATATCCTTCTGTGCCTGCATTGATGACTGTTCCGGCACAACCACTATGTATCTGCGGTTCGCATCTTCGTAATTGCCGGCTGCGTCTTTTATTATCATATCATATAATTTGTATGTTTTACCATATCCTGAAGCGCCCATCAGAAGTTTAAGTTTCATCTTCATCCTCCATCCTGCCCATAATCAAAAAAAAGTAATATTTCCCCTCACCAGCTAATATTCTGTATTAATCAGATATGGGAGTTTTCCATGAGTTCCAAAACCAAAATACTTGTCGTAAAATTAAAAGAAATCATTTACACAGTTCTCTTTGTCGTTCTGGGAATAATTTTAATTGTACTGCTTTTTATTTTAATAACAGGCAAGTCCCATAAAAAGGACACGTCGCCCGTCTCGGTCACAACTTATTCGCCCGGTGTCTATACTTCCTCCATTGTCCTTGCCTCCAACCCTGTCGACATTGAGGTTGTCGTAGATGATACCCAGATTAAGTCCGTAAACCTCGTAAACCAATCCGAGTCTGTCGAGACAATGTACCCGCTCATCTCGTCTTCCTTAAGTGACATAGCCTCCCAGGTAATCAAGAATAATTCAACCGAAAATATTACATATTCCCAGGATGCCCGTTACACCTCCATCGTCCTGATCGGTGCCATCAACGATGCTCTGGAGAAAGCAAAAAGATAAAATGCGCCCTTGGCATAAGCCCTCCGACGGATTAAGCACCGGCGTGTGCAAACAGCCGCGGATGGCTTATGTCTGCGGGCTTAATGAGAGAAACCCGGGTGGTACATTTTCGCGGACTTAATGGCCGGACCCGGGTGGTACACTTTCGCGGTCAGTTTTCTTTTCATATTATACCACCTTGTTTTTTCTTTAACAATATTCTATAATAACAGCAGTTTATTATTGATTTTACCGGAGGTTATGATGAGAGACGGTTTTGTTAAATGTGCAGCGATGATTCCTTCAATCAAGGTTGCAGATTGCGCGAATAATGAGGCTGAGATTATTAGATTGATTGATGAGGCTGCTACATCGGGAGCGAAAGTTGTTGTTTTTCCGGAATTATGTATCACAGGTTATACATGTGGCGATTTATTTTTGCAGGACAGCCTTCTTAACGGTGCAATTGCAAGTCTTATCCGGATTGCAAAGCACTCCGAAGGACTTGACATGATTGCTTTTGTCGGGCTTCCGTTTATGTATGGCAATAAGCTTTATAATGCAGCCGCGGCTGTAAGCGGCGGAAGAATTCTGGGCATTACGCCGAAGACACACTTGCCGAATTACTCGGAATTTTATGAGGTAAGGCATTTTAATCCGGCGCCGGCGGATGTGTCCATGATCAAAATTGGCGGGCTGGATTATGAGATTCCGTTTGGAAGCCACATTTTGTACAGGTGCACTACGATGCCGCAGCTTGTTATTGCTGCTGAGATTTGTGAAGATGTATGGGTAAGCAATCCGCCTTCAATTTCGCATACGCTTGCAGGTGCTACGATGATTGTTAACTGCTCGGCAAGCGACGAGACGACCGGAAAGGACATATACCGCCGGGAACTCGTCTCAGGCCAGTCGGCAAGACTTGTATGTGCATATGTGTATTGCAATGCCGGCGACGGAGAATCGACCCAGGACCTTGTGTTTGGCGGACAGAGCATCATTGCAGAAAACGGAAACGTACTTGCCGAATCGAGACGTTTTATTAACGAATCCGTGTATGCCGATGCGGACCTCGGAAGAATCACAAGTGAACGCAGAAGAATGACTACTTTTTATCATGATACGGAACTTGAAAATGAATATGTGAATGTTGATTTCAGATTAAATGTTACAGAATGTAAGATTATGAGAAAATATGACATAACGCCTTTCGTACCATCGGACAAATCGGACAGGGACAGAAGATGCGAGGAAATCCTTACGATCCAGGCAATGGGACTTAAGAAAAGACTTGCGCATACAGGTGCACACCATGCCGTAATAGGAATATCCGGCGGACTTGATTCGACACTTGCATTGCTTGTAACAGTCAAAGCTTTTGATATGCTTTCAATACCGAGGGAAGATATAACCGCGGTTACAATGCCATGTTTCGGAACAACCGACCGGACTTACAATAATGCCTGCCGGCTTGTACACAGACTCGGAGCATCATTAAAAGAAGTTAATATCAAGGAGGCTGTCAATATACATTTCCGGGATATTGAGCATAATCCGGATGTTCATGATGTAACATATGAGAATTGCCAGGCAAGGGAAAGAACACAGGTACTTATGGATATCGCCAATCAGAACGGCGGTATGGTAATAGGAACCGGTGATATGTCGGAGCTGGCGCTTGGATGGGCCACATATAACGGAGACCATATGTCGATGTACGGTGTCAACTGTTCCATTCCGAAGACGCTTGTCCGCCACCTTGTAAGGTATTACGCAGATACATGCGGTGATGAATTGCTCTCGGCTGTTTTACTTGATGTGCTTGATACGCCGGTGAGCCCTGAGCTTCTGCCGCCTGTGGACGGTGTTATTGCACAGAAGACAGAAGATATTGTAGGACCATATGAACTTCATGACTTTTTTATGTATTATATATTAAGATTTGGATATACGCCTTCCAAAATATACAGGATTGCATGTAATGCTTTTGTTAATTTTTACGATAAAAGTACCATTCTTAAATGGCTTAAGATTTTTTACAGAAGATTCTTTGGACAGCAGTTCAAGCGTTCGTGCCTGCCGGACGGACCTAAGGTCGGTTCTGTTGCCGTATCGCCGAGAGGGGATTTAAGGATGCCAAGCGATGCATCTGCTGCAATCTGGCTTAAAGAGCTTGACAATCTGGGATAAAAAATAACTCCGGAAACACAATTTGTAACATACCATTCTGCATAAACAGAGGACTGGCAGCCGGTATAAGATGTTTCCGGAGTTTTATTATATTATTTAATAATATCGTCAACCATTGTGGCCGCATCATCCACTAAAGTTTCTGCTTTATCAATAGCGTCCTCAATGATTCCGTTTCCGGATGACTGTGTCTGACCGTTTGTGTGTCCCTTTGTTTCTTTTGCTGCGGTAGTTGGATGCTGACTGGTTGATTCTGCACCAGTTGTCTGTTGACTGCTCCCATTGGAATCGTCATTGCCGCACCCCACAACGCCCACAGCGCACATCGCCATGATTACACAAAGTAATATAGTTTTTATCTTTTTCATGCTAATGCTCCTTTTTTTGATTTTGTGATTAGTATTAGCATAACAGGGCAAAAAAATACCCTGATTTTATTTTTCAAAAATCAGGGTATTATATTTTATAATATTAAATCAGCCGATTACTTCTTTCATGGTATATAATCCTGCAGGTTTACCGGCAAGGAACTTGGCAGCTTCAATAGCACCTTTGGCAAATACCGACTTTGAATATGCGGTATGTTTAAATTCTATTACCTCGTCTTCTCCGGCAAAAATAACCTCATGTTCGCCAACTATTGTTCCGCCTCTGACAGCACTTATTCCGATCTCATTCTTCGGACGCATTGCCCGGTCACCGCTTCTGTCATACTTGTAAGAATACGGCTCTGCAAGGCTCTCATTGATGGCATCGGCAAGTGCGATAGCAGTTCCGCTCGGTGCATCAAGTTTAAAATGATGATGTTTCTCAACTATCTCAATATCAAAACCTGCATCCGCAAGGAGCGGTGCAACTGATTTAAGGACTTTGAACAATGTGTTTATTCCGAGTGACATATTGGCTGAACGGAGTACAGGAGTCACCTTGGAAACCTTGGAAACTCTCGCAATCTGCTCTTCACTCAGTCCGGTTGTGCAGAGTACAAGTGGCATATGCGTGGTTTCACAATAATCAAGCAGACCGTTGATTGCTTTGGCTGAAGCAAAATCAATAATAACATCTGCTTTGACATTGCAGTCATTCAGATTGGAAAAAACCGGATATGAATTATGTCCGTCGTCAAATACATCTATACCGGCAACAATTTCAATATTATCATCAGCAGCGGCAAGACCTGTTATTACCTGTCCCATTTTACCGTTGCATCCGTGCATTATAGCTCTGACCATTTTCAACACCTCTGTAATCTTATAATATTCCGTAGTTCTTCATTGCATTCTTAAGAGTCTCAAGATTCTTAGGCTCCATAGGTGAAAGAGGCATTCTTAACGGTCCTACTTCCATTCCCATAAGATTCATGGCGTGCTTAACCGGAATCGGGTTAACCTCACAGAAAAGTGCCTTTATAAGCTCTATTGCCTCAAGCTGCTTGCGGCATGCACCCTTAACATCACCGGCAAGATAATCTGCAGCAATCTCATGTGCCTGTCTCGGAGCCACATTGGAAAGGACCGAAATCACGCCCTTGCCGCCAAGTGACATAATCGGAACGATCTGATCATCATTACCTGAATACAGGTCAAGTCTGCCGTCCATTATGCTCATAAGCATTGCAACCTGTGAAAGATCTCCGGATGCTTCTTTGATACCGACTACATTGGAAGCTTCCTTACATATAGCCGCAACAGTCTCCGGCTTGATGTTGCATCCGGTTCTGCTCGGAACATTATAAAGGATAATAGGAATCTTTACTGAATCCGCAACAGCTTTAAAATGGCCTACAAGACCTGCCTGTGTTGCCTTATTATAATACGGTGTAACACAAAGAAGTGCATCTGCTCCGGCATTCTGCGCTTCCTGTGAAAGCTCTATTGCAGAACTTGTACAGTTGGAACCTGTTCCTGCAATTACCGGTATTCTGTGTTTAACCTGCTCTATACAGAACTTAATAACTTCTATATGCTCCTCTGTGGAGAGTGTCGCAGCTTCTCCTGTTGTGCCGCAGATAATAATACTATCCGTATGATTAGCTATCTGGTACTCTATTACCTCGGCAAGCTTATCATAATTAACACTTCCATCTTCATGCATAGGTGTAATAAGTGCAACACCCGCTCCTGTAAATACTGACATAATTATCCTCCTGAAATATCATATACATTATGTATTTTACGCAAAAACAGAGCCAGCAGGACGCCGGCTCATAAAGTCATACTCTTATTAAAAAGATACTTTAGTAGCTCTCCATCCTGTGATGACAGTAATATGACTCTTCATCATATTCCCAGCGGCCACAGCCTCAGGATCTGTGACGCTTCGGCACTGCTGCCTTTCATTCATGATCATCTATGCCTGACATATCACATAAATTACTAATATACAGTGCGACCTCTACTTAATGTTTCTGTTCTTGTTATTACTGACAGTTTAACATTCCTGACGATAATAGTCAATATGTTTTATTCAATCGTCAATAAATTCAATTTTGCTTACCGAAACCTCATAAGCAACTCTTTTTTCACTCTCCTCATCATTAATGCGCTTGGTATACTCACGGCTCTGGATACGTCCGTTTATCTGTATGTGTGCACCTACTTCGAAGCCCGCCGCAAAACGTGCGTTTCTCCCCCAGGCTATACATGGAATGTAATCTGATTTACCATATGGTCTGTTGACTGCTATAAGAATATCGGCAATCTCCCTTCCAAGCGGTGTCTTGCGGTAAATCGGCGGCTTGCATATGTACCCGTCAAGAAAAATCTGATTTGAACTCGTCTCCTCATCATAATCCTCAATAAACTGAAGCTCCCTGACAAAAATAGACAGCACAAGCCTGTTCTTGGTCTCTTCGTGTCTGTTGTAAGAACGGAACTGTCCCTGGGCCTCTATCATCGTGCCCCTTAAATCCACCGTTACATCAACCAGTCTTTCCGAAACCATAAGCGGAATCACATCCACACTGTTACTTAAGCGGTTTACGGAAATATCGACGGTATAAAAACCTTCTCCGTATACCTCGTGGCTGAATTTAAATTCAGAAACCACCTCACCTATAATCGTAACTTTGTTGTTTTCAATAACCTTATCAACCATTCTTCTGTTTCTCCCTTCTGTTTATTCCGCGGCATTTTATATGCCTGCGTTCGTTGCTTGATAACTTTATCAATATATAATATGCGCCATATTTCGATTTTAGCACAAAAATATTGTAAAATCAAAAATTTGTGATAAAATATTATGGTTGCATATGTGTATTTATATTATCGGAGGTTTTATATGATTACTAAACGTGAAGATGTGAGAAATATTGCTATTATTGCACATGTTGATCACGGTAAAACGACACTCGTAGATGAATTGCTGAAACAAAGCGGTACTTTCAGAGAGAACCAGGAAGTTGCCGAGCGTGTCATGGACTCAAATGATATTGAGCGTGAACGAGGCATCACCATTCTTTCAAAGAACACTGCCGTTCATTATAAAAATACCAAAATAAATATTATCGACACACCGGGCCATGCTGATTTTGGCGGAGAGGTTGAGCGTGTACTCAAGATGGTCAACGGCGTTATCCTCGTGGTAGATGCTTACGAAGGTGTTATGCCGCAGACCAAGTTCGTTCTCCAGAAAGCTCTCGACTTAGACCTTGACCTTATTGTATGTGTGAACAAAATAGACCGTCCTGAGGCAAGACCGGATGAAGTTGTGGATGAAATTCTTGAGCTTTTACTTGAACTTGATGCCAACGACAAGCAGCTTGACTGCCCGTTTATATTTGCTTCTGCAAGAGGCGGATATGCCAAATATAAAATAGAAGATGAATCGGATAACATGGTTCCTCTTTTTGAAACTATAATAAAAAATATCCCGGCTCCGGAAGGAGACCCAGAGGCACCTCTGCAGGTTCTTATCAGCACAATCGATTACAATGATTATGTTGGACGTATCGGTGTCGGCAAGGTTGACAACGGTGTTATCAAGGTCAACCAGGAAGTTATGATTGTTAACCACCATGACCCTGACAAACATCAGCGTGTCAAGGTAACCAAATTATATGAGTTTGACGGCCTTAACAAGGTGGAAGTAAACGAAGCGACAATAGGTTCGATAGTTGCGATTTCCGGTATTACGGATATTAAGATTGGTGATACAATCTGTTCCGTTGATAACCCACAGGCAATTCCTTTCCAGAAGATCTCCGAGCCGACTATTACCATGAATTTTATGGTAAATGACTCTCCTCTTGCCGGTCAGGAAGGTAAATTCGTAACATCAAGACATCTCCGTGACAGACTTATGCGTGAACTTAATACAGATGTCAGCCTTCGTGTAGAAGAGACAGACGATATGGACAGTTTCAAAGTATCCGGACGTGGTGAGCTTCACCTTTCGGTACTTATCGAAAATATGCGCCGTGAAGGATATGAATTCGCTGTCAGCAAAGCCGAGGTTATTTATAAGACGGATGAGCGCGGCAAGAAGCTTGAGCCTATGGAAGTCGCTTACATCGATGTTCCTGATGACTGCTCCGGTACGGTAATCCAGAAGCTCAGCATGCGTAAGGGTGAGCTTAACGGCATGGCACCTCTTAACGGCGGAACCACCCGTCTTGAGTTCTCAATTCCTTCAAGAGGACTTATCGGATATACCAATGAATTTCTTACCGATACCAAGGGCAGCGGTGTAATAAATACCATTTTTGACGGATACGGACCATACAAGGGAGATATCCAGTATCGTAAGCAGGGTTCACTTATCGCATTTGAGAACGGCGAGGCCATAACCTACGGTCTGTTCAATGCCCAGGAGCGTGGTACACTTTTTATCGGACCGGGTGCCAAGGTTTATGCCGGCATGATTGTCGGACAGACAGGACGTTCCGAGGACATTGAGGTAAACGTATGCAAGACCAAGCATCTTACCAACACACGTTCTTCAAGTGCCGATGACGCACTCAGACTTGTACCGCCTAAAATAATGAGTCTTGAGCAGTCACTTGAATTTATCGATTCGGATGAACTTCTTGAAGTTACACCTAAGAATTTAAGAATACGTAAGAAGATTCTTGATTCGACAGCACGTTACAGAGCTAAGAAAAACGGTCAGTAGAAAATATAAGAAAATACAACAAAGCAGCTATGAATTTCCGGTTCATAGCTGCTTTTATTATACTGCACAAAAGTTTTTAATATAGCAATCTGATTTTACAAGTTTACGACAGCCGTCCTTTACTTGATCTATTGCCTTTATTTTACACTGCGTTTTTCTTTCTGCCACAAACGGTTGTGAGGATTCCTGCACCACCACTGACAAACAGCAGGAAAACACACAATGCAAGGATGGAGTTGTCACCGGTTTGAGGAAAAATAGTTTCCGACGAAGCTGTTGCGGGAATAACCGTGCCACGCTTTACAAGTTCATTGCATACCGTGCAGTATTCATCGCCTGTGTAGCCGTTGGCTGTTTTGGTTGGCTCAACTCTGTTTCTGATTTCGGTTGCTCCGTGTCCTGCCGCAGGAATAACAATGTCAGCTTCTGTCAGCGCCACTGCCGCATTGCTGTCGGCAAACAGCTTGCCGCAGGAGCATACATAGTAGTCAATATTGCCGTCCTTTGTGCAGGTGGGTTTGACAGCATAAACCGACATAAGATGGTTGGCATGAATGTGTCCCAGCATCGGAGCGATTTCGTATCCGCAGATTGTGCAGGTTTCAGCGGCGGTTTCAGTCGCTTCACCGCTTGAAACGTGCGGCACTATCGTATCCGCAGAGCCGCAGACTGCGCATTTATGCCAATGCGAGTCACTGTCGAATGTCCATGACGTAAGATAGCGGTGTCCCGCTGCCGCAATCACAGTATCGGCGGCGGTTATTTCATTTTTGCCGTCGGCGTCTGAAAATAACTTGCCGCAGTAACCGCATTCGTAGTATTCAATGTTTCCGTCTGCTTCGCAGGAGGCGGGAACGGCATCGACCTTTGTTATGTCGTGACCCGTTGCAGATATGATAAATACGTTTAACTCGGTGTCGAGAGAATCGGTTTCTCTTCCAAAATATTTGTCGCATCTATCGCAGTAATAGTACGGCAGATGTCCGTCGGTTGTGCAGGTTTCAGGGACATAATCGAAATACTGCATATTGTGGCCTAGAGGATCTCCGTATTCGATGCCGCAAGCTTCGCAAACAGCCCTATTCGTGCAGGTCGCATTACCGCCAAGGTGATTTTGATAATTAAACTTTACGGTGCAGAGTGCGCTGTTTTTGCAGACATACCAGTGCGCGGTTTCGTTGTAGCGATAGCCGTCGTCAATATCCGCCTCGCAAAGCTTGAACACTTTAAATAAGTCGTTGAAGTGGTAATCGATCCGGGTTGTCGCGCCGTTTGCGTCTGTGAATACTAACGAATGGTCGCGGTCTGCAAGCCATAAGTGAAGTCCTGTGTCGCTCGGGTCGGCGGCAATATTGTTGGCGGCAATTGCCATAACGCCGTCAACGATGACTTCATCGCCGTTAGGATTGTCAACTGTCAGCAGGTAAACAGGTTCGCCTGCGCTGTTCTTTATCTGGCTGTTCTGAGAAATATCGGGGTTTAATGTGCTTGTCGAGTACATAGCTACCGAGCTGTTTTCTATATAAATTTCGCTTGCAACGCCGTCAACGCCGTTTCCTATCATATCAGGTCCGCAGGAGCCTTTCTGAACCAGCGAAACAACGCTGTTTTCGATATGGATTTTGTCGCCTGTTCCGTCGACGCCGCCGCCGATAATTGCTGCGCCGGATTGGCTTGCTGCGTAAAGGGTTGAGTTCTCTATTCTGATGTTTTTGCCGTTTGCGTGCTGACCGCCGCCGATTGCTGCGCTGTAATCATCTGTTACGGCTTTTACATTGGCGTTCGCTATTGTAATGTTCGAGGCGCTGCTTTCCTTACCGCCGCCGATTGCCGCCGCGCCGAAGCCGCCGACTGCGTTGATATTGCCGCCTAAAATCTTTATATTTTCAGCGGTTACAGCTTCGGAAGAGCTTGAATCTTTTTCGCCGCTTCCGATTGCCGCTGAAGAGCCGCCGCCGGTGGCGTTGATATTGCCGCCTGAAACAGTGATATTTTCTGCGCCTGTGTAAATACCGCCGCCGATTGCTGCGCCGTGCTTGGAAGCCGCGGTGATATTGCCGCCCAATACCGTAATATTTTGAGCAGTTTTTCCGTTGTACTGACCGCTGGTTGAGCCGATTGCGGAGCCGTACATATTCGCCTTTGCGCTGAGCGTGCCGCAGCCTTCGTCACACTTGTGAGAGAAATCGTTTTTAGCCTTTTCACAGGTTATTGTCAATGTGCCTGTTCCGTCTTTTGCAATGCCGCAGCCGTACATACTGTCGGAGATAAGAGTGTTGGTCGTTCCGTCTGCAAGCGTGATTGACGCGTTGCTGTCATTAGCTATGCAGAACGCCGAGCCGTCGGTCCACATTGACGGGTAGCTGATATTTACCCCCGCAAGGGTAACGTTTGCGGAAACACCGCTCTCAATGTAAATGTCGTTGCTGCACGGCTGCGTTGGGTCAACGTTTTTTATAGTAATGCCCTTATCCGATAAAATTTTCAGCGTGGAGCCGTCAATTTTATAGTCTGTTCCGTAGACAAGAGGCTTGCTGCTGTCCGTTGCACAGAAGTCAAGCTTCATATTTTCAGCGTTTGACAAACCGCTTTCGGTGTAAATATATTCAGTGGTTGTATTGCCTACCGTTACGCTGTTTCTGCCGCTTTTCGGCATGAAAACGTAGGACTTGCCAACCTTGGTCGAACTATAGAGATCGGTGTTGTATGTGCTGTTTGACGGATATGCTTTTCCGTTTACGGTAATGCTTTCATTGCCCGAATTATCTATTTCCAGTAAAATCAGCTCTCTGCCGCTTGAGTCCTTCGGCAGGGAGGACATACCTATTTTGTCGGAATGTACGGTACAGCTATCGCCGCACTTCGGATATACCGAGCCGCCGTCTATTACGATGTCGGCAGGCTTTGCCACGCTGTCGGTAACGCCGATTGCGTCAGCGCTGCCGCTGCCGACTGCGTAAACAACGCCGTCGGAAATTCTGATTATGCCTGTTCTGTCCGAGTTGCAGTTGACTCCTGCGCCGACAGCGACTGCGCCTGTGCCGTTGCTGTCATAAGCGGTATTTGCGTAGATAGTGCCTCCGCTTATGTTTATGCTGTCAAATCTGCTGTAGCAAGCAGCGCCTATTGCCGCGCCGTAAAAGCGGCTGCCGCTGTAATTTCTGAATGCGCTGCCGTATGCCGAAATAGTGCCGCCGCTTATGTTTATTGAGTCAACGCCGCCGTTAGTGGCGCTGCCGATGCCTGCGGCGCCATTATCTCCACGTGCTTCGGTTATGCCGCCCGAAATATTGATGTCGGATACATAGGCTAAATTGCTGCCGCCGATGCCTGCGCCGTCAGTGCCTACGGCTAAGATCATGCCGCCTTTTATGTATATGCCGCCGGTTTGGGCTCCGTTAATTCCCGAAGCGCCTATGCCCGCGCCGTGTCCCTTGCTGCACCTTGCGTCAAGTATGCCGCAGTTCATGTCGCACTGATGGTTTTCCTCATCTGCGTGTTCGCAGGTGATTGTAAGCCTTCCGTTTTTGGACAGTTTTTCAATGCCTGCCGCGTTCACGCCGTTCAGATAGTTGGAAGTCCCACCTTTAATGGTTATGGTTACGCTCGCAGAGCTGTCTCCCATGGATATAGCGGCGCCGTCGGTCGGTCTGATGCGCAGAGTGTCAAGCGTAATATTCGCGTCAACGCCGTTTTTAATAAAGATTTTTGCGTTGACAAATTGATTGTTTACGCTCTGTATTGTTATAGGTGTGCTTTTCAGAATGGTCAGCGTTTGAGTTTCCTCGTTATAGCTGTAATCTCCGTTCGCAGCGGTTCCTCCGCTTATAAGAAATTTGCCATCTACATCTTCAGTGTCTGCGCCGACAAACAAAGTTCCGCCTGCTATCATTGCCGAAACAGTAAGGACGCCAGCTGCGAGCAATGCCGCAAGCTTGAATTTCCTGCCATGTTTTTGTTTCATTTTGCCTCCTCTTATTTCTCTTTAACCGCAGTTTTGGTGCGGGATTGATATATTATTTACCAATTTGTTTTTACCACATAACGTCCTGTTTTGTCAATCCTCGCATCGCTTATAAACTTCATCGCCTGTGCTCCGGTTTACGTTTATGGATATTGACATATCTATCTCCGTCCTATACTGAATAATCGAATTTCTGGCCTACTTTTTTCTCGGCTTCGGTCTGCACGTTATCGCTCATGCAGAGCTGGCTCTGGTCTTTTATCTTCTGCAGCAGCTCCTCCAACGATGATGCGGTTATGGTGACCGTGTCCGTGTCGTCCGATTTCTCTAACCGCTCTTTTTCGGCTTTCTTGGCTTCTTTGCGTGCCTCGGCTTTTTTCTCGGCCTTTTTCTCCTGTGCCTTCTTCTCTATGCGTTCTTTCTGTGCAGCTGTCGATTTCTCCAGTACAGCAAAATATGTAGCCGTTCCGTTATCATTAACCTGCATTCCGTAAGTCTTTACGGACATTCCGGCTGATGCTATACTGTTACCCATCTGCGACATCTGACCCGATGCATTGGCAATCAGGCTCTCATACTTCTTGCGGTAACTCTCATCTTCAGCCATACGCTCAATCTTGTCTTCATCGATAAGTACGACCATTCTTCCGGCCTGCGCATAACTGCCTGCCTGTGCTTTTGCCTGTTCCTTCATGTCCTCGCTTACAAGTATAAAATCCATATTACTGAACCTGGATTTAAGTGAATCATAGTACTTGGCTGCCTTATCGCTCAGCTTTACGTCTCCGATAGTGCGTCCGCTTACTTTCTTACCGGAATCCGTTTTCTTCGTATCGGCAGTGTTCTGGTATGCCGACACATTCTCTGCAACATTTGATATATTGCTCATAATAATTCCTCCTTGAAATTCATGGCGAAGTCCGTTTCGCCTGATATATAGTATATCGGACGATACCAGGTCCTATATTAGTTATTTTACACAAAGAACCGGCATCATTAAGACGCCGGTTTCCTTTGGTGATATATGATATGATTATCTCTCGACAGTTCTTCTCTTTCTCATAACTGCCACACATGTTGCAGCACTTACTGCAAGTGCGATGATTAATACTCTTGGCATATTGCCATCTCCCGTACCAACAGGACCTTCCGGTTTGGATGGATCTGATGGACCTGATGGGTCGGATGGGTTAGGTGTAACATTTTCTTTTAACAGTGTCGCTTTCTCAATGACATATATAACTCCGTCATATGTAGCCACACCATCGCTGACATAACAGTCTGTAATGAAATCGATTGTAAACTCATCACCCGCTACTGGGATGTAAAGGCTTACCTTACCGTCAACAACGGTTCCAAGCCACTGGCTTCCGCCTGATCCGCCGGTAATTTCATTAACCTTGTCTCCATCGATGTCTTTGTCCCATGTTACTTCGCTGCCGCCCCACATATAGTAGTGGACACCGTCTTTGTCAGTAACTCTTATAATATTGCCGCACCAGTCGTTCCATTTTTCTTTAGCGCTGTCAGGAATTGTAATATCAACCTTAACTCCCTTGGCGCCTTCCGATGATGGGAAATCCTTATCCGTAATGGTTGCACTAGGTGTCTTGCCGTCAATCGGCTTACACTCTGTTCCGAGGGTTATCTCCGGTTTATCCTCATCAATCGCAGGAATTGTCTCTGTCATCTGTTTATGACATTCTGTACACTCATATGTTATGAGGCCTTCAACACCTACCTTGGCATCTACTCTTGAGATTTCTACATAATCGTGTTCTCTCTTGATCTCATATTCCACGCTTAACCCGTTGTCGGTAAGTGCTGTGATCGTTGTATCAGCATTCTTTAATATTTGAACTTCTACTGATGCATATCCGTTCTCATCAACGCTCACAGCCTTTGTAGGAACACGGAGGATTGATTCGTCTCCGGATATGAATGTAACCACATTCTCTGTCTCTGCCGGTGTGACTTTAACTTTTAACTCAAAGCTGTCTGCATTACTGTCAGGGCAGATATTAATTGTAGTATCTCCAACAGATTCTATTTTCTCTGCCGGATGCTCTATTCCGGTTGTCGGGGTCTTGAATTTCATTCCGGAAAGTGTGAATGTCACTTCAATGACCTTATGGGCTGTGTTGGTCGTAAATGATGCAACATGGTCCGTTGCCTTTACTTCATCCACTGCCGAACCATCCCAGGCATTTACAGGGTTACCGCTGTCAAATACTCCGTTCTTAACTGCTTCTTTAGCAGCTGCAAGGCCGTTAAGAGTAAGTGTCTGGCCGTCAAGCACAACTTTGTCAATAGTGATGTTACAGCTGTCAAGAGGAGAAGCCTTGGCACTTCCGTTATCAACATTCTCATCTTTTATATAAATAGCTGTAAGCTTATCAAGGTTGGTAATTCCTGCCTTAACTGCAGCATCTGACAAATCAGTATTGCAATCGAATTTCACCGTATACTGTCCATCCTGTGATGCTTTAACAACCGTTCCGGTCTCTGCACTCCAGTATTTGTGTGCAGAATCGTTATAGAGGACTTTAAGTCCGAGTGAAATCTCATCGGTATCAAGTGCATCCTTAACATTAATCTGTACTCTCTTAACCGCACCGCTCTCGGATTTGATTATAATGTATGTGGTACCGATTCCTGTTGCCACTACCTTACCGTGGCTGTTTACCGTAGCTACTGACGGATTGGAGGATGTATATGTAAGTCTCTCTCCGTTGCTTGCCTTCGCATTCAACATTGCGTTCTTGTCAAGCACGATTGTTTCCGTATCGTTGTCTGTCGTTATCGTAACTTTCTCATCAGATTCAACCGGAAGTACATTTATCTTGAACGATAACTTAGTCGAACCGCTCTGTGAATACGCATGTACCGTTGTGCTTCCCACGCCTTTGGCATGGAGCTGTCCATTGAAAACTGTAACAACACTGTCATCATCCGTTGACCAGAGAAGCACATCATTGGTCTCTTCCGGAATAGCTTTTACATCAATTGAAGTCTTCTGGCCTACGCTGTATGTATATGTATCTGAACTTGCTATTAATCCGGTTATCTCTATAACTTCAGGATCTTCTGTTATATCCGTAAAGTCATATTTAAGGTTCTTTGATGATGCATCAAGGTATGTACCTCTCATCATCGCATCGATAATATCTTTAAATATTGGTTTACATTCTTTTCTGTTCCAATATGAGAAAAGTCCTTTCTCATACGGATCCTGGCCGTAACCCTGATCCCACACTACAGGAACAACGCCTGCCACTTTACATGCCCTGTTGGCAATCTCGCAGAACCATGCGCGGGCAACATCATTGTAACCTGTTGCCGTTCCTGACTGCGGATAAATTCTGTTGCCGTACTCTCCGAGATACATAGGTACGTCAGAACCAAACTTCTTCTGCATTGCACTTAATCTGTCCCAAAGTCCCTTGATGTCATTGTATCCCCATGTAGTATTGGTTGATGCGACATATACATGTGCTGCAAACATAATTCTGTTAGTGCTGTTATAAGTATCTTCCGGTAGTGTAAATCCGGCATTGCTTCCGTTGTTGGCATAATGTGCAACAGCGGCAAGCCATCTGTGTGTATTGTTTGAACCGGTTGAACGAACCGTATTCACAAACAGCTGGTTGAAATTGACAATGACAGGTGTGTCATATGCTACAGCATTGCTTCCGTTCTTGTCTGTTGCTGAACATGATATTTCATTCATTGACTCAAATATAAGATGCTCGTCATAATCTTTGAACTTCTCTGCAATCTGTCTCCAGACAGCTTCGTATTTCTCCATTACGGAATCGATATCGTCCGCTGCAACCCTGAGCCATCCGGTCTGTTCTGCGCCGTCATGATGTATATTGATGATCGCATACATATCCTGTTCCACGCAGTAGTCAACTATATCCTGAACTCTGTTAAGCCACGTCTCATTGATTGCGTAACCGTTCTTATCATCAATCATATTACCCCAGGTTACAGGGATTCTTACTGTGTTGAATCCTGCATCATGAAGTGCCTTTATGTATTCCTTGGTAGTAACTGCCGACTGCCATGATGTCTCGTTCGGAGTGAAACCGCTGTGGCCATCCATTGTGTTACCGAGGTTGATTCCTGCGCCCATCGCTTTTACGGTATCCTGTGCCGAAAGCTCTGTAAACGGCAGTGCGTTGGAATCATCAGTTTCAGTATTGAATATAAGCTTGGCTTTGACATTCTCCAACTTATCTCTTGCGCTCTTAAGGCTCGCTGTTGTAGCCGATGCATTGTTGTATTCATCCGCAGCCACAGCGACAGCGCTCCCAAGTGCATCCCATGACTCTTTGGTATATTTGGATGAATCCATCTTGGCGATATAGTCAAGGGAAAGCTTTAAATTAGCCTTACGCATCTCTACCGTCTGCTGCCATACGTCAGTAATCTTTGTACTGTCCTCAAGTGTTGTAGACTCACACTTAGGCGCCGTAAAGCCGTTCTTAAGCGTAACATTGCCTTCATTGTCATAATTAACGCTTACGCTCTGGCCATTATTAAATACTATACCAAGCACCTTAGCTTCAGTATTGGTCGTCTTGATTGACACTTTCAATGATAAATCTGAAACGCTTGTAATCTTGCTCTTGGAGATTGAGTTGTCCGGGAATTTATAATTGGCTGTTCCCGCACTTCCCTTTCCGTCATTCTTACCGGAATTCTGAATCCAGTATATACTGGATGTCTGCTTCGTGCACTTGGATGCAATAAGGTACTTGTTGGAACCTCCGCCCGAACCGCCGGTTCTTGCCGCAAGCCATGAATACTCATCCGCCTTGGTGATATTAACATAGAACGTAGCCTTCTTATTCCCATTGATGAGAGCCTGTGCGTCAATTCCTGCCGCAACAAGGTCATCACCTGTTATGTTAAGAATTACCTTATCGGAAGCGAGCTGATGGTCAGCCTCATCATCCGCAGGTGCCTGTGAATTCTCAACCATATACTTAACCGAAGTAACTTTTGCATTTACATCTGATGAAAAGAAACTGATATTAATTCCCTTAAGTGCTTTACCGGTAGAAAGTGAAGCTTTAATCTTATCAAGTTCCACATATGTAGTATAAGCATCTCCGTTCTTAATACCTTCTCCTGCCGTGATGATGTTGTCATTCCATCCGCCCCATGATTTGTCAAACGGCTGAACATTAAACAACTTGGCATCATCTGTTACTTCTCCTGTAACTGTGTAATCGATTCTGAAATATTTACCGGCCAATGCCTTGCTGTCCTGCACAGAACATATCAGCCCGTTATACGAACCGTCCGAACCTGTACGGCCACTGTCAGTACTCGATAACTTTCCCGTAGAATCAAGCTTGATGCTTGTCTCCGTAAATTCCCCGACCGGTGCCTGACCGGCGCTTGCGCTGAAACTGCCCAGTCCCGGAACCAGAGTGGTTACTACCATGGCTAAAGCCAGTACCCCGGCAAGCCATTTCCTTCCATTCTTCATAGACACTACCTCCTGAATCTTGTCATTGATCCCTCTGATTTTAGGCTATCATACTCTATGTGCAGTTTCAACAAATATAATACTGTAATTTTTATATATCATGTACAGTTTATATTGTACATTTCTCTTAAAGCAATAAAAAAGTACACAAATCATACAAACATGCTGTATTTTCGTGTACTTTTTATACAAAATTATAAATTTTCGTTCCTCAGTGTTTCTACAGGATTATCATTACGGATTTTACCCATCGAATAAATCATTGTAGCAAAAACGACCATAAATACACTTCCTACCGCTATGATTACGCTCTTCCACGGTATCAATACTCCGATATTCATTCCGAACCCTATTGAACGTGCCATCAGCAGATTTATCGCAAGCGATACCGGAAGCCCCAGCGCCACGCCTTTAATACCGTAAAGGATGCATTCATAATTCATCATGCGGTAAAAACCTTTTTTCGTCATACCGACTGATTTAAGCATTGCAAACTCGCGTCTTCTCAGCATCACGTTTGTTGATATCGTATTAAACACATTAGCAAGTGCTATAAGTGATATCAACACGATAAATCCCATTGAAAAAACTTTAACGACAGTTGTCATAGCCTTTGTTACTGCCACCGACTCAGCATAATCATATGCCCTGTAGCTTGAAAGTCCCTGTGCATCGAGCAGGTCGCACATTTTATCATATGAAGCCTTATGGTTATCAGATTTAATATAATAGTTTAACTGCTGCATCTCATCGGGAATCACCTTATCCCGCACGCTGAAAGGATACATCACGATAGGATATGGTATACCGTCCGTAGCAATTCCCATAGGTGTCTCATCGGCCGATGTTCCTATGTTCAAGGTTACGGTATTCAGCCCGTTACCGGCTTTAAGGTTTAATTTGTCCGTATTGAACAGTTCAAGCTTGTAATATTTTTTGGAATATATCGTGATGTCATTGTACATGACACCGACCGGATCATCCGTATTCATATATATGTTTTCATCCAGGTTCATCTGTTTAAGATAGTTTCTGTAATCCGAATCCTTGACAAAGCGTATCCCGACATTCCATCTTGTAACATTGCCGTCCATAATATCAAGCACCTTCTGTGATATCATCGATTCATCCACATCAAATAAATAATCGTTTACATTATATATATATGTTACATCCGTCACATCCTGCACGTTCTCAAGCAGCTTTTCAATACTGTCTTTGTCATTGCCATCCTTATTAAGAGTGTCCTGCGTGACATAGTATGATATATCATAGTTATTTGTTGCGCTCGTCACATCGATGCCCTTCATAAGATAATTGCAGAATCCTGATGCCGATATAAAAAGGACTATGCTCATAAAAAGAGAAAGAACGGTTGCCCTGTATTTTCTGCGGTTCCTTTTGAAATTTTTGGATGCAAGCATACCTTCAAAACCGAATAATTTATATGTGAGCTTTGATGTTTTTATCTTATTTTTCCTGATGCTGACATCGCCGGTCTGTCTTATCGCCTCAATTGCAGGCTTGCGTGCCGCCCTGGCAGCCGGTATGTTAGCAGATATCATAACCGTCACAAAACATATGACCGCTGCTGCAACAAGTGCCTGCCATGTAACGTGAAGTCCGAATACAACATCAACCTTATTTATGACCATCATTCCGAAGAATTTCCCGGTAAACTTAAATGTTATGAACATGCCTAGTATTCCGGCTCCGATTCCCACAGGAATTCCGATGATGCCAAGAAGCATTCCCTCATATATTACGCTGTGGCGCATCTGTCTTTTGGTTGCTCCGACCGATTTAAGGATTCCGAACTGTCTGGTCCTTTCGCTTACCGATATCGAAAATGCATTATATATAAGCGATACCGACCCAAACATTATAAGCAGTATAAGAATGCCTGCAAAAGAATACAGCACTCTGTTAAATACTACATTTGATGATACCCCGGAAAATCTTAAATAATCCGAATTATATTCCGTGCTTTCTTTGTCCGGATTCAGTCTTTGTGCAACTGTATATATTTTTCCCGCTTTTTTCGTCTTATAAAAGACATCATAAACGGAAGCATCGCCGCCGTCACTAACAGTGAGAGCAGTGTAACCGGGAGCGGAGTACGGCTCGAATGACGGTCTTTCATAGAATCCGACGATTGTATATTCTCTTGTCCTGGTATTAATAAGCTTCTCTTCATTATCTTTCACATCTCCTTCTTCAGCTGCATGATAGCCGTCCCTCTGTGATAAAATCTTTCCATCGTAACTTCTCTGTCCTATGTCAAGAGTGATTTTATCTTCTATGTTATAATCTTTGATTCCTCCGTTGGTGATAAGGTGTTTCGGAAGGATTATTTCATCTGAATTCTGCGGCATTCTTCCTTCTATCATATTAACAGCCACGATATCTGTAAAATTACCACTCATTCCGCCTATATACAGATACGGCTTGTATTCATTACTGCTTCCAATAACCGCATAACCCATGTCCTCAAGATATGCCGTTGCGCTTACGTCCTCATCAGAACGGATTTCTTTGTACTTATCACTATCGGCTGTCATGTATCTGGCATACCATGACCCATCCGTCTGTTCGCAACATTTCTTCATATATTCCTGCATACTTGTGATGCTCGTCGTCACAGCCGTGAACATTGCTGCTGAAAGCACGATTCCTATAATTGTCACAAATGTTCTCATACGGTTGCGACCGAGTGCCTTTCGCGTGACTTTATTAAGAATGTTCATCGTCTGATCACCTCATCCCTGGTGATGCGTCCATCTTCGATGGCTATGATTCTGTCCGCCTGCAGCGCGATGTTCTCGTCATGCGTGATTACTATAAGCGTCTGATCATATTTTTTATTGGACAATTTCAAAAGATCAACTATTTCCTGGCTGTTCTTTGAATCCAGATTTCCGGTAGGTTCATCCGCAAGTACAACCGCAGGCGAATTCATAAGTGCCCTTCCGATTGAAACTCTCTGCTGCTGTCCGCCCGAAAGCTGGTTTGGCAGGTGTTTCTCCCGTCCTTTCAGTTTAAGAATATCAAGGAGTTCCTCCAGACGTTCTTTATTCACTTTACGTCCGTCAAGCAGCACCGGAAGAGTAATATTCTCAGTAACATCGAGAACCGGTATAAGATTATAGAACTGATATATCAGTCCTACCTGTCTTCTTCTGAATACTGCCAGCTGTTCTTCATTCTGTGCATACACGTCCTGCCCGTCCATATAGACTTTACCGCTTGTCGGTACATCTACACCGCCGAGAATATGAAGAAGTGTGGATTTTCCCGAACCAGACGGTCCGATTATTGCCACAAACTGCCCCTTTTCAACTCCGAACGATACATTATCCAAAGCTTTTACCTGATTGTCGCCCTTACCGTATACCTTGGATAAATTCTCAACTTTTAATATTTCCATCCTGCTATCTCCTTTTGCCCATATTTAAAAAAATAGTTCTGTAACTTGTTTACAATAGGCATTGTATCACCACAGGATGACTGCCCCGTGACTTAATTATTACAAAAATGTCACTTTCATGTTATATTGTCGATTTGTAGAATTTGATTTCAAAAGAAGCTCCGCCGTTCCTGTTATTGTAAGCCCGTACGGTTCCTCCATGTCCTGTAACGATCATTCTTGCAAGCGCAAGTCCTATCCCGAAACTCTGTGATGAGGAATTGCGGCCTTTATAAAAACGTTTAAATATATTCGGAAGGTCTTCCTCTGCAATGCCGCCTCCGGTATCAGATATTATTATTGCAGTGTATACCGCATTTTCTTCCACATGGGTATTGATAACGCCTCCATCCGGCGTATGTTCCATGCAATTCTTATATATATTTCCGACTGCTTCGTTCATCCATGGCATATCACACTCCAGTCCGGCATCAGTATCGCCGTCCACTGTGAATTTCTGATTTCTGATATCCATAAGCACAGAAACCGGCTCCCATGCTTTATGTATGATTTCGGATATCTTTTCTTTCTTTTTGTCAAAAACAACATATCCTGCATCCAGGCGCGAAATCTTAAGCAATGTGTTGATAAGCCAGTCTATTCTCTCAAGCAGGCCGGAAAGTTCCTTGGCATAACGGAGTCTGTCCTCATCGGGCAGTTCCGGCTCCGAAAGGAGTTCGGTTATTATATTTATTGATGTGAGCGGCGTACGTATCTGATGTGATATATCCGCAATCGAATCTGCAAGATATTTTTTATCCTGCGCAAGATGGTCTGCCTGTTCCCTGAGGCGCACGGTCATCTTATAGATTTCACTATAAAGAATTCCGAGTTCTCCCTCATTGAACCGGGCCAGGTCGAATCCGGAGCAGTCATAAAGTATTCTGTCTATTTCCATGCTTAGATCAGCAATTTTCCTATATCTCAGGTTCGTAGTTATGAAATGCATTCCGGAATACAAAACGCCTGCCGCGGCAACGGCAATTCCGCATTTAATATCAAATGCGAATGCCGCTCCCGTTGCAAGCGCTGTAAGTACAACCCATATTATTATGTTTTTTCTGATTTCGGGATTCTTCATAATACCCATATCATTCTCCTGCCTTGTATCCCATGCCGCGGACAGTCTTTATTATCTGCGGATTCTGCGGGTCATCTTCTATTTTGTCGCGCAGGCGCTTTATATAGACTGTCAGTGTATTGTCATTCACATATTCGCCCGCTATATCCCAGATTTCTTCAAGAAGCCTGTTTCTTGAAAGCACTGCACCCATATTGTTGAAAAAAATAAGTAAAAGTCTGTATTCAAGTGCCGACAGATACAAATCCTTGCCATCCTTGAGTGCTATTCCTTTCACAGTATCAACTGTGATACCGCTGTACGTTATTGTCTGAGTACGGTTCCTGCGCCTAAGCGCATTCCTCATACGCGATACCAGTTCACGCGGTCTGAACGGTTTGGCCACATAGTCATCCGCACCGGCATCAAAGCCGGCAACGACGCTGTATTCATCACCGGATGCCGTCAGGAATATGACCGGTATATCACTTTCTGATTTTATTCTGTGACATATTACAAACCCATTTCCGTCGGCTAGTGATACATCCAGCAGGACAAGATCGTATGTCCCGTGATCAAGCATTTCAAATGCTTTCTTCTGACCGTCGGCACAGTCGACTTCGAATCCCTCTTTAGCAAGGAATGTCTGTAAATTGGCTGTTATATCGGCATCGTCTTCAACAAGAAGAATTTTATTCATTGATATTATTCCTTTTACGTCTTATAACAAAAACTGTCGCTGCAATAACACCGGCAAGAAGTATTGCGACCGCAGTAATAAGGAGACCTTTCGGGAATGTTTTGCTTTTTATTGCGTCATCCGTCCGGGCGGCTGATTCCGTCTCTGTTTCGGTTTCTGCCTCTGTCACGGTCTCTGCTTCGGTTTCCGTCTCTGTTTCCGGCTCAGTCTCTGCGGCTGTGGTCGCTTCTTCTGTCTGTTCAACAGTCGTCTCTTCTACCGGTGCCGGAACAGGCGCAGGTGCTTCGGTCTGTACCGGAGTTGTATTCGTCTGTGATGTCTGTCCGTTATCATTGGTAATGGTTATCCCTGTATTAATTCCGTTATAAACTGCCGGATATACCAATATGTCTTTGTTGGTTCCGATCACTTTATAATTATTGAGTGAATAGCTTCCGGCTGCTCCTGTTCCGTATATTCTCAGATTACATGACAATCCGTTATACGATACCGGAATATCATATGCCCCGTTCCCACTGTTGTTAATTCCTCCGAATGTGTATCCTGAAGAAAGCTGGGTTGCGGTTCCGTCGGAATATATGGCTTTAACCATGACTGTGCTCTGATTATATGAAGCGACAGCCGAAGCATTGCAGAATGTCGGATTAATTCCCGCTGCTATTGCCTTAAGTCCCGTTGCCGGCACTTTGATTGTAACGCTTCCAGCACTTCCGGTTATAACTGCTTCTCCGGCTCCTACTGCCGTGATAACACCATCGCTGCTTACATATGCCACGGATGTGTCAGATGACGAATAACTGCCCGCAGTACATCCTGTCATATTGGCACTGTAAGTACGTTCAAGAGTGATGCTGCTTCCGGCCGTCACGCCTCTTTTGGTAAGTCCGTAATATCCTGCGATTGCCGTTGCATCCGCTGCTCCGCATCTTCTCTGGTTATCTTCGCTGTGTATAAAATTGGCATCTGACGGATTGCTTAAGTAACAGTGTTCTATAATTATTCCCGGAATATTGCACTTAACCGCTTCATCAAGCATGGTATAGTAATCACGTGATGAATCCTTGGTCGATGTCCGTGTCTGGTATCCTCCGTTGGCAAGTCCCAACGCACTCACATGCGAAGCAACACTTGTACACAGATTTTTAATCGAGTCTTTGTATGCGGAATTGACCGTTCCGTATACCTGTACGCCATTGGCAGATGCATTGCTTCCGCTGTTATTATGAACCGACACGAACAGATCGGCGCCGAGCTGCTGTCCCATACGTCCTCTTGCAGCGTTGGAATTCCATTCAGCCGAGCCTCTGGTAAGGTATACCCTGACCCCGTTATATGTCTGAAGTTCCGCCTTTAAAGCTGTTGCTATATTCCAGTTCAGTGTTGCCTCATTATCATACGACGATGCGGCTCCGCCGTCATTACCGCCGTGTCCGGGGTCAACTATGATAACTATATTCCCGGCTCCGTCCTTTGCCTGTGCTCCGGTCACCGATGTAGCCAGTGCCGCAACGGATATTGCCACTCCAATGAATATTTTGTTCCAAAGTTTCAATTTAGTATCTCCTTCTTCTGCCTCTGTGTCTGCGTCTTCTGCGGTTACGTCTGTTGTTTTCTATAATGAAAAACACTATACCTATCACTACCACTACGAGAAGCACTGCAATGTATTTGATAATTTTTTTATAATCCGTGCTTTTTGACGAGGTATCGGATTTAACATCCGTCTCCGCCTGTGTATCTGATGAGGCTTTTGTCTCAAAAACTGTCGTTGCTTCCTCGGTTGGCGCCGGTGTCGTCACTTCCGGGGTATATCCCTCACTCATGCATATTCTTAACGAACCTGTCATATCCTGATATTTGACTTCAACATCCTGTATTCCGACAACCGTACTGTCAACTTTTCCCACACTGTCCGGCTTAACCTTGACCGAACTTCCGTCGCTGTATGAAACAAATGCAATTACATCCGATGATTTAAATCCTGCAAGTTCCTGCGGTGTTGAATAAAATGTAGGATCTATTCCTCCGGTAAGGGCAACCGGTTCTTCAGCCGGAACAACTACAGTACAATATCCGCTTGTTCCGTCAGAAAGTTTGTATACAAGGTTGGTGGTTCCTGATCCGGTCATTACCGCAACACCGTTTTCATTAACGGATGCCACATTTTTATCAATTGAGTACCATGAAATTCCATTGGTATCTCCTGAAGGAACAGAAAGTGTAAGGCCATATCCTTTCTGAAGCGTAACGGATGTATTGCTGTCTGCTTCAGCGGTTCTTGGTTTTAAATTGTAATATGTTACCACTGCCTTAGCATCGGCCTGTCCCATTTTAGCTGCCATTTCTTCATTAACCGAACCGTCGGTATTACAAAGCATAGCTTCGTCTGTCGGGTTGCTCAAAAAACAGTGTTCAACTATTATCGATGGAATACCTGCACGGACGCCTTCCGCAATAAGTGTATAATAGTCCTCATAATCAAAACCTGTTGATGTACGCGTCTGCACGCCTCCATTCTTAAGCCCGAGTGATGAGAGATTCTCTGTTATAAGGCTGCACATATCATTGGTAGCTTCACTGTAATAAGAATTAAGCGAACGATATGCAATGCATCCCGAATTCGTTGCCGAACCACTGTTATTGTGAATACTGATAAGAAAATCAGCCTTCAATGCGGATGCGATCATAGCTCTTCCGGTATTGGTCATCCATTCATCCGATGTACGCGTAAGATATACTTTCACTCCGTCGTATTTACATAACTCTTCACGCATCGCCTTCGCAATCGCAAGGTTACAGTCCTTCTCATAGGTTCCCGTAGTAGTTGCAATCGAACCCGGATCGTCCTGTCCATGACCCGGATCAATTACTATAACCACATCTCCGTCAGCATCCTTAGCGGATGCTTTGTTTACCATAAATGGCAATGTTAATGCCGCGCTGATGCATATAACGGCAGCCATTATTATTTTCTTCATCTTGATGTTCCTCCATATTTATAAATGCCTGTATAAGAACCGTTTAATAAATCCCATATTGCCTTTCATGCGCTTTCTTATTGATGCAATCACATGCACGGCCTGATTTCTGTCATCCGCCGTTATATTCTCATTTGAGTATGTGACTTTATCATATAATTCCGCCATCCGTTCTGCCTCTGATGCTGCCACAAAAGGACATTCCTTGGCAACAATGCGGGCAAATTCCGTCTGCGGCATTGTGTCGGCACATTTAAGTCCAAAGTGTTTTAAAATATTGGTATATTCTCTGTAAATCGTCATAACACTCTGAGGGTAAAGCGATTCATCAGTGCTATTATACATTCTATCTCTGATTATTACCATCTTTTTATTATGTATTACACTGATAAATATTACCAATGCCGATATGACCGCTGCTAATGCAACAAGAATTATCACTCTTTCGGCTGTTTTGGAAAGTTTGAATTTCTTACCACCCATGCTGCTGTCATTATTATAAGTTCTGTTTTCTTCAGACGGTTTTGTATTTCTTTCAGCAGGCGCGGTAGTCTCTACTGCCGTGGTCTGTGTCTCTTTCTGATCTGCGGTAGTTTCGACCGGTGTCGTATTTTCAGGTTTGGTTTCCCCAGACACGTTTGCCGGCACATTATAATTTCCCGGTGTCACATCAAGATCCAACCATCCTATCCCGTCAACATAATACTGCACCCACGCATGCGCAGCTGAATCGGCCACGGATATCCTGACATTGTCTTTATCTGCAAAGAACTGTTCTCCGTTATTTACTTTATATTCCGTATATGATGTACTTCCGTCCGCATCATGTCCGGCAGATGTGTCAAATGAATATCCTTCAACATATCTTGCGGGAACTCCGGCACTTCTCAACATCATAACCGCCGCCGTTGCAAAATACGTACAATATCCCTGGTGCGTCTTATCTATGAAATATTCCACAAAATCTTCACCATCAGGCAATGCTCCCGGGCTGACGGTGTATGTGCAGTTATCTGCCAGATATTTTCTTACCGCGCATGCAAGAGTATATCTGCCGGCGGAACTTTCAATGTTGTACCCGCCCCAGTCTTTGCGGAATTTATCTTTCATTGCCTGCGTGGTATTAACGTCAAGATACCTGTCATAAACCATGTCACGATAGCTTTCTTCGAATTCTTTTATCGGTTCATAATCGGAATCCGCCTGCACATCCGACGAACTGATTCCGGCGTCAAGTCCGGCATATGTCTCTTCATCTATATGGATAAAGGTCGTACTAAAAGGATACTCTGCAATGCCGTATCCCTCTGTTGCCGTCATTGAAAACCCCATACCCTGTGCCGGGTGCGACGGAATAAATACATACCTGGTCTCTCCGGCTGTATATTCAATATTCATTCCTGTTTCATATGCTTTAATTTGTCCGTTTCTCGCAAGCAGGTTCAATGTCCGGTATGAAAGATCCGACACTATCCCCGGTGCCTCACTCTTTTCCTCAGCCCAGTCAGGCTCAGCCCACCTGTCTTTCTTATAATCGGCACCTATATATCCTCTGATATATATTTTTCCCTGTACAACGGGCATATTTACTTCAAGCACTTCTTTACCCGAAAACTCCAGTTTATCAACATGTCCAAGTTCTCCGGCGCCTATCTCGCTGCTGCCTCCTGATGCTATTCCGACTCCTGCTCCCGGGATTGTTCCGTCCCACGGAAGAAGTTCTCCCACAAAATCTATGATTTTATTAATTGTAAGCTCGCCGTTCTGAAACTGATTATACATTTCTTCACCGCGTGAATACACATCATTAAAATATTGCGGTTTCTCGTAATCATCCTTCGGTTTGACAGCCGATATTATCATTGTTACGGCAATTATTGCCGCTGTGCATACAATACATGCTGTCTGTACCCAGAAATACCGGATTTTATCCTTTGACTTACCCCATGATGCCAATATCATAATGAGTAATGATACACTGTATGCAATACCGATGACAATTCCCGCAACACTTGCCTTATCCATTATGGCCGCAAGCACGGTAAAGGCAAGTGATATCACCATAGGTATGACTGCCATCCGTTTATGTGTGAAACAGAATGCATACAATGCTCCGATAAGGCATAGTGCCATGTTAATCGCAAGATCCGGATTGGCTTCTTTCATTAACCTTAATGACATATCTATAAAATACATCTCTGTTTCAAAAAAACCCGCCATATCATTTATAACAGCATTTATAAACTCTGCCGTTCCGCCCATAACAGCTTCCCTGGCTATCCAGAATACAATGCCGCCGGCAGCGATTATTCCGACCCATGCAATCCACTGACGTTTAATAAATACGAACAATGCCGACATCACAAGCGAGATTACAACGGCGAATATAACTCCGGATGCCATCTCTATGGACACATAACGGTCAAACTGCAGAAAAAGTACCATAAGAAGGTTCAAAAGTCCTATGAACGTCAGTATTGATGTAGAGATAAAAAATTTGATTTTATTATCTGTCTGATTCATAAACACCCTCCCTCTGCATAACAAATTTTACGGGGATACGTTCTGCATCCTTGTCGCGTGGCGTCATATAGTACACTATACTGTTTTCACTCAGCAGTGCCATATTTTTTACCGCTTCCGCACTGTATACCGGCGACACATAGAATATACGCCTTCTGTCATTAGTATTGTGTGCATAATAATTAACGGCACATGAATTTTCATTATCATATGGTCTGATCGTATAAATCTGCGCAAACATTCCGTTAATGTCATTATCCGTCTCTATTCTGGTACTGTTAAATCCATCCTTCATATAACAGGCATTAAAGCCAAATCCTCTGGCTGTAAGTACATTTACAAGGCTGTAAAGCATATCATACATCTCGTCCATCACGCGCCTGTTTTTACGCTTTGGCAGGTCTGTCTTAAAAATGTCGATTATGACGGTATCATTATCTGTCAGTGCAAGGCCATATTCCTTCACCATAAGTTCCGATTTCTTGGAGCTTAATTTCCAATGGATATTGCGTATCCTGTCGCCTCCAACGTATTCACGGATTGCGAATATTTCCGTAGGGTCATTGCCCGCTTTTACGGTTGAATACAATGCATCCTCGCCCTCTCCCACTGATGCCGATACTTTGTCAAGCATATGGCTTTCCGGAATTTTCGGAAGCACCACAACAGTTAAATTCTGTTTTAATTTCTTTCTGACACGAAAAATACGCAGGAAATCATATACATAAACTCCGGCCATGCTGACACCGAGAATCTCACAGTGTGGACATTTGATTTCAAACTGCCTCACTACAGATTGTCTCGGCGGGCACATGGCTGTAATTCTGTGTTTTACTGATTTACTGCGTTTCTTTCCTTTATTTATGCCTGTAACTGTCAGTTTAACCTTACATGAGGTAAGCACCAACGGAGAGTTATTGGTTATTTCTATTCCTATAGTGCACTTTTCACCACGGTATGCCACAGCATTGTCCTGTGTGAATACAGCATTTATTCCGCACCGGAGTACAATAACTGTAATAAGTGATACAACAGATGTGACAATAAACACTGCGTCAATTATAAAAGCAATATATGTATCAATAAATACATTTCCGGCATATACCGCCGCTGATAATATCAGATAAATCAAAATATGCAGAAACATGTGTTACTACCTCATGGCTCTCGGAACCGGTACCGTACGGAAAATATTGTTAATTACTTCATCGATCGTCACCGAGGATATTTTAGCTCTCGGATTCAGTATTATCCTGTGTCCGGCTACATCCTTAAATATGCTCTGCACATCCTCCGGCGTAACATATGTCCTTCCCGATATATAAGCCTTGGCTTTGGACATTCCGGCAAGGGCTATCGATCCTCTCGGGCTCACGCCAAGCTCTATAAGCGGATTCTGCCTTGTCGCAAAACTCAGCATGGTTATATACTCTATGATCGCATCATCCATATGCAGATTATCGGTTTCCGCCTGCATCATGACTATGTCTTTGCCATCCACAACCTGCTTTACATCATTAAGCGGGTTGGCTCCCTGTCTGTCTTTAAGAATCGCAATTTCACTTGCCGGATCCGGATATCCCATTGACAGTTTGATCATAAAACGGTCAAGCTGGGATTCAGGCAGCATCTGTGTTCCGGCCGAACCGACCGGGTTCTGTGTTGCTATTACAGTAAACGGTTTCGGAAGTATCCTCGTAACACCGTCAACAGTAACCTGACCCTCTTCCATTGCCTCAAGGAGTGCGGACTGTGTCTTTGATGACGTTCTGTTAATCTCATCCGCGAGAAACAGATTACACATTACAGCCCCTTCCTTAAATTCAAATTCCTGGGTTTTGGCGTTATACATTGAAAATCCTATTACATCGGACGGAAGTACATCTGTCGTAAACTGCATTCTGTTCTGTTTAAGTGCCATGGACTTAGAGAATGCAAGCGCAAGCGTTGTCTTGCCCACACCCGGTATATCTTCCATAAGTATATGTCCCTTCGCAAGAACAGCCATCATAACCTTCTCTATGATCTCATCCTTGCCTTTTACCGCTTTTCTGACCTCCTGCATTACTGAAAGTGCTTTTTCGTAACTCATATTAACCCTCCTGATATTATGCCATTAGTCTTCTACGTTAGATTTAATGTCCGCTATAAGCCATTTACCGTCAATATTAACAAAATAATACGTCTGGTCATTATGTTCCGTCCTTGTATCCCCGGTAGCCGTAAGATACATTGACTTGTCAAAAATAACCCTGCATGAAAAACATACATCACTGTAAGGTGTATAATCTTCTACCGATACATTGTTAAATTCAGGTGTATTATGCCTGCTGTACATCCACATATCACCCTGTCTGTACTGTTCCGCAAGATCAATGTAATATGATCCCTGTGGAAAATATATCTGAAGACATGCAGTACTTTCTCCGCATCCTGCAAGGTCGCGCGAGAAGAAATTAGAGTATGCCTTTGCTGCCGTAACCACATAATCCGATAATTCGGCAGGAATCTGTGTCGTAACATATCCTACATTAATATTCGAATAATCCGTGTACGAGGAAACATCAATGTTATTTCCCGACGCATCTGCAACCCGGATATCCGGATTGCTGATAAGCCCCTTAACCTCATAAGTGACCGTCTTTGGAACTTCAACATATTCCGCTACATATTTCATGCCTTCCATGTCAACAGGCTCACCCACCTGCTCATCACTTCCGAGTTCGATTCCGTTTACCGTTACTTTGTAAATTGACGGTACTGTTATTTTTACATTAACAGCACCCGATGCAGCTTCTGCACTCACCGATGCCACCTTCCAGTCGGAAATGGAAAGTATGCCCATTATTTTACGCTCATTGTCAGCCGTTATAACTGCTTCACATACTTCATTCTTATCATCCATGATTTCGTATACCATCTTATATGTTGAAGACGATTTAACTTTATAAGTAAGTTCCTTGCCCTTAACCTCATCGGCAAACGTATCCGGAAGACCTGCTTCCGGCTCAAATTTGCTGCCTCCATCCGTCTTTACGGATGATACATCACCTGATTCAAGGTTCTTGATAAGGTCTTCAACCACATATGCCGGCTGCGCCTTCTCATATTTCTTCATTGTGTTCCACACATATATTATGAGCACCATGACCAATACAAGAAGAACTCCCATATATATGCCGTATCCCAGCCAGAATTTGCTTTTTTTCCTGATTTTGACTTTCTTGTCTGTCATATGCCCTCCTACTTAACAACAAAAGCTGTCGGCAGTTTCCATGAAGATGTTGAATAATATAATGTAACGCTCGTCATCTCATACTGTCCGTTATAATACATTGATGAAGAACTTCCGCCATCAAGGTTAGCTGCATTAACCGCACCGTATTCCTGCATAACACTTATGAGGTCGGCTGCCGTCGCTCCTATGTGGCCTTCATGTCCTCTTCCGTCTGTTACAAAAAGGATTACCGCACCGTCTTTACGCTGGCCTATTACGGTTCTCGGATTGGCACCGCTTCCGTTTCCGTTAATCGGTGTCGCTTCTCCGTTAATAATAAGTTTGGTAAAGTGGTTCGTGTCTCCGTCATCTATATCCTTGAAACTTACCGCATCGCGTATGTTATTTTCTTTGACAAGGCTCTCAACCTGCTCCGAAGACATATTTCCGATATCTTTTATTACAAGGATGTTATCCGTGTTGAAACCTACCATAACGTCTCCCGGCTGTGGGATATTATACTGAATCTCGCCGTTGCATACGACAAGTCCCTTTGGTTTGCCGCCCCAGTTTCCATCCGAAAAATATTCACCGCCGTTGATTCCGGCAATTGCTCCGGCATTGTTCACCAATGTGTCAAGTGTGTCACCGGACTTGCTCTTATTGTCGTCAGACCAAGGATAAATTGTAGCCACACGCAGTTTGGAAGGATCCTTAATAATCATGACCTTGCCCATGTATGAACGTCCCGTTATATTCTCAATCCTGATACCGTTCTCATCGAACTCCTCAGTTTCACTGTTATTATCATCCGGCTTATCATTATTTTTCTTATCATTTATGTTAATAAGCGACGTATCGACATCATTATCAAGATGTCCCATTGAATTATTACCGGTTATCTTAAGTATTTCATCCTTGCTGAAATACCATCCCGCAAGAAATTTCATGGCACCCGTTTCAAGAACGGTTCCCACAAAAAGATCTCTCGCCGCCGTTGAAGGGCCGTGGCAGAATACCCACATTGCGGAATAAAGTGCCGCAAATATCATTACAATTGTCGATATAAAAACCGTAAATACACGGCCGATTATCCTGGTTACTTTTTTTGATTTTTTGACTTCAGCCATTAGTTCTCCTCCCTGGTGTTCTTCTTTGTTCCCTTGAACACCCATCGTCTCTGTATCTGGAAGCTGAGCAGAAACAATATTATGTCAACTGCTATTTTAATCAGTGATGTCAATACATCCCTGGTCTTTAGTACATATGAAATCAGATTGACAAGTCCGTATGAAACTCCCGCCTGGCATATGCACAGTGCATAGTACTTAGGCATGGACCGGCTTACCGGCTCATCTGATTCAAACACTGCTTTTCTGTTAAACATATAATTGAACAGGGAGGACACAATTCTCGCGCCGGCTGTTGCTATAAGGATTTTGAGCCAGTGTTCAAGCCGGTCGCCTATTATCAGTTCCAATGCAAGAAACAGCACATAATCTATCACAAATGACATTATCGAACTGAATACAAACTTCAGGATAACCATATATATTTTAAATGAGTCCCTTATCGGATGAAAATGCGTCGTTGCATTATCTTCGATATATACAGTTTCTATGGTTACCTCGCTAAAAGGCACTCCGCTCTTATTCATCTCAAGCAGCACCTGCGTTTCGTATTCAAAGCGCTCGCCTTTAATATCCGCCATAAACCGAAGATATTGTGCCGGAATTGCCCTTAGTCCCGTCTGCGTGTCACTTATTTTGATCCCGCATGCAAATCTGAAAACAAAACGTGTTATATTATTACCTATTTTACTCTTGGGCGGAACATTGCTTCCCGAAAAATCACGGCATCCGAGTATTACTTCACCACGCTCTGCCATAGCCTCACAGCACGCTTTAATGTCCTGCGGACGGTGTTGGTTATCACCGTCCACGGTAACTACGCCGTCTATGTCTTTTCTGTTGGCAATACAATATTCAAAAGCCGTCTTCAGGGCACGACCCTTGCCACGATTCACATCGTGGCGGAGTACGGTAACCTGAGGAAGCGCCTCAGCTTCTTTGAATGGTTCAAGATGGGCGTCATCGCTTCCGTCATTGACAATTATGATATCATCGAAGCCTTCTTTTACAAGTCCGTTAACGACAAGCATCAGCTTCTCATCCGGATTGAGTGAAGGTAATATAACACTAATCTGCACTTTGTCTCTCCTGTGATTATTTCGCAAGATGAGCAAGTCTTTCTTTAACCTGCTGCATCATAAGCGTATATTTCTCAAGTTTGTCTTTCTCTTCCTGAATCTTGGCTGCCGGAGCCTTCGATACGAATTTCTCATTGCCAAGCATTCCGTTTACACGCTTAAGCTCACCTTCAAGGCGCTTTTCTTCTGACTTAAGCCTCTCGATTTCCTTCTCAATATCAACAAGTTCGGCAAATGGAATGTATAATGATGCCTTAGGTATAAGCACAGCAACCGCATCATCATCAATACCGCTCTTATCGGACTGTATCGTCACATCTGATGCATATGCAAGTGTGGTAAAGAACACCTTGCCCTTGATGAATATATCAGCAACCGCATCATCCTGTGTTACTACATAAACTTTAGCTTTACGGCTCGGAGGTACATTCATTCCGGTACGGGTATTACGGATTCCTCTTACTGCTTCTTTGATCGTCTCTACCGCTTTCTCTTCATCCTTAAAGTTCCATTCTTCCTTGAATACCGGCCATGAAGATATCATTATTGATTCCTCATCCGAAAGATTACAGAAAATCTCTTCGGTAATAAACGGCATATAAGGGTGAAGAAGTTTAAGCGAATTTATGAGTACTGTCTTAAGCGTCCACAATGCTGCTGCCTTGGTATCGTCCTCATCATTGTAAAGACGCGGCTTAACCATCTCTATATACCAGTCGCAGAACTCTTCCCAGATGAAATCATATATCTTGGATACCGCAACACCGAGGTCATAATTCTCCATGTTATCGGTTACTTCGGCTGCAAGTGTATTAACCTTGGAAAGTATCCACTTATCGGCATCCGTAAGCTTATCAAGTGATACATCTTTAACTTCTGCTTTATCAAGGTTCATCATGATGAATCTCGATGCATTCCATACTTTATTGGCGAAATTACGGCTGGATTCAACTCTTTCCCAGTAGAATCTCATATCATTGCCCGGTGCGTTTCCGGTTACAAGTGTAAGTCTTAATGCATCCGCGCCGTACTTGTCTATTACCTCAAGCGGATCGATTCCGTTACCAAGTGATTTACTCATCTTACGTCCCTGTGAATCCCTTACAAGTCCGTGAATAAGCACTGTGTTAAACGGAGCTTTGCCGGTATGCTCTATTCCAGAGAACATCATTCTTATTACCCAGAAAAGAATGATATCATATCCGGTAACAAGTGTGCTTGTCGGATAGAAATACTCAAAATCTTCTGTCTTATCAGGCCATCCGAGTGTGGAGAAAGGCCAGAGTGCAGATGAGAACCATGTATCAAGTGTATCCGGATCCTGACGCATAGGCTTGCCGCACTTCGGACATACCGGGGCAGCATCCTTGGTTACAACGGTTTCATTGCAGTCATCGCAATAAAATGCCGGGATTCTGTGTCCCCACCAGAGCTGTCTTGATATACACCAGTCTTTGATGTTCTCAAGCCAGTGATAATATGTCTTGTCAAAATGTTCCGGCACAAACTTCGTCTCTTTGGACTTAACAGCTTCGATTGCAGGCTTTGCAAGATCTTCCATCTTAACGAACCACTGAAGTGACACTCTCGGCTCAACAGTTGTATGGCATCTGTAACATGTGCCTACATTATGGCTGTAATCTTCTATCTCCACGAGTGCGCCTTCAGCCTTAAGATCTTCCACTATGGCCTTTCTCGCCTCGTATCTGTCCATTCCGGCATACTTAGGATAATCGTCAACAATCTTCGCATCATCCGTAAGTACATTGATCACCGCAAGATTATGTCTTAATCCTACCTCAAAATCGTTAGGGTCATGTGCAGGTGTGATTTTAACAACACCCGTACCAAATTCCATATCAACATAACTGTCGGCAATTATCGGTATCTCTCTGTGAACTATAGGAAGAATTACCGTCTTGCCTACGTAATCCTTATATCTGTCATCATCAGGGTTAACTGCCACAGCAGTATCTCCGAGCATTGTCTCCGGTCTTGTGGTAGCCATCTCTATATATCCGCTGCCATCGGAAAGCGGATAACGCAGATGCCAGAAATGTCCTGCCTGCTCCTCATACTCAACCTCAGCATCCGAGAGAGATGTATGACAGCAAGGACACCAGTTGATAATTCTCTTGCCTCTGTATATAAGTCCCTTGTTATAGAGATTTACGAATACTTCTTTAACTGCTTTGGAACATCCCTCGTCCATTGTGAAACGCTCTCTGTCCCAATCTGCGGATGAACCCATTTTCTTAAGCTGACTTACTATTCTTCCGCCGTATTCCTTCTTCCAGTCCCAGACTCTTTCAAGGAATTTCTCCCTGCCAAGCGATTCCTTCGTCAGACCTTCTTTGGCAATGGCTTCAACAACCTTAACCTCAGTCGCTATTGATGCATGGTCGGTTCCCGGAACCCACAAAGCCTCATATCCCTGCATTCTCTTGAATCTGATGAGGATATCCTGGAGTGTATTGTCGAGTGCATGTCCCATATGGAGCTGGCCCGTAATGTTTGGCGGCGGCATAACGATTGTGAACGGTTTCTTCGATCTGTCAGGCTCTGCATGGAAATATTTATGCTCAAGCCATTTCTCATAAATGCGTCCTTCTATCTCGGAAGGGTTGTAATTTTTGTCAAGTTCCTTACTCATAAAACTTTCTGTTCCTTTCTGTCTGTATAAAATATTAATCATAGGAATCTACTATATCCATTATTTTGTCCGCACTTTCGGGATGCTTTCTGACCATATCCATCACTGATGACTTGGCACTCTCGATGCGGCCCATATTGTAATCTATCCTGTCACGCAGTTTCTGCCTGTCGGAATTAATCTTATTGCGCACAGCCTTCATCTCATCCGGATTGATCAATGCGTCTAACTGTGTGCTCCATATTCCCGCATCATACAGGTTAAGCTCAGCCAGAAGAGCGGCCATCCTGTGCGATGCTTCATCAAGTTCCTTCTCCGAATCACGGTATTTTTCTTCTTTGTGCCGCTCCTCAAGATAGGCTTCATAATTGCGGCCCAGCTCGTAGGAGTTCCTGACTCGGAATTTATCATAGCGGTACTCGATGCTGTTAATCGAATTGACGTATTTTATCTTGGTCTTGTTAAGAAGCGTAATGGCTCTTGACAGCTTCTTCTCGGCCAGTTTTTCTCTGTATGCGCACCGCCTGAACATAAAAAACACCAGCAGCACATACACCGTCACAAGGGCAAGAACTATCATATACAGCACTGTGCCGTTCTCGCCTTTAAGCTGGCCCGATGCAAAAAATACTATAAATACACCGATAATCCCAAGCAATGATACTATTGAAATATTGCGGATATTGGCCCGGCGCATCCCGGCATTCTCTATCTCTTCCTTGAGGCTCATCTTCTCAGCCTCCAGCACCCGCATGTCATGCTTGACGGCGTTACAGTATTTCTCGTCATTCTGCAGATTACTCAATGCCTGCGGAAATTCACTGTTATATCTCTCAAAAATCTCATAACTGTTTCTGGAAATTTTCGGCGGTTCCTTGCGGTATCTGCTTCTCGAACTTCTTAGCCGTACTATCTTAAGAGCCGTGTCCTTAAGTTCTCCAAGGAACTTATCATCCTGCGATTCTATAACCTGTATGTCCATCAGATGGGCACCGGCATCCTGATATTCTTCCTTGAGGTCATTAATATAATTGGATGATTCGGTCATAAGTTCGCACTGTGTCCTGACATACTGGAGCCTTGAAATCTCGTCAAAATCCCTGTCATTACGCTCACTGTCCCTACGGCGGTCAAATTCGGCCTCAATGTCCAGTTCCGGATCGAGATATATGTATTCTTCTTTCTTTTTGCGTTTTTTAATAAAATTAAACATAAAGCTTTACCCTTTGCTTAATATCATATCTGCTACCTCGCCGCAGATATATAATTACGGTACTCAAATTTCCAATTATCTATTATATCATTGACAGCGGCATTATATTCATCCGCCTGTCCGTTATCCCTTAATTCAAATGCTTTCTTAACCGCCTCATACCCGGCTTCTTCAGGAGCGTGGTCCATAATTGTCTCAATCTCCCTGTATGCAGCATAACTCTGTTCGTCTTCTGAATCTGCCGGCCGCTTGCTGCCGGAAAGATACTCTGCGGCAAACGATGACTTTAATGATTCATCATTGCTGTTAAGCGCATATGCTCTTTTGAAACATTGCACCGCATCGCCGAATTCAAACATTCCCGCATACGCCACTCCCATATTATGCCATACATTTCCGTAAAAATCATCAGAAAGATTAATATCTTTCTGTCCGTATACAATTATTTCATAATTATGCACCGCATTACTGTATCTTTTGTTGGAAAGAAAATTATCCGCACGGAGTTTCAGCCTCTCCGATGCATTCTGCGTATCAAGGCTTTCTATTGTTCCCGCAAGTGCGTCAATCTCTTCTTCCGAATAATAGTCAACATACCTTAATACAGTCATGACAAGCTCCGACAATCCTGCATTCTCCGTTATGAGAAACTCAAGCTGCTCTGCCAGTTCCTTTTCCCCCAGTTCGCCGGATATATAATCCGTCAGTCCCTCGTCAAAGAGGTCTGTTCCGATGAGATATATGTTATTGTATATGTAATAGCACAATTCTTCAAGAGAATATATGTTGACACCCATATTGTTTATATAATACGGTCTTTCTGCATATCTGGTCCTGCATAAAATAAGTCCTGCCATCTTATCATCTCCGGTTACAATAATAATTCTTCGTTGATAACTCTTCCGCTGCTTTTATAGAATTCGCCGAATCCCTTGTCCTTAACCATCATATGACATCTTGAATCACTTGTAAATGAGAATGAAATCGTAATTCTTGTTGCCTTATCCGGTCTTACAGGCAATTCCGCGAATGAAATCCTGATAAGCTGTTTTTCCCTCGCATCTATCGGTGAGAGAAATAATTCGGCCTCCTCTGCGCCGTCAAGTATGAAATCATATGAGCAGTCCGCACCGAACCAGTTTATTCCGGGTCTTACCAGCCTGAAAATCTTATCACGCCCGCGGTCCGAAATCCTGATTTCGATTCCGGTTGTTATACGTTCCTTACATGCAACGATAATATCCCGGTCAGGCGGATAATCTGCCGCGACAGCCTGATAGCATGCGCCCTTGCAATACAGGTTGTCACCTGCAAACACACGCCTTCTGTCACATATATATCCAATGAAAGACGGAGTATTAAATTCGCCGGCGAATGCCTCACCGGTGAGATAAACCGTTGATATATTATGATGTTCAAAAAGCTTTACCGCCGTTTCCTTAAGTCTGGAATCAAGATACTCCTCCGAGGCTTTATTACGCCTCATCGCATCCGTCACCTCGTCCGACATATCATCGGTATGGACCATTATTATCCTGCTGCCACGTTCATTTACCGTGTACATGCGCTTTACAATGAGTCCTTTATTACTGTAATCAAAGAGAAAAACATCATTTTTCCATAATTCATTTTTCTGGCTTATAGCATAATATATGAAACTTTCATCGTGGCCCGCAAATTCGATTGCATCATCCGGATACCCTATGCTGTTAAGTGCTTTCAAAAGCACATTAAGCACTGATATATTGTAATTCTCGAGTGTTATGCACACCCTGTCCGCCGTATCGCTTCCACCTGCCAGCTTTGCCGCCTGTATAAGATAATCGAGATATCCTGCAATCAGTCTGACCGGCATCACCGATACCTTATCCACTGTTACCGGATTCTTATCTGCAGCCTTCTTAAGAAGTCCGTCAACCGCAATAACTTCTCCGAGACTGGCCCCATGAATTGCCTCATCGCCGGCAAACCATTCATCCCTGCCTATAGTCTTTCCGACAACCGTAGGAACCCTGCACTCGGTACTGTCCGTTCCGAAATCGACCGACACCGGCTCTGCGTCTATGCAATTGTAATAACTTACCTGCGAATATTCCTCACCAAGGTCTATCCCGACGTAAAATTTCTTCTCTCTGGTATCCATCTGTCCTCCCGGCTCCTAGAGCGGTTTAAATAATTGCGGTATGATACATTCATTCACCGCATATGTGTGAATGAGTTTCTTTAGTGTCTCATTATCATGTTCCTTACGGCTTGCTATTATATCATTAATAGCTTCATACCTGCCTTTGGAACTGTACGGATTAATTCCGTTGTTGACAATACGTGCTGTTTCGGTATTGCTTTCTCCGTCTTCTTTCTCTTCGGATATATAATAATTTATGCTTTCTCCGTTAAAGAGGACAAAACTCTTAACAAAAATTCCTTCGTACACATTATTCATCTCTTCGGAAACATAACTCTTATGTTTCTTGTCATCCTCATATACATAATGGATGACAACCTTATGAGAAGGATCGGTACGGTACTCAACCATTGTTTTATCTATGATGTCGCACGGAAGTTTCACAATTGTGGATAACTGCTTGTAAAACGGGAATACATACGATCTGCGCACAAGTTCCGTGAGCAGTTCCTCCGTGAGTTCCTTCTGAAACTCGTTCAGATTCTGTATCTCCGAATAATGTTTCAGCAATGCAAGGCTGCATACTGTAGCAAGCACCTGTCCATTCTCCATTGCGGTTTCAACGGTGTCGAATACTTTTTCCGAAACATCCTCCTGTTTAACAAAATACATATATGAGAAATATGAAAGGTATGCTTCCACAATTCTTCTGTCAGGTCCTTTGGCGTAATAATCCTCAAAAATATCATGGATAAGTTCATTATTGCTGTGTGTGAACATTATCTGTGCAATAATTCTCTCTTCAAGTTCATACGCATCAACGCCCATCTCTATCGCACTTTTCCACAGAGCCACCATCTTATCTGACGTGCCGTTGTAATATCTGACAAGATATGCCGTCAACACTTCATCATAACTGCCTGCGGCATAGCAGAGGCTGCTTATATATGCCAGATCATCCTCATAAACATAATTGGCATCTTCTATAAGCCTTGAACACATTCTCATAAGCCTCTTCGGTGCAATATGCATTGCCGAATGTTTCCTTACCAGTTCAAAAGCATCCTTATCATGCCCCTGGACGATATAAATCTCGGCGACTTTGACGATATCGTCCTCCGAAAGTCCGTCCATATCAACATCTGCAATAAATTTATTAAATCCGTCTTCATCGTATCCGTCATAAAAATATTCGATAACCGATGAAATTATCCCTGCCCTGAACAATCTGTTTACTTCAGGCAGTTTCGACAATTCTATAAGGCTCTCCACCTCCGCAAGATTTTTCTTTTCACGACGCAGATATTTTTCGCAGGATGACAGCCTTATGTGAACCAGTCCCGGATCCATTTCAAGGCACTTCCTGATTATCGCATCATCATCAAAAAGTCTGGTCACCGTATGGCTTATTTCGCTTCCGTATCTGTTATAATCGGCTGCTGCAAAAAGAAGCGATGCCTGTTCAGTATACATTCTTACATATGCTTCGCCCTGTATAAGCGGATATTCTTTCTCGCTGTTGCTTTCTTTGTGCCGCACTATAACACCACGCATTTTCGGATTCATGCATTTTACCCTGTATGTATAATACACTTCCGAAACAGCCTGTGCATTCTCTTCATTAACCATATCCGGTGTAAAAATATTACGGTATATATATGCCAGATGTGTGTTCACATGTCCCATCGCAATCTGCTTACGGGCAAACAGCTGCATCTGCGGCAGATAGCTGCGGTACACCTGTATATTGTCCGACTTGTTATGTATGATATTGGCAAAAAGATATGCTTTATATCTGTAATCAAGGTTATTGTTATACCCGAAATACATAAGCAGAAGTTTCGGCATAACACTCATATCATCCTGTCTTCTGGACATAATGTAATATTCAAAAAGCTGTGTTATCTTAAGTTCATTATCAATCGCCTTGCGGTAATAATGCAGATATTTTTCTCCTACAGCTGCCATACGCACAAGTATTTTACACAATGCTTCCAGGACGACTTCATCATCTTCGTTATCTTTGTACAAAGTCTCAAGAAGCGCTATGTTACCGGAACTTGTGCTTTTGACATCGAGAAGCATCTCGGATATTACATCCTTAAGCCTATCCGATATGATTCCGTTTTTCGCGCCAAAAAGAAGTACATTGGTCTCAAATGAATTAAGCACGCGGAGAAGTTCCGGGTGTTCGTTCAATATATTGCATGCTTCGATATACATCGCAGGGCTCGTACATCCTTTATTGAACTGCTCCTTGATCCTGAGAAGCTTAAGACTCTTGTTCTGTTCAAGTTCCTCGTCCATAAAAAGAAGAACCCACAATATCCTCCAGTCTTCATTGGCCTTGTAACATTCTCTTACTATCGCGGCCGCTTTTCTTGAATATGCCCTGTCCCTGTTATACAGTGTATTAATATATATAAAATAACAGTAGAGCGGATACCCCGCCTCTGTTCTTGTGTCTATCTCATCCTTTACATTCTCAATCAGTTCCTTGGCAGCATCATCACGATGTCCGGATATGTATATCTGCGCAAGTGCCAGTCTGTAAAAAGGATCGGAATCGTCTTTCTCCCTTATTGTCTCAAGTATGATCTGGGATTCCCTCATCCAGTCCGATATGTTGATCTTATGGGTCCTGAATCTTATATACAATGTCATCAGCTCAATATCAAGCCTTCCGATACTGCGTCCGGTTTCTTTGGCTTGTCCCGATGTGTTCCTTATGACTTTGACATTAAATACAACTCTTCTGTTAATCGTCTCGAATACTATTTCACCGTAATTAATTCCGGCATGCAGCCTGTCAGTATCTATAATGTATGCCAGTTCATACTTTCCTCCGGCAAAAAGCTCCGACTCTATGACCGTTCTGTCAAGTCTGATAAAAGGACTTGATGTATACACACTCACATCCATATGTCCCCAAGTGTCGCGCTCCACCGTAATAACGTCTTTGTAATTTGCGGTAAGATCCTTAAATTCCGCAGAATTTCCGGAGAGTGTTATATTTATTGAACTTTTCTTGTGGATGGAGATAAGAAATTCTTCCAATGCAACACTCGTATCCGCGCTCTTTATAAGGCTCTCGTATATGCATCTGAGTGCCAGGTCATTTCCAATATATACATCTTCAAAATCCGCATTTTCAAAAAGCTTAAGTGCTTCAAGCGGATTAGATTCCGCAAGGTCCGCAAACTGTGAAAGATTCCTTACAACACCGACTGAGCTGTCATGTGAGCCTGCCTCCACCATGAATGTATACGGTATGCTGCATTCACCGCCGTTACTGACAATATTAAAAACACCTTCTATGGAATCACCGTTAACCGCATCATCGCAATTAACCATATATTGAACAGATATATGGTTTCCGTAGAAAGTATTTTCTTTGAGTTTAACTTTATCATTATCAGTATATATGATACCTTTGATGCCGCGGCCGGACACAGATCCGAATTCAATCGTCCCGGTATGTTCCCTGTTACGATCTACGATAACATTTATTGAGCTGTCCTTAACACTGATTATCTCAGGTTCATACTCAAACACGCCTCTGGCGTATCTGTTAATCTGGTCCTTCATTGGCTCTCCATTCAACTTAAATTAATACGAATATATTATACACAAATCGCCGCCCGACCGCAACAATTTATTGCGCTCCGGACGGTGCCGTCTATGGTTCATTCAGCTTCTTTTCTGATTCTTGCCATATGCTCGTCTATTTTCCGTTCATATCCGTTGCCGCATGAATGGTAAAATGTTGTTTTGCATACTTCATCGGGCAGGTATTGCTGTTTCACATAATTATTCGGATAGTCATGTGCATATTTATAATCAATTCCACGGCCGAGCTTTGCTGCCGCCTGATAATGCGCATCCTTAAGATACGGCGGTACATTATCGGTTCCGTGTACTTTAATATAATTAAGTGCCTCATCTATCCCCACAACCGCCGCATTGCTCTTAGGCGCTGTCGCCACATATGTACACGCATTGGCAAGAATTATCTGTGACTCCGGCATTCCGATCCTCTCGACTGCCAGAAAAGCCGATACCGCAACCTGCAAAGCCTGCGGGTCGGCGTTCCCTACATCTTCGCTGGCACAGATCACAATTCTGCGTGCTATAAACTTCGGGTCCTCCCCGGCGTATATCATTCTCGCCAGATAATATAATGCCGCATCAGGGTCAGAACCACGCATGCTTTTAATAAATGCGGATATCGTGTCGTAATGGTTATCGCCTTTCTTGTCGTATTTGATAACTTTCTTCTGTATGCATTCGGACGCAACATCAAGTGTGATATGAATATGCCCGTCATCGCCTACCGGGGTGGACATCACACCCAGCTCAACGGCATTAAGTGCCTGCCTGGCATCGCCGTTAGCCATGTCTGCCAGAAATTCAACCGCATCATCATCGATTACGGCATTATAGCTTCCCATGCCCTTCTCGTTATCATAAACCGCCTTGCGGATAAGACTCTCTATATCGCTTTGTTCAAGCGGTTTCAGTTCAAATACGATTGAACGTGAAATCAAAGCGCTGTTCACTTCAAAATAAGGATTCTCGGTAGTGGCCCCGATCAGAATAATCGTTCCGTCTTCCACAAAAGGCAGGAGATAATCCTGCTGTCCCTTATTGAAGCGGTGTATCTCGTCCACAAAAAGAATGGTCTTACGTCCCATTCCTGCCATGCGGTCCTTCGCTTTTGCGACTACATCTTCCATGTCTTTCTTCCCGGCAACAGTAGCATTAATCTGGCAGAACTGCGCACTGGTCGTATTCGCAATAACCTTTGCAAGCGTGGTCTTGCCGGTTCCGGGAGGTCCGTAGAAAATAACCGAGCTTAATTTATCGGCTTTAATCGCTCTGTATAATAATTTATCCTTAGCAATAATATGCTTCTGTCCCACAACCTCATCAAGTGTCTCCGGCCGCATTCTTGATGCCAGCGGCGACTCTTTCTGCATATTATTTTCTCTCATATAATCAAATAAATCCATATGTACTGTTCGCCTCCATATGGATTTATATTATCATATTCTGTTCTTTTTGTCATTCAATTAATAAATCGTCAAGCGTCACGAATCTGTATCCTTGCGTCTGCAATCTGTCTATAACCTCAAGGGCTGCCGTAACCGAAGTATCATATATATCATGAAAAAGAATAATATCCCCGTCCCTCGTCTGCTCCATTACCCTTGAAACAGATACTGAGACGTTGTCAGTGCACCAGTCCTTGGGATCCACACTCCAGAATACCGGCATCATATCTATCTTATAATACAATTCTTCATCCCATGAACCACACGGAGGTCTTATATACTTAACCTTTTCACCTGTAATTTTCTCTATCGCCGCATTCGTCTTCGATACTTCCGTGAGTGCCGCATTTTCCGATAGTTTATCCAGTTCCACATGCGTAAATGTGTGGTTTCCTATAATGTGCCCCTCATCATGCATCCTTCGTATGATATCCTCATTGCCATCTATGTTCTCCCCCACCACAAAAAAAGCCGCCGGTACATTTTTTTCCTTAAGTCCGTCAAGCAGTTCCGGTGTCGTATTTCTTCCCGGTCCGTCATCAAATGTTATGGCCACTGTTTTTTCATAGGTGTTATTCCCCGACACAAATTCCACCCCATCATCTTCGCCTCTCTCTGCCGCAGCTACAACCGCCATGCACATAAGTCCGGCAGTTATTACCGCCGCAAGCCTTTTAGCCCACATACAAAAATACCCGCATACATATCAATTGCGTTCAATTAATATATATGCGGGCATATTTTACTTATGACGATATACGATTTCCTTGATTTCTTCTTCGTCTTCTTCGCTCAATGTATCTACTTCGATATCATCTTCGGTTATCTCCGGTGTCTCGTTTTCTTCGGTCTCAGGTGCTTCCTGCTTTGTCAGCTTATTGAATTTTGAATTCAAAATCAAATGTGATATGTAGCATATCACTCCGAATCCGCAGAACAGATAATGAAGAACTTCGCCGGTCTTGCTTATGTTGATGATACATACATAAAATCCCATATAAGCTGCCGCATCCAGTATCGATGATATCATGTAAAGTCTGAATGCTTTATCCGATACTTCCGATATTCTTCCACTCAACACCGGTCCTATGTAATCCGCAACAGCCACCGCCGCCACTATCCATATTCCGAGTACTATCTTAAAATGCAGTGCGTCATTATTGCCAAGTATGCATTGTACGATCACATACACTACCGCAGCAATCATCATGCCATATACAATCATATCCACCGGATTTGAACCGGTCTTCTTATCATTACCAGCCATACTATTCCTTTCTGCTCCCAGGTCATCAGATACCTATTTTACAACAGGCGGGAAGATTTTTCAATATGGGGCCGGATTTTCCCGCGCGCTATATTGCAGAAATCCCTATCATTACCGCGAGAAATACCAGATTCGATATTGTGAAGATTGCGAGATATTTTCCACAGCTTCTGCCGGTTCCCGCCACATATCTGAAACTTATAAGGCTTGCCATGGAAGCAATCAATGTGCCGAGGCCTCCGATGTTGGTTCCCACTATCAATCCCTGTATATTGTCCGTAAATCCGGACAGGAGAATTGCCGCCGGAACATTGCTCATAATCTGGCTTGCTGCTGCGGATACCATTATTTCACGGCCAGTCACGATATTCTGCATCCATTCATTGAAAGCACCGATGCGTCCGATATTGCCGATAAATATAAAAAGTGCCGCGAAAGTTCCGAGGAGTGAATAATCTATTCCGGTGAAATTTTTCCTGTCAAATATTGCCATGCAGATGACAACAAGCGCAAACGGCAGAGCATAATGAATCACACGCATGACGGCAAGAAGACTTACGATAAAAAGAGCGGCATACATAATGACTGCCCGCGGTTTTACAGGTGGTCTGTCTCCCGGCATTGCATCGGATGATGCTTTATAACGGCGATTGCAGAATGCAATTATTGCAATCCATATCGCAAGCATTATAAATGCTGCAGCGGAATAGGGAAACATTAATTTAACGATATCCCATGTACCCATTCCGGATATACCGGAGAGGTAAAGGTTCTGGGGATTGCCTATCGGAGTTAACATACTTCCGAGATTCGCCGCAATTGTCTGCATCACCACTATTGTCAGTGTTACGGACTCTTTTATGCGGTCTTTCATACTATCTGCGATTATCAGTGTAAAAGGCACGAAGGTTATCAATGCCACATCATTGGTTATGAACATCGAGCTGATGAAACATATTCCGACCAGAACGGCTGCTATTCCTCCGATACCATGGACTTTTGACAGGAGCGTCCGTGCTACCCGTTCAAATATTCCCATTGAGCGGAATCCGGACACAACAGCCATAAGGCAGAACAGGATTGCCAGGGTCCTGAAATCAATATAACCCGCATACCCGCTGTCCGGTCTGACTATAAACATCGAAATCACGGCTGCAAGTATTGAAATACACAGAACGGATTCCTTCTTTACAAAAGATACAATCTTACCCATCATTATACCTCTTTGACAATATGCCTGCCTTCAATGCATACCGTATCGCCTTCATTGATGTCATTATCGTACAGATAATCGTCAGGCACCCACATGATTTGCTCCCCGGTATCAGCAGAAAAAAGCGTTACCATGTCCTTGCGGACAGCACCTTCCGGCAGTCCTTCACATCCGTAGTCCGGCTCATCTATTTTTATGACTTTGTATCTGTCCATCAATATGCCTCCCGTATTCTGTTGCCGATATCCCGCATACGCTTAGTAACACTCTCAGGGCCGATAATCTTTGCACCATTTCCAAGCCCTATGACCCAGCCCAGGAACTGGTCGCTCACAGCCACACTGACACTGACGATAAAATGTTCATCATCCGAAGCTCTCATATGTACATCTTTGCCGAAACGGTCAATCATAACGCCCGCAAGCGGATTGATGCACTCTATCTGCACAATTTCTTCTTCTCCGTCAAACATGGCAAAATGCTTTCTCGCATATTCCGCCATATCAATTCCGTTATATTGTTCTTTTCCTTCCCTGCGCTCATCTATTTTGCTTATGTTACGGATTTTGTCGACACGGAAGTGTTTGATTTTACCGGCTGCGGAATCATATCCTATGAGATAATAGTTTTCATCATCCCATGAAAGCCCCCACGGAGATACCTTGTAATATGCCCCGTTGTGTTTTAGTTCCTGCTCTTTTTTAACATTCCATTGAAAATATTGGAATCTGACCTGATTATTGCCGGCAATCGCCTCATGGATTGCGTCGACCGCATAATAAATGCTCTCGTTCATGGTTTTAATGCGGCCGTGAACATATACCTGTCTGCGGAGCTTGACCGCCTCATACACGCTTGTGAGTTTCTCCAGTTTACCGATAAGTTCCTCTGACTTCTTCTGCGTTATAAATTTGGAAGACTGGACAGCGTCAACAAGAAGTTTAAGCTCCGGCACCTCAAACTCGCGGCTTCCAATGGAATAATACACATTACGGTCGTGCTGTGTTTTGTTTATATCTATTCCGTATACCCCGAGTGTCTCGAAATCGTCATACAGGCTCTTGCGCTCGGCCGTGACACCGTATGCAGCAAGTGAGTTTATTATCTCCTGCATCGTGATTCCGTGATCGTCATCTGTTTTCTCCTGAAAAATTCTGATAAGATACAGAAGCTTTAACTTCTGATTTGCTCCTTTTGCCATAGTCCGCCTCCCGGATAGATTATATCCAATATATTACCATATTGATTACAAAAAAACTATCCGGAAGATTTATGATGCAACTCTTTCTGAACGTGAAGGCGCACCTGACAGCGTGGCGTTATGCGACACCGGAAGTGCAATATTTCAGTATATAATACGATATTTTCTCACTTTTTTGGTCGAAATCAGCAATTTGGTGTCAATTACTTGCTATATGAGATACCTAAATGTGGTAATATATGAAATTGTATATATTAGATGATACATTAAGTTCAATATATTATAACTCAAAGTATGCCGAATTGACACCAAATGCCCCAAAAAATGCAAAAAAGTGTGAATTAATGAATTTTTATCTGTTGTCAACCTTTTCCGGGTTCAGATCATGCATGGAAAGTCTCTCCCACGCTACCTTCTCCCACCGGGTTCCGGCCTTGCCGTAGTTGCAGTACGGGTCAATGGATATCCCGCCGCGCGGCAGAAATTTTCCGTGTACTTCTATATACTTCGGATCCATCTTGTAAATTAAATCCTTCATTATCACATTGACCACATCTTCATGAAAATCCCCGTGGTTTCTGAAGGAAAAAAGATATAATTTCAGTGATTTGCTCTCCACAAGCCTTTCGTCAGGCACATACGAGATTGTTATCGTGGCAAAATCCGGCTGTCCCGTTATCGGACAGAGGCTTGTAAATTCCGGACAGTTGAATTTGACAAAATAATCATTGTCCGGATGTTTGTTTCCGAATGTTTCAAGCAGCTCGCGGTCATACTCCGTCTTGTACTCCGTTCCCTGACTTCCGAGCTTGGTCAAATTTTCTTTTTCTCTCATAAATATCATCCTTTAATAACATTGTATCTGACATCATAGTCATATGTATCTATGCCCTCTTTGCGCTTTAAGAAACGCACGATGGCATATGTGAGCGGCGTGCAGATTATCTCATAACATACCTTGAAAAGATACTGGAAAAGTATCATCTGCAATACAACTTTGGTATCCATGGTTCCGAGAAATGATATCGTGACAAAAATCACCGAATCAAAACCTTCTCCCACAAGTGTCGAGAGGATCGTGCGCACCCACAATTTCCGGCCGCCCGTTCTGACCTTAAGTTTGGAGAGGATCATTGAATTGGAAAATTCTCCGAACAGATATCCCGCAAAAGAAGCAAGCGCTACTCTCGGTGTCGTACCAAGCACTGTTGCAAACGCCTCCTGGTTCTGCCAGTATTCCGGATGCGGAAGTGCTATTGTCAGCATGTATACCGCTACCGCGAAGAAGCTGCATCCGAATCCCAGCCAGATAATTATTCTGGCGCGTCTGAATCCGTAAACTTCTGTAAAAATATCCCCGAAAATATATGTCACAGGGAATAATACCACTGCGGCTGGAAGTGTAATATTTGATGACACTGCCCACATCTTACCTGCTACCAGATTGGAAAGCAGAAGGCATGTAACATAGATGATACCTATGCACATAAAAGTTTTTGTAACATTTTTGTTGTCCATAAATTCCTCCTTGAAAATAAAAAAAGCTTTGCAAAACACAAAGCTATCATTCAACATATTCATTTCTTCCGGGGATCTGGTTAGAATTATGTTAAAAAATAGTCCTGGTTTTACTTAACGACAGGATGGTACAATCGAACTGTCGGCATCAATAATGCGTCCTTAATTATAACATCAGCCGCACAAATGTCAATGATTTTGTGCGGCCGATGTTACATATATTTATTCCAGTTACTTTTTTCTCCCGCCCACTCAATATATGCAAAAAAACCATTCTTGCACGGATAATGTTCTCCGTCATTTCTTAAGATTACATTGTCATTCATTTTCTGTATCAAAGCATCCTTCTCCTCATCGCTCAATGCCGCACAGACTGCATCTGTGGCAAGCATAACCTCGTCAAACTCCATCGCCTTGGATGCATAATATCCATCATCTTTAAGCGGAACATCGGTATGCATATAATGTTCGTACAATACCCGCGGGTAATCAGCCGTTTCCGACAGGTCCTTCGCTTCGGGAATTGTCTGTGTAATCGTATCAAGCATCGCATCGCCGGTATCATACAGCATAATGGTGTACGGCGACACCATATATTTAAACTGCGCATTCCTGTACAATGTAACAGTATCATCAGATACATCACATTCCATGCTCATAAATGTCTCAAACTGTTCACACCTTTGAATGACATTATCGGCAATTTCCTTCGCATCTCCCGTGTATTCTGAGTTTTTAAGCAGTTCATACCATTTACTTTGTGTGCCATGGCAGGCAATACTGTTATAGAACTGGCTCAGATAATACGTTCCCCACTTCTCATTTTTTCTTTTGACCGACTTATATACTATCGTGTCCAGAATCTCCCTTCTCTCACTGTCCGATAATCCGTCATATGCCGCATCCTGTGAGAGAAGCATCTCATCAAAGTCCATTCTTCTTAACATGCGTTCCGCGGCGTCCGAAACTTCATCCGTATATCCCACTGTTACGCCGGACTGCGTGTTACCGAATGTGTCCATATAATGCCTGTACACCGCTTCGCCATAATCATCCCTCGCAAGAAGCTCTGCTATTTCGGCGCATCCGCCACTCCATCTTTCAAGCACCTCATCAGGCAGCTCATTCCATTCGATTCTCTGTCCGTCCTCCGCTGCATACTCTAGCCCCACATTGTACAAGTCGCCCAGTGACTTTGTTTTGGTTTCCGTGCTCTGCGAGGAAGCAACGCAGCCCGTTGCCAGTAATGTTATCAGCAGAAAAACAGCCAATACGTTAAATTTTCTCATAAGTCCCTCCTTGTATATCTGATTATATTAAATCATACCGCACCTCCCGCGTCAACAACTGGCTGAAAACTTAACATTTTCGTAACAATTTCCCGCCGTCATCCGACTTGACTAAAAACATTCCGCTATCTATAATACTTTTTAACAGACATTTATTTACAAGAAGGTTTTCCTATATGTATCGTGACTTAACCAAAGGGAAAATATCATCAACACTTATTCTGTTTGCCCTGCCAATGATTGGCGGCAACCTTTTACAGCAATTCTACAATATCGCCGACACGCTCATCGTCGGACGGGTAATCGGGCGCAACGCGCTCGCAGCGGTCGGCTCGGCATACACGCTCATGACATTTCTGACATCGGTTTTTCTGGGTCTTTCGATGGGCTCCGGCGCACTTTTTTCCATATATTACGGCCAGAATAGAAAAGACCGGCTCCGCCTTGCCATACTTCACTCGCTCGTGCTTATCATGGCTGTGACACTGTTGGTCAACATTCTGGTATTTGTATTTTTAGACCCGATACTCACATTTATGCGTGTTCCGGACAAGGTAAGACCGAATATGAAAATATATCTTGAAATAATTTTTGCGGGACTTATCGCCACATCCTTATACAACTACTGCTCATGTATGTTACGCGCACTCGGCAACTCGGTGGCACCTCTTGTATTCCTCGGAATATCGTCAGTGGTCAATATCGGACTTGACCTGCTTTTTATCGCCGTATTCAGGATGGGTGTCGGAGGTGCTGCGGCCGCAACGGTAATCGCACAGTACATATCAGCTATTGGTATATTATTATACACTATTATAAAATGCCGGGAGTTCCTTCCGGGACGGGACGACAGGCATTATAATCCGGGAATCCTCAAAGAAATAACGAAAATGTCATCGCTCACCTGCGTCCAGCAGTCGGTCATGAATTTCGGCATACTCATGGTGCAGGGACTTGTAAACAGCTTCGGGCCGGTAACGATGGCAGCTTTTGCCGCCGCAGTCAAGATTGACACGTTTGCGTACCTGCCGGTACAGGATTTCGGCAATGCATTTTCGACTTTTGTAGCGCAGAATTACGGCGCCGGACAGCATGAAAGGATCAAACGCGGAACCAAAGAAGCCTTCGGCCTTTCGATGGTATTCTGTATCGTTATTTCCGCGGTTGTATTTATTTTTGCAAGACAGCTTATGGGAATATTTGTGAAAGCGGATGAGATTGACGTAATCGCATCCGGCGTAAGGTATCTGAGAATAGAAGGAGCCTTCTATATAGGTATCGGCTGGCTTTTCCTGTTGTACGGATATTTCAGGGCTATCAAAAAAGCCGGCATGTCAGTCGTACTCACAGTCATATCGCTCGGCATGCGCGTCCTTCTCGCCTATGTTTTGGCATATTTTATAGGCGAGACAGGCATCTGGATGTCGATTCCGATTGGCTGGGTACTTGCTGACATTACCGGCATTATATGCATCGGCGCCATCCGCCCTGACGGTAACGGAAATAAGATATCATAAATCCTATCGTCCAGCCAACTCCGCTGGCCCACATGATGACGTAGCCCTTCGTGATATCCGCCAGAATGTATACAAGTGCAACCCTGAAAACAAGATTGATAAGACTTTGCGCAAGGAACCATTTTTTGTCCCCGGCGCCCCTTAAGATTGCCGCCGTGACATTCATCATTCCCATCATAAAATACTGTAACGAGATAATGGACAGATATTCGGTTCCGACATGAATCGCAGCAGCTCCGTCATCCGCATCCATAAAAAGTCCTATAACGCTCTCGGAACCGAAATGCAGCCATATTCCGAGTGCGACACCGATTGCAGCCGCCATTATAAGTCCGGTCCTGTATCCCTTCTTAACACGGTCGAACTTACCCGCTCCGATATTCTGGGCGGTGAATGTGGACACCGCATTACCGACATTTACCATCGGCACGATTACAAGATTATCGATTTTTATTGCCGCCGTATATCCGGCTAAGAAATCCGAACCGAAACGGTTGACAACCGACTGTATGAGCAGAAGGCCGATTGATACAATGGACTGCTGTATGACCGTAGGAATCGCCATGCTTACCATTTTCTTCAAAAGTCCCGGACTGAATCTGTCATAACGTTCACATTGCATTCCGCGAATCTTATGTATCAATACAATAAATGATATTATTGCCGAAACAGCCTGCGCTATAAGCGTCGCCCATGCCGCACCGGCTACGCCCCATTCGAATTTCCACACGAACAGAATATCAAGCCCGATGTTAAGCACCGAAGAGAAAATAAGGAATACAAGCGGTTTCGCCGAATCACCGAGTGCATTGAACACCGCGTTGAATGCGTTGTACATGAAAAGGAAAGCGAAACCGAGAAAATATATTTTAAGATATTTATCTGCTTCTTCGTATACATCCGACGGCGTGTGCATCCACTTAAGAATATTGCCGGAAAGCATGAATCCTATCGTGCTCAGTATAAGACTGAACACAAATATGGCAATGAGTGCCGTGGAAATCGAACTCTTGACATCTTTCATACGGCCGGCGCCGAACAACTGCGATATGATAACCGAGCATCCTATACCGGTTCCTATCGCAACCATTACAAAAAGAGTGGTGATTGAGTTGGAAGCACCTACGGCCGCGAGCGCATCCGGGCCTAAGAATTTACCGACGATCACCGAGTCGGCAATATTATAAAACTGCTGGAACAGATTGCCGAGAATCATCGGAATGGCAAAAATTATCAGTTCTTTGGCGGGATTACCGCTTATCATGCTCCCCTTTACGGATTTGTTATTCATGAGGCTGCCTCCTTTTTGTCTTTTTCTTTAATATACCACCACTTGAATATGGCACTTCCTATTATTATGATATAACCTATTACACTAAATATGTCAGGCATCTGACCTAAGAATATGAATCCCAACAATGCCGCAAAAATAACCTGCGTATAGTCAAATACCGAAATCTCCTTCGCCGGTGCTTTGGTATATGCCTTGGTGATTGAAAGCTGTCCGCCGGCTGCCGATGCCCCTGCAAGCAGCAGGAATATGAGCTGTATGGCACTCATCGGCTCATACTCTATTATCATAAAAGGCAATGTCACAATACATGAAAATACCGAGAAAAACATGACTATAACCGGGCCTCTCTCACCGCTCTGGCCTAATTTTCTGACAAAAGTATACGCAACACCCGCGCCGAATCCGCCGCATACCCCGATGAGGGCATATACAAACTGCATATTCATGGACGGCTTAACAACAAAAACCGCTCCGGCAAATGCCGCCGCAACGCATATCCACTCGATTATGTTTGCTTTTTCTTTGAGTATAAAATAAGACATTATAATTGCAAAGAAAGGTGACAGCTTGTTAAGTATATTGGCGTCCGCTATGTTGAGCCTGTCGACCGCATAGAAATTACATATGAGTCCGACGGTTCCAAAGAAGCTTCTTAAGAAAAGTCCCGGAATACTCTGCTTATGAATCCTGAGCTTCTCTTCGCTTCTAAGAAGCATGACCACTGATATAACCGCTGCCACCGCATTTCTGAAAAAAGCTTTCTGCATTGTCGGCAGGTCGCCGGCAAGCCTTACGAAAAACGACATTAAGGCGAAAAAGAATCCCGCCAGTATGATAAATAAAATTCCCTGATGTTTCTTTACTGACATAAAACTAATCTCCGTTCTGACTTCAATTAGCTATTATACCACAAAAGGATCAAAACTCAATCTACAATTCAGCCACCGTTTCACTAAGCGGTTTTCTGTCCGAATGCTGTGGTATCGGCTCGTTAATATATAATTCTGTTTGTCAACATAAAAAAGCACAGTCAATGAATTTATCATTCACTGACTGTGCCATATAAAGCAGATATAAATTTATGCTTCCTGCTTCTTAGCGGTAAACAGTTTTCTAAGGCATCCGACTGCCACGCATATTCCGAGTACCATAAGCAGAGCCGCGATAATCAGCTGGAGACCTTCCGAAAGAAATGTCGCGTTGTGCGCCGCAATTGCCCGAACGAGTGCGATTGTTTTCTGGACAAGTGCCGTAAATGTTACGGCGAGCATCGCAAACATTGGAACATAAAGTGTCCATCCTGTTCTGCCGGTCGTCTTAAGGAATACGGAAAGCGTTATAAGTACAAGCGCCGCGAGGAGCTGGTTAGCCGAACCGAATAACGGCCAGACCTTGCTGTATCCGCCCATTGCAAGCAGATAACCTATTACGAGGGTGATTACCGTTGCAAAATATTTATTCGTAAGGACTTTGACCAGAGGATTCTTTGAATCCCCGGCAAAAATCTCCTGAAATGACATTCTTCCGATTCGCGCCACGGAATCAAGTGATGTAAGGGCAAGTGCCGATACACACATCGTCATGAATACAGTGGCGATAGTATTGCTTACGCCGAGCTTCTCAAGAAATCCGGCAACACCCGATGAGAAAATCGCAAAAGGTGTTCCGTCAGGCTTCGTGCCGTTTACGGCAACCGAACCTACAACAACAAGTGCCACGATACCGAGCAGTGACTCAAAAAGCATCGCACCGAAGCCGATAAACGGCATATCCTTCTCGTTGCTTACGGTCTTTGAAGACGTTCCTGATGACACAAGGCTGTGGAAGCCCGAAACAGCACCGCACGCTATTGTTACAAACAATGTCGGGAACAGATATGAATCATTAACCTTAAAACCGTTAAACGCATTAAGATTCATTGACGGATGAGCCACTAACACACCGATTACCGCGCCGCCTATCATGCCGAGCAGCATAAAAGTAGTCAGATAATCCCTTGGCTGCATCATCAGCCACATAGGCAATATTGATGCAAAGAAAAGATATGCCATTACGATAAATACCCATGTCTGTTTTGTCGCATATATCGGCAGATTCATGCCAAGAGCAAACATACCTATAAGAAGTGCGATGGCAATTATCGCTTTCATCCATTCTTTTAACTTGTCTCCGGTAAATTTAATTATAACACCGAGGATAATCGCAACTCCGATAAACATCATTGATATTGAGCCCGCTGATGCATTGGCAAATAACTGTTCGTCGGCAACGCCGTCGCCGAGGCCTTTTGCATTAAAAGTTCCGGCAACCATATCGGTAAATGCCGCTATAACAAGAAGTGTGAACAGCCAGCAGAAAATCATAAAAAGTTTCCGGCCTATCTTGCCTATGTATTTCTCAACAATCATTCCTATTGATTTGCCTTCGTTCTTGACGGAAGCATAGAGCGAACCGAAATCCTGTACCGCTCCGAAGAAAATACCTCCGACTAACAGCCAGAGAAGCACCGGAACCCAGCCAAACACGCTCGCGAGTATCGGTCCCGTAACAGGTCCTGCTCCCGCTATCGACGAGAACTGGTGCGAAAAAACAGTAAATTTGGATGACGGGACATAATCCACTCCGTCCTCCTTGGTATAAGCCGGTGTCTTTGCCTTAGGATCTATACCCCATTTGCGCGCAAGCCATCTTCCGTAGAAAATATATGCGGCTGCAAGAACCACTATACCGATCAGAATAATAACCAAGCCATTCATTGTATCTCTTTCCTTTCCCATATCAGCTATTACACAAAAGGAACCTACATCTCCGCTGCCACTTCTTCACGTTACGAAAACATACATTCCTGTTACCAGTGCTGATATTTAACTGCTGATATACTAGCACTTATATCATATTTTGTAAAGTATGTTTCAGCAAATCTATGCTTACAGGCTTTACGAGATAACCATTCATTCCGGATTCAACCGCCTTCTCCATATCCTCTTCTGAAGAGCTTGCAGAGAGTGGAATAATCGGTATCGTGTGCGCATCTTCCCTGTCCAGATTACGGATACGTTCCGATGCCTCAAAACCGTCCATCACCGGCATCATGAGGTCCATAATTATGCAGTCAAAATCACCTCTTTCTGACTTTCGGAATGTATCAAGCGCTTCCTTTCCGTCACATGTGGTTACCGCTTTGGCACCAAGTTCCTCAACCATAAACTGTGTTATCTCACGATTCATATTATTATCATCAACAATGAGGATCTTATATCCTGCAAAATTATCGTTTTCTGCATTCTCATCAGCTACAGTATCTTCCTCATATATATCCAACGGAAATTTAACCGTAAATTCACTGCCTTCGCCAGGATTGGTCTTAACTTCTATTGTGCCCTGCATATAGTCCATAATACGTTTGCATATGGCCATGCCAAGACCCGTCCCCTTATAACTGGTGCGTGCATCTTCATAGCCCTGGGTAAAAGGTTCAAAAATATGTTCTACATATTCCCGGCTCATTCCTATGCCCGTATCGGCAACAGTTACGAAACACTCTGCCTTTTCTTCATCTGTCTTCTCATTATGCACAGAAATCGATATACTTCCGTTCTGTTTATTATATTTGATAGCATTTTCGATAATATTATACAATACCTGTCTTATATGTTTCAGACTTCCCGCAAGCTTATATGTATCGTTTCCGTAATCGGTAACAACCTGAATGTTCCTGTCATTAATCTGTTTGTCCGTCAATTCAAGTATGTTTCCGATGATATTCGCGATATCAACCGGTTCATGCGTAAGCTTCATCCTACTGCCTTCCATTTCGCTGTATTCGATAACGTCATTCATGAAATTAAGAAGGCGCTCCGCCGATTCCCGCACATTGTTGCGCATTCTTTTCTGGAGTTCTGCATCTTCGGGATTCTTAGATGCGATATCAACCATACCGATAATTCCGTTGATCGGTGTTCTGATATCATGTGACATATGTGATATAAATTCGCTTTTTGATCTGTCCGCCCTTTTGGCCACAACAAGGGCATCCATAAGTTCTTTATCCTGTTTCTGCTTAATCGTCATAATCTCGGTTACATCCTGATGATATCCCTTGATGCGTATTCTGTTATGTACACTGTCATATGACTTGCATCCGCCACATCTGATATACATAGTTCCCTTATCCGGATGATTATAAGGATAGCTGACTTCGCTTCTGCCTTTCGCAAGAATCTCTTCCATGTTTGAATCAATCTGTGACACAAAATTCTTATCAACATGGTCATACCACCATGCATAACAGTCTTCCGGTAATATTTCGTCATCAACTCCAAGCAGTTCGCGCATCATTGAATCGGTATACATTTTGGGCTTGACACCCTCCTCAATTACGATCATCCACATCCCTATGCCCGACCCTTTAAGAGTCTCCTCGTGGGCACTCGCCGTATTCCGCCGCATTTCTTCTTCTGTGCGCACGACTGCATCCACGTTACGGATTGCCATTATAACATTCTTCTCGCCAGGATTATGGCTTACATCCGCATATTGGATATCAAAATAGCAAAAATCCTGTTTCAGGCCCTTTGCACGATATCTTATAACATAATCTCTTTTCTCCAGAAGATGCTTCATAATGGTTTCCTCAGATGTAGCATTACAGAAATAATCCATATCCTCCTGAATCACGTATTCTGAAGCGTACCAACGCACAAGTGCTTTATAATCATTAAGACTTCTTGTCTTTTCGGCGATTTCCTTGTTATGCAGGTTTCCGGTCTGATATATTTCATACTTACCTGTATTAAAATCAATCTTATATATAGATATATAATCCGCACACAATGCTTTTAATATATCATATTGATTTTCCAGTGCTTTATTCAGCTGTCCAACCTGTTCTGCTATATTTTCTATATTACTTGACATTTAACCATCCTTTTATCGTACATACTTATACCGGTGACTTGACCAATTCCTCTAACCGGTCTCTTACATTTCTGAATACTTCCATTAGTCTGGGAGAAAAAACTCCACATTCTCCATTAACGATCATTCGGAATGCCTCGTCAGTCGAATATGCGTCTTTATAACATCTCTCGTTAACAAGCGCATCATATACGTCAGCCACCGATACTAACTGGGCAGGCAACGGTATCTCATCTCCTTTAAGTCCATCCGGATATCCACCTCCGTCATATTTCTCATGATGATGGCGTATGATATCATAGCTTATCTGTCTGGATTCAGGCTCCCATTCTATTTTCATGCTGTCAAGAATCTCACATCCCCTTATTGTGTGTGATTTCATATATTCAAACTCATCCTTGGTAAGTCTTCCAGGTTTCATAAGAATACTGTCAGGAATTGATATCTTGCCGAGGTCATGCAAAGAGCTGGCGGATACTATCATATCGATATGCTTCCGGTCCAGACCGCATTCCGGATATAATTCGGCATATTTTTCAGCAAGTATTCTTGTGTAATTCTTAACACGCTGGATATGTTCCCCGCTTTCGAGGCTTCTGTACTCAACAATCGTACCGAGCATATCTATAATATCTTCGTTACGTTTTTCAAGTTTCTGCGCCTGATATTTGAGTGTCCTGTATGCTTTATTCAGAACCGCTGTCTGCTCGGCTACCTTATCTTCAAGTCTGTTCTTATATACAAAATGACTGACCACATTCTGTACTCTTTTCTTTACAAGAATTGAATTGAACGGTCTGGCAATGAAATCGGATACCCCGGCATCAAAACATGCTTTTTCATTCTGGACTGTACTCTCACCGCTTATTACAAGCACGGGAATCGTGGATATAAGATTCTCCTTGTTCATCCACTCCAGGAAACGGAATCCGTCCATGACAGGCATGACCAGATCAAGAAGAATGGCTGAAATTTCGTCTTTCTCGCGGTTGATCAGGTCTGTGGCGCTAAGTCCATTCTCTGCCTCAAGCACTTCATATTCATCGCTTAGTATGTCGCTTAAAAGTTCCCTGTTTATTTCCGAATCATCTACAATCAATATTTTATTCATGGATTTCAACCTCAATTTCTATACACGGATATACTGTCTCCGTTTTTTCTTATGTTAATGTTACGAGCCGTACCGGCATCCCATCTGACTCCTTTTATGTAAACGCTGGTTCCACTGTATATGGTTCCGTTTACGACTACTTTCCCATGCTCATACAATTCTTCTGTACTGATTATCTGTTCCCTGACCTTCTTAAGTTCTGACATTTCCTTATTCTTGGTATATATGGCGTCTTCAACCTTAAGATACACCGGATTGACATTTCTTTCTTCCGGCTTCATCTTCTCCACAAATTCATCATATATGTTATTAAGCATGTGAAGTTCCCGGTCCACTGCTTTCATCCGGTCTTCGACATTTTTCAATCTCGTGGCAAAATTATTCGGTTTGCCTATACTTAATAAGGTAGCCGTACCATCCGCATCGCCTATATTATATGATTCTATTTTCCTGCCAGCATATGCATTTCCACCGGTTATCATACCGTATCTTCCCGATATGATGATATTCCTGCCCGCAACAATATTGCTGTTAAGGCAGTAATTGGCTTTTACGCTTCCGACGGCCTCAATCGTTGCATTCTCGAAAAATTTGCCCATCACATTACCGCCTGCCTTTAAAAGCCCGCGACCTCCCGCATTGGTGCCTTCCTTCAGGATTATATCGCCGCCCGCCTCAAGCTGTGCGGACTCTATGAATCCGTCAGCCATTATGTCACCTGCTGCCTTGACAACAGTGCCTTCGCCGATGCTGTTTCGTATATATACCGAGCCGTTAAAATTAATATTTCCGGCAGTACCTGCATCTTCCTCCAATACAAGCACGCTTGTGACTTCAAGCATCCCATCCTTATACACAACTCTGCCATCAATATCTGCTACATATGTCACTCCGTCAGGTGCTATGGAAAATCCATGTCCCTTGACCGGCGGTATTTCCTTTCCCGCCTTGCCGTCATATTTCTCTCCTGTCACACGGCAGCCAGGCATACCCGGTTCTGCCTTATGATATATGGCTATTTTCTGACCCTTTCTGACTATCTCGAACCACTTCACATTCTTATAATTCACAGAACCGTCTTCATTAAGCTTTGGATGTTTCCCGGCTTCACTGTCAAAAAGAAATTCATACCATCCGTCTTTACCGGCTTTCTGCTGTCTGCCTCTCGCTATGGTTATCATAGTGTCCTGCGCTCCGTTACCGGCTATATCATCAATAGCAGCTTCATCTATTCCATATGTTATACCGCAGTCTTCAAGTGCCGACATTATCTCTTCCTTCGGTATCTTCATACCTGCAGCGGATACCTGAATAAATGCTTCCATCTGCTTTCCGTCCATCAGAAGCGTAAAATCATCATACTGTTTTCCCGTTTCTTCGTTCTTATCATTGGCTTTATTGGCTTCCTGCATGAGTTTCAGCCGGTGCTTATTCATTTCCTTTGCCGTGTACATTAAACTCTTGTATTCTTCAACCGGCAGATGTTCTTCAAGTCCGAGCCTTATCTCACGCATCTGCTGCCATGAATACATCCAGTTATTGTATACCGATATATCAATTCTATGTTCAAGTCCCTTCCTCAGTTCCCTCATCTGCTGCCAGTTCATCTGTTCGTCGGCATATGTCTTCACATCCAGATTCTTGCCGATTCCCAGCGCGATTTCCCTTATGGACGCCCCGCGCTGCGCAGGATTTATGTATGGGTCTATATCAAGAGCTTCCTCAAGTGCTGTTCTTATCTGTTTAAGCTGTTCTTCATCATAACCTGCTTTGATATATTTTCCGATATTTATGCCCTCACAGGCTGCCATCCTAAATTCCCTTAATTTGCCTGCCGGAAGATTCCCTGCGGCGGACAAATCTATTCCATGCTCAAGACCTTCCCTTATCTGGCGCATGGTATCAAACGGTACTGAAGGGTCTGCATATTTATTAATATCTATTTTATGTTCAAGCCCCAGTCTGATTTCCTCCATCTGAAACCAGTCGTATTTGTCGGACGCATAAATCCCGACCGGCAATCCTGCCATAAGTCCGAGTCTTATCTGGCGCATCTGTATGGCATAAAATTCAGGTTTAGCATATACGGATACATCCAGTCCCGCCTGAAGTCCCTCTTTAATCTCCTGCTGCTGGTCAATGCCAAAATGCGACATCTCTATATCTTTTCCCAATTGTTAATCCTCCGCTGCAAGTTTATTGATACAGTCCGTCAGCTTTATGTATTCTGCCCGTACTTTTTCAAACAGTTGTGCGCTTCCTTCTGTTTCTCTCCCTCTTAACTTCTCTGTTATCTCACATGCAGCCTCATATAGCGGTGTAAAGCCGAGATTGAGGCATATACCCTTCATATTATGTGCTGCGCGGAATGCCTTCTCCCCGTCGCCTTCATCTATCCCGTCTTCCAAATCCTTAAAACTTCTGTCACTGAGAAATTTAATTGCAAATTTCTTAATTATGACTTCATTTCCAATTCTGTCCTTAACGTCATTATAATCGAGTCCTGCCTGCTCATAACATTCCTGAACTGTCATTGATATGTCTCCTTCCGAATGTCGCTCCTCATATACTGATTGTCCGACGGACGATACAATTTGTCAACTCATTACTTTTAGCTAATTCTCGATTATGTTAGTCCAAACTAACCGTGACTGTCAACTGTATTTTTTCTCAAAAAAATCCCCGCCCGGACATAAAATAATTTATGGGGGCGGGGGATAACTTATTTAGATAATATTGTTTCTACGTCGCATATCATTTCGGCTGACCTAAATAAAAGTTACCGAAATTTCTTTGGAACTCATTATAATTATATTGATCTGTACTACCATCCAGCACCGCAAAATCAATTCGTGAAAAATAAGTTCCGAGGTCTCCACCCATATAACCAAACTCCTTTAAAGCCTTATAGAATAAATCTGAAACAATCCTTGCATCGTTACCAAACGCACCACATCCGAACGCGCCGAGTACCAAACCGTCATAGTGCCATTCTGCCGCACACATAAGCATAGAACATATACGGTTGTAAAACATATCACAATACTGCTGTTCCGACAGTCCATACTTACCTTCTCTGACCATAGGTGCTGCACACGTCATCACAGACACAACTAACGGTTCTTCCAGCAGGTCTCCATCCGACGCTTTAATGATCTCCACATGCGGTGTCAAAATAATTGCATCAGAACCAAGCCAGCTACCCAATGCCCGATTATATCGATAGTACTCACCCGCCGCATCACTTTCAAGTGATAAAAGCAAAGAACTTCTTCTGCATAAATCTTCTTCCTGTGCCGTTGCTCCGTTTCGTACACCGCCACCCGGATTGAACGGGTTGGCAAAATTCAGTACCAATACTTTGTCAACACTGCTGTCCCTGTACAACTCCTCGGCTGCGCTAAATGAATCAATATTACGACATGACACCAGCGTCCTTTGTCCGCTGCCATTTATAACCGGTGAGAATTTTCTGTTTTCTTTAATATCTTCCGGCAAATACACATGGCATTCTTCCATTTGCTTTCGTGAAAGTTTGATGCGGATTACACTGCCATCTTTATCATATTTTCTTTTCTTAAGAATCTCTAACGTATCTTTAAGTATATGTATATTTCTATCCGCGCGATTGGCATATTGGTTAGAAAAAATCATTATGGTTACCTCTTTGCGCTCCTGGTTGAATTAAAGCTGCTCATGGTGCTTCCGTTGTATGCGCGTACTGTGTATATATAAGTCACACCTCTGGATGCCTTGGTGTCTGTGTAACTTGTGGTCGAGCCGCTCTTTATATTGGCGATTCTGCTCCAGCTTCCTTTAGCGGTCTTACGGTATACCACATAACCTGTTGCTCCGGTTACTTTAGACCATTTGACGTTAATACCGTTTGATGTCTTTGAAGCTGAGGTTACCGCCGGATTGGACAGGCGTTTAACGGTCTTATAATTATGCCAGTCACTCATGGTACTACCATTGTAGGCACGTACTGTGTAACTGTAGTTTGTTCCTGACTTGGCACTCTTATCTGTGTAACTTGTGGTTGATCCGCCCTTTATTGTCGCAATCCTGCTCCAGCTTCCGGTTCCTGTCTTGCGATATACTATGTAACCTGTAGCTCCCGTTACCTTGAACCATTTAACCTGTACTCCCACGGTGATGTTGGATGCAGAGGATACTGTCGGGTCGGCGAGACGCTTACATGATTTATAATTATGCCAATCACTCATGGTGCTACCATTGCAGGCGCGTACAGTATAACTGTAATTTGTTACCGACTTGGCACTCTTATCTGTGTAACTTGTGGTTAAACCACTCTTTATTGTTGCAATCCTGCTCCAGCTTCCTTTCCCGGTCTTGCGATATACTATGTACCCTGTAGCGCCGGCAGTTTTGACCCATTTAATCTGTACGCCGGCGGTGATATTGGACGCGGAGGAGACTGTCGGGTCAGCAAGACGATTGATAGTTTTGCTAATTCCAGAATACGACACAACATAATCATCCAAGTTTCTGATATTCGGGTAAACATATGAATACGACTTGATTGTATAAACATAACTTATATTATTTCTTGCAGATTCATCTGTAAACGATGTATCCCTAATACTAGCTAATCTTGTCCAACCACTACTACTCGTTCGCCTATAGACAATATACCCATCCACACTTTCAACTTTATTCCATTTTAATAAAATTCCTTGCGTTGAATTCGTTATTGATGATATTTTAGGCGGAACAATGTATTTTATCACACCAGAATTCCCATTTGGTTCTATTACCACATCTTTATTATATGCCATTATTTTATATACATATATATCTCCATTACCGACTTTTTTATCGCAAAAATTAGTATTGTTATTTCCAGTGATTGTTCCAACAAACTCCATATTATTATCATTCAATTTGGATCTAAAAATATAATACCCTATAGCTCCATACACTCTATACCATTTGAGTTCAATCCCATAAATTGTATTTTTTACATATTGATTTACCGGAACAGCTGTTGTAGGATTTAATGAGTCGTCACATTTTAGCATACGTAAATTATTAGACGTTCTAAGTTCAATATCTTTTAATTTGTTTTTATTACAAATTAACACGTTCAACTCCGAAGCAATTCCAAAGTTAAGTTCTACCATATTATTTGATGAACAGTCTACTGTTTGTAGTTTTACTAAACTACTAACATCCAATGATTCTATTTTATTATCATTGCATATAAGTTCATTCAGATTTGTTAACATATGAACATCTAACTTTGTCAAATTATTATATGCACACTGTAATGAAACTAAATTTCTCATATAAGAGGTATCTATATACGAAATCTTATTATTATTACATGCCAAACATCTAATATTCTTTAGTTCATTTGAAGGAATCAATGAAATACTATTTGATGAACAAGTTAATATAATTAAATTATCAAAGTATCCGACTCCTTTTATTGACTTTATATGGCTATTATCACATTTTATTTCCCATACTTTTTTTCTTTCGTTTATAGACAACACACCATCCCCGTTCTCGTCAAAATTTTGGCTTATGTAATTTCTAAAACTTTTATCTGGAAATGTTGTCGAATTTATCGGAACGTTGCCGTTCGTACTTACACATTCAAACTCATCTATAGCCATGTTATCAGCTTTAATTGAATATTTTCCTATCGTCACTGCCGATATTACCACTGCTATCGCCAGCAACATTCTAATGAGTTGTTTTTTCATAGAACCTCACTCCTTTTATTTTGATAGCGTAATGTTAGCAGATTCTGCGATAAGATTGGGGCAAATGTAACTTTTGGTATAGTTTTATGTAACTTTTGGTAATTCAGATATTGATTATCAACGCTTTGAAGATTCCCGGATAATCAGATCAGCAATTGTTTTCATTCCGACGGCAGTCGGATGCGAGCCATCAATACTATCATATGGTACACTGTGCTTGTATGTATCCATATAACATATATTTACATGCTTCTTGAGATTTACTTTAACACATTTTTTAATAATGCCATTGTATTCTTTCATATGTACGCCACCGTAATAATACGGAAAAACAAAATCATCCCTGCTCTGCATGCATGTCGGCATAAGGCTGCAACACCAGATTTCTGCGGTTGGATAATTTATATGGATTGCTGTCAACATTTTCTGATAAGCTTCTGCAAAACCTTGTACTCCCGGTTCTGACTTAAGCGGTGTTCCAAATCCCCAGTCATTTGTACCAATGTAAATGATTATTATATCCGGATCAGTCCGGATACCCGCTTGACTTATCGAATGGAGTCCGGCAGTCCGTTCGTCGCTGCACGCTGACGGAAAAATCTCCTTACTGCCCGGAATTGCCGCTACACGGCTTCCGGACCATGAGTTATTAACAATCAGTTTCCCACCGAAATGTTTTATCACCATTCCCCACCATGTATCTTCCCATGAAAGTACACCTGACTGCTTCTGTTTAGCTTTGTCGTAAAATACATTATATCCATGTGGGTTATACCCTTCTAACGTACTTATTGAGTCCCCCAATATGGAAAATTTCTTATTGTTATAATTTCGTGGCTGTTTTATGATTTCCATTTTACACGCCTCCTGTTATGGCATTTACTGAAACCTGAATTCAAAATCTTCATCACCCAATCTGACCCTTGCACCATGTGTCAGTCTTACCTGAGTATCCGGATCTATTAACATTCCATTTACATATACATGGTTAGTAGAATGATTATCTATGACAAAAAACTCACCATTTTTTGAAACAATCTTCGCATGAATGCGGCTGACTGCTGAGTTGTCAAATATACAACAATCAACTTTAGAAGCATCTTTTCCTATCAAATACTCAGACTTGTTTATAACCGATTTCTCTCCTGTTTTTGCTCTTACAAGTATCGGAAAAATCATAGGCTGAGAGCCATTTATTCCAAGCACAGTAGTTTCACCATAATTTTCATTATCATCTGTGACGTCTAATTCTCCTGTAAGTGCAGAATAATCGTTATTATCATATTGCTGTTCCGATTCCCTATAAATAGATGGTTTTATCGGTGGCTGCATAGCTGAAACATTATTTTTAACAGGATCATATATATCTTCCTCTGCAAGGTATGCAACCGGTTTGCCCATTATATTATCTATTGCATCAACCCATCTTTCATACAAATCAGAAGAGTCTACAATACGCATTATTTCATTAAGATATGATTTATTTTCTACTCTACTCCACGAAACAGAAGATACAATCTTATGTATGAATTTTGATATTGAGTTGTCATTAAGTATTTCCGACGCCGGAACAAAGTATATCTTTTCCGTATTACTATCCCAAAATACACTATCCATCTGTAAGATGATGTCTGCATCCGATAGCAAATATTCACTTAGATTCATAAACTCCTGCAACAATTTTTTTATGATTGTAAAGCCTTTATCTCTGGACACTTCACCACTTAAGTATTCATTAATTGATATTAATTGTTCCAAATTGTATATTATTTTATTTTCCTGCTGAATTGGTGGTAATAAACTTTTACATTGCATCGCCATATTAATTGCTAATTTATTGGTGATCTGCTCATCTTTCACAATTAAATACCTGCTATTTTCTTTAAGTTCAATTGATATTTCCATATTACTGTACCCTCCTTCTAATTTAACAACTTAATCTGTCCATAAAATCCATACTGCTTATCTTATTTAAAGCAGTGTTTTCATCTTGAATACGACTGACCCCACCAATCACATATGTCTCAACGTTAGACGCAACATTAGGTGCCCCAGTAAATTTGTTATATATAATTTTTATGTTGTCTGTGGATATTCTCCTATATTTTGATATATAATTCATAACTTTTATCAGTTTATTATTGCTAATATTGCTACCATCTGTAACCATGGCGATGGTTATCTTTTCCTGAGTCATAATCTCTCGGAATATTTCTGATTCTACCCTGCAATCTATAATAATCTGGTCAAACATTTTCGAGTTTAAAATGACACAAAGTAATTCATTAACTTCCTTCGGTTGAAAATATCCACTCTCCATGTTTAACTCAAAATTGCTAATATACTTAAATCCTCTTTTATCTTCAGGTGCTGTACTTAAAATTTGATACATATTACCTGTTCTTGATTTATAATCACCTAAGAGCTTTTCAACAGATATCTCACTGCTTTTTAGTTCTATTCCCTTGGGTGCCACTATATTTTTTAAATCTATATACAGCATCTTCCTACCGCTATGTGCCAAATGAGATGCTGTACTCAGTGCTAATGTAGTATTTCCCATACCGCCTCCCATACTACAAAAGGCTATTATCTTATTCCTTGAAATTTCTACATTGGATATATTATACATGTGTGAGTACGAATAAACAGATTCTACTTTTTTTATCCACTCCGTTGCTGTCATGTATTTATATACACACTTACTATTTTTATCTTCTGTTATATATATTATATTTAATAAATTGTTCTTAATCCCTATGCTTTCAGGAATTATATATACATCCGCAATATTGTTTTCAATCATTTCAGGTATCACAGCAATATCACAAATATTAACCTCTGCTTTCATCCTCTTCTTTAACATTTCCGCTAATCTATTAACAAAATAATTGTCATGATCACATAGTATAATTTTCATATCACACCTCCGCTATCTTGGAATAATTCTTTCACGTATCTCTACTAATTTCTGTGTTGCACATTTTAGTCTATCTACAAGTTCGTTCATCCTATTAGCATATACCTCATCTAATTCATAAACCTTCCTGAAGATTTCTGTAATATTTTTTTGACTTGCGTTATTTATATCTATTAATTTTCTGTAATATTCACTTACCTTTCCTGTGTAATTACTTAAATCAAGATTCCCAAATAATTGTTCTGCTCTATACCAACAATCCCATCTATCCACTCTCAACCATGATTCATCTTCTACTTCTTTAGCCGCCGTCATCATTCTTTCATATGTTGTATGTGAAAAATCTCGTCCTTCAATATTTGTTAGATTCAAATGTTTTAATACATTCGTTGCGTTCTTAACATTTTGTCTTGTAAAAAGTTTTTCTACAAGTAATTTCACAAATTTATTATCACCAGTTTCCTCATTCAAAATTTGTGTTAAATACTTTCGATAATATTCAAATTTTTTAGGATTATTTATACAAAGATCATTTAAATATGCGCATATATATCTTACTAATGTTTCAAAACCTTCTGTACTAACTAATACTTTATAAATATAGTTTATATCAACATCTTTGCTTCCTCTAAATATACTATTAATGGCTTCTCCCAATACGCTAAATGCAACTGCTTTCTCACTCTCGGTCGCATTTTCCATAATATAAACAGTTAACTCATGCAACATCTCCATAACAGGATCTTGCTGCCCTTCTTCGCCTAATTCATAATAAAGTTCTACATTTCCATCATTATCTATATTAATATTTTCAATCATTGAATTATTTTTATATTTAAACAGAGCATTCGGTGAATGGTATTCACCGAAATTTGATATTCCCTCATCATTTTTTATAAAATGGACATCCCCAGCTATGTAATATAACAATATATTTACATATCCTCTATAATTCGAATATAAGTGAATTTTATCTTTCTTCTGTGAAATCTTATATCTGTATTTCTCACAGAATTCAGCAGAAAATCCTTCCCCATCAAAAGCATAACATTCCTTCGCCTTATCTGAATTTACCGTAACGTACATTGCCTTATTTCCACCCTTTGAGTGGCCTGAAACGATTATATTCTCATATTCCAGACTATTAAACCATTTTAGTGCTTTCTCTTGTTGAACAGAGTCTGATTGCAATGCTGCATCAAAGTTGTCTATCCATTCATTTTTTCCTGTTCCCTTAAATACTGCATATGCCTGACCGTATGAATCAACAAAACAAGCCATGCCTGCTCCTGTCGTTGTCTCATACATTCTATTAGTAACCCTTAAGTTACAGATATCTTTATCTAATCTCGCTACATTAATTATATCTTCCCATTCTTCTGTACTCATTTCACAATATCCATTAAAGTCTTTTGCTTTAATTAATTTTAAAATTTCACCTACTGTGATTTCCCCTTCAGATTTGTTTTTTTCTGCCTTTACAAAAGGGTCTAAATATATTAAATTATTTAATATTAGTAATTGTTTTTCACTTAACATACTAATTCCGCCTTTCATTTAATTATCTTGTTAACATAATCATCAAGTTTTCCTTCATCTGCAAAATCACTCTTTTTATACTGTAAATAGTTTTTATCTGATATTTCAAAGAATCTCCATAGTGTAGGCAGGTCTTTTTCACCATATTTTTTATAAAAATCCGTTACAAAGTCATTCATATTTTCTCCAACTTCACCATATGGTATGGTAACAGTAACCATTATTTTATTTAAACCAGCAGAATCAATATCTTCTAACAATTCTTGAAATTGCTGTGAATTTCTATATTTATACGGATATTCTATTGATGATGTTCCTGCTGTAATGTGAAATTCTTTAATAAACTCATTTAGATATTTTGATATATGCTTCTCGTATTTTTCTTTTATTAAATACCCAAAGTAATTATCCTTATATTCAATATTTTCATTATTTACGACTCTACGAATTTCGACATAATTATATTCTTCAGTCTCTATGGTAAGTAAATCATACGCATGTGTCCAACATTTTTCTTCAAATCCCAATATTTCATAATTATATATTCCATACTTATTTTCAAAATACTGCTGCATAGCATATTGCGTTTCCTGAATGTTTTCTTTTTTGTCCATTTTACATCCACACACTCCTATTGTAAGAATTAGCACTATAAATATTATTGATATGTTCTTCATAAATTTCTATTTTAAATTATCAAATATATTGATACTTATATTTTCTGCTTTTGCAAAATCAATACCTGCATTTGACAATGCATCAACTGTTTTATCCACCATTTTTATAAATTCATCTTCTACAATCATAAGTTCTTTATACAACTGATTTACACTATTACACATTTTTCCTCTGCTATATTTTACAAACTTTCTTGTAGAATGCAATTTATATCCAGTTCCTTTTCTAAGTTTCAACAAGGTTCTCAATGACATACTTAATTCATTGTAATTTAGTTCTATTCTCATATAACACACTCCTTCTTAATATAAAAAATCATCTGCTGAATCTATTTCCGCATCAAATTTACTGCAAAGAACACTTGCCTGTTCTGAAATATCTTCTATCACTCTACATAATGATGGCATTTCACTAACTATTTTTTCCAGTTCAAAAGTTATCTCCTTATCTTTAATAGCATTCTCCATAATAGCATTCATATTACAAATATAGCTGTTTATCATACTCTTTAATGCGCTACAATATTTTTTTATTCCATCAGATGCATACTTGTACTCTACATCAAAAACAATCAAATCATTCTCCATCGTATAATTTTTTCTCCTTACATTCTGCAATATATGCATTCTTTAAATTACTCAACCTACGCCTATTAATATCTATACCTTCTTCTGTCTCATGTAGGTCATATAGTATTTTTTCTTTTTGTGCTTGAATTTTATTTTTTAATTCATTAATTTTATCTACAGAATTAATATATTCATTTCCATTCAACATATCTTGCATTTTGTTTTTATACTTTAATGCCGACTTAACGCATTGTGTTAAATTGTCAATTGACTCAAGTTTAGACTTGCGATTTTGTATTGCAACATGAAAATTATCCTCATATATATTTATTTTTTTTGATAGTTCTACAATAGTGGAATATTGTATTTCAAGGTTTTTTCTCTTCTTTTCTAATGCTGCAATATTTTCATTTATATTACAAATTTGTCTTTCAAAGGATAGTTTATCCATACCTTTCACCTCGTATAATGTCCTGCATGATCAATATTTACTTATTCACAATACTAGAAGTGGTCTCCCGGTATTTATAAAATAAATACCAGGAGAACTTTCTTATGCGTTTTTTACTCCTTGAACTGATTTGCAATATTAATATCAGTTTCTTCAACAATCTTAGCAGTAGAATCAAGTGCGGCTGCAATTTCACGAATCAGTTCTTCAGCCTTCATAAAGCCGGGCTTCAGTTCCTGATAACGTGCAGCATAGGATTCGCTTGCTGCGCCTTCCCACTCGCTCTGAAGTTGCTGAAGCAGAGAATCCATCTTGTTGATAACACCATTTACAGTGTCAGCTTCAACACGATACTGGTTAGCTCTCTCACGCATCTGATCAGGGGTAATTCTAATCTGATTAGCCATGGTAGTTCCTCCTTTTTAGAATTTTTATATAACCGGAAACCCGGAAATATACTGTATATAATTTGTATATAAACTGATTGACGCTTTTCTCATCTGACAACGAATACTTCTAATTTAATCTGACATTAATTAACTTAATATTACCCTTCTTATCAAGAACAATATTTCCGTCAGCATCCGTAACAAATAACGAGTTTGGACTATGATGTTGTTTAACATTATCTACTCCATATCCCTTACAATAAACTCATATCAAATATAGATGGTGTTATCCACTTTTTTGGTGCTCTCAGAAGAGTGGAGTTAGCGGCGTTAACTATGGTATCACATTTAATTTAATTATTTCGTTTCGTACAATTTTAATTAGTATATTTTTAAATATTTGCCTTTCCAGTATTGTGTGTAATAATTGATTCTTCCGGATTACTTGGATTGTAATTTACTGTGGCAGAACTTCCAACAGCAGTATTGCCCATTATAGGAACTCTTTTCTGACCTATAGTCAAGAATCCAAGCTTAATCTTTTCACTTTTAAGTTTTAAACTTTCAGTTACAACATAATTTTTTCCTGCGACTTGATATTCTACGGTAATCATCGTAGGGAAATCTTGCCCCTTAACTTTAAGTTCTTTCACACGTCCATCAACTGTTTGTGTACAATTTACTTTGTTAATTTTCATCTTTGTACCCCTTTCAAAAATGCCGCTATTTAAAAAAGTATGGCAGCATTTTCTACATATTAGTTTACTGTGATTCTAACATCTTCAAAATTGCCAGAAATATCAGAAACCATAAAGTTCTCATCATTTGACAAGCCTTTAACCGGAATTCCCAGATGGACAAGAAGTGCCTGATCAGGATTTAATGTTCCCATAAAAGGTTCGTCAAAATCAATCGTTGTTTTTGCTATTTGAGCTTTTCTACTCTTAAAAACTAAACGTAAAACTCCATGTAATTCTGAAATAGGTTTATCCATTTTATTTACAAAAAGGCATGCTGTGAGCATCTTTTTTTCACCATCAAGATACATCCCTTTAATGAATACAAAGTTAATGGTATCTTTCTGGAATGGTAAATCTACCTTATTCAGTTCCGCTTCAATACTACAAAGTTCTTTCTTTATTTCTGCATCTTCAATCTGAACTTGATGTGCTTTTGCTAAAGTAACCTTTATTGCCATAAAATACCTCCTATCAGTTCACACAATTTTCGATAGTATGAACAAGGGAATTAACAGACGACTGCAAATAACCAATAGGACCATTACACTTATACGCTTTGTTTTCATATTGTGCTCTCGCAGTGTTCAAGCGATCCATATTGGTGTCAATATTGCTAATTACAAGGTCATAATCGTCAATGAGTGCTTCTAATTGAGCTTTATATGTCTCTGAATACAAATTACCCTTAAATGTATCAAATTTTTCTTTAAGAAATGTCTTAACACTGCTTCGATAACTCTTGACTAATTCTTTATCATCTGCCATTCTGTCATAAATCGCACCAATATCTGCTGCCGTATTAAGATATCCCTGTTTCTCAGCTTTTTTTGCTGCTAATTGATTTCTAAAACTTCTTAACGAAGCCTTTACTGAATCTAAATCTACCATTGTGTCTTACCTTCCTTTCCAATCGATTACCACGGTCACTTAAAAAAGGTAGGTACCGTAATAGAAAGATCAAGTCCCAAAAGTGCTGCTGCATCGATTTTTACAGTGGTCGCATTAATATTCACATATTCCGTTTCAAATGCGGTTTCACTCTCTGCCCATACAGCAAAGCTTCCACCTGCAGTAGCTTTAGCTCCTACCTTAAATCCAAGCAATGTTTCCGTTTCACCTGTTGCAGTATCTTTGTTCTTATACCCCAAAATAGTGGTTCCTCCTTTAACACTTGCAGATGCAAGTGTTGCAGAAGCATCAACTCCAATGGCAAATTCTCCGTCATCTTCAAATTCAAATGCTGCTTTACCATCTGCGCAGAGAACTTTAACTTCACCTTTAACAAAAGCATTAATATCATCAGAACCTATAATAACAGATCCATCTGCCTGTATAACGCCAACCTCTGCTTCAACCTTAAAGCCTATGTAATCTTCAGACCATCCGGCTTTGGCTTCACCTTCAGCATACAGAACATTTACATTTGCTTGAGCTCTAAGATAATCAGTAAACTGAGCATAGCCATTTGCATTTAGAACAGCAGCCTTACCTTTGGCAAAAGCCGTGCCATCCTCAACACCTGCTTCACCAGAGGCCGTCAAAAAGGAATATCCCGCATACGCGTAGATATCAGAGCATAATCCTGCCACCCACTGATCTTCAGATAAAGTTACCTCTCCAGCGGTGTATTCAAACGGATCCTCTTCAAGCATTAAGTAAAGCGTAATGTTACCAGATTGTTGAAACCAGTCTTGTGTCTGGATTTTATTTAGGTTGTCCGCGTTTATTTTGCCATCATCCTTATAGCAAAACGCCATCATTCTTTCAATAAGTGTACGAAGTTCTCCAATTCGCTCAAGGAACTCATTTGCGGTTTTCAATGCCTCATCCTCAACAGCATACAAATCTTCGCGAATCTTTTTCACAGCGTTCCGGGTTTCTGTGTAGCCGGTGTTAACACTTCCAAGGGACAGTTCCTTTGTAGAAATGTATTTAGCTGCGAGTTGCAAGACGGCATTCAATTCTCCTTTGACGCCTTCAAAAGTGTTTTCCTTTGAGTTTAAGGTTTGATTTATGTAATCAAGGGCACCTTCTTCAACTCTACCATCATGGTTATACTCATATTGGTAAAATGCTTCTGCGAAGAGCTGAATAAGCATAGTCATATCAGATGAAATGTCCATCATACCAGAAATAATGTTGATTGTACCGTTTGTTATGTAATTCTTGAACGAATCGGCGGCATCGCCACGGAAATGATTCGATTTAGAGATCTTAAAAGCTGTTTTGTACTGGGAATACAGTGCCTCTTGCACAGTAGTCTCATAAGCTTTTGTGCTGTCATATAAACCAATAACGGTACTATTCTTCAAATAAAGATTTCCTTTATCTGCCACGTTACACACCTCACTTTCCGAAGAGAATTTCACCAAGAGTCTTAGTTGCAGCATCACTGTCAAGGTTCATCCACTTGGCTTTAATAAGTTTCATGCTTTCAGTATCCTGGTCTAACAGTTTGCCAAATAGTTCTATGGTTTTATTGAACTCTTCCACACACTCCATGTACTTATCCACACTTTGCAAACGCACTCCTTGTTTGTCCAAGGTATATTTAAGACTTTTGATACTGTCAGCTCCGGATTTAAAAGAGTCAATCTGTCCCTGAAAACCTTTAGGATCTAAAAATAATTCTGCCATTTATCTTGACTCCTTTCTAAGCACTATCTGCGCTTCAGTAATTTTATAATCGGCTTTTACGCACAATTCACCAAACAGTTCATAGGAACATTTATCCAAAAATTCGAGATACTGATCAATATATACACCTACACTCATCATGTGTGCAGCTTTAATAGCAAAATGCTCTGGACTATTCTCAAGCAGTGAAGCATATTTTGTTAATAAACTTCTGTGTACATTATCGTAGGTTTTTTCGTTATCGATACTCAAAAATGCTTTATAACCACGAAGTTGTTCCGATGAGAACATAATACTTGCATCTAACGAGTCAACCCATATATCAATCTCATGTGCAGGTACTTGTTCAGCCAGCAACTCCGTAATAATCATTTTCGTAAAGTTTGTGCAATCATCATTAAGAAACTCTATCGCCTCAATGATTAAATTGTGATCTTCTCTGGCTTTGTTCGTAATGTGCGCATCCTGACGAAGATAGGGATCAAAACCATATCCGGCAATACGAACGGTTTGCGAAAACTGATCTTCATAGTCTTCAAGCGGTATTTCCGAAAAATCCAGCACATTTGTTTCACCAGATATGTATACACACACATTGCCAGGTACAATGATTGTTTTCGCTATTTTTTGGAACTTCTCGTATGTGAAATTGTCAATATCATAAATGAGTTGTTTCAAAGTAAATCTTTTATTCAAATCGGAGAATTCATATCCCTTATATTTTGAACGGAAAGCACCGTCCTTATATCGCAGAGCAAAAGTATCTTTGGTAGTTTGCTTTGCTCCCTCAAATTGCTCCGAATCATATTCATGGTTAAATAACGTGTGTAAAACACATTTCAGAGCAGGAATGAACTCTGCTCCCTTCTTGCAAAACGATATCGTAGATACGGCTCTTTGAACATCAAAATGAAACCCGATAGCTTCATTTGCCATTCGATAATAGTTGAATAAAATATTATAAAATGCGCAGTTAGCTACAAAATGAGTCGAATCATCCACAAGATAATTACGAGTAGTATATCCACCCCGAAGACTGACTGCGGCATAAATCACATCTTTACTATAGGGGCGATTATTTAATTCTATTTGTAATTTCAATTTTTCCATCTCTGCTTCTCCTTGTATACTTTAATACAAGCGACCCCTCAACCCAATCAAGGGGTCGCTTGCATAAAGTGCTTAGCCCCTAAACTGATTAGCAATGTTGGTATCAGTTTCTTCAACGATCTTAGCAGTAGAATCAAGTGCGGCTGCAATTTCACGAATCAGTTCCTCAGCCTTCATAAAGCCGGGCTTCAGTTCCTGATAACGTGCTGCGTAGGATTCGCTTGCTGCACCTTCCCACTCGCTTTGAAGCTGCTGGAGCAGAGAGTCCATTTTCTTGATAACACCATTTACAGTGTCAGCCTCAGCACGGTACTGATTTGCTCTCTCTCTCATCTGATCTGGGGTAATTCTAATCTGATTAGCCATTTGATTTTCCTCCTTTTTAGAATTATTTATATAACCGGAAGCCCGGAAATATACTTATGTAAATTAGCCTCTAAACTGATTTGCAATATTAGTATCAGTTTCTTCAACAATCTTAGCAGTAGAATCAAGTGCGGCTGCAATTTCACGAATCAGTTCTTCAGCCTTCATAAAGCCGGGCTTCAGTTCCTGATAACGTGCAGCATAGGATTCGCTTGCTGCGCCTTCCCACTCGCTCTGAAGTTGCTGAAGCAGAGAATCCATCTTGTTGATAACACCATTTACAGTGTCAGCTTCAACACGATACTGGTTAGCTCTCTCACGCATCTGATCAGGGGTAATTCTAATCTGATTAGCCATGGTAGTTCCTCCTTTTTAGAATTTTTATATAACCGGAAACCCGGAAATATACTTATGTAAATTAACCTCTAAACTGATTAGCAATGCTGGTATCAGTCTCTTCAACGATCTTGGCGGTAGAGTCAAGTGCGGCTGCGATTTCGCGGATCAGTTCCTCAGCCTTCATAAAGCCGGGCTTCAGTTCCTGATAACGTGCTGCGTAGGATTCGCTTGCTGCGCCTTCCCACTCGCTCTGAAGCTGCTGAAGCAGAGAGTCCATCTTGTTGATGACACCATTTACAGTGTCAGCCTCGGCGCGATACTGATTTGCTCTCTCTCGCATCTGATCAGGGGTAATTCTAATCTGGTTTGCCATAAATATTTCCTCCGTTTTTAACTTATAATATTATTAGCCATTGATGTAATATATGTATTTGCACCTTGCAGTTCTTGGCAACGCAAAGCAAGACGTGCAGAGATCGTATAGTCAATTGTTTTTACATTATTAAATACCGTCTCAATTCTTGTCTTACATGTTTGATTTGTTTCGGAAATCTTTGAAAAGTATCCGTTAATACCTTTGATTGCTATGCCAACAAGTAATGATGAGTACCATTCCTCGCCGGAATAGTTACTCCATGACGACACGGAACCTCCGCCCAAATTCTCAATACGATTTATAGCATTCATAAGCGCTTCGTATACACTCGAAGAAAAATCTCTAATTATACCGGATTTTGCTTTTGCGTTGCCACATCCTCCAGATGTATCTATATCCTTCACCTTACTATTAATTTTTTCCCAGAAGTCTGTAATATCAATTTCGTAATCACTAGCAAAAAGAGCCTTTAATACAGGTAAAATAAGATACTTTAGAATTCCATCGTCATTGCCATCCGTTAGCTGTTGCTTTATATAGTTAATTATGTTCGCGAGATTTAAATTCACATCAAAATGATAACCAAAAGCATCAAAATCTGTTAGTGTGATCATTTCGTTGAGCGAATCCAATCCCAAAGCTTCGAGCAATTTGTCGATATCTTCTGCATCTATATCATACTCGTCCATATACTTAACTAAATAAGCCAATATAAGTGCCAATGTGTCAGGATGGCTCAATATGTAGTCAATGAGTTCATCTGTGTTACCTTCGCCTCCCGCGAAAACCATTGCTAACAATTGCGAAACAAAATCAACAATCTCAACTTTATCCTTTTCATCTGCATTGTTAATTACAAAAGTTGTGAAGTCATGTAGCATCTGAATTGACTCATCTTCTGATATTTCAACCACGATTGGATTCCCCTCCTCATCAAGAACGATATTTCCGTTGGCATCAGTAACAAAAAACGAGTTTGGACTATGATGCTGTTTAATATTGTCAACACCATATCCCTCACAATACACTTGATTTGAATTCGGAACAGGGAACATTAAAGCATGAACATAATCGGTGGATAGAGAATAATTTGTAATGTTCTTTCCTCTTTCCTGAATTTCCGCCCAATACTTGTCAATAAATTCTTGTGAGAACCCTTGTCCATCATACGCCACACAACGATCAACTTTGTCAGATGTTATAGCAACATACATTGCCTTATTGCCACCCTTAGAATGACCTGTTACGGTAACGCTGTCATATGGCAAACTTTCAATGAAATCAAGGGTCTCTTTCTGACACTCTGTATCAGTCACATTTAGTCCCTCAACATTGTCTACCCACTCATCACCGCCAGAAGTTCCCTTAAATGCAACAACGGCTTCGGATGTGTTGCCTTCCTCTGTAAAACAAAGCGCCAATGTTGTTCCATTAGAATTTGTCATTGTATCGGCAAGAACAAGCTCCTTCATTCGACTTGATTTTAAATAGCGAATAATCCCGGCCCATTCTTTTCCACTGGCACATGCTCCATCAATTTCGGAATCACAGTTTTCGAGTTTCCTTAACGCTTCCTCATCGAAGCATACAAGAATTTCTTCAATAGACATATTCTTTTGTCCATCTTTAACTCCGCTAAATCCGCTTACGCCTGCGGTCTCTGCGACATCTTTATTGAGGTAACATAACTGTTCAATCATGCCTAATTCATTATCTGTTAGAACCATTCAATCACCTCCTATTAAAATCAAAATACTATTTATTTACATACAGTGTTTCTCGTACAGCATAATGCTCTTCCGATAGGTAATCTGTGTAGTTATATTTTGTAAGATACGCAATTTTACCATCTTTAAGAAGAATAATTTGGGCCATACCATATAACTGATGCTCGGTTAGATAATCATTAAAACTGGCCTTAAACTCCGTTAAGTTCTGTCCGCTGAAAGTAGCGCCATCAATGAATATCCATAAGCTACTCTCAACTTTGCCTTGGAGATCAGTATCAACCGTAGGTACTTCATCCAAGGATGTTTTTGTGATTTCAGCAAAGACTTTAATTTCTGTATCTGGCAGAATCGTCTTAATGCCATCGCACACGTATGCTACATATATTGCATTTGCAGCAACATTAATATAGTCGTCTTCGCACCCGGTTTCTGTTTTTGTGATAGTAAAACTATCTGTTTCCTTATCACCGGATGTCGGAAACGCACGCATATGCTCTTTCTCCAATGGACCTTGGGCACTATAACCTGCATAAGAAAATGAAGTACTATATTTTGTCTCCACATAAACCAGCATTTCTTCAATAGCAACAATTGCTTTTTGCTGTGAAGCTGAAAGCTCCGTATACTCAGTTGATAAGCCTTGTTCTGTTAAAATATCTTTTTGTCTCTGATTCAGAGAAACTTCCGATTCTGTGTTGCTCGGTAAATCTGAATTATTCATCGTACATCCACACACTCCTATTATCAAAATTATTAAACTAACTATTATTCCAAAACCAACATTTCTTTTCATATTACTCCTCCGATGAACCCCAACACTGTGCAAGAGCATTATCAGTGTTGGTAAACGAGACCCTGGTGTTGGTAATAGCAGTTTCAGTTTTTTGTATTAGACTGGCCAAAGCGGCACCAATTTCATTTAATTGAGTTGCTGCAGTGGTAAGATTATCCGCTACGGCTCCTTTTGCGTTTGTAAATTGAACTTTTACACGTCGATTGGATATGCTTTTCGATAACGTTGACAATTTTCTTTCGCTTTTTTCCAACTCTGCGGTATCAACCTTTATCTGTACTGAATCAGCCATTTAATCACCTCCACTTACAGGAACTGAGCCACAAGAGAAGCTATCGTCGATGTTATGTCGGTAGGGAACTTAAAGTTATCTGCTCTTGATATTCCCGTAATGTAGTCCTTTACATCCGTAGCTACGTCTTCACACTCGTCTTTAATTGATGTCTTATAAGGTTTCAAGGATTGTGCAATTGAAGATAACTTGGAACAAACCAAATCATCTTGAATGCCTTTTTCCTGTATTTCAGAAAGGACAGTTACATATGACTCCATTGTTCTTGATAAGAAGTCCGCATATTCTACAAGATTATTTGCAGCTATAGAAAGTTCTGCCTCTGCACATACAATATCCTTTGCCATATTACTGTCCACCTCCTAACGCTAACTTTGCAAGTTCTTCAGCTTTCCTTGCCGCTTCAATTTGTCTGTCTATTTCCGCAATTTTTCTATCGTATAATGCAATTTCATCTTCGTAATCATTTACGGCATTTGCATAACTTCTTAATTTTGCGGAAATTGAACCAAGTAACACAGTATATACAACTCCTATGATTTTAGAGCCAATTCCTGAGAATATGTTTTTCATACCAGAATGATACTTTTGTGCAGTAACACTGTTTTGCTTAACATTTGCGACCTCAGACAAAATACTGGACTTATTAGAGTTAATTGCATGGAAATCCTCTTGTGCTTGAGAAACCGTTGTCTTGAAATTGCTAAGTGATTCATAAGCTCTCTCACATCTTGTGATCTGATTTCGAGCGTTATTCTTTTTATTAACGTAATTTTGTCTTTTTGACTGCAACGCAGGTACTATACTTACACTCATGACAGACCTCCTCTATGTGAGCAAATCGAAGTTTTCAATTTGACACACTCATTATCTTTAATGTAGTAAACATCACCAAGTTCAATAGGTTTCTTAAAATTGCGAGACATGGCCAACGGCACATCAAAAAGCTTCATATTGCTCATATCATCGAAATACATGAAATTGCGTTGATCACGAATATTTTTCATGATTTCCGGCGCGCTATAAGGTATATTTGCGTTCTCAACAAATACAGTAATGCATACTTTCATGTTTTTATATCTTCCGATGATGTTTTTGTATGCCGCAAGCGCATCAGAATTATTACACATAGCAAGCAGGGCATCCTGATTGTCAACAACCAGCATGAGAAGTTCTGCATTGTTAAGTACATCTTCATTTCCAGCAACAAGGGCATCATATCGATCCTTCAACTGCATTTCAATTTCTTTGATGTATTTAACGGCATCATCTGCAATCATGCTATACGCAATAATATTGTCGCTCTCTTTGAGTGAAGTAAGCTTTTTACCAATGCTATCGACCACATATACCTTAGACATACCAGGATACATAGTAGAAAGCATATCAACAGAATACTTCATCCAATTATGTCTGCCAGCACCTTCGCGACCAGTAATCGCCAGAAGACCTGCTGCAGCGAAATCGAGTACATAAGGAGTAACCGTCGCATAATCCAATCCAGCAACAATTGAGAATTTGTCTTCCATATAATTGCTGAACTGCTCCACCATAAATCCCTTTGTAAGTGATGCCGGGATTAAAGGAATTCTCTTTGCCATCATGTGTTTATTAGCAGCGTTTGTCTCAGAGATATACTTCTTAATATCCTGCACTCTGTCAATTTCCTTTTCGCCCTTGAATGCAAGGTAGGACTGACATTCATAATGACCTTTATCTATCTCAACAATAGATCTGCCAGGGATACTATCAATACGTTCACTGCAATGATCAAACAGGGAACTATACTCGTTTGAATCGTTGCAGTACAAAGCCATTCTTGCAGAGAAATTAGATAAATACTTATACCCAATACCTGCCGTTTGCGAGTTGGCAATAACAATACTAATACCAACAGTCAAACCTTCTCTGCAGAGATTTAGAAGCTCATCATCGTCTTGGAAATAGAGTTCCTTTAATGCTGTTAAATTATCAATCAACAGTACAATAAGAGGCAGATCCTTTTCTCCGGTCTCCTTGTAGGCTGCAAATGAGCTAACTCCCACAGACATAAGTTTTTCTTTTCTGGACTCAATCTCTGTATTAAGAAGCTTGAATAAATTTTTAAGTTTCTCATCCTCAGAAGGACACACTACGCCGCCAACATGGTTCAACTTTTCAAAATTCTTAAGTACCATAGAAGCAAAATCAATAATGTAAATATTTGCCTCATCAGGTGTATATTTTGTTGATAAGCTACGAATGATATTTTGCAGTATGTTTGTTTTACCAGACTGAGACGAACCGATAATCATAAGGTTGTTGCTTACGAGATTGACAGTATGTACGCCCTGATATTGGTTTTCAGGATCATCATATACGCCAATTTCAACCTCATAACTGCCAAGATCTGTCGTCTTTCTGTCGTGGGTAATGAAATCAATACAATCACCGAGAGAAGGCAAACAGATATCTGGCAACTTAGGAAGATTAATACTACTACAATAGTCTGCGACATACTTAACAATCGCATCTAACTGTGTGGCACTTCCTTCGCCACTCTTTTTCTTCTTTTGCGAATATACAGGGATGCGTTTTCCAGATTCAGTCAAACTATAAATCGTAAATTCTTTCACATTTGAGTTATTGGTCTTTTCAGATGCACCACTGTATGCAGACTGGAAAAGTTCAAAAATCTCATTATTACCTACCTGTAAATAGGCTCGTCCCGGTTCCTTGATTTCAGCAGCAAGAGGAGACTTTAAAACCTCATTACTATCTTCTTGGCTTTGAACTTTTAGGCAAAGTTTAAATCGAGAGTTACTCCAAATTTGTTCATTTACCTGTCCAGAAGGCTTTTGTGTTGCAAGGACAAGGTGAACACCCAAACTACGACCAATACGAGCCGCCGAAATAAGTTCTTTCATAAATTCGGGTTGTTCAGCCTTTAACTCTGCAAATTCATCAACAATTACAATCAGATGAGGTAACGGAATTTTTACCTCTCCAGCCTTGAATTTTCTGATATATTTATCAATATGATTAACTTCTGCCTCAGCAAACAATCTTTGTCTCTTTTGCAATTCAGCTTTTATTGACTTCAAGGAACGATCAATTTCCTTTCCGTCTATGTTGGTTATTGCTCCCATTAAGTGAGGAAGATTCTTAAATTGGTTAACCATACCACCACCTTTGAAGTCGATAATAACAAATCCCACTTCATAAGGATGAAACAATGTTGCCATAGAAAGAATGTATGTCTGCAGGATTTCGGATTTACCGGATCCTGTTGTTCCAGCCACCAGTCCATGTGGTCCATGTGCTTTGTCATGTAAATCCAAATAAACAATCCCGGATTTGGATACACCAATCGGTGCTTTCATTGTTTTATATACTTGTGAATCTTTCCAATTTTTTCCCAAATCAATATCTTCTACATTTAGGATATTTAACAATTCAAATAGTGTTATATTTTTAGTCAGCGAACTTTCAAGTGATATTTCCTCTGTATAAACAGGCGCAACAAATCTGACTATGTTTTTTGCCTTTTCCAGTGAAATTACCTGATACTCAAACGGGATTACGTCCTTTTTATTTTCACAATTCATTAAAACCGCATTATAATTGTCCTGAATCTGAATTATGTTTCCACATCCTTGTGGTATATCTGACATCTTCTCACCAAAAAATATAAAAGTAACGCCCAGATCCTTTGCTTTATCTACAAATCGAGACACCGGATGACTCATAAGCCCATATTCGTCATAAAAAAATACCACAAGATTTTCATTATATGACTTGTTTTGTTCTCTTAATGTAAGTTCTTTGTACAAATACTCAAATATTATATTTTTACTGTCATCGCCACACACTATATTCCTTGCATTTATTGTATCATTGTATACATTTGGTAGAAATCTAAGCCATTCAATTCTTTTTGCATGTTCGACATTTGCAATAAAAAACAATTTTACATCCGTATAATACTGCCTTGCAATAATATCAATTACTATATTCTTCAAAAATTCAAAACGAAATTGCTCTATTCCCACTATCCCTATTGCATTGTTTTCTCTTAAATCACAAATAATCGGTGCATTATATAAATACCTGTATTCTTCGCAAATCTGCTCAGGGATATTTTGCAATTCATCTTCTATCTCCAGCTTTTCTTGTTTTTTATAGTTTATTTCTCTCTTAGAGATAAGACTGCCGGTTCCCAATCTTACACACAAAAAATCATTATCCTTTTTTCGCCTTTCGAATAATTCCGGCGAAAAGTCATCCAGCCTTCTTATTTCTTCGTCCTGTGATATGTATAAATCTTCTAATTCTCTGTGTTCATCCTCCCTGATTTGCTGTATTTCTATGCGTTTTCTATAAATGTATGCGTTATATTTATTTAACCTTTCTTCAACAAGTTTTTTATACTCCTTATTACTTTCAACGATTCCCATTATCGTCGTAAATATTGCCATAGCACCTGATATCGCAGACATAATAATCATTGCGCCACCATATGCAGCCATAATGCCTGCTGCTAATAACATTCCCAATGATGGTAAAATTCTCATAAATATGTTGTTCTTAGGTTTCTGTGGTTTTGCCGGCGGATCAAGTATCTCTATTTTATCATCGCACACAACAGGAATTATTCTTGTATTTCTACTGAATCTCGGATATTCATTATGGTTAATCTTATCTGTATATCTGATTCCATTTATATACATATCAGGTCTTATTTCTGTATATATACATTTATTATCACCTATATAGAAATAATAGTCTGATATCGAAAGAAAATCTCCGCATTTTAATGTATCTCCACGTTTTGCTTTATTACCATTAATATATATGCCATATGTTGTTTTAACCACATCTAACACATATAGATTTTCTTGTGTTTCGTTAAGAATTATTTCATCATTCGGAACGTACTCTCCGCTTATAACGATATCACATTCTGACGTTGAACCTATTTTAAGACATGGAATCCTATTTATTTCAATTACTCTTTCATAATTTCTCTTTTCCATGTTAAAATCAATGACAAAATTCATACTAAAAGCGGTATTGTCAGATTCCTGATATTTTATTTCCGCCATATCACCATTTTCCAAATGCTTGGTGATTAGTTTTCTTGCGTCACCTAAACTAAGGTATATATTATCTGAACACATTACTGTCCAATCATTATTGTTTTTTACAAACAACATCTCAATTTGATCGAAGAACAAATCTTTCCTCAACCTGGCATCACAATCTATACCTGTACCGACTTTTAGCTGGCATACATCCGGTGCAAGTTCAATTTCCTTATATAAACTTTTATTTGAGATTATAATTTTATACCTTTTATCCATAATGTCTTCTCCCAGTTATTCAGTAAAATAAATAACGCTGGCATTCCTTATCCCAAATTCTTTTAGTGTCCGACTTCCTCGCAATAATGCAATTGGGTTTTCAGCCCTAAAATAACAATTTTTTATATCAGAAGTATCTATTCCCAGATCATACGCTGAATTAAGCGCCAGAACCAAGTCATTTGCAGATATATCTAATGGAATTTCTAAGTCTACTGATAATTTCTTACTTATTACTTTAAATTCAATAATTGCCTTATCATTCATTGACCTTAATCTCCTTAAATGAGAAGATATGCAATTCTTTGAATATCACTCTCACCACTTATATCCTGAATTGTTCTATTGTCATAATTTTCAATATGTCCGACATAATCGCTTATTGTAATTTTATGTGGAGCATCAGAACAAGTCAGTGCATTAAACTTTTCTCTTTCAAAGTCATTGCATACAAAAATGTATTTTTCAGCACTTATCCCATTAATATTAGACACCAATATATTAGTAGCTATAACTGATGATAAATTTTGTTTCACTACAATAAGCACCCTATCAGCAATATCAAATAAATGAGCCTTATCTTCATCAAATGCCACATCTGTGTCTACTATAATATAATCGAAATCTGTACTTTTTTTGGCTGATAATATTATATCCTTGTATATTGAGTACTCAATTCCCAAAGACATTAATGCAGCCTTAAACGCCGGAAGATAACTGAATTGTTCTTTTCTAATTACATGTTTTATGTCTTGGTATATATGCTCATCAGGCTGTGTTAATTTAGCGTATACCTCTGGCGATGAAAGTACTGTATGATCGCTAAATGAATATTGGAATGTCTGAAGCCTGCTAGCATTAATATATAGCACTTTCTTAAAACAACGCGTCATGCATGATGATATTCCCATTGCCAGTGTAGTCTTCCCTGCTCCACCTGATGCTGACGACACAACAATTACCTGTGTTTCCTTATTAGCATTAATTTCAGTATTTATAACAACCGAACTTTTACCGGTTATTTCATTGAATATTTCATTAACACTGGTATATTTATATATTTTATTGACATCAAGATTGTCTGTTTCTCCGTTGTCATAATGTTCCATCATCAAAAAGAGAGCGGATATATCATGACGCTGCAGTTCATTATTATACATATCCTCGGAAACAATAAGGATATCTACCTTTTGTGGCTTCTTAAAAAGCTGTGTAAAATATTCCTTGTCTGTTATAATCTCAATATGTATTTTATTCATAAACTCCGTTACGAATTTCAACAGCAATGGCTTTATATATTCAAAATTTGTATCTGCAATTACAACTTTAGGTTTATCCATTTTATAATCTTCCTTCTACCAATTGAAAGTCACTATTTGCCATTCTTACTATATCTCCAATATTAAGCGGAACACGTATATGTGGTGCAATCCTATTACCATTTATATATGTACCATTTGAACTATCTTCGTCCTCTATACTGCACTGTCCATTTTCTATATAAATCGAACAATGTTTACGACTGATCATATCGTTAAATGTTATTGGAACATCAACAATCTCAGGATTTTTTCCAATAATTGTGCAGGAACCATTTAGAATATATTCTTTATATAATGGTGCATTCATTGTTACCAATTTAAATGTGTCCGGTTGTCCGGAATTTAGCATGCTTACAAGTATACTGTTACCTGTGTTACCTGCAGTCGGAAGATTTACCTCCTTATATTTGTTATACAATGTTTCCATGTTTATCATTCCATTCGATAAATCAATTGTAAAATCCCTGATTATATCATTTTTATCATATAAAACATTATCAATAAGCTTAACTATATTTGAACGAAGTGTACTTTGAAAAGCCTCGTCACTTATAAATGATTTATATGATACTGGCAAATATACAAATCTGATTTTTAACGTCTTTAGATCCACGAATATCTTGTTCCACGAAATATCAATATTCTGGCACTGTAAAAAACCATTATTCTGAATATCTATCAGCTCACCAAACATGTTAATGATTATGTCGAGCAGTTTTTCTGAAGAAATTCCATCCAATATTTCTGACAACGGTACATAATCATACGTTGTGTAATACAACATAATTTTGCCATTATATAGTAACTTAATACAATTAATAAAATTTTCTTTGTTTTGATTCAACAACACTTTATAATCTGTACCGGCAAAGTATTCATTGTCATTTATAACATAGCCAAAGTTACTTCCGCATTCGATTTCTTTAATAATTTTTTTGTCTTCCAAAACACTCATAATCAATACACCTTTCTGTCAGTGCTACTCTACTAATTTACCATCCTTTATAGAAAAGACATTCCAAGTGTTTTCAAGTCCTGACGGTACCTTAAATACTTTAGGTGAGCTTTTCCCTGGCAGATATACTTTAACCGTAGCATCTGAAATACTAATGTTTCCGGTTTCACCATAATCATACACATAATATTGATATTCACCGTTTATATCATGAATAGTTATTGTTTCAGGTCCAAATGATGATGTATCATCAACATCCAATTCAGCTGCATCATGTATTTTATCACTCCAATGTACATGAATATCATTACCATTTGAATCTGTACCTGTAAGATGGGAATCCAAATCATATGGATACTCACCCCACTCCAGCACGATTCTTATTTCTCCGGCTTTCATCTCTTCTGACATAACAAATTGAGGCATATTACTCTCTCCCCATTTGTCAACTTCGAAATCAATATATTCCGTTACATATCCTTCACAACTTACTTCTGCGGTGTAATTGCCAGGTTCAAGTTCTGCTTCATAATCACCTTTTCTATCAGTTTGCGTTTCTATAACTGCTTCTCCAGAATGTTCACCTATGTTTCTAATTACCACTTGTACACTTGGAATCCCTACACCAGTGGTTGCACTTACTATTGCCCCTTCTACTGCTTTTGTTTCGATATCTTCCTCATTATTATTACCATATTTAGGTTCAATCTTATTCCATGCATTATTTGCAACATTTCCATCTGAATCGCATGCAATCTGTACAATACATTTTTCAGACTCAAAAACTATTACGTCGCTGTTCGTCTCAGCATTAAATTCTTTTTTCAATCCGCGGACATTAAGTTTGGAAATATTTTCATATGTGATATCATCCCCTGATAAAAGTACATTCAAATTAGCAAATTGTATCTCACACGGAATTTTATTTTCATTAGGTTTATTAGTATTTTCATCTATTATTGATGTTTTATCTGCTGTGTTATAATACAAAAATTTTACATCCGAAAGATTTCTATGTATTACTGTACATATTCCATTTGCCATATCTGCTCTGGCTGTTCCATATTTGCGATTATAATCAGCATATGTATACGCAGAAATTTGTCTCAGCAATCCGGTATTTAACATAAGCACCTTTTCATCATCATCATCTTTCTCTCCGTCATTTTTTGTATCTGTACCAAAATACTGATTATAGTAATCCTGAAGTTTCTGCGAACCTGTCTTTTCTATCCCTTCTTCAAGAATTGATTTAGCTTCATCCATCATATTCTTATATATATAAATCTGAGCGAGCATATAATAAGCTTCTTCGTCTGCTTCGCCCGATGATATTGCATCCCTATATGCAGCTATAGCTTCATCCCAGTCTTCACTCTGAACATATTTATTTCCTGTATTCATTAATTTTTTATATTTGGTATACGATGTATTACTTAAATTTACCACTAAAATAATTGTTACTGCCCCAATCAGTGCAATGATAATGCTGACCAATACGATTATTTTTGTTTTTTCATTTTTCATATAGCTGATCTCCTTCATTTATTCTTGCGTTTTTGTATATGAACAATTAATGCGATATAGATCAATGTACTTACAATAATTATTACAATTCCGGCAATAATCAGATTTTTTCCTACCATCATGTGCTCCTTATCCGTATTTTTCAATAATATATTTAATGTTTTGGATATTATCGCTTCCTTCTGACTCTCTTTGTTCTTGCGCTGTATTATTGTATAGTTTTATACATTTCAACGCATACCTGTATGCGTTAGTACTATCACCCTTGCAATAATATGTAAGAGCCATATTCATCGGCACCCTGTAATCTGTATCATTTTCTATTTTCTTCAGCACCGATATACTATTGTTGTATTTTTGCAGTGCTCTATAACATATTGACAAATTTAAGCTATCCGCTATGGAATAATATGTGCTATCACATATTTTTTCGTACATCTCCTGGGCTTTCTGATAACATTCTCTGCTTTTTGCATTCGATTCTATCTTTCCTGCCATACTGATATATGCATTGGCTAACTTTCTTGTAATACCTATATTGTTTTGGATTTCTGATGCACGTTTTAAATACTCCAATTGCTTATCATAATTGTTAAGATTATTTGCAGCTTCACTACCAAGAATCAAAATATGTAAACGGTCCTGTGGATTCAAATCACTATTAACCAGATCATCTATCTGACTTATTGCCTCGTCATAATTTTTTGTTTTAACAAGGTACTCCGCATTTACATACTTAATATACCTATCATCCTGTATATATAAATCTATATTGCTAATCCATGCTTCTGCATCCGCAGTTTGCCCATTACGAAGTAACGCAACAATATAATCTCTATAGTATATTGGGAGATCATTTGATACATCACTCTCTGATATTGCAAGGCCATAATAATATACGGCATTGTCATAATCTTCAATTTCAAAATCTGCTTCTCCAATTGTATGCAGTAATTGAGATCTGTTACTGTCTATGTTTAGATTCTTACGATAACTATCGTTATTTAGAATTGATATTCCCAAATCAATAGCCTGCAAATATTCTCCGCTATCATACATATTATAAAATGATATACTGTCAGTATTAAAATGTTCCTTTATATTACCTAAATAGCCTTTAACAATCAAAATAATTGCCAAACACACAATAGCAACATATGAAACTGATGATACTATTGTTGTCATCATTAATTTTCTATATTTACTGCTTTTTTTGTATATAGCGGTTAACCTATTTTTCATACAGGTTATATCAGGATACCTATCATTCACTGCCGGCATCATGGCCGTTTCTATTATTTCAATCAGCTCACTGCTATAAGGTAATTCCCACGAGGAAAGATATATAAAATTTTCGTATGGCATTGCTGGTTTTTGCCCGGTTACCAGACTGTAAAATGTAGCCCCCAGACTGTACATATCACATCTTCCGTCTAAATTGATGTCCCGGTATTCGAGGCCTCTTGCATATCGCATTGCTTTCTCATATTGCTCCGGAGCGGCATATGGCAGGCTTATTCCTTTAATTTGTGAACTATCATCTCCATCCAAAGAAATATTAAAATCTATAAGGCATACATTACCTTCTGTTGTGATCATTATATTCTCAGGCTTAATATCACTATGAATAATCGGAGGGTTGTGAAAATGTAAATATTCCAAAACATCACAGAGTTGTCTGAGCCATTTTATGATTGTTGATTCATCTACAAAGTATCCATTCTTTATATACCAACTTAAATCTGTTCCATCTATATACTCCATTACCGTGTATATTTGTGTTCCTATTTGTATAAAATCATATACTTGTGGAAGATAAGTATGCTTTAGGCCCTTTAGAATATCAACTTCTGCTCGCGCATCAACTTTTCCGACAAAATTATCTTTAATCTTTTTAATCACAACATATTTTTCGAGTCTTGTATGGTATGACAGATAAACCTCGCCGGTTCCACCACTTCCTATCATATTTATTATTTGATAAATACCACCTATGATTGTGCCATTTAGAAGCATTCTGATATCCTCATAATTTGTATTTATTGGCAAACTGCAATATTGCAGCCTGCCAATAAAAAATGTACTTAATTACTTTGTAGTTTTCTTCTTTTTGTTATAAATTATTACAAACGCGATTACTCCAAGCAATACAACAAGTCCAACTATACTTCCAATGAACAATGGCTTATTATTTACAAATTTAATCCATCCATTAGACGTAACAAGGATTCTCACCTCTGCATTTGCCGTATTACCTGCAATGTCTGTAACTGCAAATTTAACCGTCTGCCAGTCGTTATACTCCTGTGCGGTATATGTGATTCTACCTATCTTTTCACCTGCTGTTTCAATATCCTCATTTGATACCTCATAGCTATCAATGATATCACCTGTATCACTAACTCTCTGAACTGTAATAGAATCTATCTTATTTGCGTCTGAATAATCTAACTTAATATCAGTAGCATTATCATAATTTTCACCATCCTTAACCCCGGATATGGCTATTTCAGGTGCTATGTCATCTACTGTAAATGAAATGACTTTTCCATTATCAGCATCTTTATTAGTAATCATCGATGCTTTATCTCCATACATACTATCATCTGCGCTATCTTTAGCTGAAATCTGTACTGTATATGTACCATTTTCTTCAAATATGCTTTTATTAATTATGCATGTATAGATTTTGCATCCATCTGTACTTTCATCTGAGAGTTCCCATGAAAAGTCTGTTCCTTCTTTCAAGATAATCTGTTCATTTAAACTATTAAAAATTGACACTTGATATTGCGTAATTTCATCATAATTCTGAACTCTTACCTCAATATTCTGCTCTACATTTTTTACATATCCGCCATTTATTTGAGCAATATACGAGTTATCATAAAAATCATATGTTGATCCATGCCTATTTACAGATACTGTCTTAGTATCTGTTGCCATTCGATTTGCCTTGTCTTTGACCGTAACGCTGATCACATATATGCCATCGCCTAACTTTGTACTATCTACCGCATCTGTGAATACAAGTTTATAACCATGTTTTCCATTTTCAGAATACTCTGTTATTTCCGGCTCCCATGCAACTTCTTCACCTGACAATGTACTTACCTTGTAACTTATTAGATTACTTTCGGCATTAACATCCGTGTAAACATACTGAAATTCAATATTACCTTTATTAGCTAAGTTTTTGTTTTCAGCACTTATATTACACCAAAGTTCCGGGTCAACATTATCAACACTAAATTTAGCTGAAGTGTAATTGTCGGCATTATTTCCTGCCTTATCCTTAAAGCTAACGGTAAATGTGTAATCTCCATCCTCGCCAACAGCTAATACCGAGCTATGAATATCTCCATTATCCGACCATATTAATGATGCTGGTTTGTCAACATATTCACTCTTTCCATCCAACGTTTTACTGACAAATACATTTACATCAGACGGTTCAAAGTTATGCTCATTAATTGTGATTGGTATATCTACTAACTGACTAGCATATCCTTCTGGTGATACTACATTAATAACCGGTTTTGTTTTATCTACTGTAAATTTTTGCACTGCTGCTCCAGTATAAATTACCTTCTTACAAATATTACCGGCTTTGTCCGTAAACTCTGCTTCTATTTCGTAATCCGCGTCATCGTTAAAAGAATAATGTGCTGAATGTACATCACCGTCTCCATTAGCTTCTGTACCCTTCACATATGTCCAGCCACCAAGTCTGGAACCATCTATTATTTGTGTTACACCATTTTTTGTAATAGCAAGTTTGAAATCTTTTTCATTGAAATTTCGTTCGGTAACAACTATGTTCATAGTCCTTCCGGCATCAAAATATGTGTCATATCCGCCAATTTTATTATTGTCGTAAGATATATTAACTTCCGGTGCTGAAACATCAATCATAATTTCCTTCTTTACAACTTCCATTTCGTTTCCGGCATTATCTGTCGCTGATAATGTAACCGTAATCTTATTGCTATTATAATCTTTGGAATTAATTGTAACCTCTCCGGTAAATCGACTTATATTATTACCTATAAAGTTCACTGATTCGGCAGCACTATAATTCGCATCTGCAATTTTTTCAGAAAGGATTGTTGATTTACTGCTATTAGTTTCATCACTTACTACAATTTTATATTCTTTAATTGCTGACGTTACTACTGCGTTTTTAACGGAATCATCTATGGAGTACTTAATTACAACATCCTCGTTGAATATATCGTTCTGCGCCGCTGTATAATTCTTCACTTCAAGCGTTCCCATTGGCTTTGTATCATCAAACACAACTCCATCCGAACTGATATATTTTATGTTTCCGGCATTATCTGTAATCTTTACATATACAATTGCATACATTGCATCTGGAATTTCAATTATGTTATTACTAACAATTTCCCATTTGTTTATTTCAGACAATTCTTTTTGAGTTTTTTTGCTGTTAGCAATTATATATTCTGCGTTTTTAACTCCGGATACTGTTCCACTATGATTGTCTTTAGCTTCCTCATCCTTGTATGTAACCGTGAAAGAAGCAAATTTTGAATTTACTTTACGCTGGAAAATTCCATATTTTGCGTTTTTGAGCAACGTATTCCATGGATTTTCCTTATTGTATCCATCCAAAGCTATTGTGCCAGATGGTACGGTAGTATCTTTCTTGATATTGATTGTCTTACTTACAGCTTTATTTCCGGCAATATCCACACAATTAATTTTAACTGTATATGAGCCTTCATAAAGATCTGCCTTATCAATCACATACTTTCCATTTGCTTCCGCAATTCCACTTCCAACTTTCAGTATTCTCTCTATATTGCCAACCTTATATGTTACTTCAACAGACTCTGTTTTAACACCTGATACCTGATTTACTTTGTCCGTCTGCGGGTCTGCAATTTCAAATTGAATATCTCCTGTTTTATTTGTCCACGATGTACCTGGTTCATATGAAATATTTGATATAACAGGTTTAGTAATATCTTTCTTTATAGACATACTTTGTGTTTCTGCCTTGTTTCCAACCATATCATTACCTGATATATATACTGTATATGAACCTTCCGGCAATTTGTCATATGCTATTCTATATGTACCATTTGTACCGGTAATTTCTATCTCGCTTTCTATATTATTAACTTTATAGAAAGCTCTAAGAGTGCTTTCATCGATTCCCGATATTTCGTTTGCCGTTGTTCCAACAGGCTTATCTGAAAACTTAAAGGTAATATCTCCGGACTCATTTGTCCACCCTGTTCCCGGCGTATATTCAACTTCTGAAATAGCAGGATTTGTTACATCCTTTTTAATCCTAATACTCTTTGCTTCTGCATTGTTTCCTGCAAAATCCTGTCCAGTTACAGTTACTAAGTATGAGCCCTCTGGCAAATTATCCGCTTTAATAACATACGATTCACCATCTTGTAAAACCTCTAACTCTTTAGTCTCTCCATTAATATCGTATGTTGCTTTTGGCGTTCCATCTTTTATTCCTGATATTTCATTTGCGCCATTCACATCTGCATATGTGAATGTAATATCACCGATTTTATTAGTCCAATCTTCTCCCGGTGCATACGACAAATCAGAAATGACAGGTGCTTTTAAATCTTTCTTGATTTCTATAGACTGAGCTATTGCTTCATTTCCTGCTTTATCGTATCCTGTTATTGTTACAGTATACGAACCTTCCGGTAATTCACCTGCTTCAACAGTATACCTATTACCGTCAGATATCATCTCTAATTTCTTATCTACACCATCCATTGTATACGTTACACTTGGTGTTCCATCTTCTATTCCTGATACCTCATTCGTATTCGCCGGATCTTCGTATGTAAAAGTAATATTTCCTGATTCATTTGTCCATTCTGCACCAGGAGTATACTCCAAATCAGAAATAACAGGTGCTGTTAAATCTTTCCTGATTTCCACTGTTTTAGACTCTGCTGCATTTCCTGCTCTGTCCTGCCCTGTTACTGTTACAGTATATGAACCTTCTGGCAATTTGTCATATGCTATTCTATATGTACCATTTGTACCGGTAATTTCTATCTCGCTTTCTATATTATTAACTTTATAGAAAGCTCTAAGAGTGCTTTCATCGATTCCCGATATTTCGTTTGCCGTTGTTCCAACAGGCTTATCTGAAAACTTAAAGGTAATATCTCCAGACTCATTTGTCCATTCTGCACCAGGAGTGTACTCCAAATCAGAAATAACAGGTGCTGTCATATCAACTGTTACTGTTATATCTTTCCCAGATATATTTCCTGCTTTATCAGTTGCTGTTACATGATAAGACTTTTTACCTTCATTCTCAGCTGTAGAATCAAATGAATACTTACTGTCTTCAGATGCAGCAACTATATTACCATTAATCTCAACTGTCTTTAAATTATTTTCATTATCTATAACTGAAAACTCAATCCTTTTGTCGCTATTAATAAAATAATCAGTTTCAGAAATTTTTATTTCAGGTGCTTTTGTATCTATCATTGTGCCATCTGATACCACTATCCCAGATGTGTTTCCAACCTTATCTACTGAATAAGCATAAATATAATACACTATTCCGTTCTGTGGTGATGGGAATTCTATACTGTTTCCATTTGAGTTTTCTTTGGTAATATCTTTACACTCTATATTATCCTTTTTCTCTCCAACATAATAATAGGTATGTCCAACACCGCTTTTATCATCTGATGCTTCTATTCTATACGCTAACTGTCCGAGTCCATTAACAATATACATTGATGAGTCTTTTGTTCCAATAAATCCACTAACTACCGGAGTTATAGTAATGCTTACCGTAGGCGCAGTTATATCTTCTTTAACACCTTTAATTTGAGCTTCACCTACACTATTACCCACACGGTCCACTGCCGTGATTTTTATTTCTCCATTTTCAGGAATTGGCACCTCTGCCTGATACAGATTTCCTTCAACATTCGTCATAAGTGTTGAGTCATTCACTTTAACTTCTTTTACTCCGCTGCCTGTATCTGTTACATTAGCTGTTACTGTTATTTTACCATTTACAGTTTTTACATATGTTATCTCACCAAGCTTTGATTTATTATTTGTTATATCAATATTTCCTACTGTCGGTGCTGTTATATCTTCTTTAACACCTTTAATTTGAGCTTCACCTACATAATATCCATTACCCACACAGTCCACTGCCGTGATTTTTATTTCTCCATTTTCAGGAATTGGCACCTCTGCCTGATACAGATTTCCTTCAACATTCGTCATAAGTGTTGAGTCATTCACTTTAACTTCTTTTACTCCGCTGCCTGTATCTGTTACATTAGCTGTTACTGTTATTTTACCATTGACAGTTTTTACATATGTTGTCTCACCAAGCTTTGATTTATCATTTGTTATATTAATATTTTCTACTGTCGGTGCTGTTATATCTGTTTCAAAATTTTTAAGCTGAGCTTCGCCTGGAACATACTCATTACCGGCGTTATCTATTGCCGTAACCTTTATCTCGTTATTTTCCGGCACATCCATTTCTATTTCATAGATATCACCTGTATGAGCAGTGGCCTCCATATTATTAAATTTTACTTGTTTTACTCCACTATAATTATCTGCGACCTTTGCAGTCACAGTAATTTTTCCATTATCAGGTTTTACATATCCTTCATCCACTAAACCTTCAATTTTCACATCAGAAATTGCCGGATTTTCATTATCATATTTTACGTTCAACGTCGTTGAGCTGGCTGTATTTCCTGCTTTATCATTAAGCGTTATCTTAAGTGTATATTCACCGCTCTCAAGGCCTGCTGTTATAACCTTATATGAACCGGATTCTTCTGTTACTGTGGTGGTAACACCTTCAACATGTTCCTCGCCATCAGTGTTCGGCTTGTAATAATCACATTTAATTGAATTTATATCAACGCCTGATTCAGTATCCTCTGCTTCGATTTTTATTATCGGCTGTGCATTCATCCATATATCATCTGTAATCTCCACTAAATTACCATCGTAATCTTTATAAACTTTCGCACTATTTATAATAGGATCTGTATCATCAACGATTACTTTTAATGTATATGTTTTTTTCACATTCGGTACTGCTGCATTATCAATCGCTTCTACATTGATAGTATTCGTACCATTTGACAAACTTGTAATTGGGAATGTCAACGTATCATTATCATTTTCTATAGGTTTAATATCACTACCTATTCTAATTTGCGTTGCACCTTTGTTCTGAGCTATATCTGGATTTATAGTGACTTTAATATCAGCATCATTCTTATTTATATATAAGAAATTATCACTTCCATCCTTTACAACTTCTTTCTCAACCGTAGTTCCTGTTCCGTCTGATACTACAGCTTTGATACTCTTAACAATTGCGTCCGCTGTATCCGCAAATACTGTTCTGGCAGATCCAACACCTGCATCGGCAAGTACTGCGACTGTCATAATTACTGTCATCAGCATTGCAATTATTGACTTTATCTTTTCTTTTCCTCTGTTTCTAAACATAATCAACGTCTCCTTTTTTTAATAATATATATTTAACAGCATAAAGCCGATATCACATTTGCTATATACATTCATCAGTATGTATATACATTTGTTTTTTTGTAATAACATACTTTCTCTTTGCGGATTCGCCTGCTGCCATTCCGGTTCCTCCTGAAAGAACCGTCGTTTCTCCGGCATTCAAGATTGTTGTCTCTCCAGCATTGAGAACTGTTGTTCCATTGTCATACACTTCATCTGTTGCTGCCGTTTGTACAGTTGTTCCACCATATGTATTATTAGGCATTTGTTCTGTTTTACCCAGGTCTTGTGACGTATCAAGTGAATCAGTATTCTCATATGTTTTATGAATCATTGTTTCTCTGGAAAGTCTTCCCGTCTGGAAATTCTTTTCTTCAATTTCCCTAATACCTTTTTTAGAAGCACGTCCAGTTTTAAAATTAAACACCTGTCGAATATTTAGTACAAAAAACAACATAATTGCTATTACAATAAAAACAATACCTATTACAAGGCAGACAATAAATGCTGTATGAAGAAAATTAAGTAATTGAGCTGTATTCATTATTTTCTGCCTCCGCTATCTATCAGCCTGTTTTTGTAACTCAGCTATATTATTTTGCAAATTAGATATTAATCTATCTAGTTTTATTTTTGAGCTCGTCGGTAACGCATTATCGTTATTCAATATGCCAGTAGCCTTACCCAAAATATCATTAAATTTATTAAGGATTTCACCATATGATATTCCCTTTTCATTTAATGTTTTTGCGTTTGGAAATACCGTGTTACAAAAATACTCATATACTCTAATTGAAACAACATCACTCCCAGCATCTGTATTTATTAATGCTGTCATGTTGTCCCAATATGTTTCATACGATACTTTTAATTCTCCGTTTTCCTTGACATTACCTTCTCCAAATATATCTCCATATGTTATTATATTGGATATTGACTTTGCAATTATCTGCTGATTCTCATCAAGTGTATCAGAGTCTGCTGCTATGGCATACCATTTACCGGCCATTACTTTTCCTGCATCTGCATCTGAATAGAAGAAATAATATGCTTCTCCAAGTCTATATGTTAATTCATCATAAGCAGCTTTAGATCTAGCTTTTAATTTATCAATGTTATCCTCTTTGCCACTGTTTCCACTTAATGTGGACGTAAGAAATGCGCTTTCATCGGCGTCTAACTGTCCATCGACAATCAATACATCCACTAATCTTGTATATGCATCTTTCTTTTCCGGTGCTAATTCTATCGCTGATGCATAATTTGTAGTTGCTGACTTTGTATCTCCTCCGTTAGCTGCATCATTTCCTTTTTCCAAATAATAATCGTATGTGCTTTGTATTTGTCCCTTCTCGACTCCTCTAAAGCCCATTGCCGCACCCATACATACAATTCCTGATATTGCTGTTCCTAAAAAAATTCTCCACTTTTTCTTGTATTCTTTTTTGGTCTCTATATCTAATAATTCATAGTTTTCCAAAGCATACATCAATTCAGCACACGATTGATATCTATCCATTGGGTTCTGTTGAGTGCATTTGAGTATTATTTCTTCAAGGCCTGATGATAATCTTGGATTCCATCTACGTATAGGATACATTTCAAATGGAGGCTGTGCAGGATTGTGTCCTGTGACAAGATGATACATTGTTGCCCCTAAACAATATATATCTGTCCTAGGATCCGTCTGCCCTAATCCACCATACTGTTCCGGAGCAGCATATCCTCTTGTTCCAAGTACAACCGTATCCTGTTGACTTGTAAGTTTATATTCTCTAGCCGTTCCAAAATCGATTAACATTACATTTCCATCAGGCTTTAACATTACATTGGATGGCTTCATATCACGATAAATAATAGCCGGCTGTCTTGAATGTAAATAGCCTAACACATCACATAATTGTTTAGACCATTCAATCACATCTTCTTGTGGAACAGGACCTTTTTTTAAAACCTTATCAAGTGCTATTCCCTCTATATAATCCATCACAATAAGAAAAGTGTCATCTCTATCAATAACATCTATAATACTTGGCAAATGCGGATGATTTAGTTTCTTTAAGAGCTCTGTTTCGGCAATCAACCCCTGCCTTACCACTTCGAAATCACTTTTTCCATCTTTGCGCACTTCTTTAATGGCCCACTGTTTATTTGCTCTTTCGTTCATTGCCAAATAAACAACGCTCATTCCGCCCTGTCCAATTTTATTAAGAATTTTGTATTTTCCGTCTACAATTGACCCTATCTCAAGCATATTTTTATCTCCTATACCGTGCGAATCAGCACTGCTGAAATATTATCTTCTTCTTTCCTGTATTTATTAAGTTCTATATAATATCTGATATATTCATTCATCTGTTCTTCATTATTGAGAATAGACGGATTCAAATACTCGTAAAATTCTTCTTGTGTTATCAAATGTCTATATCCATCAGAACACATCATAAAAGCTTCATTAGGTTTTACATCTCCAGTATAAAAGTCCGGTATTACATACTCACTGGCTCCTATACACTGCAGAAGAACATTTCTCTGCGGATGTACTTTAGCTTGTTCTTTAGTCATCCTGCCCATATCTATTTCACGTTGCACATAAGTCTGATCCTTAGTAATCTGTTTCATTTCACTGGTAATATGATAGCATCTGGAATCTCCTACATTTATGCAATAATATTTACCATCATAGATTATCAAAGCCACAACAGTAGTTCCAAGATTGGTACCTATGCTCCTGCCATAAGTACCAATCTTAGTATTCATTGCATACAAAATTCCTTCCATGCTTCGTTTTAAAACGTCTTCTGTAATACCGCTATACAAAATTGTCGGGAAATCACTTTCAAACCACCTGGCAAATTCTCTAATAACTGTAGCGCTGGCAACTTCTCCTTTGGCAAGTCCGCCCATTCCATCACACACCACAGAAAAAAGTACATTACCTAATTCTGTATCTGCTTCCATTACTAAAACAGAGTCCTGATTTGTCTTTTTTCTAATTCCAACATCCGTTTGTATCGCTGTTAAAAATTTCATATGCTCTCCAATTATCCTACTGTACTATAAATTCTTCATCTGCTAACTTAATTCTATCGCCACTTGAAAGCCTTATTTCCTGGTTAGGTGATATCCTTGATCCGTTAACAAATGTTCCGTTTGTTGCATTCATATCCATAATATAAAGCTGTCCGCCTCTATTAACTATCTTTGCATGTGTACGGCTAACCGAATTGTTTGCAGATATACAATAATCAACTCTGTTTCTCTCTTTTCCTATTATAAATTCAGGTCTTGTAATTTTTATCTGTTCTCCGGTCTTAGATCTCTTAATTACAGGTGCAGAGGATCCAAGTACTGTTGTCTCTCCGGCTCCTTCATTAAGAACTGTTGTTTCTCCGGCTCCTTCAGATGGTCGGGTATATGATGAAGATGGCGATATCGGACGCTGTGGTGCCGAAGAAGCAGGTGATGGTGTTGCCATATATGGTGCTGTATTCTGAGAAGGCTTATCAGCTTTCTTTTTCTTGGTGATCACTAAAATTACAACAATAACTACAGCTATTATTGCTAACACACCTGCAATAATGGCAATGAATGCTACAAGTGGAAGATTACCAATCATAATCTTTCCATTATCATTATCTTTTTTTTCATTGGCAATAGTCGGTACCTGTCTTTCTGTTGCCGATTCAGCCTGCGTTACGCTCTGTTTTTCTGTTTCCTGTTCCTGTACTGTTTCTGTTTCTTCAGGTTTTTCTGTTCCCTGAGCAGCATCAGTATATTCAACTCCTAATTTATCCAACACTTCTCTTATCTGAGAAATTGCAACTGAATAATAATACTGATTAACGCCTCCTCTGTTAATAGCAACAACCGATCCGTCCTGGCTAACCAAAGGTCCTCCTGAAGAACCACTGGAAAGGCTCGCACTATGCTGCACATAATTAACTCCATCTGACTGATTCGTCTTAGTAACCCTTCCATCTGATATGGTAACGTCTGATGCAGTAAATGTATTCTGAGTCTGAAAATATGAAACAGCATCAGGGAAGCCTAACGCATATATCTGCTGAGTTTCTGATAAATTTTTGTCATCATTCAGTTTGAGTGGTGTAGTTCCATAAATTGGCTGCTCCAACTGACAAATCGCAAAATCCATCTGTTCTGAATCCTTAAGAATCTTAGCGGTATACGTTACATCCTTTGTAACAACAATCTTAATTACAACATTTTTAAGATCAAAATCACTTCCATACAAATCTTTGGCATACTGATAATTTTCTTCATTTTCTTCAAGATGCACAACATGGTAACATGTAAGCACTGTATCTTCGTTTACAAGAAATGCAGTACCTCCACCAACCATTGCGCTATTCCCATCTTTGTCTTCATAGACAAGCTGTAGCTGTAACACTCCATTTCTGGCGTCTTTAACATCTTCGTCCACTTCTTCGGCAGCAAATGCCGCAGCCATAAACATTGCTACTGTCATTATGGTTGTCAAAAGCAGCACAGATATTTTTTTAATGAATCTGGATTTGTTCATCATTTTTCCTCCTTTTTATAGTCTAGAATAGACTTTTATATTCAAAGAAAACATATCATATTTTTGTCATCTAAAACGTAAAATGTAACTTTTGGTAGCCGAAAATGTAACTTTTGGTAATTTTATGTCAAAAAAAGTTATTTATTACAAACATTTGTTCTTTTGATTTATCTTATATTGCACCTAACATATCTATAGCACAAAACTCCGAATCAGAATTTTTCTGATCCGGAGTTTTCACAATTCCCATACCATCTTTAGTTACCGCTTTACAACAGCTTCCGTATTTTACAACGTTTCCTGCTGTATTTTTTTCTTATTCACATTCACATCAATTATAAGCAATGTAATAAGAGCAACCGGTATTGCAATTCTTGTAAACTGCAATGCCTTAATACCAAATCCGGCGTATCCGGCGATTACCTCATCAACCTGAGCTAATTTGATAGTCCATGAGAAGCTTGGTATAACTGAAATCAGTCCGTATGCAAGTGCGCCGCCATATCTCTTTCTCCATACTCCTACTATTGTCAGTATTGACATTCCTGCCAACAATGTATATGCAATTATAAACATATACTGTTCCCATCCGAACTCTTCCAACATCTCGTATAAATTGGTATAACTTTCAACCCACATTGATGCCCGCAATGGTCTGCACCAGGGTGCTATTACCTGCAATAACACAAAAACACTCACAGCAGCAGAAATTAATATTACAAATACATTTACTATAACTTTCATATTTGCAGCATTATTTTCTGTTCTTATTGGCATTACCGGGCTGCTGCCGGATATTTTCTGTGGTTTCCCGCATCTAGCGCAGAATCTGTCATCATCATTAAGCTGGTTTCCACAATATTCACAATATTTCATATTTTTCACGACCTCCTTAATTGTGTTTTTTCAATAATATTTCTTATAAAAACATACCACAATTACTCGTTCAGAAATGTAAAATGTAACTTTTGGTCGTAAAATTGTAATTTTTGGTAGCAAACGTCCAAAAAAACTCCCGTAGCCAACCGGCATATGGGAGTTTTAGTATTTATTATATTATTAGGAGCAATTTTATCCCCAGACTTCCTCGGCAATTTCCTTGACAAGTCTTAATTTCGCCCACTGCTCTTCTTCGGTAAGTTTGTTGCCGATTTCGCATGAGGCGAAGCCGCACTGCGGGCTGAGGCAGAGTCGGTCAAGCGGGATGTACTTAGCTGCTTCACGGATTCTCTTAATGACCGCGTCTTTGTCCTCGAGTTGTGGAGACTTCGTCGTAATCAAGCCGAGTACCACAATCTTATCATCTGACACCTTCGCAAGAGGAGCAAAACCGCCGGAACGTGCATCATCATATTCAAGAAGGAGGGCGTCAACGTTCTCCCTGGCAAAAACATAATCCGCAACGGAATCATATGGACCGCTGGTGAAAAATGTTGAATGGTAATTGCCCCTGCAGATATGCGATGTTATTACCATGTCATCCGGTTTACCCTCGAGAGCAAGATTATTTATTTTGAGAAGATCTGCTTTGACATCCTCTATATCTATGCCGAGTGATTTATACCTGTGCTTCGCCGCATCACCGACTACCGCACCCCATGTGCAGTCATCAAGCTGGAGATTGCGGCATCCTGCATCATAGAACTGCCTGATTATATCGCGGTAGGCTGCTGCGATGTCCTGAATCAGGGCTTCATTATCCGGATAGATTTTTCTGGTTCCTTCAATATTGTTGGGAACGATAAACTGCTGAAAAGTCTGTGCCGGCGCCGGTATTGTGTACTTAGCCACTGTATTTTCATCCTCGAACTGCTTAAGGAACTTAAAATACTCAACAAAAGGATGCGCTTTTGCCCTAACCGGTCCAACAAGATATGTGTCATCTAATATAGCAAGTTCAGCATCAAACTGAACGCCGTTGCCGGTATTTTGGTGCTCCACGCCATCTAATCCCCACATAAAATCAAGATGCCAGAATGTCCTTCTGAACTCGCCGTCGGTGATTGCATGGAATCCGAGTTCTTTCTGCTTCGCAACCAGCTTCGTTATCTCATCATTCACGACCTTGTCATAATCTGCCTTGGAAATTTCTCCGCCGGCAAACTTTGCCTTTGCATCCTTCAATTCCTGTGGTCTTAAAAAACTTCCGACGAAATCATATTTAAACGGTGTCTTTAATGTACTCATAAAAAATCCTCCTGTGTTTTCTTATGAGTGCAGTCTATCACATAGGAATGATTAATTAAAATACATTAATTTAGGCATTTATAATAGTTTTAAGCTATTGATAGCGTTAGTTTCTAGTCCTCGCTCCGGTATCCTTCCATCCGCTTCTCGGCTTCCTCACGTGTCAGGCTGCATTCCTCCATCAGGCGCTGTATCGATTCCTCACGGCTGCATCCAAATTTACGGCAAAGTGAAAGCACTGCCTGTTCGCGTCCAAGTTGCTC